>Ga0181529_10002340_pt1 | contig 22870 bp, 19 predicted proteins | sample PEATcosm2014_Bin_36_FD_119763 | JGI IMG/M metagenome (GOLD analysis project Ga0181529, IMG submission 119763) | Peatland microbial communities from MTU Mesocosm Facility, Houghton, MI, USA - PEATcosm2014_Bin10_30_metaG | ecosystem: Environmental > Terrestrial > Soil > Wetlands > Peat | place... | reverse complement strand
GGCCTGCCGACGCGCAGTGCAGAGTCCGCCCCGCGCCCGCTGCCTCGCTGGCCACTTCATATTTCTTCGGTAACGCTTCATGACAACTGTCTTTATCATTTCGGCTCCATCGGGATCTGGGAAATCGACGCTGGTGGCCAGGTTATTCGCCCTCGTCCCGGAGCTGATGTTCTCGGTCTCCTACACCACGCGGGCGCCGCGCGGCTGCGAAGTGGACGGGCAAAACTACCGCTACATCACCCGCGAGGAGTTCGAACAGCGCATTGCCAATGACGAATTCCTGGAACATGCCGAAGTTTTCGGCAATTATTACGGCACACACCGGGGAATTCTCGAGGAAGCCCGTGCCCAGGGGAAAGACCTGGTACTCGACATCGACGTACAAGGTGCGAGACAATTGAAACGACAGATTCCCGAAGCCGTCACCGTATTTATCCTGGCTCCCTCAAGGCAGATCCTGGAACAGCGCTTGCGCGCCCGCGGGGAGGACCGGGAAGAAGTGATTGAACGGCGGTTGCGGGAAGCGGCCGAAGAGATCCGGAACTATAACGCGTACGATTATGTTTTGATTAACCGGGAGCTGGAAGAATCCGGCGCCGTCCTGGGCTCCATTGTTCGTGCGGAGCGGGTACGGCGCACCAGGATTGAGAACCAGATCCGGCCCATTCTGGAAACATTTCAAGTCTGAAGAGGTATCGCTACTATGGGTGATAAAGTTCCACCCCGCAACAACGCGCACTGCACCATCCCCGACGATCCGGAACAGAGCACTTACCGGTTCATCATCGTTGCCGCCAAGCGGGCCCGCCAACTGCAGGGCGGCGCGCGGCCGGTGTTGCCTACGTCCTCCAAGAAGCCCACCATCATCGCCACCGAAGAGGTGCGCCGCGGGCTGGTGAAGTATTCGCTCACCGGACCGGCGCCCCAGGAACCGGCGCCCGAACCCGTACTGTAAACCCCGCGGCCGGACGGCCGGCGGCTTTCCATGAGAATCCTCCTCGGTATCGGCGGCGGCATCGCGGCCTACAAGGCGGCGGAACTGGCGCGCCTGCTGATGCAGCAGGACCACCAGGTGCAGGCGGTGATGACCCGTGCCGCCCAACAGTTCGTGCAGCCGCTGACGTTCGCCGCCCTCACCGGCCGCAAGACGCTCACCGATCTGTTCGCCATCGAAAGCGCCATCGAGCACATCGCGGTGGCGCAGGAGCACGAAATCCTGGTGATCGCTCCCGCGACCGCCGACCTGATGGCCAAACTGGCCCACGGACTGGCGGACGATTTTCTGAGTACGCTCTACCTGGCGTTCACCGGACCGGTGGTGATCGCGCCGGCTATGAACGTGAACATGTGGCGGCATGCGGCCACCCAGGCCAATCTCGAAACGCTGCGCCGTCGCGGCCACCGCATCGTCGAGCCCGGAAGCGGCTACCTGGCCTGCGGCATGACCGGACCAGGACGCCTGGCCGACCTCGAGCTCATCGTCCAGAGCATCGCCGAAAGTGTTGACGAGGCCGCTCACCAGAATGCCCCCGCGCGGCGCGATCTGGAGGGCGAAGTGGTGCTGATTACCGCCGGTCCCACGCAGGAACCGCTCGATCCGGTGCGCTTCCTGTCCAACCGCTCCAGCGGCAAAATGGGGTATGCTCTGGCCGAGGCCGCCCACGCCCGCGGCGCGCGCGTCATCCTGATATCCGGTCCGGTAAGTCTGTCTCCGCCCGAGGGCGTGGAAGTGATTCCCGTGCGCACCGCCGCCGAGATGCGCGAGCAGGTATTCGGCCACCTGGCGGACGCCGCCATCGTCATCAAGGCGGCCGCCGTCGCCGATTTTCACTTGAGCAAGGTACCCGACCAGAAGGTCAAGAAAACGGCAGCGCGGATTTCCCTCGAGCTCGATCCTACGCCCGATATCCTGGCGGAACTGGGCCGTAAGAAAGGGGATCGCCTGTTGATCGGCTTTGCCGCCGAGACGCAGAACCTTGTACAGGAGGCCCGCCGCAAGCTGGAATCCAAGAACTGCGATATGGTGGTCGGCAACCTGGTGGGTGCCGATCTGGGATTCGAATCGGAAGAAAACGAAGTCACCCTGGTATTGCGCACGGGCGAAACCGTGCCCCTGGCGCGCGCTCCCAAGCGCGAGATCGCCGACCGCATCTTCGACCGGGTTTTGAAACTCCGCCTGGCCCTCCACGCCGCCGATGGACGCTGACCTGCTCCGCCGCTATCTCGAGTTCTACCAGGATCTCGGCATCAAGACCCTGTACCGCCAGCCGTCCGCACCCCGGTCATCCATACCTATGTCGCTTGCACCCGATCTGCCGCCGCTCGCTCCCCAGGGCGATACCCTGTTCCGCATTCTCGAAGACATCGGCGACTGCCGGCGCTGCCGCCTGCATGAGGCACGTAACAAGTTGGTCTTCGGCGTGGGCAACGAGAAATCGCCGCTGGTCTTCGTCGGCGAAGGACCGGGCGCCGATGAAGACGCGCAGGGCATCCCCTTCGTGGGTCGCGCCGGCCAACTGCTCACCCAGATGATCGAGAACACCGCGCGCAAGGAGGGCATCGTCCTGAAGCGCGACGATGTCTACATCTGCAATGTAGTCAAGTGCCGGCCCCCCGGCAACCGCACTCCCGAGCCCGACGAAATGGAAATCTGCGGCCAGTTCCTCTACCGCCAGCTTTCCGCGATTCATCCGAAGGCCATTTGCGCCCTCGGCGGCACCGCCGCCCGCGCCCTCACCGGCCACAAAGAAGGCGTCACCAAAATGCGCGGCAAATGGCTGCAGTGGAAAGAAATCCCGGTGATGGTGACCTATCACCCGTCGTACCTTCTGCGCCCCTACAACGAGGCCGCGAAGCGGGAATCCTGGGAAGACCTGAAGAAGGTCCTGCACTTCGTGTACGACTGAAAAAAGCCTTCAGCCATCAGCCTGCAGCCGTCAGCTTTCCCGTGCGTCGCGCGGCCGATACGGTGCTTCGCTGCGTGCTCTCGGGGCGAAGCGCCACACCGGGCGCCCGGTCCACCGGGTGATCTGAAGGCTGATGGCTAAACTAAACTAAGACGACGCCCCGGCGGCACCGGCCTCCTTGAGCGATTCCCGCAGCGCCTTCGGCTCCACATCGATGAACTGCCGCGAATAGCGAATCAGGCCCAAACGCCGCAGCCGGTTCATCTGGAAGGTGACAATTTCCCGCGACGTCCCCACATATTCCGCCAGCGTGTGATGCGTCAGCGAGGAGATGCGCACCGTGCCGTCTGGCATGGCGGTGCCCAGATCCTCCGCCAGTTGCAGCAGGGCAAAAACCACCCGCTCCGGAGTCTTATACACTGCCATGCTTTCAATGCGATCCTGCAATTCCAGCGCCTGCCGGACCAGCAACTTGCAAAGAGCCAGCCCCAGCTTCGGTTCCCGCTCGATCTGCTGCTCTACTTCGTCGCGCCTCCACGACATCAGCGTCACGTCGTCCATCGCTACCGCCGATTCTGTGCGCACCGTCTGGCCGGATAGCGACGTCTCCCCAAACAGTCCCTCGGCCCTGACAATCCGTCCAATCGTGTGGCCGCCGTCGAGCGACGCATGCGTAATCCGTACTCGGCCCACGATCACCAGGTAGAGGTGATCGTGGGGCAATTCCGGGCCGTAAATGATGGTGCCCTTGGGCGCTTCCTGGGCCGGCTTTCGCGATAGATACATCAAAGGATCGTCTGGCACGTCTCTGAATGTCCCAATCTACTTCGAGAATACCCCCGGATATGCGGTTCCGCCAGAGGCTTGCGCGCGCAGGGTGCGGATGAGTACCAAGCGAGCGGGCGCTATCCAACAGAACTCCTCGCCAAGCGGGCTTTCCATACGTGATAAACTGACTGTTTCGCCCTTACAGAATGCTGCTCGCCAGAGAATTTGTCGCATATGTTTCCCGGCAACTCGTCAAGAAACTCACCCCGGCGGTGATCGAGACGACCGATCCCGACCAGGTGTCGGAGAAGATCGCTGCCGTCATTTCCGACGAGTTGACCGTCGAAGACCGTTTGAACGACGAAGTGCGGGACCTGCTGAGCCAGTACTCCGAGTACATGCGCCGCGAAGGCGTCAGCTATCAGGACATGTTTCGCAAGATCAAGAACACCCTGATCTCGCAGCGCAAAGTGATTCGCGCCTCCGGCCGCGATACCGGCGACGCCATGAAGTTGTCGCGCGACAAGGTCAGCGACATCTCCCACAAAATGGTCGAAGTGCTGCGTAAGAGCCGTGAACTCCGCATGAAGAACAAGGACACCAACGCCGTCCGCCTGGAAATCGTGCGCATCATGACGGAACTGCTGATGGCCGAGGACAAAGTCGACCGCGCCGCCCGCCAGAAAATCCGCTCCCAGAAGCGCGAAATCCCCGAAGGCTCCGAAGAATGGGACCTTCTGCACCGCCGCTACTACTCCGAGGAATTGAAAAAGCTCGGGATCGATTTGGCAAGATAGCCGGCAGTTTTCAGTAGACAGTTCCCAGTAAACCGCACTCGCGCCCGGCCGACACAGCGCCGGCCGGGTTCACTGTGAACTGATCACTGTCTGCTGACAACTATCTTTTATACCCGATCATCCGCAGAAATCCCTGCCGCGCCTGCACGTCTTCCGGACCTTCCACGCCCTTCGGGACGAATCCGTCGATCACTCCGAGCACACCCCGGCCCTGTTCGCCCTCCGCCACCACGGCTTCTACAGCATTGGCCGTGGCGCAGAAGATGCCGCATACTTCCGGCACGTCCTTGATGCGCGAGAGGATGTTGATGGGATAGCCATCGCGCATCACCACCACGAATATGTGGCCGGCGCCGATCGCCGACGCGTTGCGCGCGGCCAGAGCCTTCAGCGATTCGTCGTTGCCTTCCACACGGATCAGGCACGGCCCGGAGGCTTCGTTGAAGGCGACACCGAACTTCATTTGCGGCACCGTGTTCACGATCGCCTCGTAGATGTCTTCCACCGTCTTGATGAAGTGCGATTGTCCCAGGATGAGATTTCCGCCTTCGGGGACGGCCAGCGGCACGAGTTTGAGTTCCATAGCTTCCGTCAGGATACCGGTTCCGCGGGATCGAAGGGGAGCAGTCCGCGCGCCTCTTCCAGATGCACGGCTAGTTCCAGCAGCAATTCTTCCTCGTAGGGACGCCCGATGATCTGAATTCCGATCGGCATCCCCGTAGAGGACACGGTCAGCGGCACGGTCACCGCCGGCAATCCTAGAACATTCGCTAGCACCGCCGGCATCATCGCCTGGAACACGCCGATGTCGCGGCCTTCCACCGGGAAGCGGCGCTGGCGATGACGAAAGGCCGTCACCCCGCAAACCGGCATGATGAGCGCCGCCAGGTCTCCTGTGGTATGCGCCGGAGGCAGGCCCATCTGGCGCAGAAACGAGGCGCGCATGCGGTCGCGCATCACCAGGTTGGCGTACGCCTGGTCCGCCGTGGGATTGACGTCTCTCAGCGACTCGGCGAGCGTCCAGTGGATTTCGTCCTCGCGCCCCTCCGCCAGTTTGCGCGTTGCCGATGCCGGCCACTGGCTGAACAGAAACGCCCATACGTTGGGCGCCCGTTCCAGGCCGCGCGGCGTAAACGGCTCCACGGGAATCCCCAGACTCTCCACCAGAGCCGCCGCGCGCCGCACCGCCAAGCGGATCTCCGGTTCCACCGGCACCGCGTAAAACTGCTCCCAGACGCCCACGCGCCGGTTGGCCGCCACCGGTTTGCGCAAGGGCAGCGGCGACGAAAACGGGTCCTGCGCATCGTATCCGGCCAGGATGAAAAACAGAAGCTGCAGGTCCAGCGCGGTGCGCGCCATCGGTCCGGCTGTCGTCAGCAAACCAGCGGGCAGCGACGCTATGGGAAAGTGGCCGGTCGCCGGGATGCGTCCCGGCGTGGGCTTCAAACCGGCAATGCCGCAAAAGTGCGCCGGGACCCGGATGGAGCCGCCGCCGTCGCTGCCGACGCCGCCCGGCGAACAACAGGCCGCTATGGCGGCTGCCTCGCCGCCACTCGATCCGCCGGGAGTCCGGTCGCCGTCGCGCGGGTGATTGGTGCGGCCCGTCACAAAGTTATCGGTTTCGTAATTGGCCAGCAACTCCGGCGTGTTGGTCTTGCCCAGAATAATGGCCCCTTCGGCCCGCAACCGCGCCACGGCCCAGGAGTCGTGGGCCACGGGATGGCAGCCCCGTAGCCGGCTGCCCGATTGCGTGGGAAGTCCCGCAATATCGAAGCTGTCCTTTACGGTGACCGGAACTCCGTGCAGCATGCCCAACGGCTCGCCGCGAATCACGGCGGCTTCCGCGGCGCGCGCTTCCTTTCGCGCCTGGTCGGCCAGCACCATCACAAAGGCGTTGAGCTCCGGATTGCGGCGCTCGATCTGCCGCAAATGCGCGTCCACCAGTTCCACCGGGGAGATGGCGCCATCGCGAACCATGGACACCATCAGGCACAGAGACGAACGATAAGGCACGTAGACAGTTTACCGTCTACCGTTTACAGTCAACACGCCGGTGCGGTCTTTACCGTGAACTGTGTACCGTCAACTGCCGGCTCCCCAAGCTTCCCGGAGCTTCTTCCAGGTGATCTCCAACGCTTCCGGGACTACGCGCGTTTCGCCCGTCACCGTCATGAAGTTGGTGTCCCCGGTCCAGCGGGGCAGCACGTGCAAGTGGGCATGACCGGCGATCCCCGCGCCGGCGCAGCGGCCCAGGTTCATGCCGACGTTCAGCCCTTCGGGACGATAGACGGCCCGCAGATGCCGCTCCGCGTCGCGCGCCAGCAGCATCATTTCCGTCAGCGTCTCATCGGGCAGTTCGGTCAGCGACGCAATATGGTCGTAGGGAATCACCATCAGGTGCCCGGTGGTATACGGAAAGCGGTTGAGGATGACGAAATTCCGGGCGGCGCGGTGCACCACGAAGGTGCGCTCATCGTCGGCGGACTGGCCCGCCGCGCAGAATACGCAGAGGCCCGGCTCTTCCGGCTTGATGATGTACTGGTAACGCCAGGGAGTCCAGAGATAGTCCATTGATTGCGGAGGCCGCCTGTCGTTTAAAGGGGAGCGGTCTCCGGTGGCGGCGCGCTTGCGGGTGCGGCCGAACTGTTCACTACGTCCTTCAGCTCCTTGCTGGGCTTGAAGTACGGGATCTTCTTGGCGGGAACTTCCACGCGTGCGCCGGTCTTGGGATTGCGGCCGATGCGCGGCTGTCTTTGCCGCGTCCGGAAACTTCCGAAGCCGCGGATTTCAATTTTGTCGTCGGTGCGCAGCGACCGCACGATGCTGTCGAAAATGGCCTCCACGATGACTTCGGATTCCTTCCGTGTCATCTCCACGACGCGGGAGACTTCTTCAATCAGATCGGCTTTCGTCATTCAGTTTTTCTCCTGGGAGCGCCAAACATTTGCGAAACCGCAGTATCGCTTGATTACAAGAATTTTGCAAGCTATTCGGGGTTCCGGTCTTTCAAACTCATTACTTCCTCGATGGTGGTGGTCGCGGCGGCCGCCTGGCGCTGATAATCTTCCAGGCGGGTTTTCTCCTCGTCATCCGCCACGGCCCGCAAGCTGAGGCCGATCTTCTTCTCGGCTTCGCTCATCTTGATGATCTTGAAATCGAACTCCTGGCCTACCGACAGGGGAGGTTCCTCGGAGCCGCGGCGCCCGGAATATCCCGGAACTTCCGAGAAATGACAGAGGCCTTCCACGCCTTCCGCCAGCTCCACGAATCCACCGAAGCTGGCCAGACGGCAGACGCGGCCATGCACTGTGTCGCCCACCTGGTGGGTCTGGAAATAGCTTTCCCAGGCGTCCGGCTGCAGTTGTTTGATGCCCAGCGACAGGCGGTGCGACGAGGAATCGATATTCAGGATCACCGCCTGCACAATCTGTCCCTTTTTCAGCACTTCCGACGGATGCTTCACCCGCTTGGTCCAGGAGAGATCCGAAACGTGGACCAGGCCGTCGATGCCTTCCTCGATTTCGATGAACGCGCCGAAATCCGTCATGTTGCGAACCCGTCCTTCCACCACCGAGCCCACGCTGTAACGGCTGTCGATGGTGGTCCACGGATTGGGTTCGAGCTGCTTGAGGCCGAGCGAAATGCGGCGCTCCTTGGGATGCACTTCAAGCACCACGGCTTCCACCTGGTCGCCCGGTTTCACCACTTTCGAGGGATGCTTCATGCGCCGCGACCAGGTCATTTCGCTGATGTGGATCAGGCCTTCGATGCCCGCTTCCAACTCCACGAATGCCCCGTAGTCCGTCACATTGACCACCCGGCCGATCACCCGGGCATTCAGCGGGTACCGCTCCGCCACCACGTCCCACGGGTCCGGTCCGAGTTGCTTCATGCCCAGCGACACGCGCTCCTTGCCCTTGTCGAACTTGAGCACCTTGACGGTGATCTCCTCGCCCACGTGCAGGATTTCCGACGGGTGGGTTATGCGTCCGTAGGACATGTCGGTCACGTGCAGCAGGCCATCGATGCCGCCCAGATCGATAAACGCGCCATACTCGGTCAGATTCTTGACCACCCCGGTGACCACCGAGCCTTCCGCCAGATGCTCCAGCGTGGCGCTTTTCCGCGAATTGACTTCCTCTTCCACCGCCGCCTTGCGCGAGACCACCACATTGCCGCGGCGCCGGTTGAGCTTGACGATCTTGACCGGGATGTCCTGTCCCACCAGCGAATCGAGATTATGCACCGGCCGCGGGTCGGCCTGGCTGCCGGGCATGAACGCCTTGATGCCCACGTCCACCGCCAGCCCGCCCTTCACCCGGCCCAGCACGCGGCCGGAGACGATGAGCTGTTCCTGGTAGGCTTTCTCCAGGTTGTCCCACACGCGCAGGCGCGACGCGCGGGTGTGCGACAGCAGTACGTATCCCTCGGGCTGCTCGCCGCCCTGCTCGATCATCACGTCGACCACGTCGCCAACCTGCGCGGTAGTCTCGCCCGCGTGATTCTTGAACTGCTCGATAGGAACGATGCCTTCGCTCTTATACCCGAAATCGATGATTACGTCTTTGGCGGTGATTCCAAGAATGGTGCCTTGCAGAACTTCATCGGCCGCGGGCGGGGCAAAGTGGCTGTAATCGTCGAGAAGGTTCTCGTAATTGTCGGGTACCGGTTGGTCCGGTTGCTCCACTTGCCCATTGTTATGGTCTACGGCCATTACGCCTCCGCCCGCTTCACTGTTTCTTCAATGGCTGCAAAGACTTCGAATTCCTGCGGCGGATTGCCAGTACCTGGGAACGGGCGCGCTTCGAATCCCCGAGTCCTGTGCACCGCGAGACATGCGCCAAAATTCCAGCAACCACTGAAAGATCAGTATGTTAGCAAATATACGCCGGTTTCGGGAAGGTTGTCAACGGGCGGTGGGCTGGGAAACGCCGGCAAAGAGGATGGGCTTTCCCCGCTGCGTGCTTTCATCGATAGCCGGCCGCTGCCTCGCGGAACTGATGAAATAGCTTGCAAGTTTCACCAAACGGGCCCACAATCGGGCTGTCCCATAGTGCTTGTGTTGGCTGCCCGATTCGGCTTTCATACCGGCCTTTTAGGAGGTTCCAATGTTTGACAGCCTCGCGGATCAGATCAGGCACGACGAAAAGGAGCAGACCAACAGCCGGGAGCGGGCCATCCGCTGGACGGTAATTTCCGTCTTGTCGGTGTTGCTGTTCCTCGGTTTGTATGTGGCTGTCCGGGCGGGTGGTTAGTCCCTCCGGGAGTTGCGATCCCGTCGCGGATCACTGCAGCGGTGCGATCTGCCGCATCACAGACTTCACCGTCTGCGCGTACGGCCCCACTGGATTGTAGATGGTGAGGACCGTATCCAGATCTTTGTCTTTGTAGGTTTCCGAATAGGCTAAACGGTAGGCGACTTCGTAGATTCCGGCCGTCGGGGAGGGGAAATGGGCGCGGCCCTGATCCCAGCCGAACATGTTGTTGTTCGGACTGGCCTTGCCGCCGGCCGATTCCACAAACGAGATGCTGGGAAGCAGACGCCAGTCCAGCCGATACGCATCGGCTGCCTCCAGAAAATCCACTGTGTACGCCTCGGCTGGGCACGCGAATCTTTGGAAGAAGTGGCGCAGGGTTTCCGCCCGCAGATCGTCCCGGTATTCAGCCACGTACGCCCGATAAGCCTGATGCGGCGACAGCGCCGCCGGACCCACCGCCCCCGCCAAAACCATTAAACCACCGGACAATAGTTTCCTCATCCAAGAATCTCCTTGATTTTGAAGTAGTTAGATTGCGTCTGCCGGATAACGAGAGCTGGCAGGAAAAACTTGAGTGGAGGCCGGGCCTCCGGGAAAGACGATTGGCTATGTGAGGAACATAAGCTGACATTATACCACTATGAGCATTGGAGGTTTGTGCCGGACCATCCCCATCCGCCCGGACCCGGCTCCGCCAGTGTCCGTATTCGTACTTTGGCCGCCGCGTGCGCTGTTCGCCCGGCGGAACCCGTAACACACCGTCTCGCGATGGGTTATAGTGGTCTCCACAGCAAATGAGCCGCCTGCCGGGATTTCGGTTTCTACTCGCAGCCTTGCCAGCATTGCTCTCCTGCGCATGGCCGTCGCCGGGCGCCACTTTTGGGACCGTTGTGCCCCACACCGCGCCGCTGGCCGACATTGCGCTCGACCAGGCCAGGAACCGTCTTTATGTTCTGAATGCGACCGTCAGCCCTCCCGCCGTCGAGATCTATAACATCACCACCCATCCTCCCAGCCCCGCCCTGGGAACCTTTTCCATTGCTGTCGACCCCATTCCGATTTCGCTGGCCATGTCCCCCTCGCGATCGGCGACTCTCGGATCCCAATACCTCTATGTGGCCTGCTACACCAGCGCGGCGCTCGATGTCATCGATCTGGACAAAATGGCCAAAGTCAATACCGTGCGGCTTTCGGCCAATCCCGAAGCGGTAGCCGTGGGGTACGACGGTAACGTCCTGATCAGCACCATCGGTACTTCCGCCGGACAGGGCGTCCTGACGCTGTACAATCCCAGCGCCAGCGCCGCCAACTCCCTTCAGGCGCTGGTGGTGGCGCCCACCGCTCCCACCGCCCCTACGCTGCCGCCGCCCGGCAACAACGCATACTTGGCGGGGCACGCCCGCATGGCGGTGACGCCCGACGGCAAGACCATTGTGGGCGTCCACGAACAGGCCGCCGCGCGCGATGTGTGGGTTTATGACGTGGCGTCGCAAACAGTTCTTCGTTCCCGCACCCTCAACAACAGCGGCGCCGGCGCTTCCCCTCCTAGCGGAATTCTGGCGGTCTCCGCGGACGGCTCGCGATTCATCTCCGGCGATATTCTCTTCAACACCGCGACCCTGCTCGTGCTGGGACAGCAGAACACCAGCAACGCGCCGTTCACGTTCCCTACCGGGACCAATTTCGCTACCCAGACCGTGCAAGGTGGCGCCGTGTTCACTCCGGACGGCACCAAACTGCTGACGGCCTACAACGTGGTGCCGGTGCAAGTCCCCTCGCCCCAGGTCAACACCAGCCAAATCCTGGTAAATAATCCCGCCAATCTGCTGGTGCAGATGGGCTATCAGATTCCCGAGCAGTTGAGCGGCAAAATGGTGATCACTTCCGACGGCGCCACCATTTATGCCATTTCCGAATCCGGATTCACCCAGTTCCCCATCGGCACCCTGGCCACCACGTCTCCCATCGGCGTGCCCGATACCAACGTGGCCCTGCTGGCCACCGATCAGTGCGGGGCCACCGCCGCCCTCAACTCGGTGACCATCCCCGTGCGCAACGCGGGCGGCGGAAAAATGACCATCACCGCCCAGGTGCTAACCACTACCAGCACGTCCACGCAGGTGAAAACGACCAGCCAAAGCTACGGCGGGAACGTGGTCGCCACCATCAATTCGGCGGTCGGCAAGACGCTGGGAACCGCCGCTCCCGACCAGTTGCTGATTCAGTCCTCCGAAGCCGTCAATATCATGCCGGCCGTGCGCATCTACCAGAACAGCCGCAATGCCGAGGCGCGCGGCGCCATCGTACCGGTGGACACCGGCGCGGGCAGCCTGGGCCTGACCGCCCTGGTGGCCGATCCCGCCCGTTCTCGCCTCTATATCGCCAACCCCGGACTGAATCGCATCGAAATCTACGACACCCAGCAGCAGCAGTTCCTGACCCCCATCAGCGTGGGACAATTACCGCGTTCCCTCGCTCTGGCAGGCGACGGCAACACGCTCTACGTCGCCAATAGCGGCAGCGAGAACCTGACCGTGGTCAACGTCAGCACGCTGGCCGTCACCGGCACCGTGGCGTTCCCGCCCCTTCCTTTCGGATCTACGCTGGCGATTGTCACGCCTCTGCTGGTGGTGTCCACCGAGGAAGGTCCGCAGGTGTTGATGTCGGACGGCACCAACGGCACCTTGTGGCGCATCATCGGCAATACCGTCACTCCGCGCACCCTCAACACCCTGGTTTTCGGTTCGGCCACCACCATCGCCACACCTTCGGCAGCCAGCTTTGTCTCGTCGTCAGACGGCTCCTACGCCCTGCTGCTTACCAATACTGGGGCGGGCTATCTGTACAGCGCTTCGAACGACGACTTTATTACCACCCGGCAGATCCTGTCCACGCCGATCACCTCCACCTACTTCGGCCCTCTGGCCGCCGGACCGGCCGGCGCCTATTATTTGGCCGACGGTCTGCAGTTGAATTCCTCGTTGACCATCGTCTCCACCACCGACACCGGCGGAACGACCGGAGGCGGAGTGGGACCCGGAGGATTGCCCATTCCCGGAGGTCCCACTACCACTTCCACCACCCGCCCAGTATCGGCGGTGGCCGCCGTGAACGCGCAGTCCTACGTACAGTTCTCCACGCCCATCCGCTCCTCCGCCACTGCCACGGTCACCGATGCCGGCATCGTATCGCTGATCAACGTCAACACGCAGGCGGCTACGTCGACCGCCAACGCCCTGGAAGGACCGCTTACGCAAGTCACCGGAGCCACGCGAGTGAATATTTCCGGCCAGACCATGGCCTACGACGCCGCGGCATCCATGGTGTACGCGCTCACGGCATCGGGCCTGAGCGTGATCCCCATGACGCCCGTCACGGCTAGCGTCCCGCAGGTGTCGAGTGGCGGCGTGGTCAACCTGGCGAATTACCAGGCGCGCATTGCGCCGGGCGGGCTGATGGCCGTCTTCGGCAAAAATCTGGCGTCCACCGCAACCGGCACGAGCAATCCCCTGCCCTCGCTGCTGGGAGGCGTTTGCGTCACTCTGAATAATGCCCCTATTCCCCTGCTCGCCACTTCGCCCACGCAGATCAATGCGCAGATTCCCCCCACCATGGCGGCGGGGAGCTATCCGCTGGTGATCCATTCCAGCGTCAACCTGGTGGCTTCCACCTCGGTAACCGTCACCGTGGCCAAGTATGCCCCGGCGATCTTCGTCGATTCGGTGGGGCCGGCGATCTTTCACGCCGATGGAGATCGCGTCGACCAGGATCACCCGGCCGTGCGGGACGAGGTCCTCACGATCTACGCCACCGGCTTGGGCGTGACCACCGGCGGACGCGTGACGGCCGGCGTTCCATCCCCCTCCAGTCCCCTGGCGGTCACTGCCCCGGTATTGCTCTACTTCGGCAACCCCACTATCTCCAATTCCGGCGTCATTATCGACTGGAGCGGGCTGGTGCCGGGAGAAATCGGCGTGTATCAGATCAATTGCCAGGTTCCGGGGAACCATCTGAGCGGCAGCGGTCTGCCCGTGACCCTGGAGATCGGCGGCATCAGCAGCCCTACCACCGGCGCCAATGTCGCGCTAGTATGGGTAAACTGAACACGGGAATCCCTACGAAATACTAGTACGCGTAGGATGCAGTCCGGATCCGGAACAGGGCGCGTGGCGCTCCCATCCGGTTTAAATTGTAAGAGAATCGATAGAGTGAGGAATTCATGCGGTTGATACGTGTCCTTGCGGTTGTGGTCGTCGCCCTGATGGCCCTTTCGTCGTGCAGTCGGGATCCCAACGTTGCCAAGAAGCGCTACCTGGACAGCGGAAATAAATACTTCGATAAAGGCAACTATAAAGCCGCGGTGCTCATGTACCGCGATGCCCTGCAAAAGGACAAGAAATTCGGCGAGGCGCACTATCGTCTGGGGCTCACTTACCTCAAGATGAACAACCTGGCGGAGGGCGTCCGTTCGCTGCGGCGCTCCACGGAATTCCTCAATCACAACGACGCGCATTACTGGGACGCCATTGTGCGGCTCTCGCAGATTTATATCAGCGTGGCCAGCCGCGACAAGAATCTGATGGCGGAAGCCAAGGGGTACAGCGATGCCCTCCTCGCCAAGGATCCCAATTCCTTCGATGGACATCACATCGCCGGCGAGTTGATCAACCTGGATGGCTTGCAGGCATACCGGGTGGGCAACAAGGAAGAGACCCGGAAGGACCTGGACGCGGCCCTGGCCGAATATAAAAAAGCCGACGCGGCCAAGCCGAACCAGCCGTTGGTGTTGATGGAGATCGCCGGCGTGTACGAGATGCAGGACAACTTCGCCGAGGCCGAAGAGATTTTCCGCAACGTGATTCAGTCCGATCCGCACTACATTGCCGCTTATGTGAACCTCTACTCGTTGGCCATCGGCCAGAAAAAAATGGACCTGGCCGAACAGATGCTCAGGGACGGTTTTAAGAACAACCCCACCCAGTTCGCATTCCTGCAAAGGCTGGCGCTGTTTTACTGGGTGCAACACCGCCCGGAGGACATGAACAAAACCCTGCAGGAGATCAAATCGCACGCCAAGGAGTACGCCGGCGCTTACCGCGATGTCGGCGATTTTTATTACCGGCAGGGCGACGGCGAATCGGCCATCCGCGAATACCGCGAGGGCATGTCCAAGGATCCCAAGCAGCGCGCCCTCTATCAGAAGCTCATCATCGAGGTTCTGATGCACCAGGGCAAGCGCAACGAAGCCGCCAATATCAACCAGCAGATCCTCGCCGAAAATCCCAACGATACCGACGCCAAGAGCCTGGACGCCACACTCAAACTGGATAAGGGCGACATTGCCCACGCCCTGACGGAATTGCAGCAGGTGGTCACGCGCGCGCCCGATAATCCCGTGGCGCACTTCAACCTGGGGCGCGCTCATGCCATGCGCGGCGATTACGAACAGGCTCGCCAGCAGTTCGACCGCGCCATCGAGATCCGCACCGACTACATGGCCGCGCGCATTGCCCTGGCGCAACTGCAAGCCACCCGCGGAGATTATGAAGCCGCCATCAAGGCGACCCAGATGGTGCTGCAGATCGACCCCAACAACCTGAGCGCCCGTTTGATCGAGACCGCGGCCATGATCGGCCTCAAGCGATACAGCGACGCCCACGCCATGCTGGACGCCGTGTTGGTGAGCAACCCGAACCAGCCCGACGTCCTGTTTCAGATCGCTGTGGTGGACATGGCCGAAAACAAGTACAAAGAGGCCGAGACCAACTTCCGCAAGGTGTACGATCTCAATCCCGCCAATCCGCGCGGCCTGCTGGGCTTGACCGAGACCTACCTGACCCAGGGCAAAGTCGATCAGGCCATCAGTACCCTGAAAACCGAATCCGATAAGGCTCCGGCGCGGCTCGATCTGCAGGTGGCCATCGCCGACGTCGCTTCGCGTTCCGGACGGTACGCCATGGCCCTCGAATACTACCAGCGCGTGGCCGACTCTCTGGAAAAAGGCGCCAAACAACGCGCCGATATCTTCGTGCGCATGGGAGAGACCTATCGCCGCAAAGGCGACCTGCAGAACTCCATCGCCAGCATGCGCAAGGCTGCCGAGATTCAGCCCGAAAGCGTTCCCGTGCTCAGCACGCTCGCCCTGGCGCTCGACCAGGCCGGCCAGTGGAGCGAGGCCTCCAAAGTCTACGAAGCCGCGCTCAAATTCGATCCCAACAACGCCATTTCCCTCAACAACCTGGCCTATCTGGAAGCCGAACATGGCGGCGATCTGAATAGAGCCCAGACCCTGGCCCAGCGCGCCAAGCAGTTCATGCCCAACCGTCCGGAAGTAGCCGACACCCTGGGCTGGATCTATCTCAAGCGGAACCTCGCCGAGAACGCCGCCGACATCTTCTCGGAGCTCGTCCGCACCAATCCGCACTCCTCCACCTTCCACTACCATCTCGCCCAGGCGCTCGATCAGAAGGGCGACAAAGCCGGTGCGCTGCACGAATTGAATATCGCCGTGAAGGAGAACCCGCAGGCCGACGAAGAGAAATCGATCAAGGAGATGATTCAGCGCCTCACGCGGTAGTGCGCGGGCGGCCCTCCGCGGCCAGCAGCGCCTGCTTGCGTTCCAGGCCCCAGCGATATCCACCCGGCTCCCCGCTGCCACGAATCACCCGATGGCAGGGAATCGCCAGCGCTACCGTGTTTGCGGCGCAGGCACTGGCCACCGCGCGCACCGCCGAAGGTTGGCCGATCCCCGCGGCCACTTCGCCGTACGATCGCACTTCACCGTAAGGAATGCTCTGCAGGTACCGCCAGACCCGCATGCGGAACGCCGTGGCGCGGATGTCCAGCGGCAGATCCAGCCGCGGCTGCCTGCCCGCCAGATGCTCGCGGAGCGCTTCCGACCATCCGGCCAGCTCCGCCGGCTCCGTCCCCATCGGCTCGATCGACGCCGCCGGATATTCGCGGCGCAAGGCGTCCAGCAGCTCTTCGCGGGTGTCGCCGAATTGCACGAAACACAACCCCCGATCCGTGGCGCCGATCATTATAAGGCCCAACGGCGATTCGATAGCGGCGTAGGTGATGGCCACATCCCTGCCCCCGCGCCGGTACTCCCGCGGCGTCATCCCCAGGCGCGTGTCGGCGCGCTCATAGACCCGGCTGGACGACCCGTATCCCGCCTCGTAAACCGCCTCCGTGACGCCGCCGGACGCCCGCAGCGCGCCCTTCAACCGGCCCAGTCGAGCGGCTTCCAGGTATTGCCGCGGCGTCAGTCCCACCGCCTTCCGGAAGACGCGCTGGAAGTGAAACCGGCTCAACCCGGCCTGGCGGGCCAGATCGTCCAGCGAGAGTGCGGTGTCGCTATGCTGCTCCATGAAGCGGCAGGCGTCGCGGATCTGCTCGGCGTTGCGATCGCTCGTCGCCGCCATCGGCCGGCAGCGCAGGCACGCGCGCAGCCCATCGCGCTCGGCGGCCTCCGGCGACTCGTAGAATCGCACGTTCCGCCGCAGCGCCGGACGCGCCGCGCAGGACGGACGGCAATACACTCCCGTCGTCACCACGCCGAAAACAAACCGCCCGTCCTGGCTGGCATCGCGATTGCGCACCGCTCGCCAGCACTCCTCCACATCCAGTTTTGGTTTGGCTTGCATGGTCCCATTGTCCCGCCGCCCACGGGCGCGATCTATCCGCGGCTTGCCGCCGAATTCGCCAGCCAATGCTTTACAGCGGATCGCCGGGCAACGCCGCTACACGCGGCCAGCCGTTCTCCCACTGAATCGTGGAAATGTGCAGCGCCGAACGGCCGGTGGCGCCATCGTACGCATGGAAGACCATCAGGTCCGGGCCGCCCGGTTGCAGCAGCAATCCCTCGTGTCCCGGCCCGCGCCACAGCGACGTACCCTCGGTCAGCCGTGTCCCGCCGCCGTCCATCATCGGCTTCCCCGCCGCGTCCGCGTACGGTCCGGTGATCTCGCGCGAGCGGCCCACCACCACATAGTAGTTGCTCCGGGCGCCGCGGCAGCAGAAATCGAACGACGCGAAGAGATAGTAAAACCCCTCGTGCCTCACGATAAACGGCGCTTCGATGGCCCCCGATTGCGGCGGTCCCTCGGTTTCCTGCGGATGGGGACCGCGGGGACGGCTGGCCAGCGCGTAGAGCCGCGTGTCCTCCGTCGCAAGCTTTCCGGTCTCCGGATCGATGCGGCGCATCTTGATGCCGCCCCAGAAGCTGCCGAAATTCAGCCAGTGCCGCCCCTGACCGTCCACCGCCAGGTTGGGGTCGATGGCGTTGAAATCGTCCTCGTGGCGCGAGCGGAACACCATTCCCTGGTCCACCCACTTGTAGTCGGGGCTGTCGGGATCAAGCGTACGATTGGTGGCCAGCCCGATGGCCGAATCGTTCTTGCCGAAGGTGGAGACGGCATAGTACAGCCGCCACGTGTCCTTGTATCGTGAAATGTCTGGCGCCCAGTAGCCGCCGCGAGACCCGGGGATCTCGCTCGTAGTCCACTCCGGCATCCTGTCGAACACCCGGCCGATCTGCGTCCAGTGGTGCAGATCCTTCGACCGGCGGATCGCGCCGCCGGTGGCAAACACATACCAGGTGTCGCCTTCTTTCGCGATCACCGGATCGTGTACGCCCGAGAAATCGCCATCCAGCTTGTACCATTCCGGCGCCTCGGCGGCCGCGACGAGCACGGCGCACAGTACGGCGGCAAAGACGGCAGCTCTCATACGCAAGTCACCCCAGCGTGATCGTCAGTTTCGTCACCGACGCCGGCGGGAACCGGTGGACAATACCGCCGCCAGTCACCGCCACCGTCACCGCCCGCGGCTCTACCGCGCGCGGATCCTCGAAGCTGTTATGGGAGTGCGGATCGGCCGGCGCCAGAGCCATCCCCGCCGCCGCCCGCACCGTTCCGCCGCGCACCGCGATCTCCGTCTCGCGCGCCTGGTCGAGCGACGGATTAGTCACCGTCAACGTCAACTGGTTGCCTGTCACCGACGCCGACCCGTTCAGTCCGCGCATGGTCGCCGGGCTGCCATTGCGCGTGTACGCCGTCGCCGGCGACGCCACCACCGTACGCACCGAGCGACCACCCTGGTGCGCCGCATAGAGATCGAAGACATGGTACGTGGGCGTGACGCAGAACTTGTCCTCATGCGCCAGGAATAGCGACTGCAGGCAGTTCACCAGTTGCGCCACCGCCGCCATGCCCACCTTATCGGCGTGCCGGTTGAAGGTGTCGAGCGTGAGCCCGGCCAGCACCGCGTCGCGCATGGTATTCTGCTGCCCGATGAGCGCATCGGCGAACGGCTCGGTTCCGCTGGCATACCAGGCGCCCCACTCGTCCACCACCAGCTTGGTGCGATGCCGCGGATCGCTCTCCGCCATCACCGCCCAATGCGCCTCGATCAACGCCTCCATGCCGTCGGCCGAGCGCAGGATCTCATAATACTGTTCCGCGTCGAACTGCAGCGCATCGCGTTTCCCCTGCACCCAATCCTGCGTCCGTCCGCCCGACGCGTTCCACGCATAGTGGTGCATGGCCCAGCCCCACATCCGTCCCAGCGTGTTCAGGCGCGCGCACTTGGCGAAGAAACGGCGCGTCCAGTCGACCGCGCCGTCGTTGGGACCGCTGCCCACCAGCGACAACTGCCCGCCGTAGCGCGGCAGCCACGCCGAGTAGCGATTGAACTCGGTAGCGTAGTCCTCGGGATCGAAATTCCCGCCGCAGCCCCACGACTCGTTGCCCACGCCCCAATAGCGGACGCCCAGCGGCGATGGTTCGCCATCCGCCGCCCGCAGGTCGGCCAGCGTGGTCGATTTCTCGGGCGAGTTGCAATACTCCGTCCAGCGCCAGAATTCCTGTGCCGGCAAGCTGCGCAGGTTGGCGGCGAAGTACGGCTGCGCCCCCGTCAATTTGCAGAAGCGCGCGAAATCCACGGTGCCGAATTCGTTGGGATCGAAGCGCTGCGGCCCGTCCGCTTTGCCGCCCTTCGGCCAACCCTCCGACGCGTCCACCCAGAAGTTGGTCCGTTTGGGCCGTTTATCGCGCGGCCCGGTGCCGTCGCGCCAATCGTACTGGTCGGCGAAGCAGCCGCCCGGCCAGCGGATCACACCCGGTTTCACCTTCTTGAGCGCGTCGACAAGTTGTTTGCGGATGCCGTTGACATTGGGCACGCGCGACCGCTCGCCCACCCAGATGCCGTCGTAGACGACGCCGCCCAAGTGTTCCACGAAGTGTCCATAGATCTCCGGCGCGATGGTACCCACCGGCTCATTGAGCAGGATCTCGATATGCGATTCCGGCGACGATTGCGCGGAAGCCAGCCAGGCAGTCCCCGCCGCCGCGGCGCGTAGGAAGTCCCGTCTGCTGCTGAAATGCTGGGTGAGAGGCAAGGAGCGTTTCATAGCCGATTCGCTCCATATAGTAGCAAGTGGCCCAAGAGGACGGCGGGTATGATTGAAGAAGTACCGGTGCTCGGCGGAGCCAGGGAGCACGGCTAGGAACGCCGAAGCCCCCATTGATGACGAACCGGTCACGGAGGAAGAAGAACGCGCCGTTGCCGCTTCCGAAGAGTGGCTCCAAAGCGACCCGGGCATCCCGTTCGAGGGTGTCGTCGCTGAGCTCGGCTTCACGATGGAACAGGTCCGCGGCTACAAGGGCCCCGCGTGAAGCGGATCGTCTCCTCTGAGCAGGCCACGGCCGATATTCGCGCCACCCTCAAGGGGTCGCCATGTTCCCACCTCCATCCACGGGCTCGCCGACACCGGCGCGGGTCGGGTGAAAACGCTTCAAGGCCGAGGCGCTGAAAAGCCACTCCGCGTGGGTGATTTTTCGCGTCCGCTTCACGGAAGAACGCGTTAAGAGCAAGGATACCGACGAGAGTGAGGACGTGCTCCGTATCCACTTTCACGGTAAAGCGGGAAACCCAGAACGGCACCCGTGTGACGTCCTATAAGGGCACGCTCAACGGCGACACGCTCGATCTGGTGCCCTGCGGATCGTTGAGAGAATGGCAGCTTTCATTTGTCCTGCTTTAGATCCACTTCTTTCGAAGTAACCAGACCTTGGTCAATTGGGTAAGCCCAACATAGCAAAGCAGGGTTACCATCAGGATTGGCCAGTACAACCCAGGCAGGTGCGCAAGCCCCAGCGATGAGGCGAGGGGAGAATACGGCAACCATGCCCCGAGGATCATTATGGACAAAGTTGTGATCGTCAGCGGTAAGCTCGCCCGGCTCTGTATGAAGGGAATCCGATTAGTTCGAATGACGTGAATGATGAGCGTTTGTGTCATTAGCGATTCTACGAACCAGGCCGTTTGAAATACCGGCGCGCGGGACGGGTCCCAACACTTGAACACCCAGAGCATGACGAAGAACGTCGTATAGTCAAAGATCGAACTGATGGGGCCGATGAAGAAGATGAAGCGCTTGATCTCACCGATGTCCCAAGGCCGTGGTCGCGACACTTGCTCTTCATCGACGGCGTCGGTCGGGATCGGAACTTGTGAGAAGTCATACAGGAGGTTGTTGGTCAACACCTGGATTGGCGCCATCGGCAAGAAGGGAAGAAAGGCGCTCGCCCCCACCACGCTGAACATGTTCCCGAAGTTGGAACTCGCTCCCATGCGGATGTACTTCAGGATATTCGCGAACACCTTTCGTCCCTCGGTTACACCCCCTTCGAGCACCATGAGGTCCTTCTCCAGCAAGATCAGATCCGCGGACTCCTTGGCGATGTCCGTAGCCGTGTCCACGGAGATGCCGACGTCGGCCGCGCGTAACGCGGGGGCGTCGTTGATTCCGTCGCCCACGAAGCCGACTACGTGCCCCTGACCGCGGAGGGCACGAACGACGCGCTCCTTGTGAGCCGGGGAGAGGCGGGCAAAGAGGGTCGTCTTCAATGCCGCTTCGGCCAACTCCCGGTCGGACATTTTCTCCACGTCTGCCCCCAGGAGCATCGGGTCGGGCGCCAGTCCCACGTCTTTGCACACCTTGCGGCTGATGAGCTGATTGTCGCCGGTGAGGATTTTCACCGCCACTCCGTGCTGGTGCAGGGCTTCGAGCGCGGGCCCGGCAGTTTTCTTGGGTGGGTCCAGGAATGCGACGTATCCTCTGAGCACCAGGTCGCGCTCGTCCGCTAGCGAGCAGACATCCTTCCCAGGGAGGTCCTTAGTCGCCACCGCCAGCACTCGGAAGCCATCGTTACTGAGACTGTCGTATTGCTGTTTCAGGCCGACCATCAGAGTCGGGTCCATCGGGGAGAGTTTCCCGTCGAGTTCAAAGTGCGAGGAATGCTGAAATACCTCCTCCGGCGCTCCTTTGGTAAATAGGATCGCTTTGCCCTCAGGGTCCTGCACCAGGACGGACATCATACGTCGCGTGAAATCAAACGGGATTTCGTCCAGTTTTTTGTACTTCTCGACCAGCGCGTTGCCATGGAAATCGGCACTGTCCAGGATGGCCCGGTCAAGCAGATTCTTGAGCCCCGTCTGGAAACTGCTGATCAGGTAGCCGAATAGGAGCACATAGTCGTCTTCCCGTCCGGCCACATTGCAATGCCGCATCAGTACGACGCGATCCTCGGTGAGAGTGCCGGTTTTGTCGGTGCACAATATGTCCATGCCTCCGAAGTTCTGGATGGAATTGAGACGCTTGACAATTACCTTGCGGCGGCTCATGGCAAGCGCACCCTTGGCGAGGCAGACGGATACCACCATCGGTAGCATCTCGGGCGTGAGGCCCACCGCCACTGCCATGGCAAAGAAGAACGCGCCCTTCCAATCGTGCTTGGTGAAGCCGTTGAGGAGAAACACTAAAGGCACCATCACAGCCATGAGCCGGATCATGAGCCATGTGAACCGGTTGAGGCCTTGGTCGAAGCTGGTCTCTGCCCGTTCCCCGGTGATCGAACTCGCCATGCTTCCAAAGTAGGTCTGGATCCCCGTCGTCACCACGACCGCAGTGGCGGTGCCGCTCTCGACGCTTGTCCCCATGAAGCATATGTTCTTGAGCTCAGTCGGAGAGCTTGCCGTAGTGGTATCCGGATCGTGGAATTTCTCGATAGGGAGCGACTCGCCAGTAAGACTCCCCTGGCTCACGAAGAGGTCTTTGCAAGATAGTACCCGCACGTCG
>Ga0181529_10002338_pt1 | contig 22887 bp, 19 predicted proteins | sample PEATcosm2014_Bin_36_FD_119763 | JGI IMG/M metagenome (GOLD analysis project Ga0181529, IMG submission 119763) | Peatland microbial communities from MTU Mesocosm Facility, Houghton, MI, USA - PEATcosm2014_Bin10_30_metaG | ecosystem: Environmental > Terrestrial > Soil > Wetlands > Peat | place... | reverse complement strand
GCGCGGGCAAAGTTGATGAGCTGCTTCTGGCCGGTGGAGAGCGAGTTGCCGCGTTCCTGCACCGGTTCGTCGAATTGGCGGGGCAGGCTCTCGATAAAGTCCAGCACATTCACGTCGCGCGCCGCCTGACGGAGATCGCCATCTGTGATCGCCTCATTGCCGAAGCGGATGTTTTCCGCCAATGTGCCGGTGAAGAGAAAGGGGTCTTGCAGGACGACGGCGAAGTGCTGGCGGAGCGCGGTCAAATCATGCTGGCGCAGGTCGATGCCATCCACCAGTATCTGACCGGCGGTGACATCGTAGAAGCGCATCATCAGGCTGATGAGCGTGGTTTTGCCCGCGCCGGTGTGGCCAACGATGGCGACGGTCTGGCCCGGTTCGACGGTGAAGGAAACGTCCTTCAAAATCCATTCCACCTGCGGTGGGGCCAGCGGCGCCTGTGGCGCGAATGCAGTCGATCCGGATGCTTCTCTTGAACGGGAGTTGTCTTGTATGAAATCAGCCACCGCAGCCTGTTGCTCAGGCGTGAGCTTTTGATAGGTGAACCAGACGTGACGGAATTCGATGCGGTTGCTGCCGTCTCCCTTGAGCGGTACGGCGGGGCTGACGATCTCCGGTTCGGTGTCGAGGAGTTTGAAGATGCGCTCCGATGCGGCCATGGCCGATTGCAGGATGTTGTACTTATCGCTGAGGTCCTGAATGGGCCGCCAGAAGCGCTGCGAATACTGGATGAACATGGCGAGCACGCCGACGGTTACCCCACCGGAGAGCACGCCGAAGCCGCCGCGCCAGATGACGAGGGCGATGGCAATGGCGGAGAGCAACTCGACGGCGGGATAGTAGAGGGCATAGGCGAAGATCGTGTCCTTGAAGGCGATCATGTGCTGGCGATTGACATCTTCGAAGTCGTCGAAGGCGCGCTGCTCGCGGTTAAAGAGCTGGACGACGCTCATGCCGGAGATGTGTTCCTGGGTAAAGCTGTTGATGCGTCCGATGGCGGCGCGGACACGGCGGAAGCTGGCGCGGACGTGATCGCGGAAGAGGCGTGTGACCACGAGAATCAAGGGCAGAACCGAGAAAGCCAAGAGAGCCAGCCACCAGTTGATGGCAAGCATGACCCCGGCCATGATGGCAAGGTTGAAGAAGTCGTTGACGATGGCCAGGACGCCGGCGGTGAACATTTCATTGATGGCGTCCACGTCGGAGGTGATGCGCGTAACCAGGCGGCCCACGGCATGGGTATCGAAGAAGCCGATGTGCATCCGCTGCATATGGCGAAAGATGTCGCGGCGCAGATCGAACATCAGCTTCTGGCCGGTCCACTGCATCAGATAGGTCTGAACAAACTCAAAAAAGTAGGCGCAGAGTAGCGCGGCTAAATAGATCGCAGCCAGTCGCGTGATGCCCTGATAAGGATCGGCGGGAAGACGGCTGGTGAGCCAGTTGGTTTTTCCCAGGCTGTGCGCCAGAAGGCTGGTGGCGAGCGGCGAATGGGAGCCGGTGGGGAAGTAGCGGTCGATGGCTACCATGACCAGGTAGGGACCGGTCACGTCGCTGAGAGATTTCAGGCTGACGGCCAGCGTGGAGATGGTGGCCTGAATCCAGTAAGGGCGCAGATAGTGGCCGAGCCTGCGCATCAAGCGGGAGTCGTAGACCTTGCCAACCGGATCTTCATCGGGCTTTTGAGATTTCTTTTGTTTTTCGTCGGCCATCGGCAGGGCGGGGCTCCATCTTTATTGTACGAGGCGCTGCGATCATCCCGCAGGCTGAGTTGCGGAGTCGCGCTCCCGCTTTGCACCTTGTAGACGGATCGAGACATGAACCAAACCAAGCGCCGCTGGCGTCACGCCGGAGATGCGGCTGGCCTGACCGATGGTCGCCGGGCGCACGCGGTTGAGCGTTTCACGCATCTCCCGCGACAGCCCGCTGATGGCGCCGTAATCCATCCACTCCGGAATTGCTACGGCTTCGGCGGCCTTCAGTTTGGCGATGGATTTGGTCTGCTGCTCCAGATAGCCGGCAAACTTGATCTCGGTCTCGACGGCGCGGGCTTCGTTGCGCAACGCGGCACGCGCTTCGGGAGATAGATCGGGATTGAGGATCAACTCCGCGAGCAGAGGGTCTTTGGCCAGTACCTCACACATCGCGCTCATCACGTTCTCGATGCGCACCTCTGGGCGCTTGAGCAGTTGCGCCCAGGTGAGGCCGGCGGTCGCGGTCAGTTCGCCAAATCCGGCGGCGCGAAGCTCTTCCGGATTGACCTTGCCCCCGGTCAGAAAGCTCAACAGCGCGGAGCGCCTCGCCTGCTTGTGCTCATACTCCGCCCACGCCGCGTCATCGATCAGCCCCAGCCTGCGCCCGTGCGGAGTGAGGCGGCGGTCGGCGTTGTCGATGCGCAGATGCAGCCGGAACTCGGCGCGTGAGGTGAAGATCCGATAAGGTTCATTCGTTCCCTTCGAGATCAAATCGTCAATCAGAACGCCGGTGTAGCCCTCGGTCCGATCGATGGTGAAGGGCGGCTCGCCTTTCAGCCAGAGCGCGGCGTTGATGCCGGCCATGATGCCCTGGCAGGCGGCCTCTTCATACCCGCTTGTCCCGTTGATCTGTCCGGCAAGATAAAGGCCTGTAAAGGCCTTCACACGCAGCGAGCGGTCCAACTCGGTCGCGTCGATGCTGTCGTACTCGATGGCGTAGCCCGGTCGCAGCATCTCCGCCTGATCGAGACCCGGTATCGAGCGGACAATTTGAAATTGCACCTCCATCGGCAGCGAGGTGGACATTCCATTGATGTAGACCTCGTGGGTGTGCAGGCCTTCAGGCTCCAGGAAAAACTGGTGTTGCGTCTTGTCGGGAAACTTTACGATCTTGTCTTCGATCGATGGGCAATAGCGCGGCCCGATGCCTTCGATCCGCCCTGAGTACATCGCCGAGCGGTGGACATTTTCGCGAATAATCCGCAGCGTCTCCGGCGTGGTGAAGGCGATGTGGCAGGAGATCTGCGGCTGAATGATTTTTTTTGTGCGGAAGCTGAAGGGGGTCGGCTCCGCGTCGCCCGGCTGCTCTTCAAATGCCTCCCAGCGGATGGTGCGGCCATCGAGGCGCGGCGGCGTTCCGGTCTTCAAACGGCAGGTTCGCAGGCCGAGCGCTCGCAGTGCCTCGCCGAGCAGAACCGAGGCCGGCTCTCCGCTGCGCCCGGAGGGATACTGTTCCTCGCCGCAGTGAATCAGGCCGTTGAGAAATGTGCCGGTGGTAATGATGGTGGCCCCGGCCAACAGTTGGCGGCCATCGCGCAGTTTGAGGCCGAGGATGCGGTGTCTCTGTTCCCTGTCGTCGATCACCAGATCGACGACCTCAGCCTGGCGAATATGAAGCCCCGGCTGCGATTCCAGCACCTCGCGCATTCTGACTCGATAGAGCTGCTTGTCGCACTGCGCTCTGGGACTCCATACGGCAGGACCGCGCGAGGCATTCAGCAGCCGGAACTGAATTCCGACAGCGTCGGCGACCTCGCCCATGATGCCGCCCAGCGCGTCCACCTCGCGGACCAGATGGCCTTTAGCGACGCCGCCAATGGCGGGATTGCAGCTCATCTGCGCGATCAGATCGAGGTTCATCGTGATCAGCGCGACTTTGAGGCCCATGCGCGCCGCCGCCATCGCCGCCTCGCAGCCGGCGTGCCCAGCGCCCACCACAGCCACATCGTATTGCTCGGTAAATGCCATCCACTTCCCATTTTACGGAGTTTGCGCCTCCGGCGCGGAAGAGCTGCCGCAAAAGCGAGATTTGCCGCAAAAATAACTTGACATGGTGATGCGTCTCAGGTGGAATGTACCTACTTTCCGCCGTTGATTGCCTATTTTGCATCGTGCAAGCTGGCTGTCCAGGAGAAATCACGTCAAAGGAGCGAGTATGAGAATCCGAAGATTCAGCCGATTTTGGATGCGGATGGCGGTTGTACTGTTTCTGCTGGCTGGGGTTGCCTCCGCCGTCGATCCGCCGATGCAAGCCTTTACCTCCACCGATGGACGCTTCAGTACCCAATTTCCCGGCGCTCCGAAGCAGAATACCGAAGATGTCAGTTTGAAGAACGGAGGGACTGCCAAGCTCTACGAGTTTTTCTCCGAAGCCGACAATGGCAACACCAGCTACATTGTGATGTACAACGATTATGCGGCGGATGTTATCAATGGAGCTCCGCAGACAATGCTGGCTAAGACGCGCGATGGAGCGGTTGCGGGCAAGACGCTGCTGAGCGATGTGGAGATCGAACTGGGCGGCGTTCCGGGGCGCGCTTACACGGCGACCGACTCGGATGGATGGAATTACGACGTTCATGAGTATCTGGCCGGAGTGCGCTTCTACCAGTTGATCGTCACCACCGCGAAGGGGCATACGGCAACCCAGCGCGATGCGTTCATGAATGCGTTCAAGATTCTCTGAGCGGGCTGCGCTTTGCAGCAGAGGGACTCTCTTATCATGAGGCTGTCTCCCAATTTAGAGAAAGGAACGAGGGCTGCGCGGGCGTAATGAAAACCTGTTCCTGCGGCAATCTGATCGACGACCAAAGCTCTCGGTGCGCACACTGCGCCGCTTTGCAACTTCTCGGCCTGGAGCCGGAAGCGGCAGAGAATGAGATACGCAATGCCTATCGCCTGCTCATCAAGGTCTGGTCTCCCGACCGCTTCGAGGGTGACGATGCCTTGAAAGAGTCGGCGGCTGCAAAGCTGAAGGAGATCAACTCCGCCTACGAGTTCCTGACTTCGACCTCAACCGAGCGCGGGCCGTGGCGACCGCCAGAGAACACGGCCCCGGTTGCAACATCGCAAGCGCAGACGAAGCCTCCAGAAGCTGAGAAAGCAGCTTCAACTGTCGAATTGACGCCGATTGGATTCTTGAATACCAAGCCTAGCTTCCGGCTTTGGCCTGCATTCAGAATTATCTTCATCGCGGTGCTGATTGTCGTCGTGATTGTCGTCGTCAAAGACGCCGGGATCGCCTTGAATGCTCCTTACTCCTCAGGCCCGATGAGTGTAAACGACCTTGCTTCCGGCAGAGTGAACCCGCTGCGTGGGATCGCGGGAGCAGAACAAAGATTTCTGGATGCCATCGAGGAGGATTTGCACCGTCTGGACCCGCGCAGATCCGCGCCCGCGGTCATCCCGCAATCCGAACAGCCCGCGCATCAGAGCGCAGTGAGCCGCCAGCCGGTGAAGAGCCTACCTCATCCGGCTCAGAGCGCATCTCATCTTCTCAAGCCCTATGTGACCGTCGGTTCCACCAGGGACGAGGTCATCGCGCAGCAAGGCCCGCCGACAGCTTCCTCGGAGGACAGGCTGGTCTACGGCAAGTCGGAGTTATTTCTCAAGGACAATGCGGTCATCGGCTGGCGCATCGACCCCGTCTCCTCGCCGATTCGCGTCAAGCTGTGGCCGAGCACTTCTGTCAATCCGGATATGGAGTATTTTTCGGTGGGATCGTCAAAAGATATGGTGCTGGTGGTGCAAGGAACTCCGACGGCATTTACCGAAGACAAGTTTGAGTACGGAGCTTCCGTAGTGTATTTCCGGAACAATCGCGTAGTGAGTTGGAGGAGCGGCCCGGCATCGCTCCCGCTCCGGGCTAGATAGCCGCAATCTTGACCGAAGGCCAATCTTTGCGGGAGGGTAAATAACGCAACCCAGTTTCCCCCTCTCTGCGTCTAATCTGACAGAAGAGCAAAGGGTACAGATCAAGATGCGAATTCGACGGATATTGGCGTTTCTGGCGGCGGGAGTGGCCTTGACCGCCAGCGCGCAGAGCAAGGACACTTTTACGCCGATGCCGCTGGACGCTGGCTTCGGGCGGATGGACATCAGCGCGCCGGCGATTGCGCCGGAGGAGATCATTCGCCAATTTTCCGCCAAGGAGAGCGAGTTTCAGCAGGCGTTGAACCACTACACCTTTCGCCGCGTCGCCCGCGTGCAGACCATCGACGACGACAACAAGATCGATGGCGAGTGGTACGAGGTGGACGACGTGATCTTCGACTCGGCGGGCAAGCGGAGCGAGAAGGTGGTTTATGCTCCGCAAGACACCCTGCAGCGAGTCTCCATGTCGCCCTCGGACCTGGTGGATATTCAGCGTGGATACTCTTTCGTGCTGACGACCGAAGAGATCGCACAGTACAACTTGAAGTATGTGGGGCGGCAAAAGGTGGACGAGCTGGATTGCTACGTGTTTGACGTCAGCCCCAAAGTGATCGAAAAGAAGCACCGCTACTTCGATGGGCGCATCTGGGTGGATTCGACCGACTTGCAGATTGTGGTGACCAATGGCCGTATGGTTCCGGACGACACGCGCAAGGGAAATGAGGACCTGCATCCTCCCTTCATGACCTGGCGGCAGCAGGTGGATGGCCACTACTGGTTTCCGGTGTACACCAAAGGCGAGGGGATTCTGCACTTCAGCGGGGGGCCTGGCTATATGGCTCAGGACGTGCATATCCGTGACACCATCAAGTACACAGATTACAAGCAGTTCGGCGCAACCATGAAGATCATCTACGAAGGCAAGGACATCACTCCCCCGGCAGCCTCGCCAGCAAAATAGATGCGGCGCTGCGATTGCTTTTCACGAAGACGGTGAAGAGGCCCGGCGCCTCCGGGACGGTGGCCGTACCGCAGCGGTTGGGAGCGCTCAGCCCGTCGCGGCGAATCACTTCGACGCTGAAGCTGGCGGAGTGAGGATGAGCCTGACAGAGCGGCTTTTTATTGACCCAGACCTGGAGCCAGGGCAGATTCGCCAACTGGCTGGAGAGCCGCACGCGGCCATTGGCGTCGGAGATCACCTCTTCGCGGAAGAGCTGAATGCGCAGATCGTGCTGGTCATAGCCCGCAATCAGAATCAGATGCAAATGGGCGAGCGGCAAACCATCGCTGCCACGTAGGATTTGAATGGTGATGGGATCGCTGTGATTGACAGGAATGGTCTCGACCGCGGCGTAAATCGGGGCGTTCAGGAGGGCCAGGCCGGCGGCAAACAGGAGCATGAAGGAGCGAATCATGAGTTATGCCTCAGAAAATCTATCGGCAAGACGGATTATTTCTGGAGTTTTCTAATGATTCGTGTCGATTGGCCGGCGCAATATAGACAGAATCAAATGGCGCGGATCAGGCGCATGGGAAGAAAGAAGATTGCGCGCACCAGTTCCAGCACGCCATTCACAGCGATACCTGCCATGCGAAAAGGCAGCAGCAGCAGCCAGATCAGCGGATAAAGCACCAAGACAGCCAGCGCCAGCGGCCAGCACAATACCAGCAGAATGCACCACAGCAGAAACTTCATCATGGGTTCCCCGGCTCACTGCGCGGATACTCCCCCGCGCCCTCGAAGAAGAATACGGATTTGCGCTGGGGGCAGTTCCCGGTCACGATTCTAGCGCTGCGCCGCCAACAGCTTTTTGCGCTCGCGGATGAGTTTGGCGCGCTCCTTTTCCGGCAGTTGTAACGCGGCCTGAGTGCGTTTGGGCAGCTTCTGATAGATCAGCGCGTGAGCACGGCTCAACTCCTCTTCGATCTCGCGCGACCTGAGCGCATTCCAACGCTCCAGCGCCACCCAAGAGGCTCTGGCCAGGTGAGGCGCAGGGCGGATTCCCTCGATCTCCAGCAGTTCGTGGTAGCGCTCTGGGCCGCAGTGGAAGCTGAGCACGGGAGTCTCCATGCCGTCGGCGTTGGTCAGGGCGAACATCTTGCCGCCAATCGCGCGGTCGCCCACCCAATAGACGAGGACATGGCCCCAGTTGAGGGTTTCAGCCGTGTGCGGCAGCGCCAGGCAGATGGAGCGGATGCGCTCGTTATCCATGAAAGGAGTGTAAATCGGAGGCGGATTTCAGGAAAGAGCGCTTGCGATTACTGCTTGGTCGAGCCGTAATCGGGAAGTTTGGGGGTTAATCTTCGGACGACGAACTCCTGGAAGAGATTCTGGATTGCGCCGGAAGCCTTGCCGGCGAGAACATTTTCGAGGGTCAGCGTCATTCCATTGCGGTTGGCAGCCGGATAGTAGAGGTTGGAGATTCCTGCTCCGGCGAAGCTGCCGATGATGCCGGAGTAGTCGGCCTGCCGGTGTCCGCTGTCGCTTCTGCAGATGACCGAGCTGCTGATGGCATAGAAGATGCGCGAGCGCTTGCTGCCCGTGCCTTTGTAGAAGTAGCGGGGGTCTTGTTTCAGCAGGGAGGGCAGTAAAGCGCCGCCGAGCATGGTTCCGATAAAGTTGTCGGCGTAATTGGCTCCGAAGCGCTTGGCATATCCCTCCGTGCCTTGTCCGAAGCCACTATAGGTGTTGCTGGCCTGCTCGACTCCCGCGACGAATCCGGAGCCAAGCAGCGTAACCGGGTCGATCGAAGACTTCCAGGCGAGGTAGAATTTTTGTCTGGAGGTGAGCGGCGGCGCGTCGGGCGCGTAGCTGACAAAGAAGTTGGGGATGAGGCCGAGCACACGCTGATGCTCCTCTTCCCGCACCTGCTCCAGGCCAATCTCCTGCTGCGATGCTGTCACCTGCACCTCGCTTTGCACGCGGTTGACCAGGATCGTGATGGGCGGCGCCTCATAGCTTTCGCCGGAGTGGAGTTGACCGGTGATGACCTGGGTCGCAAACCCCTGCGAAGAGATCGTGAGCTTGAAGCTGCCGGGGGGAAGATCGCCGAAGAGGTATCGGCCATCGCTTGCTGAGATTGCCGATCTCGGCTTCCCAGCGGCGGGGCCGGAGAGTTCGAGTGTGATGAGAGCGCCTTCGCAGACGGTGCCATCCCGGTCCATCACGACGCCGTGGATGCTGCCCGGCAAGTTGACGGCGGCCTCCGGAAGCGGAGCGGCGGACTGAGAACACAGCGCTACCGGAAGCGCAAAAAGAGCGATCAATAGCACGATGCTGGGATGGCCCAGCACGCGGCGGCAGAGACAGTCTCTTCCGTTCTTTCGAGTTCCGCGATTTCCGATCAGTTCCTCCCCCGATCCGCCACGCCGGAATTACTCTTCTTCAAGAATAATCGGCACATTCACCACTTTGATTCAAAGACCCGGAAGCGGCGTTCCAGCTCCCATTGCGCGGCGGCCTTTTCGCTGCCGTCTAGGAAGGCTTTGCAGGCGGGGGAGGGAATGTCAGTACTGGGTTGCGTTCTGCAGGCTGCAACGGGCGCGGTGAATGAGTCGGGCGCGGCCCAGAGGCTGGCTCCGGAGAGGAAGCTGTGTTCCAAGCTGGTGCGGGCCAGTTGCTTCAAATCCCGGTATGTGAGGTGATAATCGCGCGCGGCGCGCACGTATTCGTGCGTGATGTCGATGCGGCTGACGCCTTCATCGTCGGTGGAGAGGGCGACCGGGACGTGGGCGGCGAGATAGAGCGGAAAGGGATGATTAGTGCCTTTGACGCCCAGAATTGCTTCATTCGAGCTGAGATTGATCTCGACCATTACGTGCTTTTGGGCCATCTCCTTGAGCAATTCTGGCGCGTCATCCTCTTGCATCACATCGACGCCGTGGCCGATCCGCTCGGCGTGGCCCAGCTCGACGGCCTGGCGGATATGAAAGCGCAGCCCCTCGGGTGGCACCAGTCCGGGCGCCAACTCTCCGGCATGTAGGCTGATGTGAACCTGTGGATAGACCGAGTGCAGGTAGTCGAGCATCTTCATCTGCAAGTTATAGTCGCGCATGGAGATGAAGCCGTCTTCCGGCATGACGAAGTTGATGCCGACAAAACCGCTTTCGTGCGCTTCCATGCTCGCCTGCACGGTTTCAAAGCCGAGCATGGCCTGCGCAAAGACCTGCTCGGGCGGCGCGCCGCGGAGCACCTGGTAGATGTACCGGGTCTGTACCTGGCAGGCAGGCGCGGCTTGGATCGTGCCGCACTGCTCGATCTGGCGGCGCAGTGCCTCGGCTGCACGGACATCTTCGCGATCCACAAAGACCTCGTCGCGCAAGCCCAGCGCCAGCAGCGTCTGGCGATACTGGGCAAAATCCGGATTCAACGGGTTTTGCTTGGCAATATACGCGGCGTGGGTGAAAACCGGCGTCTCCATCAGCTCGATATATTGTTGATTCTGCTGGGCGGCTCGGCTGGCAACCTCATCGACCCACTCGCCGATATGCCTTCTGTTTATTCCGGCAAAGCGCTCAAAGGTCGAGAAGAACTGGTCGTGGCCGCTGAAACTGGCGGTGGGCACAAAGCTGCGCATTGAAAAGGCATCCACCAACCGGTCATAGAGCGGCTGATGGGCTGGCAACAGTGCGGCCGGTTCGAGGGGAGGAGTACAGGGGGAGGCGGCGAAGCGAAGGGCGGCCGGGTCCACGCACAAGCCGTCTTCGCCGGCGTCGCGGATGAAAGTCTCGGCATAGACCGCGCCGGAGAGGTGAACGTGCAGGTCGGCCCCTTTGGGAAACTGCGCCAGAAAGGCGCGCAACGCCAGCGGGCCGGCCTGTTGCGCGGCCTGATAGGCGTGGATGGCGCGGGCCTCCTGGACCGAAGGCTGCGCAGGCAGATTGGAAGCTGTGACAACAAGCAGGAAGATGGCGGCAAGAGAAATAAATCGGCGCATAATACTTCCAGTGTAGAGCACCACGGTTTCAAGCGGCCAGCCGGTGTGCGCCGCAGGCAGGCGCCATATGTTGGCGGGAATCGGGTTCAATGGTGCGTACGATGGTTTATAGGTGTGCCGGTTTGGCTTGGCAACCGGTGAGTTGATATACTGTTTTCAGTCGTTGCATCGCGCATCTTGCGGATTCGTGCCAGCCTCCGGTCGCGCTGGAATCCGGGCCGTGTATGCAGCACGAAGTTTGCACTGAGGCCAGATAGCTCAGTGGTAGAGCGCGGCCCTGAAAAGGCCGGCGTCGGCGGTTCAATCCCGTCTCTGGCCACCACTCCTTCGTTCGCACCCCGCCGGAACCGTCCTGAAATGCAATTCAATCCATTGACACCATTCCTCTGTGTGCACATCGAGGAGAGTCGGATGACGATTGCCTGTTTTTGAAGCGCTCTGAATGAATCGAGATAAAACAAATCAACTTCGCCGGAGCGAATCCGTCCTCATTTCCGGAACGGAAGATTCAGTAGCAAGCTGGCTTTCCGAGTTCCTGCCTATGGGATGAAAACCTGAAACTGCCATCGCATTCTCTATCCCACACCTGAACCGACAAACAAAAACTCCCACGAGGTATCCAGATACAACCAACGCTGTGCATCGAACCAACTGGTCGGCAGCGCGGGAATATGCAGCAGTGTATGGCCGCCCACGCACATCATCTCCGTGCCGTTCCACGCCAGAAAGGTCCGGGAGGCGAGGCCCACCTGAGCCGGATGTTCCATATGTCTGAGGCAAACCGGACAGCGCTGCCGGTGATCGAGAAGCGCCCAACGCAAACCGAAGAGTCCGATAAAAAAACTGCTGGCAAGCTGAATATCCAGTGACAAATGCGAATCGTGAGTCACACAGAGATAAGCCAGATCGAGCGAAGCAAAATAGACGATTGGCAGCAACAGCACGATTTTGGCGCTGAGGAAGCTCCAACTCAGGAGTTTCTTCGGCAGCGAGGTCTTTTGCGGATTCAAGCTGTATTCTCCCAGCGAGACCGATGTGATGGCAGGCAGGGAAATCAAAGCGAGAAGAATGCCGAACCAATAGATTCCCCACGCTCCTGGCTTCCACTCATCAATATAGTAACCAAGATAATTGTGTTCGGAATCGTCCGGCCCATATTCGGTAATCTGCGAGATGGCAGGCCACATCTTCTCTCCACCCCCGCCAGAAAGGTGGGCCACAACGTATCCCGCGCCGCCCGCGGCGATCGCCGAATCCGATTCCAGAATCCATGCGCCAGCCTTTCCCGGCAGCCCCCAGGTATCTTCGGCGACCACTCCGGCAACTCTGGCTCTGCGCTTGCCGATTTGCACAATACTGCCAGCGATATGTGGATTTGCATTGAATTCCATCTTCCAAATAACTTCACTCAAAATCACATCGGGCAGGTTGCAGTCAGTGTTCGAATCCAGCTTTGCAAACTGCACCGGCAGACCGAGCAGCGACAAGAGATTTGCACTGGCTTGCGCTACTCTCCACTTTCCATGTTGGCGCGATCCGGCCATTCCAGACTCGCTCCCCACGTTCTCCTCGCTGACACGATAAAAGGCAAATCCATCAAATGAACTGTGTTTTTGTCTCTTCCATGCCTGATATTGCGCGGGTGAGATAACGCTGGAACTGTCATCTGAAGCCAGTAACAGCATCAGCCCGGAAGATTGCGGACGCTGTGAGAGCAAACGCTCCGCGCGCACGCCGGGTGAGAGCAGAGCGATTCCATAAGCCGCAATCAGACAGATGGCAAGCAGCAGGATGCATTGCATCGCCGACCCTTGCATCGTCAACGACGGCATACTCAACTTCCATCGCTGCCGTCCGAGGCAAAACGCATCCTGAAAGGCACCTATGCAGAATAAAGCAATCTCACGTTCCGCTTGCCACGAGAGTTGATCCATCGGGGCGCGCTCCTGGCGCACGTGCCACAGTTCCGCTCGCCACTCGCGCATCCACTCCGCGCGCATATCTCCGGGCACAAGCCGCGATGCACCGCAAAGAAGTGCTTGATCGAGAAACTCAAAAGCCGATTTGGCTGAGGGTCTCATACGTTCTCGGCCTCCTCCACCCCGGAGGGAATTAACCTCTCCAGCGACGGATAGCGCCTCCGGGATGCTTGTAGCGTTTTCCAGCCAACCGCCGTCAGCTTGTAGTACTTTCTCGGTGGCCTCTGCTCGTTGTCGGCGATGGATTGCTTCTCCCACCGCGAGAGGATCAGCTCATCGCGCTCCAGCCGCCGCATCGCCGGATAAACCGTGCCACTGGGCAGGCCGGTCATTTCCATAATGCTGAATCCATAGACGTAACCGGCGTCCAATGCCTGAAGGATCATAGCCGCCGTGTGCGAGAGTTTTGTCTCTGAGGCCATGGAGGTATTTTACCTATGTAGTAAACTGCTTGACAAGTCGATAGGCAGAATGCTACATAGGGGTATGGCTGGATTGATATCTGGAGACCGCAGATGAAGGGGATACTCATCCTATTGCTGGCGCTCGCGGCTCTTTCCAGCAGTTCACCACCCACCAAGCAGAGTTCCGCTGGCTGGCAGATCAATGTAGAGGTCAAGAGCAGTCTTCGGATTAAGCTACGTATCGTGAGCGACGGAGTGCCTGGAGGCGCCATCCATACATTCAGATTGCAGATCATCGAGTCGTCTGCTTCAGAGCATCCTCTTGTTTTGCTGGAAATCGGAGACCGGCATCATGCTTGAGATTCAAAGCCTGTACAGAAGTTTTCGCGGCATTCCCGCCATTGAAGATGTCAGCTTCAGGGTTGCGCCCGGAGAGATCGTTGGCTTTCTCGGCCCGAATGGCGCGGGCAAATCGACCACCGTCAAAATCATTACCGGCTTGTTGCGGCCCAATGACGGGCGCGTGCTCTTTGAAGGCCAAGATATTGGCAAGGACATGGTCTCTTTTCGCGCCGCCCTCGGCTACGTACCTGAAGAAGCGCATCTTTATAACTACCTCTCCGGACTCGAATATCTGCAACTGGTAGGCAGGCTTCGCGGACTCGGCGAAGCGCTGATCGAAACCAAGGCAACTAACCTGCTCAAGCTGCTCAATCTCGAATCCTGGCAGTATTCGCCGATCTCTTCCTACTCGAAGGGCATGAGGCAGCGAGTGCTGATTGCCGCGGCCCTGCTGCATGATCCCAAACTGCTCATCTTCGATGAACCGCTCTCCGGCCTGGATGTCCTCTCGGCGCGGCTCTTCAAAGACCTGCTTGAGATGCTGGCGGAGCAAGGCAAGGCGATCATATACATCTCGCACGTACTCGAGGTCGTCGAAGAGATTTGCAATCGCGTGATTGTCATCGCAAAAGGAAGAATACTCGCCGACGCTCAACCGTCGGAACTGACGGAATTGATGCATCTTCCCAATCTTGAAAGCGTCTTCGCGCAACTGGTCGAGCAGCAGGAGACCAGGAGCATTGCGCGGCAGATGGTCGAGGTGATGCAGGCTCATGGCTGATCTCTTTCAGCGTCTTCTCCTGCAACCCGCGCCGCTTTCATTGAACGAGCAGTCGGCACTGGGAGCGGTGCGAGAGCCGGAGCGCAGCCAACTCTCGCTGCTCGCGCGCCATTTTCTCGAACGCTTTTTCAACCATGAAACCGCCTCGCCCGACGGCGACGCCAAGACGCGCATGGTTCAGATTGCTTGCGCCGCCAGCCTACCCGGTTTTTTCTATGCGCTGTATCTTTGGCCTCTCTATCATCCGCTCTTCGGCTGGCCCCCCGCGCCGCCTTCGTATTGGCAACAAGTCAACCATCACTTCTTCTTCATCATCTATTCCTTCGTCACGATCGGAATCGCCACGGTCTTTGAACGGGATATGTTCTTTCCCGATCTGCTGGACATCTTTGTGCTGACGACACTGCCGATCCCGAATCGCAGGCTCTTCATGGCTCGCGTGGCCGCCATCCTTGTTTTCATCTTCGGCTTTCTATTCGACGCGAATCTTCTGGCGCTGCTGCTCTTTCCCATCGTCGCCGATCCGCCAAATATCGCGCGCCTCTTTGCCGCTCATCTGTTAGCAGTGGCAGGCAGCGGATTTTTTGCAGCAGCCTTCGTTCTTGCCTTGCAAGGCGCACTCCTTTCCATACTCGGCGAGCGCGTCTTTCGCAGAATTTCCCTCTTGTTGCAGGGATTTATGATTGCTGCATTCTTGATGATGCTCTTGCTCTATCCAATGTTCACAAGCATGGTTGCTGTTTCCTTCAAATCGAACAGTGTATTTGCGTTCTGCTTTCCACCTTTCTGGTTTCTGAGCATCTATCAGTGCCTCATCGAGGGTGCATCTGCGCTACCTATCCACGTCCGGCTTGCGGAAATAGGATGCGCAGGACTGCTTACAATCTTTGGAGTTGTTCTGCTAACCTATCCCATTGCTTACCAACGCAGGATGCGCCAGTTGGTAGAGGGAGCGGGGAGGCGCGACACGCGCAATCGGGCTGGATGGCTGCCGCATAAACTGCTTCATCTCACAATTCTCCGGTCGCCGCTTCGCCGCGCCGTCTTTCACTTCATCAGCCAAACTCTATTGCGTGTTCAGCGTTATCGCATCTATCTCGTGATCTGCGGCGGAGCCGGACTCTCCTTCGTCATTGCCGTCATCCTGCGTGTGAACGTCGTCCACAATCGCATTGGCATCCAATTCTCGGCCGACGGCTTGCGATGCGCAATTGGAATCATCGCCTTCTGGACGATCGCCGGACTGCGCATGGCCTTCGTCTCTCCCGGCAATCAGCAGGGTAGCTGGGCTTTTCGCGCTGTGCATGGCAGGCCGCCGCGCTTCGACAGTGCGATCGAACAATTGCAGGCTGCCAAAATCTGGGTCTGCCTCTGGGGAGTCATCGTTACCTTCGGCTTCTGCCTCGCATTTCGCGCCATCGCTCCGCCGGAAATGCTTACTTGGCCCGCAACTGCAAGCCAGTTACTCACCGCCGCGGGAATGTCTCTGCTGTTGACGGACATTCTCTTCTTTAACGTGAAGACTGTTCCATTCGCTGGAGAGCAGGCGCGCGAGCAATCCAACATTGCTATCTCCGTCGTCAAGTATTTCGTATTCGTTCCTGCCGCAGCATCGATTCCACTACTCCTTGAATCATGGATGGAGACTCGCGTTCTGCACCTCATTCTCGCAGCCGTCTTTCTTGCCGTTGCGCATCTGGCAATCCAAAACCGGCATCGTGCCATGATTCGAGAGTACTGCTCGATGCCTGAACTCGAAGAGGGAGAAGAGGAATTCCCGATGAAACTTGGCCTTCGATAGTAATACGGTGCAGACAAGAGCTTTGCATCAGGAAACAATGCTGGCAAGCATGATCGGTTCAAATAACCATCCCTGCCGGTATCGGCACCTGTGGCTCCACATCAGGCAGGCGAACTTCGACGTCCCTTGATGCTGCGTTTGTCCTACACTGTTGAAGAGGGGCGACCATGACCGTCATCCGGCAGGAAGATTTTGTAGCGAGCGTTGCGGGGGCGTTGCAGTACATCAGCTATTACCATCCGGTGGACTACATCACCAGTCTGGCTAAAGCGTACGAGCGGGAAGAGTCGCCTGCGGCCAAGGATGCGATTGCGCAGATTCTCATCAATAGCCGGATGTGCGCTGAGGGGCACAGGCCGATCTGCCAGGACACAGGGATTGTGACGGTCTTTCTGAAAGTGGGGATGGACGTGCGCTTCGAAGGCCCTGCAGGCGGCAGCCCTTTGGCCGATCTTCAGGAATTGGTCGACGAGGGCGTTCGCCGGGCCTATCTCGATCCAGACAACAAACTGCGAGCCTCGATTCTGGCCGATCCGGCGGGGGCGCGGAAGAACACCAAGGACAATACGCCGGCTTGTGTGACGGTGGAGCTGGTGAAGGGCGCGACGGTTGAAGTCACGATTGCGGCGAAAGGCGGCGGTTCAGAAGCGAAGGCCAAGTTCATCATGCTGAATCCCTCGGATTCGGTTGTGGATTGGGTGCTGAAGACGGTGCCGACGATGGGCGCGGGCTGGTGTCCGCCGGGGATGCTGGGGATCGGTATTGGCGGCACGGCGGAAAAAGCGATGCTTCTGGCCAAGCAATCGCTGATGGATCCCATCAACATTCAGGAGCTTGTCGCGCGCGGAGCCAGGAATCGCGCTGAAGAGTTGCGGCTGGAGTTATACGACAAAGTCAACCGGCTGGGCATTGGCGCACAGGGGCTGGGCGGACTGACGACGGTTCTCGACGTAAAGGTGCTGGATTATCCGACGCACGCAGCCAATTTGCCTGTTGCCATGATTCCCAACTGCGCCGCTACGCGCCATGCGCATTTAGTGCTGGATGGCTCGGGGCCGGTCTATCTCGACCCGCCGAATCTCGATCTCTGGCCCAAGCTGACATATGACGTTTCGTCGGCGCGGCGCGTCAATCTGGACGCTGTCACCCGCGAAGAGGCCGGTACATGGAAGCCCGGCGAAGTGCTGTTGCTGAACGGAAAGCTCTTGACTGGGCGCGATGCGGCGCATCAGCGAATCACTGCCATGCTCGACCGGGGCGAAAAGCTACCGGTAGATTTTCGCGGGCGGTTTATCTACTATGTGGGACCGGTGGACCCGGTACGCGACGAGGTGGTGGGGCCGGCAGGGCCGACGACAGCCACGCGCATGGACAAATTCACGCGTCAGATGCTGGCCGAGACAGGCCTGCTAGGCATGGTGGGCAAAAGCGAGCGCGGACCGGTGGCGATTGAGGCGATCGCCGAGTTCGGCGCGGTATACCTGATGGCGGTGGGCGGCGCGGCTTATCTTGTCTCGAAGGCGATTCACGGCTCGCGCGTTTTGGCCTTTGCCGACCTGGGGATGGAGGCGATCTATGAGTTTGATGTGCGCGATATGCCGGTGACCGTCGCGGTTGATTCAAAGGGAACGAGCGTTCACCAGACCGGGCCGGAGGAGTGGCGGCGGCGCATAGCAGGGATTCCGATTCTGCAATAGGGAATTCCGCGAGTGTACACTTAACTCAAGACTCAAAAACCACAAGGCATGATCTTGGATTCTCTTCAGCAACAGAATGCAACGGCCCTGTTGAGCGGCGACGAAGCGGTTGCATTGGCCGCCATCGATGCCGGAGTGAAACTGGGCACGGGATACCCTGGTACTCCATCGACGGAGATACTGGAAACCTTCGAAACTCTGGGTGGAAGAGCGCAGTGGGCGCCGAACGAGAAAGTGGCGCTGGAGGTTGGCATCGGCGTTGCGTTTTCCGGCGCACGCGCTCTGGTCACAATGAAGCACGTAGGGCTGAATGTGGCAGCGGACCCGTTGTTCACCGCGGCGTATACGCGACTGGACGGAGCGTTGATCGTGGTTTCCGCCGATGATCCGGGGATGGCCTCCAGCCAGAACGAGCAGGACAATCGCCGCTATGCGCTGGCCGCAGGCGTGCCGATGCTAGAGCCGTCTGACTCGCAGGAGGTCTACGAGTTTACGCTGCGCGCCGTCGAGATTTCAGAGCGCTGGCAAGTGCCTGTCTTGTTGCGCATGACGACGCGAGTCTGTCATTCAAAGACCTTCGTGAAGCGCGGAACGGTGACGATTCCCGCGCCGCATACGCCGCACTTCGAGCATGATTTTCCTTCGCGGGTGATGATTCCCGCATATGCAAAGCCGGCTCACCGGCGGTTGCGCAAGACGCTGGCCGAGATCGCCGCATGGAATGACAAAGCCGGGTTGAACGAACTCGTCAAAGGCTCCTCCTCGCTTGGAATCATCACTTCAGGTGTCGCGTTCCAATATGTCCGCGAGGCTGCGCCGGAGGCCAGTGTGCTGAAGTTGGGCATGACTTATCCGCTGCCGGTGGAGCGGATGCGCGAATTTGCCGCGAGCGTTGATCTCTGTTACGTGATTGAAGAAGGCGACCCATATCTTGTCGAGGCAGCGCGCACGGCAGGCATCGCAGTTGAGGGCAAGCAGGAGATGTATCGCTTCGGCGAGTTGAATACGGCGCGCGTTCGCCGCATTCTGGAAGACGATTCGTCGCCAGAGGCGAAGCCTGTTCCCGGCAAGCCGCCGGCGCTGTGTCCGGGCTGTCCGCATCGCAGCGTCTACACGGCGTTGAAAGAGATTGGCTGCATCGTTGCGGGAGACATTGGCTGCTACTCGCTCGGCGTTCTTCCTCCCTTCGAGGCAATGGATTCGCTGGTCTGCATGGGCGCCGCGATCGGCGTGGGCCTGGGAATGCGCCACTCGCTGCCACCTGAAGAAGCGCGCCGCGTGGTGAGCGTCATCGGCGACAGCACCTTCGTGCATAGCGGCATCACTGGCCTGGTGGAGATGGTTTACAACCCGCCGGAGAGCGGCCATGTGGTTCTGATCCTTGACAACGGAACCACGGCGATGACGGGAATGCAGGAGCATCCTGGAACCGGTCGTACACTGGCTCATGCCCATACCGGTAAAGTCATTTTCGAAGATCTGGTCCGTTCGCTGGGTATCCGCGATGTGTATGTGATCGATCCCACGCAGGATTTTGAGAAATTTGAAAAGCTCATCCAAAGCTGTTTGGAAAAGGCGGAGCTTTCCGTGGTGATTGCGCGCCGGGATTGCCTGCTGGCAACACGCTCGATCCGCGAATACGAGAGGTGCAATGAACAGCAGACCGACTAACGTGGTGATCGCAGGACTGGGCGGACAGGGAGTGTTGAAGGCCTCCGACATTCTGGCCGATGTCGCCTTCAGCGCCGGCGTGGATGTGAAAAAGAGCGAGCTGCATGGGATGAGCCAGCGCGGCGGTTCGGTATCGAGTGATGTGCGGTTTGGCGCACACGTCTTCAGCCCTATGGTGCCCGATGGCGAGGCGGATTTTTTGGTCGTCATCGCACCAGATCAGGTTGCGGTGAATGAAGCTGCGTTGAGTAAAGGCGGCATTCTGATAGAGCCTTCGCAGATTAACGAAGCCTCCTTGCCGAACAAGAAGAGCATCAACGTGGCGCTGCTCGGCATCTTGAGCCGGCATCTGCCGTTTCCTGTCGAAGCATGGTTGGGCGCTGTTCAGCGCAATCTGCCGGAGAAGCTGCATGAGGCGAACCTCCAGGCGTTTTCCATCGGGCGGAATCAAGGATGATGAACTCAATTCTCGAAACCGGTATCGCCGACTGTCATCCTGCCAGTGTGCCGGATTACACGCCGATTTCCGAGCTGCGCGCATTGCAGTTGCAGCGCTTGCAGACAGTGGTTACGCGCGCCTGGCAGAATGTCAAACACTTCCGCGACCGCATGAATGAGCGCGGAGTTGGGCCGCAGGATATTCGTTCGCTCAATGACATCGCCAAGCTGCCATTTACCGTGAAGAGCGATCTGCGCGACACCTATCCTTTTGGCCTTTTTGCCAGTTCCATGAAGGATGTGGTTCGCCTGCACGCCTCCAGCGGAACCACCGGAAAGCCCATCGTCGTGGCTTACACGCAGGAAGATGTTGAGGTATGGACCTCGGTGCTGGTGCGCTCGTTTGCCGGTTGCGGCCTGCATCGCGGCGACATCATTCAGAACTCCTATGGTTATGGGCTTTTTACCGGGGGCTTGGGCGCGCACTATGGCGCGGAGGCGCTGGGAGCGACGGTCGTTCCCACCTCCGGCGGCAATGCCGACCGCCAGATCATGCTGATGAAGGACTTTGGTGTTACGGCGATCTGCTGCACGCCAACCTATTTTCTGCACCTGATCGACCGTGCCGCCGAACTCGGCATCGACATGAAAGAGTTACCGCTGCGCGCGGGCGTCTTCGGCGCTGAACCCTGGACCGAATCGATGCGCGCTCACATAGAAAAGATGAGCTGCATTGAGGCCTTCGACATCTATGGACTTTCGGAGATCATCGGCCCGGGCGTGGGCTGCGAATGCCGCCGCCATCAAGGTCTGCACATCTTCGAGGATCATTTCTATCCGGAGATCATCGATCCCGAATCCGGCGAACCGCTGCCCGACGGCAGCGAAGGCGAACTGGCGCTGACCACGCTGAGCAAGCAGGCGATGCCGATGATTCGCTATCGCACGCGCGACATCACGATGATTCTTCCGGGCCAGTGCGAGTGCGGGCGCACGCTCCGGCGGATTGGCCGCATCGGCCGCCGCAGCGACGATATGCTGATTATTCGCGGCGTCAATGTCTTCCCATCGCAGGTGGAGTCGGCGCTGTTGCAGATCGAAGGCACTCTGCCGAATTACCAGATTCTGCTGACCCGCGAGCAGGGATTGGATCAGATGGAAGTGCAGGTGGAGGTGACGCCGCAGATGTTCAACGATAAGATTGGAGCGCTGCAGGGGCTGCATCACAGGCTTCAGTCGGCACTTGACCACGTGCTGGGAATACGCGTTCACGTCTCACTGGTCGAGGCCAATACCATCGCGCGCAGTGAAGGCAAGGCGAAGCGCGTCATTGACAGGCGGAGCTTATGAAGATTCAGCAGATTTCGCTGTTCGTGGAAAACAAGCCGGGACATCTCACCGCGCCGGCGCGGCTTCTGGCCGATGAAGGCATCAACATCCGCTCCCTCTATCTGGCGGACACGCAGCAATTCGGCATTGTGCGCATGATCGTCTCGGACTGGCAAAAGGCCGCCGGCATTCTTGAAAAGCATGGCTTCGCCGTCAATGTCACCGATGTTCTCGCCATCGAGATTGCCGATCATCCTGGAGGACTGGCGGGAATTCTGGGCGTGCTGGATGAAATCGGCGTCAACATTGAATATATGTATGCCTTTCCCTATTCGCGGGCCGACGAGGCGATTCTTATCTTTCGCTTTTCCGATCTCAATGCGGCTATCGAACGTCTGCAAACTGCGGGCATCAGCCTGGTGACCAGCCAGCAACTTCTGACGAAGTAGAAGGTGCATAGATCATGCCCGTCTCAAAGACCATTGCCAAGCAACTTGAAAATGCCTCCTGGATTCGCCGGATGTTTGAGGAAGGCGTGCGGCTGAAGCGCGAGCGCGGAGCAGACGCAATCTGCGATTTTTCGCTTGGCAATCCAGACGTTGAACCGCCTCCCGCGGTACTCGATGCCTTGCGGCGCGTGGCGGCTGGCAATCGTTCCGGCTCGCATGGCTATATGCCGAATCCGGGCTATCCGCAGGTCCGCGAGGCCGTCGCCAAGAAACTCCAGAGAGAGACCGGCCTGGATTTCACCGCCGAAGACATCTTCATGACCGTCGGATCGGCGGGCGCATGCAACGTGATTTTGAAGTCAATCCTCGATCCCGGCGATGAAGTGATCGTACTGATGCCCTGCTTCTCCGAGTACCGGTTTTACATCGCCAATCACAACGGCTGCATGGTTCCAGTGGAGACTGACGCCACATTCTTGCCTGTTGCCGAGCGCATTGCCGCGGCCATCACTCCCCGCACACGCGCCATCATCCTCAACACGCCCAACAATCCCACCGGCCGCGTTTACCCAGAGAGTGTGCTGCGTGATTTGCAATCGATGCTGGAGCGCTCCGGGCAGCCGATTACCGTCATCAGCGACGAGCCATACAAATCCTACGTATTTGACGGACAGCGGCAAACGGAAGTGGCCTCGTGCATCAGCAACACGGTGATCTGCAACTCGTGGTCCAAGTCGCTGGGATTGCCTGGAGAGCGCATCGGCTATCTGGCGCTCTCGCCGCAACTGGAAGGCGCGGAAGAGCTGCGCCGCGCCTGTGCCTTCAGTAATCGAATTCTGGGCTTTATCAACGCGCCCGCCATCTGGCAATGGGTGATGCTGGAGTCGCTGGAGCAGACGATCGATCCGTCTTTATACGAAGAGAAGCGGAATGTACTCTGCGATGCACTTGCGGCGATTGGCTATCAGGTGAGGCGGCCTGAAGGAGCGTTCTATGTTTTTCTCAAGACGCCCATTCCTGACGATCTCGCGTTTACTCAAATGCTGGCCAATGAAGGCGTGCTGGCCGTTCCCGGCACAGGCTTTGGCCGCTCCGGTTATATTCGCCTTTCGCTGACCATCCCAATGGAGCGCGTGCAAAAATCCATAGCCGGATTTGAGTGCGCATTTCACGCAGCTCAGGGACTCTGACCCGTTGGCATAGCGGGTAATGGTGTGGTTCTGGTTAGCCGGTCAAAATGTGTCTTATGCAGAAAACTCCCGGTGCGCACGTTTGAGAAGGGATCTATTGCTAAGCACTTGAACCCACACTAGAGCATTTTAGTAATTACTGTAGACCGTCAATACAGTGATGAAACCATGCCCTTGCGTTCTCTGGAGTAATCATCTGTATGGCTTCGGTGATCGCTGTTTCCAGAGCATCTTTGGTTCTT
>Ga0181529_10002334_pt1 | contig 22894 bp, 25 predicted proteins | sample PEATcosm2014_Bin_36_FD_119763 | JGI IMG/M metagenome (GOLD analysis project Ga0181529, IMG submission 119763) | Peatland microbial communities from MTU Mesocosm Facility, Houghton, MI, USA - PEATcosm2014_Bin10_30_metaG | ecosystem: Environmental > Terrestrial > Soil > Wetlands > Peat | place... | reverse complement strand
TCCCCGATTCCCACGGCGCGCATATAGATTGGCCGGCGGCGAAAGCCTGCGTGGGCGATATCCGCGCGCTAGGGCCCTCGGAGGTGGTCTTTCTAGGGGACCAGCTTGACTGCGGGGGCACTTTTTCCACGCATCAACGAAACTACACCAATGAGCTGACCGAGTCTTACGAAGAGGACGCGCGCCAAGCCAACGCTTTTATCGACCTTATCCAAAAGGCGGCGCCGTCGGCCACTTACCTCATGCTAGAGGGTAATCATGAAGCACACGTTGAGCGATGGGCATCCAGAACCTTCATCAACCGAGACGACGCTGAAAGTCTGCTCGGCGTGTTCGGGCCACAAGCCGTGTTGCGACTTAGGGCGCGCGGCATTCGGTACTATCGACGTAGTGAGATGTACATGGGACTCTCAATCCCGGGTGCTATCCGTCTTGGCCGCTGCTTCTTTGTACACGGTGTCTCTCACGCTAAGCACGCCGCCGCCGAACATCTCCGGGCCTTCGGAGCATCCGTAGTCTACGGCCACACGCACCGCGCGCAATCAGTTGTCGAGCGAACCGTTGTGTCGTCGGGCATTGGTGCGTATTCGCCCGGGTGCTTGTGCAAGCTTCAGCCCCTTTACAAGCACACCGTACCGACCACATGGTCACACGGATACGGCGTGCAGTTCGTCGCAAAGTCAGGTAACTTCCTGCACGTGAACGTGCCCATCTGCTCGGGCGGGTCCCTGCTGCCGAAAGTGTTGATATAGAGGGGTCTCCTATGATGTATGGACCCCAAGCTTCGTTCCGACTACGATACCGCTTCGCCAGCGGGTAAACGCCGCGCGCTGGCTACTGTTCTTAGCGACCATGAGGCCTTCGTTAGGTCTATGGTCGCTAAGTTCGTTCAGGGGCACGGAGCGGATGCGGCGGCCATACGTGCCGACCTCCATCAAGCCGGACGTCTGGGGTTGATCCGGGCTTTCGAGGGCTGGGTGCCGTCTCGTGGGGGTTTCATGACGTTTGCCTACTGGAAGATTCTGCACGAGCTGCAATGCGCTTTGCGGGATTCCCGAGGCATAGCTATTCCCCGGCGTTCCATGCTATCCACGAAACTGCAGCAACTCCGGGACCGCATCCGAGCTACGGAGGGTCGAGAGGCCACGGCAGAAGAGCTGGGGATATCCGAGGCCTGTCTCCGCCGCTGGCAGCAAGCGTATGTGGTGTTTTACAGCGCGACCACGGATAACGACTGGACCGCATTGGCGGCGATTGTAGCCGACACCTACGCCGAGGGGATCAATCTCGAGCAACTTGAGCGCGTGATAGACCGACCCCTAAACAGCCGCCGCGTACATGACGACCGATTTCTGTCGGAGAGCGGGGATACGGAGGGCCCGAAGATGCGCGCGCTGACTAAGTATCGTGCTCGGCTGTCGGCGACAGACCGGCGCAAGCTGGACGCGCACGACCCCGAGGCGATAGCTCTTGCTCAGGCGGCCCTGTGTCCTTAGAGTCGGATATCATCGCGTGCGATCGAGAGACCGGTTTGCGCGGTTCCTTTTACGAGTTCATCAAGCTCGCCTGGCCCCACGCATTTCCGGGGTTCACTTATCAGGATAACTGGAATATCCCCCTGATGGCCGAGCATTACGAGGCGTCTTTCCGCGGGGAAATTGAGACACTCGTCGTCAACGTGCCGCCTAATTCGTCCAAGTCTACCGTGACGTGTGTGCTTTTTCCCGTGTGGACTTGGGTACGGGACCCGCACCTGTCCTTCATCATGTCGGCGTACGGTACACACCTTGTCAATAGGGACTCCTACGCCAGCCAGGACCTAATCCGCTCCCCGTGGTTTCAGGCGCGTTGGGGCGACCGCTTCACAATCCCCAATGTGACGGCCGTGGAGCGCGTCCTGAACGACAAGGGGGGCTTCCGGGTGGGCACTACGCCCGGGGCCGGCAATGCCACGGGGCTACACGCGAACTTCCAGATCTACGACGACCCCAATAAACCGGAAGAGTGCACATCCGTAGGGCTGGCTAGCGTGCGCGACTGGTACGCCCGCACCATGTCCACCCGATGGCGCGCGCCCCCCGACGTCTTGGCCACTATCTGCATCATGCAGCGGCTGCATTGCGACGACCTGGCCCAGATGTTCTTGGACCGGGGGGCCGTGCATATCATGCTACCCGCCCAGTTCGATCCGGCTCGGCGCATGCGTACGGCTTACGGCTACGACCCTCGCACGGAGAAGGGCCAGTTACTTGACCCCGTGCGTCTGCCGCAGAAGAAAATCGACGCGCTGAAGTTGACTCTAGGCACTATCCACGCGGCGGCCCAGCTCGACCAGAACCCGGTTCCTGAAGGTGGCGCGGTATTCAAGAAGGAGCACTTGAAGTATTGGCTCGAGAAGCCGGCCCGATTCGATCAGATAGTGCTTTCATGGGACTGCTCATTCAAAGACGAAGAGGGTACTGATTACGTCTGCGGTCAGGTCTGGGGTAAGTTGGGGGTAGACTTCTACCTGCTAGACCAGGCGTGGGATCGCATGTCGTTTTCGGAGACTTTGCTCCGATTGTGCCAACAGGCCAAGAAATGGCCCGAAGCGACGGCAAAGTTGGTCGAAGACAAGGCGAATGGTCCGGCGGTGTTGTCTGTTCTGGCTGCGAAGCTCTCGGGCCTGGTGGCCATAACGCCCGAGGGGGGCAAGTTCTCCCGCGCGGCGGCGACCACGGGGTTTTTCGAGGCCGGCAATGTGTACTTCCCCGACCCGAAGTTGCCGGGGTACGCATGGGTAGAGGACTTCGTGACGAACGAGCTGCTCCGTTTCCCCCGGGCGTCGAACGATGACCGCGTAGACGCTATGACTCAGGCGCTCATATATCTACATAGGAACCAGAACTACTTGCGGGCGGCGATGGAGAAGGTCCGGGAATACCTCGGTCGGGTTGACATCTAGCTGTTGCGTCGTATGTTGGGGGGCGTGCTCGATCTACACGAAGCCGTGGCCGAACTGTTCGCCCAACCCGCGGGCTTTGCTGACGAAGACTGGGGGCGCTTCCGTAGATTCGGCAAGCAGGTAAACAAGTACCGGACTATCCCCAACACTCGGATACCCTTTTCGTTGACGACCCGCGCGCCGGATGTTTCGCATCCGTGGGCTAAGGGCTGGACAAGAAACGCGCCGGCCTTATAGTAGGGACATGGCTTTTGCAGACCTGCAACAGGGTATCCTAGAGGAGTTCGTTAGCGCCGCACACCGCGGCCGCGCACCGTTTTTGCCGGAGACCGGCTTGGAGACCGACTATGAATCAACCAAAGCAAGATGGCGGGCCTACTCTGCCGCACGTAGGGCCCATAATCGCGAAGCTCGCCGCGTGGCCAGAGCGCAAGTATGACATTGCCGAGGGGGCGCCCGTGGAGGCGAACTGGAGGCCATGGGGGCATAGGGAAAGAGTAAGGGCTACCCTACAAAAGGTCATGAGGATCGGATACATACATCGCCTGCTGTCCCGATTAGGTGCCGACTAAGCCGGTCTACCCCGAGGTTCGATTCCTCTGGGCGTCGTGTGTAGCATCCCACGGCCCGTCACTTTCCTGGACAGGACAAATATAAGCCGGCACTTTTTCTGACCCCTCGTACATGTGAGCCAATGCCCTATGATGTCCGTCCACTATGATAGCTTTACCCTTAGGCGGCTGAACGAGGATTATCGGCTTTATACTCCCATCACGGATTTCGGGGACGAAACGCTCTACACGTTCTCGATCCGAAGCCTTGGAAGCCTGCCACCCGGCGCGGCCCGAGTAATCGATATCCGTGCGCCTGACATTGGTCTGCTTCCATTGGCCCGCAAGCACCCATGAGATGGCTTCGGGCGGGAAGTCTTCTGACATCACCTTGTGCACGGTGGCCGCCTCGGCATCGCACCGGATGTTATCCCATTCGGCGTCTACCTCGGCCGTGTCTACCGAGTCCTTGCGCACCGGCGTATTCGGCCTGTTGACGCCCGATGACGCGCCCGGTTTGCCGCCAGGGGTAAAGGTCTGCGTTTTGGCATTGAGTGCCGCCTTCGCCAGCTCGTGCGCCTGCCCCGCCTGGTCTACAGCCGCCTGACGGTCCTTGTCCGCATTCTCCTGTTGCGTCTTGGCCTCGTCCGCCGCATTGGGCGGTAGCTCGGCCTCTTGGAGTTTCTCCGCGCGGAGTCCGGTGTCGATCTCCGTGTCGAGGTGAAGTTCCCCGTTGCGGAATCGCGACTTGGCCACTTCTTCGGGGAGAAGAATCTTGTTCGCCACGTAGGCGGCGTCCGACTGGGCCATATTCCATCGGATCGTCGACTGCTCCACCTCGGACGGTTCGTAGAGCTTTGGCCACACGAACTGCACACCCGCCGACGGCAGTCTGCCTTTGGTGGGGCCGTCCTTGGCCAATAGAATCAGAGTGTATACCCGGCGTAGCCGGGGCTCGAGATCGCTCTTGATTTCGCCCGATACGACGTCGTAGAATCGGCGGAAGTCCGCGTCACCCGTGGCATTCAGCCCCGAGGGTTCGCGGCCAAACAGTAACGCCACGGGCATATTCACCGCCGCCGCCAGCCGAAGCATCAGCATGTGAATGACATCGGCCACTCCAGTAAGTGGCGTGGTTTTACGCTCAAACTTCTCGTTCTCCGCGTCGATATAAAGCATCGTCCCCGACGAACGCGACTGGTCCACAAGCCGCATGCGTGTCTGCAGCGTCTGCGGGTCGCTCGAAATCATCTGGGCCAAGCCGTTGATCGACATACATGCCTGGGCCAGGTCGGACATCAAATTTGACACCGACTGAAACGACATATCAAACTGCCGCATGGTGTCGTAGGGGGCCTGATAGCGAGACAGGGTCCACCCGAGCAGTCGGCGACGCATCAAGAAGTCTACGGGTGCGCCATCGAACCGCACGACGCGGGTCTCATGTATGCGAGTGTTGGCCGAACCGCCGAAGGGGTTTATGATCTCCCAAGTCTCCACCTCGCCGTATTTGGGGCCAATGTCCGCATACCATGTAGACGCGAACACGAATCGACGGTCCACCCATGACAAGTATCGGATAGTCTTGATGTTTTTCTCGTTCAGCGGCGTGGACATGTCCTGACCGTCGTCCGCACCAATGATTAGTATGCCGCCGCCATAGACCCCGGCGAACACCGACGCCTCGTAGGCCCTTGCGACGAGCCCCAAACGGCCGGCATAGACCTCTGCGGCCTTTGCGATATCCGCGCCCGAGTCTTGTGTCACTTTATCCGCGGCCGGTGCGACCTTGCGATTTGAGTTCGGGCGGGTGGGTGTCGTAACCCCCTTGGCCAGACCCTCCCCATAGGGATCCGGAGCCGACGCCGCAATCGACGACGCCGGCTTATTGGCCGTAGCGTTCTTGGGGTCTGCGCCGCCAGCAATGGGCTGCCGCTTGCCGAGTTGTTCCGGGTTGGCTGCGTTCAATCCCTTCAGGGGCCCGTTGCCGGATGCGTTGTCCGGCGAGGCGCCGAGGGGGTCTACGAGCGGCGAACCCGGGGCTGCCGGGCCGGACTCGCCCGAGGCTGGCTGCTCCGTGGGCTCACGCCCGGCATCCTTGACGCCCTCTTGGTCTAGGTCTTGTGGGATGACCAAGCACCAGCCGCGCCTGAACATCTCGTTAGGGCGCGCGGTGGCGATACGGTGGGCAATGTCGTTGTTATTGAAAAGGGCTGTGAGCTGGGTGTCATCAAGGCGAGGCGCCTCTATGAAACGACCATACATCACCTTATCACGGCCGTAAACACCGTGACCAGTCATGGGGTTTATCCAGCCGCCGCCCGATTGCGGGCCCGAATTCCCTACGAGCCCATCCAGGAGGTTGTCGTTACGCCAGGCCTCGTGATATGTCTGTAGGGCAGTCTTGGGGCCCTCGACTACGGCGGGGGCGAGAAGAGGACCCGGGCCCTCCATGGCGGCGATGGTGCCGCACAAGGCCATCGCGTAAGCTCGGGCCTCTTCTGCGGGTGTATGCCCAATGGCCTCGCCCGAGTCGTTTCGAGAAACATCCATGGCGTATTTTAGACCCTTCGACGGCAAGCCGTGCTAAAATCCCTGTTATGGACGAATGGCTGCCCCCTCAAGAGAGACCCGAAGCGAAGAAGAAAAAGAGACTGCAGGAAACGCAGGCCCTGGTCGCTATAGTCGAAACTGACGTGGCCTTAGCCCGCGCCCAACAGGCCCGCGATCTGGTCGAGATACAGAGTGACGCGCTGGCGCTTGTCAAGTCGCAGATTCAGAAATGGCTCAGGTTGTCGGACTCCCCCGACTTCGCGAATACCGTGGGCCCAATAGAGCCGGCGATTCTGCTGAAGTTGGCCGAGCTGGTGCTAAAGTACGCGCGAGTCGACTCGGGCCTGGCCACGGAGAATCATGCGCACGCGCATGCGCATACGGACATCGACTTCTCAAAGCTATCACAAGCCGAGCGAAACGCGTGGCTGGCTATGGCTGAGAAGATGCGCGGTTGACAATTAGGTGGGGCTGATTATAGTGGGGCTATGTTCATAGCGGTTTACGCGAGGGCTCTGGTCTTGTTTGAAACGGCCGATGCCGCGGAGAAAGCAGCCGAGGAATGAACCTCCTAGCTATCGACCCCGGGAACACTTCGGGGTTCGCCTACTTCGTATCAGGACAGCTAGTGTGGGCCCTGGAGGCACCCCCAGATCATGACGTGCCCTGTTTGTTAGGTTCTTTAGTGGTCATAGAGTGCCCGGTGCGTATCTTCAAGCAGGCCACCGTGAATAGCATCCTACATCTATCCAGATGCGTTGGGCGCTATCAGGAGCGATACCGAGAGAACAAGCAGAAGCTTGTCGCCCCCCATGAATGGAAGGGCACCATAGACGGCGACATCATGACCAATCGTATCGAGGCCCAGCTCACCCCGGCCGAACGGGCACTTTTACCGACCAAACCGCGCGGGGGGTTGGACCATAATATGCTCGATGCGATCGGACTAGGTAAGTGGTCGCTCCGACAACCGTGGGCTAAACGATAGTCGACCCCGCCGAGTATGCGTCGGACATGACGGACACCCTACCGCTCTGCACATATACTTGACCGCCCGCGGCACGGGCCGATATTAGCAGCGCTGATCCGGTGTATGAGTTCAGGCTAACCGGCGCGTATTGCCAAGAGGCTCCCCCGTTTGTCGACGTGTAGACCCTCGTAAGGATGGCCGTCTGGTCTCCCGCGGGGGGTACGGCCAGAGGTCCCGCTACAGCCACCAGAGCTAGGCCCGAAGATACCAGCTCGGATATCTGGCGCGATCCGAAAGAGCCAGATGCCGGCAGAGCCCCCTTTTGAGTCCAGGCCACGCCGTCGATAGACGTCCAGAATGTTGCGCCCGACGCGCCTGTCACGGCCACGACCCAATATGCCCCGTCGATCGCCGTGTGATAAGCCAGCCCCGCAATCAGATTGCCGCTGCCGATACCCATCGCCGACGGGAAGGTGTACGTTGTTGTGGCTAGCGAAGGTGCCGTCACGGCATACGTATTATCCGCATCCGCCGCCGTGATAGTGAAGGCGGGCGAAGAAACGACCATGAGCTTATTGACCGTTGTCGCGCGCGTAAGTAAAGTTGTGCTTATGGAGGCGTTATATAGCTGCCACCCCACACCCCCGCTAGCTATGATTATGGTGGTGCCTATAGTGGTAATAGCCCCGACGTTCCCTGCATGGGGTATCGTGGCGCTTGTGGCGCCCGTAGTCGCGTTATTTATGTTGAAGGTATATGCACCTACATAGGACCCATCCGTGGCCAATACGAGCCAGGGGCCGGATGTGCCCGCACCGGGGCTGGGGCAAAAGGATAGTATCTTAGTGGGTACGCCTTCGCTACCGGTTGTAGGCCAGACGGTATTATCCGCATACCACTGCCCGTCCCCGTAGCCCCATTCAATATGTGGCTGGGAGCCGCCGGCGGCATACAAACTACCCCGAAACCACAGGCCTGTCTGCGGGTCGTATCCGGAGGCCATGAGCGTAGCAACGTTGCTGCTGCCCGGATCGACTACGGGTTGCCAGCCGATAGGTATTTGCTGCAGGAACTGGTCGCGCTCATTGAAGAGATAGTTGACAGCTTGTGCTCCTACCGGCACTAGATTCGTAATTTGATTATAACCGGGGTCCGTTTTGGTGGGTGTGCCCACATCCGGACCGGATGCGTAGTTCGTCGCGGACGACCACGGGAAGGTATCGAGACTCATTAGACACTCCTATTAGACGCGAAAGAGAGGCCCCCGCCGAAGCCGACGGATCCGAATGTTATCGTAGTCGCGGGTGTCGCCGAAGACGAGACGAGCATGCCACGGGTCCCGGCCGAGCGCACCCGGGGTAGCATAGCCAGTAGCGCCGCTATGGCTCCAGATGAGATACCGATAGCATCAACCTCGAAGGCTGCCGCACCGGGCTCCCAATACTTGGCCAGAGTCGTCGATAGCCCGAAATTTGTGAGTACTTGCTGAACTACAGCTATGACGTCTAATGCCCTACCCCGCGACCGATTGATCAGGATTCGCAAGTACAGGGCTGGCACATAGGTCGCGTCGTTGCGACCCCCGCGTGGCTCCCCTACAATGGCGCCGAGGTTGTCTAGCGCCACGGAAAAGTCCTGCCCAGCGATGGGGTAGTTCTTCAGTACATAGGCGTTTATCACAGACCAAATCTGCTGCTCTAGGAGCTGAAACCTGTTTGCCAGAGATGTAAGTACGCCCGTGATAGCCGGTTTACCCGCATACTCCGACGTCAACAGACCTAGAGCCGTAGCCGCCTTATTGTAGTCTACGTTAGGAACCATTGACCGTCACCAGCGCCAGAACGGGTATCTGATTGGGCAATATGAGGATGTTAGCCTCACTCGATGGTGGGTTCGTGGTGCCGAGGGCCCAGGACGGTATGTCCGTCACGCCGTTACCCGGAACTAGCGCCGAGGCGACCATGGGTATAGCCAACACATTCACGCCAAACGCCCATGCCGATACCGTGTATGCGGTGACCGCGCTCTTTATGGCTGCGGACTGCGCACTTGTCAAAGTAGTGGGTGTCGTCACCAGGTTTATATAGATCGGTACAGAGATACCGATATCGAAGTATATGGTATGTGTGCCGCCCAATGAGTCCGTCACGACCGCAGACAGAGCCCCAAAGGTGGCGATGCCCGAACCCTTTTCACTCCAAATGGCTTGTGCTATCGCCGCCAACGGAGTGTTACCGCCCGGCGTGGGGTTGCCGTCCCAATAAACCACATGTATGGCGTGCGGGGGTACCCCATTGATGTCCGGCTCACTCGTCGCATTCTCAGTCACCCAGCACGAATTGGTCGCCGCGCCGTAACCCGAGAAGTACGGGGATACGGCTTCGACTACCGCAGCTTGCACCGCGTCAATATTGCTACCCCCCTGGGCTGAGAGCTCGACATTTCTTCGCAGACGCAAGGATGTATCTGTATCGGCGGCCTGCCCCGGTATTGCTGCATTTGGGTTAGTCACGGACAACCATCCGCCAACGGGGCTACCTATTTGAGTGACCGTGGCCGCCGGGGCTCCAACAACACCGGTCTGTGTGGACAAGAACGCTACCGCTGGGCTTGTCCAATTGTGCGTGCCGTCGCCCGCGTAGGTCAGGGTTGTTTCCAGCGACCAAGTATTAGTCGGTTGCCCCGCCACACTGACCAGAGAGCCGGCGGAGACCGTAGTCCCTGGCGCCAAGACTAACGTACAATACACGACACCGTATGTGGCGACCTGGGGGATCGTTCCGGTGAGCGCCGATACATTTGCTAAGAGCACACCCTCAGCGGCGTTGGGGTTGACCATGTTGAAACACGTGGCCAAAAGCTCCGTGGCTTGCTGGTACTCCTTGGCGAAAATGCCTATGATCTGCCCGAACGCCTGGTCCGGATCAAGATCTATGCCTGCGTCAATGTTTGCACTGAATTGCCCCCCCAGATACGTGACCTCATCGTCCTCGGTAGAGGGAACGAAACCTGCGGCGGTGGTCATATTGATGGGCATGATCTAGGTTCCGGGCGCGGTGACGATGAAAGGCTTTCCCAGTCCCCCACTAAGTAGGAGACCCTCGTTCGTGACGCAAACAACCGCCGCATTTAGCGTCCTAGATGTGGGGTCAAAGTCTAACGATACTGACTGTACCGACGCCACACCGGGGCAATCCAAGCACACCTGCACCATTAGGGCTGCTATTGTGGATAACTGCGGGTTCTTTACGTATACGTAGGTAAAGTAAGGGAAACCCAACAGCGCATTGCGGAACCACTCACCCTGCCATAGATTGAACAGCGCCGTCAACTTAGCAGCAGTGATTGCCGCATTAGACGTCACCAGTCGCAGATTCCCTGAGGTAGTGTCCAGGTCACCGGTCGGGTTCAGAAGGAAGGACGACACGCAGCATTTTAGCGTACTTACGCGCGGCTCGTCCCCCTGTTTCCAGCCACGCTATAATGCGCTCTCTTTCACGCCAAGCGCCGCGGTTCTCTGCTAAGGCCAGGGCGGACACCACGGACCCCAACGGCGCATACTCTCGGGGCGCGGTCATACAGCCTTTACGGTGGTTGAGGCCACGGGGGACGGTGAATACGGCGAGGGTGGTGAGAAGCCGATCGGATTGCCCGGCGTGGTGGTTGTGGCTAGCGAGACGGCCGAGGATAGCGCGCTGATAGCCGAGGCCACCTTCCCCAACTCTGTAGCCACCTTGGAGGCCAGGGCTACCGCGTCCGATGTGCCCCCCAGTTCTATGTCCGATGTCGATATCTTGATCTCCGGGCCGCCGTCCCGCCCTATGATTATCTTGCCGGGGTCGCCCGCCGGATCAGAGAATACATAAGCGTCCGGGGCGAACATAGGGATGGCGAAACAGGAGTCCAGTGTATGCTTGCCGACGAAAAACGGGTCCGTAGGTTTTGGTCCCGTCGCGGTTTGCTGCGATGCGCGCCACGTATCCGTCGACAAGTCTGATGATAGGAGCAGGACAGAATCCCCGACCGACACCGGTAGCCACACGAAGAACTTTCCGCCGCGCATAGTGCCGAGCGGAACATCGCAAACGGCGGCGGCATCTTCGAACGACACCTGTCCTATGGGATCCGTGTGAGGTGTCGTGACCGCTATTTGTACGTCCACGGTCATGCGATCCGGGTGCACGGCCGTCACGGTAGCGGGTATGCACTTGCGCATGGCCGTCAAAACATCGTCCTTCTGTTGACCGATAATTTCTGCTTGGGATCTGGGTAGGGGCATCAGGATAACTCCGCGCTCATGCTGTGCAACGTAACCCTGACTAGTAGCGGACACAATCCATTTCTACATAAAAGTCCTTTTTGAATGTGGACCCGGTATACCTACATTTATCTACCCTATAACCACCAACCACGAATTCGCAAGGGGTCAGACCGGACGGGTCGTTAGGGCCGATGAAATTCACCAGGGTGCCCGGAGCAATCTGCGGGATAAGTAGCGACTTGGCCTGGACAACGCCTTGCGAGTCCGCGGTCGGCGATTCTACCAGACCCGTATCCGGCGATATCTGTACGGCCAAAGTGGTTGACAGCGCCTTGCCCGCGTTTAGGAGTTGGACCGCGCCGTCTTGTACTGACCATTCGAGGCCTGCCGATCGAACGATATCCGTAAGGCGGGCTCGCGCATCGCCCAGGACAGCCGAGCCGTTGATCATAATGCCGCCGACATCCCCCAATACATCGGCGTTCACAGTGGCCGTAGTCTTGCCTAACGCCGCCGCCAAAGCCGAGATGGCGTCCTTGATGGATACCCGGGGTCCCATGGGTATCTGAACCGCGGCGTGGGCGCCCTTCAACGTCTTCTTGTCGGGGGATACACGGGTTAGTCGGGCCGTAGTGTCCTCTGAGGAGATCTTGGTGACGAAGTCGGTCAAGCCCTGACCGGTTCTCTCCGACCGCGCCGAGCGGACATTGCCCAGATAGAGAAGCTGCGACGCGCCGATATAACCGGCCTCCAGTCGCACGGTCAGGGCGCCCGCAGAGCCTAGCGCTTTACGGTGGTCCGAAGTTAGATTATAAACCTCGAGCTCGCACCTATTGGGCTCCGTAGCCTTCAGCGACTTGTCGATGCGAAAATCGATGTCCAAGCCGTCTACGGTAAGCCCGGTGGCGTCGGATGTGTTGAACACAGCGGACACAAGGGGGGTAGACCCTCCAGTGGCGCCCAGGGTCAGTTTGACCTCGCGACAGAAAAGCTTGGAGCCTACAAGGTTACTCACGTGGCATTCTCATCCACATATGGGTTCCGAGTCGGATCAAGAGCATTCGCTATCATATCCGATTGCGGCACGTAGTACAAGTTGACGCGCACACCCCAATCGCCCACGCTGGCCGGAGAGTCGTCATTGCCCGATGTGATGGCGATAAGCTCACCGGGGGGTGTGGTATACGGGCCCAGTAAGTATATATCCGATACTAACTTCAGACCAGCCACATACACGGTAGATCCGTCCAGAGACGCAATTGTCAGATAATAGACCTCTTCGCGGTTGTTGTACCGAAAGGACAACTTATAGGTCACCCCATCCAGGGCCACGTTCTGGTCCCAATATAGAAAGGCGGAATCGGTAGGTATAAGTTCCATCACTTTGTTGCCGCGCGAGAGCCCGTGGACTTGGGTGTGCTTGTATTGCTAGCCGTGGTCGATACCGCCCCCTTATTCGTCGTGGGAGAGGACGAGGCCACGGTGGGTGAAGGCGCCGCGCCTATAGATGACGACACCACACGTATCTGCTTGAAAGCGAGTTTGAACTCGGCCGCCCCCGCCCCGATAGCCGCAGACCGAGTCATCGATATCGTCTTCAATACCATGCTGGTGTACATGGCGCGAGGAGTGTGAATGGTGACCAAGAGTGCTTTGTCTCGAATTCGCGTCAGGGTGGTATACGCGTTGGCCACGTAATCCGTGAACGACGCGAACTGCGTGATTTGCGGGAGCACTAGCTGGGATGGGAACTTCGGGGCCAAACCCACCGCCTGGGCCGCCAGGTCTATCAACAGGCTCTGCGATATCTGCAGGTTAGGGGCGGGTATATCTATTGTGACCGCGGTCACCTGGGCATCGGGGGATTCTATGGGGTGATTGGTCACAATGCCCGTAAGAGTCAACTCATCTGGCTGGGGCCTTATGTGATCCGTAATATCCACACCCTGCTCAACAGTGTGCTCACATATGAGGGACTCTCGCGTATGCTGCTCTTCCTTGACACAATCGAACTGGAAGACGGACGTGGCTTGTGAGGCAGGATCGGTCCATGTAAACCACGCGGGGCGGTAGGTTGTGTCGCGTACGCCTTTGGGCGTAGAAGTCTGGTCCAGATACGATGCCGGGGGCACGCCCTGGGTGAGGCCAAGCGAGTCAAGAGGGTTACTCAGAGATGTCATGGGGCCGGGGAGAACAGATTATCGGGTTGGGACGAGAAGGCCTGATTGTAGGTGGCTTGCTGCTCAGCTATCTGCGCTTTACGCACGGCTTCGGCTATTTGTACGGGGTTCAGCGGCGCCGCGCCGGGGGCTTGTGTGACTGCCACATGTATGGTAGTCTGCCTATTATCCGTCACGTGCGTTGTCTGAGTGCCCCCATTCACATGCCCCGCATTGGGCACCTCGGACAGGTTTCTGACCTCTCGAGACACCCCGGCACTCGTGTCTTCAAAGCCGCCGGTCTCGGAGGCTATGCGGTTCTCCCGCTGCCTTCGAGTAGTACCTCGGGGCATATCAGGGAATGCGGCGGCAGTAGCCCCGGCGGCCCTGTCTAGCAAAGCCTGCATCTTTTCCCACTGCTCATTAGTCCTCAACACATCGGCACCAGCATTCGACACCATGGCCGATTCCGCGTCCCCAATGGCGTCCCCGCCCCCGATTAGCTTATTCCGTATGGTGTTGGGCAGATTCAACACGAAGCCGACAGAGCCGCCTATCATGCGAATCATGTCGTATACCGTCTTCAGTCCGGCATAGACCAGATTGACGGCCATGGCGAAGTTCAGGAAGCTAATAATGACGGCCCGGATTATAGTGGGGAGCTCATCGGCCAAGAAGTCCGCCAGGTCTTGCTTCAACGTGTCGAAGGTGGTGCTATCGCCCAGAATAGCCGTGGCGAGCGCCTCGAAAGACTTCTTCAGGTTGTCGACTAGCTTCTCTTTCCCCTCGACACCGTACAGGGTTTCGAGCCAATGTCCCGTGGTGGAGTCTACCCCCGTGAGTAGGCCATAAACATCGTCAAAAGCCCAGTACAAAACGGCCACCGCGGCGGCGATACCCGCCATCACCAACGCAGCCTGCCCGAAGTTCTTCAGGGCGAAGGTAGCCCGGATGGCCATGGCCAAGCGGGACAGAGCCAATATGGTACCGGCGCCGCCGAGAAAGAGGAGAGCGGTCGTCAACGTGGTCGTGGTCTTGACCCAGTTGAGCATCCACTTCATATTTTCTAGCGAGCGGTTCTGCCACTTTATTAGCGCCGGCAGAAGGTTTTCCATCACAGCGGACGATAGCGCCTTCACACCGAGCCGCTGTAGGTTTATCTTTTCCCACACCTCCTTGGACATCCGAATCATGCGCTCAGACGGGCCGCCCGTAAACGTCGCGTAGAGAGCGAACTGCTTGCGAAGCTCCACGGACCCGTGCTGAAGAATCGGTAGCAAGGCGGACCCGCCACGGCCCAGCGCGCGCATAGCGAAGGCTGTCCGGGTGGCCTGATCCGGGATAGCAGCCAGCTTATCCGCGAACTCGAATAGCAGCTCATCCGTAGGCTTGATCTTGCCGTGCGCGTCTCGCACGGACAAGCCCATCTGATGAAATATCTTACTCGTGCCTTTGGTGCCCAGGGCCACTTCGCCCGTGGCTCGATTGAAGAACCGGAAAGCCGTGGTCAGTTCGACGAAGGATATCTTCGACTTATCCGCCATGAACTGATAAAGCTTCAGCTCCTTGGTAGAAATACCGAGCTTCTCGGCCATGACGTCTAGCCGAACGGCCGCGTCAATTTGCTGCTGGACGAAGTTGGAAATCCCCCGCCCCAAACGGATTAGACCGTAAATAGTGGTGGCCGAGACAATGGTCTTCATGAGACCGTTGCCCCCCATACCTGCGCCCATGCGCTTGGTCGAGGCTGCAGCCGAGTCCGCCGCACGACTAACGCCCCGCAGAGACGTCACAACCGCACGCGCTTTGGCGTCGACGGCGGCTAGCTTCTCAGCCCCGCCCACCTCTATGCCGAGGCGTACGAATAGGTCTCTCAGCGCCATTTACCTACATCACCTAAAGCTGCGGGGCGTTAGTCCCATTTTAGCGGGGGTCGGCCATGGCCTTCTCGTGGGCGGCCTTCTCGAAATCCGACACCTGGGCTATGGCGTCATGATAATCGAAGAGGTCCTCCAAAGACCACTCCGTCTCAACCTCACGAAGAGTGGCCGAACCCTTTATGACGGGGAGCCAGAGGACGATATCGGCGCGCTCGGGGCCGCCATCGCCGCCATCGCTTTCGTCTTCAGTTCTGACACGACGCCGGGGGTTATCCCCAACTCGCCCAAAAAAGAACCGAAGCTGACCTCCAAACAGGCCCAAAGCCAGCGGAGCATGGTACCGTACTTATCCGCGAAAATCTCGTCAAACAGCTTTGCGAGCTCATACGTGTGTTGGCCGCCGTCCTCGGAGTACGTGGTGTTAGCGGCGAACGTGTCGCATAGAAAGTCCACGTCGGCATCCGTCAGGGCTTGAACCGCCGCGGCGAAAGAGTCGCCAGCAAAACCCGAACCGACAACCTTCGTGATGCGGGTCAACACCCGTCGGCCGTCTTTGGCCCCGAGTTGCTGTATGGTGAACGTAATCCCGTCAATGTCCTTGGTAACGCTTTTACGCATGATGGCCTCACTAATAAGAGACCACCACCGAAGCCGACCCGTCACGGCCGCGCAAAGCCAAGTCGATCTCCACAGTCACGTTCGCGTGCTCATACACCACTATTGGGGCCGCGGGGGCCAGACCGATAAGGTGCAGAACAACGAGCAGCACTGAGGCCAAGGATCAACCCGCGGCGTCGAAGCGGACTAGGTCAGCACAACGCAGGAGCCATTCCCTCTTCGTGGTCTTGGACCCCACCGTAACCGTCGGCGGCTTCTTGATCCAACAATGTGCCGCGGTATAGACCGTGGTCCCTGACCGGCGCGACCGGACAAGCATCGGGCCCACGCCCGTACCGTTGGTGGCTGCCGCCTTATCCGCGTTGTTCAGGGCCGTCAGGAACGTGTTGCCCGCCGAGGTCTGCATAAGCGTGAGCTTGATGTCCGCCGTCGCATTGTTGGTGCGCGCCCGAGCAACCTCGCCGTCCGCGCCAACCTCATCCGTGAAGTCGTCGGCAGTCTGTTCGATGGAGAGAAAGTCCTCTTCCTGAAGACCAGAGTCGATCAGAATACCCATGAAAACCATGGTGTAGTCCGCCGAGTTGAAATTCGCGAAACCGCCGATTGACATGACCGTAAGCTCCTTAGCTCGTCAGAGTGACCGAGAGGTTCGCGTAGACGATGGCGCCCGCAAGCTGCGCGTTGATGAAAGCATAACCCGCGGGGATGGTGCGCGCCGCGCGTGCCGTAGCCGGAAGCTGAGCAACCTGGGGGAGAATGATAGTCGGAGCCGGGGACTGGGCAATGAAGCCCGAGGCCTGGAATTGCTGGACCACACCGCCCCATGTAGAGCGATACATATCCATACCAGCATCCGTATAGGGGACCTTCTGCACACCGAGCTGCATGGCGAAGGTCTGAATCTGCAGCGTATTCACGAAGGCGTCACGTCCGCGAATGATGTCGATCCACTCGCCGTCCGGAGTCTTTCCGAACTGCGTGACGGGGACGCCCGCAATCTGCGTATAGACGGAGCCGTTCTTCGCCGCGATATTCGAAGCCTGGGAAGTCGTGAGCGTGTCGTAATTGACGCCCGCGAGGGTCTTGTAGGCCCATTGTTCGGAACCAGCGACAGTAGGGAAGAGCTTGCCCACCCATGCCGCGCCGGAGTACGAGAGCAACGAAGTCCAGCTCAAGATGCCCGGGGAGCGTGTGTACGCAGCGTGCTTGACCGCGTAGAAAGCGCTTGTCGTATCGCCCGAGGGGGCCGAGACATTCACATCGTCCGTGTTGTTCCACACGAAGATACTGCCAGCATTGCCGACGGCGTTTGCCTCTGTCCAGGCAGCCAACGCGGCAATCTCGACCAAAGAGTTGGAATCGCAGGCCAGTCCGTACCAGGCGGGGTCAAAGGCGTAGACAGCCGCGATATCAGCCGCGGTGTAGGACGACGCGTCCGTGGTGACATCCGCGAAGGTCGAGTGCGCGTGGTCCGGTTGTACGTCGAGCAGAACGCCCGCGGTACCCGCCGTAATAGTGACAACCGCACCAACCGCGGCGGCGGTGGCCGTAGAGCCGATGGCCGTAAAAGCCGTAGCGAGCGCAGCAGCCAGCGTGGTAGCATCCGTACCCACGACGCCCGTCGATGCAAAGCCCGGCACGACCGCGCCCGAGGGGAGAGTCACACCGGGTCCGACAATCGTGAAAGTCGACTGACCGGGCATGCGCACCCCGATCGTATAGACATCGGTGGAGTGCGTCGAAGTACAGGTGATTTGAAGTTTCTGCGTGAGTGCGTGCTGGCGCCGACCGATCTTCCACTTGGGGACGGCGGGGCTCTGCGATGCAACCGCCGATGCCATGAGATACAGCGGGTCAGTGACCTTGAAGCCGTCCGACACCATGCCGCCCAGCGTCGAGTATTCTCGGACCAGATCTGTGTAGTACGTGTGGTACCCAAACAGAAGAGGTTCGCCGAAACCCGCCGCCGAGGGCGACGCCGCCGACACGGAGACCGTAACATTCAATACGTCGGTAAGGCTCATGCTGTCCTCATTTTAGCGACTACGCCCCCACCACCGACCAAATACCCTCGGCCAAGCCCCGCTGCAGCATTGTCCAAGGGAGTTTAGTGCCGTACGCGACGAAGGTGCCGTTGGCGGTAGGTGAGTAGGTGATGGTCGTGCCCGTAGCATCCGCGGAAAGGCACCAATGACTGTATGTAGATGTGCCCACAAAGCGGAATATCTGTTCTGCCAGTTCTGCCGCTGCGGCCTTTGATATGACCGGATTCGTGGCGTCGAAAAGTGAATAAGGCGCGGCTGAAGTCGCCGAATACCATATCGTTACACCACTAGTCGAGGCCTGAACCTGGAAGTGGGACTGGCTAGACGTACGGCCACTGCCCACCACAATAAGCGACGGGATCGCTGCGGGGGAGACGAAGATAAACGCCGATGACGTACCTATCGACAGGTTTGCCATTATCGCGCCGAAACGGTCAAATTGCCAATTGTGAATTGGGCCGTATCGGTGGCCGCCAGTGCCGTAGAGGTCAACGGCCCGTAGACCCAGAGGTTGCCCCCGGTGGCCGCGTCATACAGGCCCCAACCCACAACCGAGATGGAAGTCGAATTGCCCATGGCGGCTAGGGTCAGGTTGACCGCGTTGGCGATGGTCGAGACGCCGGCAGACGCCGAAGGCGCCCCGAAGCTGGTGGCTGGCACGATGGCCAGGCGGGCGTAGGTGGGGGCCGCTGCGGCCGTCACTTCCGTGCCCGCGGCGCCGTTACCCGGCGCGGTCGTGAACAGCGCCATATACAAATTGGCGGGGACGGCGGGAAAAGGCGTGCCGCGAAAATAGTTGAGCAGCGCGGCTTGCGCGTACGTGGAGAGGCCGGCGATAGTCGACATGCTTTATTGTAGCCCCTACAAGCAAAAACCCCCGACCCAACTGCTAAGGCCGAGGGTTTTCACCCGCTCATGTTGAAAACCGACCGCGATTATTGTAGCGACAAAGAAAAGCCCCGGGAACCTTTCGGTAGCCGGGGCCGACCCGTCTTAGGGGTTACTTATTCTCCGATAAGTTAGCCGGAAGCGCCATCCCAGGCCACGAACGCACCCGGGTAGGAAACGCGAACGCCGCCGATACGCATGTGGCAGGGCACCTTCGCGGTGTAGTTGATGAGCTGGGGCGGAAGCTGCTCGAATTCCATCGGGATAACGAGCTGTATGTTCTCTTCATTACGTTCGAACATCATGATGCGCGGCCCGACGGTAACGCCGTCCTGCTTGTAGCCCGCGGTCTCGAGCATGGGCGAAAAGAACACGTTCTTGATGAAGGGCGAGATACCCACCATATAGTTCAGAAGCGTGTCCGTCGTAAAGGTCAACGACCGGGGTTGCTGCGCCAGAACCGCCCACAAGGACAGGGGGAAGACAACCGTGTCGGGCCGATGAATGCCCTTGGTCGTCACGAATATCTGATTCTGCATCTTCGTCCAGTCGGCCATGATGGCGGACAGCGGCGTATTCGCGTTCGTCCAATCGTTCACGCCCACCTGAACACTCAGGTTGGGGAAGTTCGTCAGACCGTAAGCGGCCAAGGGGTCGGTTGCGGCGGACGGCGTCTTCTGCTGGGCCGATAGAACCGGTGCATACTTCAGAGACTGCGACCCGCCACCCGGAATCGACCGGATGCCGAAGTAGGCAATCTGCTCCACCGCATTCTCGATGGCTCGGCGCGCGGCTAGGGCCTTGCGGGTCTCGAGAGGAACCCCGGCAAGACGGGCGCGGCGCACATCTTGGTAGGAGTAGTTGTACGACGTCCCGAGCGAAAATAGGCGGGATGAGAATTCGGCCACCACGACATCAGACGTCGGGGCATCGGCCGCGTAGTCATCAATGACCTTGGCAGCGGTGTTGTAGTTGAATTGCTGCCACGCGTAAAGCTCGGCCCCGGGGTCGACTGCAGGCATGACCGGGATAATCTTGCGTGCGGTAAGCTCGGGGAACTTGACGTCGTAGGTTCGGGACGACACTTCCGTAAGTGACCGAATAACGAACGCCGTACCCGCCGAGTCAACGCGATTAGCGTGAACCGGATCGGCCTCTAGTCCTCGGAGGGAGGCCTCATTGACCACGTGGGCAATGTCTCCACGCTCAGTCGCCCATCCGGGCATTTCGGGAGAGATCAAATCGAGGCTCATGTTATGCGGCTCCGGGGAGGTTGACGTCGACAAGAATGTACGAAGAAGTGCCGGCTTCCGCCTGGCGGGACTGAATTCCGTGGATGCCCGTAGCGACTTCGCTGCCCGCAACGGCCGAGGCCGTCGCATCCGTCAGCTTGCCGCGGTCCGTCGCCGTGGTCGAAGACGCATAGACGTTCGGGACGCCGAACGCGGGTTGCGTAGTGCCCTTCCACTCGGCGTAGACGCGACCGCGCAGAAGCACGGGAACGGTTTCACCAGCCTGATAAGCCAGGCCGCCAATTCCGTATGCAGTCACCCCGTACGAGCCCGAAGACTCTCGAGCGGACCTAAGGACCGAAATTCCAAGGGCGCCCGTCACGGTGGACGAAGACGAGAGCTGAAGTTGCTGGACCGACAGTCCGTCGGAGGCGATCTGAACGACGCGTCCGGGATTGATGGCCTCAGCCGCGACGAAGGACGTAACCTCCGAGTACGCCAGGTCGGCGATCTGTCCCGGCTCGGCGTTGTCGGGGAAGAGATTGAACGTGGTCTGACCAATCGCGAGAGGCATCTTACGCTCCTACCGTCTGAGAAAGATTGATTCCGCCGGTCTGCTCGCGCCGGTTATTGAGTAGCGAACCCGGGGCAATAACCGTGACACTTCCGGTCGATTGCCACTCGTTTGACATCTCTGTCAGGAACTTTTCGCGGGGCGAGACAACCGTCTGCGTTGAGTCCGTACGCGTGGCGGGCCCCGAGGCGCCCAAAACCGAGACAGCCGACGCGAGAGTGGGGTGGGGGGCATCCTTGTAGGCGGCCAACGCGACATCGAGGGACTCGGTCGACAAAGAATCGACGCGGTCCTTCAGCGCCGGAGTTCGCTTCGCAACGATGGCGCGCTTGATCGCGATATTGGGCTTACCCGCGGTGTCGACATCATTGGCCTTGGCCAGGGCGATAACGCTGGCGCGCTCTTCGACCAGGGCGTCGAGACGCTCAACGGGGACCTCTGCCGGGGTTGCCGCAACCTTCTTGGCCGTGGCGAGCTCGCCCTCGAGGACAGTAATTTGCGTCTTGAGCGGTTCTACGACCGACTTCAGGACGGCGTTCTCTGCCACCAGGGCATCACAACGCACTTGAAGGTCTTTCAGTTCCATGTCGATATTGTAGTCCAGAGGGACCTCATTATCGTCAGAGTCCAGTCTAAGCGCGCACGCTTCGCCCCCTCTGGGCCTCTCCGACCGGGGGAGTATCGCAATATGATTACCCGTAATATTTCGCTGAACCCCATCAAAGGATTGCCCGTCGGGGGTCACCCCCGGGGTTGGATCAAAATCCACACGATACCCGCACGAGACATTGTGTAGGTCTCCAGAGCGTACACGGGCAATAGCGGAAGCATCCCGTATAAGGAGGTCCCCGACCAGCTTATCCCCTTCGCGCCGGGGCGTACCGGACAGGTGCCCAATGGCATCCCGCCGCCAAGTATTGCAGTCCACACGGCGCTCAGCGGGATGGGAGATAGTCACGGGCGCATCCGCGAACGACGACATAGCGTCGGCACGAAAGACCTCATCGGCGGGTCGATACTCGCGACGGGGCGACCCATCGGGGTTCTGGTAGGGGAAAACCCCCGTGTGCGTCAGAACCGCGGGCACTCTGATAGAACCGTCGGGGAGTTCCCTGACACCAGAAGCGTCCAAACGTATCTCGGAATAGCGGAGTACCACGTAGAAATGATAGCGCCCGCTAAATTATGCCCGTGAGCCCCGCACTAGTATCCGCCTGTCCGTGTGTCGTCACGTCGACAGCAACCGTGTGGGCTATAGACCCCGAGGGACCTTTTTTGGTGCGAGAATCGCCCCAAAGCATAGCCGACACACCCCCCGAAGCAAACACAACGCCGGGCGGCCTGGCCCCTACGGGCACCGATAGCTACCCGCCGCCCTGCGGGTAATAGATGGCTACTTACTATCTTGAAGAAGTGAGCCCCGACTTTGATACGGGTAAACTCACATGTAAATTCCGGTACGATAATCGACCGGGGAGTCGGGTAACACGCTTCGATTCCTCGGGCGCGGCTACGGTAAACGCGGGTCTAGGTGGGCCGGCGGCGTCGACCAAAGGGCCTCCGAGAGCAGACGACTGGATTTTAGACCCACAACTACGATTTCTCCCGTTTCCGCAAATGAGGTATCGGGCCATGGCCGACTACATCTACACCATCACAAATATCAACACACAGGCCCCGTGTACAACGACTGGGCCCGCTATAGCTCTGCCCGCCATAAATAGCTCGGCCACATGGGGCGTATCGTCATCGGCCAACTTCGCGGTCGGCGAAGAGGTGTGGATGCAAACCGCCGGGTATCTACAGGTGATAGCCATACCCGATGCGCTACATCTAACACTTCTGAATCTTGGGCGCGCGGGCAACGCCGGCACGGGGACTCTAGTCGGGGCTGGGGCGCTGATCGTGGCTGCTGGGGCACCGGGGGCTTCCGTCCCCACACCATTACCCACAGGTACGGATGGGCAGCTACTTATTGCGCAACCATCGGGCGCATATGCTAGTAAGACCCTGTCGGGGGATATAACCGTTACAGACGCGGGTGTATCGACCCTGGCTGCGGCAGGCCCCGGGGCAGGTACGTATGGCGATAGTACACATACACCGCAACTGACACTGGATGCTAAAGGCCGCGTTACCGCGGTTACGGAGTTGGCGATACCCTCAGGGGGGTCCACCATATCTCCTTCGTCGGGCACCTTCGGGGACGCAACGCATGT
>Ga0181529_10002330_pt1 | contig 22912 bp, 19 predicted proteins | sample PEATcosm2014_Bin_36_FD_119763 | JGI IMG/M metagenome (GOLD analysis project Ga0181529, IMG submission 119763) | Peatland microbial communities from MTU Mesocosm Facility, Houghton, MI, USA - PEATcosm2014_Bin10_30_metaG | ecosystem: Environmental > Terrestrial > Soil > Wetlands > Peat | place... | reverse complement strand
GGCGTCTTCGACGACGAGCTTGGCCGACTCGAGCGTACGGCCCTGTGCCTTGTGGCCGCCGAGCTGTCCGGAGCTTTGTGGGGTGAGGCCGATGTGGCCGCAGACCACGATGCCGGCGTCGAGGATCGCCTTGACGCGGCTGATCACCGAGACGCCGCCCTCGAGCTTGATGGCGTCGACGCCGGCCTCTTTTAAGAAGCGGCCGGCGTTGCGCACAGCCTCTTCGTCGGAGATCTGGTAGCTCATGAACGGCATGTCGCCGACCACGAACACGTTGGGCGCCGCGCGGCGCACGGCCTCGCAGTGCACGATGCACTGGTCCATGGTGACCGGCACGGTGCCGGGATAGCCGTAGACGCACATGCCGAGCGAGTCGCCCACCAGGATCATGTCGATGCCGGCCTCTTGCTCAAAGGCCGCGGTGGGGTAGTCGTAAGCGGTGAGCCAGGCGATCTTCTCGCCCGCGCGCTTCATCTCGTGAAGCTCGAGGACGCCCTTCTTTGCCGGCATGTTCGTACCTCCTGATCGTTCAGATCACCTACGGTAAAGCGCCGGCGCGCGAGCGCCGGCGGTCATCACTCTTCGGGAAAGTCCGGCCAGCCCTGATCGGCCACCGCCTCGGCCATGATGAGCATGGTCTCGAGCTGCATCACGCCGGGGATCTTGGCGAGGTCGACGCGGATCATGTGCGCCAGGTGCTCGTTGTCGCGCAGCGCCAGCATCATGACCATGTCGAACTGGCCGGTGACGTGGTAGCAGGCGCGCACCCCGGGCACGTCCTTGACCGCGTCTTCGAACTCTCTGATGGCCTGCTCGCTGTGTTCGCGCAGCTTGACCACGGTGAGCGCCTGCACGGTGATGCCGAGCGCCGCGGGGTCGACGATCGCGCGGTAGCCGCTGATCGCCCCGCTCTGCTCGAGACGCCGCACGCGGCCCAGCATGGCCGACGGCGAGAGGTCGAGATCGCGCGCCAGCGCGAGGTTGGACTTGCGGCCTTCGCTCTGCAGCGCGACGAGGATCTCACGATCGAGCAGGTCCACTCCGCCTCCTTTCGTCGATACGGGCCGAACGCGAGTCTTTCAGCCAAAAGTTCTTCCCGTCAAGAATAGCACAGAACATTCTGCCGAGAAGCGGGGACCAAAGACTCCTAACTCTTCTCTCAAACGTCGGCACGCCGCGACGACTTGGCAAGCGCCGCCACGTCGTCGAAGACCCGATCGACCACCTTGGATCTCGAGGAAGTGGTTGCCGGCGCCCAGGCCGCCGACCTGCGCGAGGCCGCGCCGTCAGCGTCTTCTGGCCGCTCGCGCCCGCGCGGGCTCGCGCCCGCGAGGGCACCTCAGACGTCGAGGATGAGCGTCGCCTCCCAGCGATCGTCGAGGCGGCGCACGGAGAGACCGTGATAGGTGGCCGCCTTGACCACGAGGCGCGAGGTGTGGCGCTGCCGGTCGAACTGCTCGCCGCGCACGCGCGCCGAGACGTAGCGATGGGTGAGCCCCTCGATCGAGAAACCGCAGAAGACGATGCCGTCGGTGTCGAGGCGATAGAGCAGCTCGTTCAGCCACGCGACGAGGAGGGCGTCGGGCGAGCCCTCCTGGGCTTCGGCGACGACGCTGTAGGTCTCGCGCGGCTCGACGGTCGCCGGGTCGCAGACGAGCGCCGTGAGAGCCAGGGCGGCCTGCTCGAACAGGGCGGCCTCGGACGGCCCCCAGACGCGCAGGCCCACGTCGGCGGCGTGGTCGGTGAGCTCGAACCCAGCGGCCGCGCGACCGGCAGCCGGCGCGCCCACGGCAGCGCGGCGCACGGCCGCTTCGACGCCGGCGGCGCCGGCGACGGGCCAGGGCCGCGCAGTGGCGCCGCGATCGGTCGTGGACAGGGTGAAGGGCCGGGAGCGCACGCCCTCGCGAGCCAGCGCGGCGACCATGGCGGCGGCGACGACGTCGACCGCCGCGCCCGGCGCCGGAAAGGCGATGAGGCTGGGACCCGAACCCGAGACGGCGACCGCGGCGGCCCCGGCCCTGCGCGCCGCCGCCATGGCCGCGGGCCCGCCGGGCATGTGCTCGAGGCGCTGCGCCTGGTGCAGCCGGTCGTCCATGGCCTTGCCGAGCAGCTCGAGATCGCCGCGGCGCAAGGCCTCGACAACCAGGGCGGCGCGGCCCATGTTGTAGACGGCGTCGGCCAGCGCCACGTACATCGGCAGCTCGGCGCGCGCCGCGCTCGTGGAGTACTCGATCTGCGACACGGCGAGCGCCACCTCGATCGGCTTGACCTCGATGCGCTCGGTGAGCAGTCCCTCCTCGCCGTTGACCACGACCACGAGACCGCCGTTCAGGGCCGCCGCGACGTTGTCGGGGTGGCCCTCGACCTCGGTGGCGAGCGCCAGGATGGTGGCGTCGCTCGCCGGACGGCCGAGCAGCTCGTTGGCGCCGAGCAGGCCGCTGGCGATCGCCGTGGCGCTCGAACCGAGCCCCGACGAGAGCGGCACGGCGACCTCGCACTCGACCAGCAGGCCGGCCGGCATGGGCGCGCCGACCTCGTCGAGCAGGCGGCGGAAGGCGGTCACCACCAGGTTGTCGGCGTCATGCGGCAGGATGTCGCTGCCCTCGCCGGTCACGCGCACCTCGATGCCCTCGCCGACGAGCGTGAACGTGGTCACGTTCCACAGGTCGATCGTGAGTCCCAGGCAGTCGAAGCCGGGACCGAGGTTGGCGGTGGTCGCCGGCGCATAGACGCGCACGGCATCGGGCGCGAGGCCCGCGCGCGGGCCGGCCGGGCGAGTGTCGGGACTGCCCTGCACGATGCTCACGCTCCGCCGGCCGCGTCGGGCCGCCCGCGCCGACGGCGCACGACGATCCAGACGACGAACACGATGACGGCCGCGACCACGGCGTAGTCGAGGTAGTGCAGCAGGGGGTCGATCTTCGTCCAGTTGCTGCCCAGCTTCTCGCCGACGAAGCCGAGCAGCAGCACCCAGATCGTGGAGCCCATCACCGTGTACGCGACGAACTTCCAGAACGGCATGCGACCGAAGCCGGCGGGCAGCGAGATGAAGGTGCACACGATCGGCACCATGCGGGCGAAGAACACGGTGATCGGCCCGTAGCGCGCAAAGAAGCGCTCGGCCCAGACGAGATGGTGCATGCGCAGCAGGACGTAGCGGCCGTAGCGCTCGACGAACGGCCGGCCGCCGTAGTAACCGACCGCGTAGCTGATGCAGGCGCCACAGAGGTTGCCGGCGACGCCGGCCACGACGATGCCCACCAGGCTCAGATTGCCCTGGCTCACGGCGAAGCCCGCGAACGGCATGATCGCCTCACTGGGAATGGGGATGCAGGCGCTCTCGAGAAGCATGAGAACGAAGACGGCCGGCAGTCCCCAGTGACCGATCAGACTCGTGCAGAAGGTGACGATGGGATCGATGATGTGCTGCATAACGTCGCAGTACACTACCACAGGGCCGACGCGCGAGCGCGGCCGCGCGAAGGCGCCTCACCGCGGGCCGTGCGCGGCCGCGCAGCAGCGCCCCGCCGCGCACGGCCTGTTGGTCGCGGGCGACTCGTGTGCTAGCGTTTACTGCTTGACCGCGTGCGCCCGCGTGCGGTGCAGCAGCGACTGAAGGCTACCTGGAGGCGTGTGACGTGCCGATCGGTCTGATGGACATCAAGGGACAGATCGCCGACGTGCAGGACGAGGTCGAAGCGGCCGTCCTTGCCGTCGTGCGCAACGGACAGTTTATTCTGGGGCCTAACGTGAAGGCCTTCGAAGCCGAGGCGACCGAGTACCTGTCGACCGTCGCCTCGGTCGGTGTGGGCAACGGCACCGACGGTCTCACGATCGCCCTCAAGGCGGCCGGCATCGGCGAGGGCGACGAGGTCATCACCACGCCGTTCACCTTTTACGCGACCGCCGAGGCGATCGTGCAAGCGGGCGCCCGACCGGTCTTCGTCGACATCGACCCCGAGACCCTGAACATCGATCCCGCGGCCATCGCGGGCGCCATCACCGCCATGACCAAGGCCATCGTGCCGGTCGACCTGTTCGGCCTGCCGGCCGACGCCGACGCCATCAGCGCGGTCGCCAGCGAGCACGGCCTGGTGGTCGTCGAAGACGCCTGCCAGGCGTTCGGGGCGAACTACAAGGGGCGCCGCGCCGGCAGCCTCGGCGACCTCGCCGTCTTCAGCTTCTTCCCCACCAAGAACCTGGGCGGCTACGGCGACGGCGGCCTCGTCACGGGCCGCATCGCCGAGTTCGTCGAGATGGCCCGCATGCTGCGCTTCCACGGCAGCCGCGACAAGAAGGACTTCGACTACATCGGCTTCAACTCGCGCCTCGACGAGATCCAGGCCGCCGTGTTGCGCATCGGTCTCAAGCGCATCGACGAGTGGAACGCGCGCCGCGCCCAGGTCGCGGCCTGGTACGACGCGGTGCTGCCCGCCGACATCCGCCGGCCTGCGGTGCCCGCCGGGCTCACGCACGTCTACCACCTCTACGTGGCGCGCAGCGAGCGGCGCGACGAAGTCGCCGCCGCCCTCAAGGGCGCCGGCGTCGCCTGCGCCACCTACTACACGACGCCGCTGCACCTGCAGCCGGCGCTTGCGTTCCTCGGTCACAAGCCCGGCGACTTCCCCGCGACCGAAGAGGCCGCGGCGACCAACCTCGCTCTGCCCATGCACCCTCACCTCACGCAGGAGCAGGTCGCCGAAGTCGCCCACGCGCTTGCCGGGGTGAGTGCCTGACGAGCGGCGTGCGCGTCTGGATCGACATCACGAACTCGCCGCACGTACTGTTCTTCGCGCCCATCATCCGACGGCTCGAAGCGCAGGGGCACACGGTCACCCTGACCGCTCGCAAGTACGCCCAGACCGAGCAGCTCCTGTCGCGCTACGGCCTGGCCGCGGTCATCACGGGGCAGCACGCCGGCAAGAGCCTGCCGGCCAAGGCGGTGGGCCTGTTCAACCGCTCGGCGCACCTTATCGCGCAGGCGCGGTCGGCCGGGTTCCACGTCGCCGTGGGGCACAACTCCAACGACCTCGCGGTGGCGGCCTGGACCCTCGGCATCCCGCAGCTCACCATGTTCGACTACGAGTACGCGACCGTCTCGCACCACCTGAACGTGCGCCTGGTCGACGAGATCGTCGTGCCCGAAGCGATCCCGCTGGCACGTCTTGCGCCGTACGGGGCAAAACCAGAGAAAGTGTTTCGCTACCCGGGGCTCAAAGAGGAGTACTACCTGTATGACTTCCAGCCCGATGCGACCGTGCTCGAGCAGCTCGGTCTCGACACCCGGCGCGTGATCGGCGTGCTGCGTCCGGCGCCCAACGTGACGCTCTACCATCGCCACGAGAACCCGCTGTTCGACCAGGTGCTCGAGGGCCTCGCCGCCCGGCGCAACGTCACCTTGGTCGTCATTCCGCGCACCGACGAGCAGCGCGAGCACTACTCCACGCTCGGCCTGGGCAACGTGGTCGTGCCCGAGAAGGCGATCGACGGCCTCAGCCTGATCGCCGCCGCCGACTTCGTGATCGGCGCCGGCGGCACCATGAACCGCGAGGCGGTCGCCTTGGGCACGCCCGCCTACACCATGTTCGCGGGCCGCCTGGGCGCGGTCGACGAGCGCCTCATCGCCGAGGGCCGCCTGGGCCGCGCCGCGTCGGCCGACGACGTGGTCGTCAAAAAGAAGAGTCGCCATACGGTGTCGTCGGAGCGCCGCGACCCGCAGCTGTTCGTCGACGAGATCCTGAGCGTCGCTCACCGGCGCATGCGGCGCCCCCCGGAGCCGGTGCTATGATCGTCGTGCCGGCCGCGCCGCAAGGCGCCGCACCGCCGGCTCGGCGCCAGGGTCACCGAGGCCGGGAGACCCCGTGAGAGATCGCCTCTACGTGAGCCGCCACCGCATCTGGCAGATCGTCATCGACGCCGCGCTCGCCTCGGTCGCGCTGGCCGGGGCGTACCTGCTGCGCTTCGACTTCGACGTGCCCAAAGCGTTCTGGCACCAGCTCGGCTGGGTGATCGCGCCGGTCGTCGTCGTGCAGATCGCGGTGTTCCTCGCGCTCGGCATGTACAACAAGTGGTGGCGCTACTCGGGCGTGCGCGACCTCGCCAGTCTCTTCTGGGGCACGCTGGCCGCCGTGGCCGTCTCCATGGTCGTCGGCGAGCTCGTGGCCTTCAAGCTGCAGTCGCCCATCTACGGTCACTGGCACAACCTCGTCACGGCGACCCGCATGCCGTGGTCGGTGATCGTGCTCGACTGGGTGCTGCTGTTCGGCCTGCTGAGCGGAGCCCGGCTGCTTTCGCGGGTGGCCGCCGAGCGTCCCTGGCACGGCGAGCGTGGCCGCGAGGGCAAGAAGGTCCTCGTGGTGGGCGCCGGCGACGCCGGCGAGCTCGTGGTGCGCGAGATGCTGCGCACCCGGCGCATCCGCTACCGGCCGGTGGGCTTCGTCGACGACGACCCGAAGAAGAAGAACCTGCGCATCCACAACGTGCGCGTGATCGGCACGACCCGCAACCTGACCTCGCTGCTCAAGGAGTACTCGGTCGACGAGGTCATCGTCGCCATGCCGTCGGTCGGCGGCCGGCTGATCGAAGACATCGCCCTGAGCTGCAAGCGCGCCAACGTGCCGGTCAAGACCCTGCCCGGCGTCTACGAGCTCATCAAGGGCACGGTGATCATCGAGCAGCTGCGTGAGATCCGGGTCGAAGACATCCTCGGCCGCCGCGAGGTCTCGGTCGACTACACCAGCATCGGATACGTCACCGACAAGGTGGTCATGGTGACCGGCGCCGGCGGCTCGATCGGCAGCGAGCTCTCCCGCCAGCTCGCCACCATGAGCCCGCGCCTGCTCCTGCTCGTCGACCACTCCGAGGGCAACCTCTTCACCATCGAGCACGAACTGCAGGCCGAGCGCCACTTCACCGACCTCAAGGCCTGCCTGCTCGACATCCGCGACAAGGTCAAGCTGCGCGCGCTCTTCGAGACGCAGCGTCCCGACATCGTCTTTCACGCCGCAGCCTACAAGCACGTACCCATGATGCAGCACAACCCCGCCGAGGCCTTCGACAACAACAGCTTCGCGACCATGTCGCTGATCGAGAACGCGATGCGCTTCGCCACCGGCCGCGTGGTGTTCATCTCGACCGACAAGGCGGTCGAGCCCGAGACCATCATGGGGCTCTCGAAGGCGCTCTCCGAACGCATCGTCGAGACCATGGCCCGCGAGGCCGCCGACACGAGGCTCATGACGGTGCGCTTCGGCAACGTGCTCGGCTCGAGCGGCAGCGTCGTGCCGCTGTTCAAGCGCCAGATAGCCGCCGGCGGCCCGGTCACGGTGACCGACGAACGCATGACGCGCTTCTTCATGACGATCCCCGAGGCCGTCCGTCTCGTCATTCAGACCGGCGCCATGGGCAACGGCGGCGAGATCTTCGTGCTCGACATGGGCGACCCCGTGCGCATCGTCGACCTCGCGCGCGAGATGATCCGCCTGTCGGGGCTCGAAGTCGATCGCGACATCGAGATCGTCTTCACCGGCAACCGCGGCAACGAGAAGCTCGACGAGAAGCTCTTCAACGCCGGCGAGCAGGTCGTCGGCACCACGCATCCGAAGATCGCCATGGCGGTGCGCCGGCCGCTGCCCCGCGCCCTGCTGCGGCAGGAGCTCACCCGCATCCGCGAGGCGCTCGACGCCGGCGACATCGACCAGGCTCTGCACCTTGCCGGCGACGTCGTGCGCCTCGCGGCGCCGGCCGGTGAGCCGCGCGGCGGCGAAGGCGCCGCGCCCGCCGCGGCGCCGGCCGCCGACGACCCGTCGGCAAGCGCTTCGGCGACGCCGGTTCCGCCGGCAGGCGCCGCGGCGAAGGACCAGCCGGCCACCGCCGGCCGGGCGCCGACCACTTCATCCACGACCGCCGCATCGTCGTCACCCGCGACGCCGGCGTCACGGTAGGCTCGCCCTGACCACGCTCATCCTGGCCAAACTGAGCCTGCTCGGCGTCCTCGCCACCTTCCTCTCCCTGTTCGTTGGGCTGCCGCGCGGCGCGGTGGCGCGGCGCATCATCATGGGCGCGCTCATCGTGTTCACCGCCCTGCTCGCGGCGTTCTCGATCGACGCCTTGCGCTCGACGGGCGGCACAGCCGGCCGCCTTACGCACCACCTGCCGCTGCTCGGGGCCGCGGGTCTCGCCCTGGCCGTGTTCCTGGCCGCGGCCGCGTGGCTCGCCTGGCGCTACCCCGACTGGGCCATGCCTGTCCTGCTCGTGCTCGCCCCGCTCCGCATCGAGCTGCCGCTCGGCTCGAGCAGCAGCAACCTGCTCATCCCGCTCTACCTGGTGCTGCTCGCCATCGCGATCGCCGAGATGGTGGTGCGCGACCGGCTGGCGCTGCCCAAGGACTGGCGCCCCGACCCGGTGCGCATAGCACTCGCCGTCATGATCGCCGTCATCGGCGTCTCGGCGCTCTGGGCCGGCCGGCACTACGCCCCGCACGACAAGGCGTTCGCCGACGCGCTCATCAAGCTGTTTGCCTTCTACCTGCCGTTCGGGGCGCTCTACTTCCTGCTCTACCGCTACGTGAGCGATGTGCGCCGGCTCTCACGCCTGCTGGTCACGTTCGTCGGCGCCGGCGCGGTTCTGGCCCTCGTCGGCATCTTGCAGTACCCCACCCACTTCACCATCGTGAACCGGGCCGGCGCTGCCCGCGCCCACGTACTCCACCAGCCGTTTCGCGCAAACGCGCTCTTCTACGACCCCAACATCTTCGGCCGCTTCCTGGCGCTCGTCATGCTGGTCGGCGCCGCGCTGTACCTGACCACTCGCCTGCGCGAGCCGGGCGAGGCCCGGCGGCGCGCGCTCTGGTTGACAGGCGCGACCATCGTGCTCGCCGGCATCGCCTTTCTTGCCACCCTCTCACGCTCGAGCATCGCCGGCCTGCTGGTGGGCGCCATCGTCATCGAGGGGGCCTGGCTCGGCCGCCGCAAAGGCGGCATGGCGATGCTCGCCACGGTGCTCGTCCTGCTCGTGGGGCTCGTGGGCGTCACGGCACTGCGCCACCCGCACAATGTGGGCACCAAGCTCGAGACGACCAAGGGCCTGAACAAGCTCACCGGCGGACGCGTCTATCTGATCGAGTCCGGGTTGCGCATGTTCAGGCGCTATCCGCTCGACGGCGTCGGGTTGGGGGCCTTCCCGGCGGCCTTCCCTCACTTTCGCATCAATCACGCGGAGGTCCTCTCGCTCAGCGACAGCCACACCACGGTGGTGACCGTGGCCGCCGAGCAGGGCGTGATCGGCCTGGTCGCCTTCGCAGGACTGCTCGCGACGTTCTTTGCGACTGTGCTGCGTAAGCGCCGCTTCGGCGCCGATCGGCGACTCTACCTGTGGCAAGCGGCGTTCGTGGCCTGCGTCCTGTCCATCTTCGTGCACAGCCTCACCTACAACGCCTTCTTCGAAGACCCCTACATGTGGGTGTTCATGGCGCTGGCGTCGGCTGCGATCACGCGCGTCGCCGTCTCCGGCTTGCCGGGCGGCGGCCCGACAACGAGCCTCGAGCCCGCCGTTTCGGGCGCCGACGTGGCTTCCGGCCGTGACTGACAGCTGAGCTAGGCTGCGAGCCCCGCGAGCGCGACCCGCCGTCGCGAAACGCCGGCGGGTCGCATAGGATGGCTGTCATGGACCTCCGCCACCTGCGGCTCTTCTGCGAGATCGTCGACCAGCGCAGCTTCTCGCTGGCGGCCGAGTACATGCACATCACTCAGCCAGCCGCGAGCCTGCGGGTGCGCTCGCTCGAACGCGAGCTCGGCGTGCAGCTGCTCGACCGCTCCGGACGCGACGTCACCCCGACCGACGCCGGCGAGGTCCTCTACCGCCACGCCCGGCAGATCATCGACTTAGACGACGAAGCCCGGGTCGAGATCATGAATCTCGGCGAGCTCGCCGGCGGACGGGTGACGATCGGCGCGTCGACGGGCCCGGGCGAGCACTTACTGCCGGGCCTCATCACCGAGTTCAAGCGCGCCCACCCCGGCATCGACCTGAGCCTGCGCGTGACCGACAGCCGCGAGGTCATCGACCTCGTGCTCGGCCGCGAGCTCGAGCTCGGGGTCGTGGGCGCCGTCTCCGGGCGCTCCGAGCTTGCCGTAGCGCCCTTTGCCCGCGACGAGATCGTCGTGGTGTGCGCCCCGACGCACCGCTGGGCAGGCGCCGGCGAGGTCGCCTTCGACGAGCTCCTGAGCGAGCCGGTGGTCCTGCAGCAGCCCGGCGCCGGCGTGCGCGCCGTGGTCGACGCCGCCCTGCGCGAGCGCGGCGTGAACCCGGCCCAGCTCAACGTGTTCCTCGAGCTCGGTCTGAACGAGTCGGTCAAGCACGCCGTCATGGCCGGGGCCGGCGTCACCTACCTGAGCAAGTTCGCGGTGCGCACTGACCTGCGCAACGGCACACTGGCCGTGGTGCGAGTCACCGACTTCCAGATCCTGCGCGATTTTTCGATCGTGCGCTCGCGAACGCGCGCCGTGTCGAAGGCGATGGCCGCGTTCCTGCACTTCCTCGAAGCCCAGTACGACCTTCTGTAGAGCGGCGGACGCGGATCGTGTGCCCGGCCCAGTAGCGCCGGGCGCGGGAAGGTGCGCCGCAGCGCCCAGCTGACCGGACTCGTCACGCCCCGAGAAGGAGGAGCGCCATGTTCGTGCACCTGTCGATCCATTACCCGCGACCCGAGGGCGAGGCCGACCTGGTCGCCTCGATGCACCGTTTCGGCACCGCCCTCGCCGGAGCGCCCGGGCTGCTCAGCGCGGCGACCTTGAAAGACGAGCGCTCCTCGCGGCTCGTCGGCCTCACGACCTGGGCCTCGCGCGCCGACTGGGAGGCCGGCATCGGGCGCGCCCGGGCGGCCGTCGAGCACGACGACTTCGACCTGTGGGAGGAGCGTGACCCCGAGGTGATGGTGCTCGAGCACGTGTGACCGGCCGCGCGCCCGGGTAGGACGAGCTCACTCCAGCGCCCATCGTCCGGGGCGCCCACGCCACGACTCACACGGAGGGCAAGCGATGAAGAAGCTTCCCGACCAGCTCCTCGACCTGCTCTGGGGCGGCCACAACATCTGGGTCGCGACCATCGCGCCCGACGGCACGCCCAACGTCTCGATCAAGGGCTCCGGCGCCCTGCTCGACGACGGCCACCTGTACTTCGCCGACATGTTCTCGCACAAGACGCGCGAGAACCTGCAGCACGACCCCCGCGTGGCCGTCGGCATCCACGACCCCGAGCGCAAGATCGCCATGCAGGTCAAGGGTCGCGCCGAGCTCATCGACCACGGCGAGGCCTTCGACCAGGTCGGCCAGCGCCTGGCCAAGCTCTCCGACAAGCTCAGCCTGCCGCCGGTCAAATATGTGGTCAAGATCGAGGTCGAGTCGGTCTGGGACATGGGGCCGGGTCCCAAGGCCGGCGAGGAGCTCGCGTAACGGCGCGGGGCGCGCACCGGCCGGCCGGACAGGGCCGTCTGCTAAGATGGCCGGGCGCCGCCGACACGCGAACCGACCGCCCGACAGGAGGCCGCGGTGCTCGACTTTCTCACGCTCCCTGAGCGCAGCGCCAAGCCGCGCGACCGCGGGCTGACTCACGTTCTCGACAAGGGTCTCGGCCCCGCGCAGGTCGACGACCTCATGGCCAGCGCCGCGCCGTTCATCGACATCGTCAAACTCGGCTGGGGCACCTCGTACATCACCGCCGACCTGGCCCGCAAGGTCGAGGCCTATCAGCGCCACGACGTGACGGTGTGCTTCGGCGGCACGTTGCTCGAAGTGGTCGTACGCCAGAACCGGGTCGACGACTATGTCGCCTGGCTGCGCGAGCTCGGCATCACGCACGTCGAGGTCTCCGACGGCACGGTGTCCATGGCGGTCGACGACAAGCTGGCCCTGCTGCGCCGCCTGGCGCGCGAGTTCACGGTGCTCTCCGAAGTGGGCAGCAAGGACACCGACAAGGTGATCGCGCCGTACCGGTGGGTCGACGCCATCAAGCGCGAGCTCGACGCGGGCGCCTGGAAGGTGATCGCTGAGGGGCGCGAGTCGGGCACCGTGGGCGTCTACCACTCTTCGGGCGACATCAAAGAGGGCCTGATCGAGGAGATCGTGAGCGCGGTCAGCGCCGACAGGCTGCTCTTCGAGGCGCCGGTCAAAGAGCAGCAGGTGTGGTTCGTCAAGAAGTTCGGCAGCAACGTGAATCTCGGCAACATCCCGCCCGACGAGGTCGTCTCGTGCGAGACGATCCGCCTTGGCATTCGCAGCGACACGCTGCTCGATTTCCATTGAGCGAGCGCGCCGCCATCCTCTACCTGGCGCGCCACGGCCAGACCGACTGGAACGTGAAGCCGGCCCGCTGCCAGGGCTGGGCCGAGGTGCCGCTGAACAAGACCGGACGACGCCAGGCGCACGAGCTCGGAGAACGCCTGGCGGGCGCCGGCATCGAGGCGATCGTCTCGAGCAACCTGTTGCGCGCCCGCCAGACCGCCGACGAGGTGCACGCCGTGCTGGGCCCCGACGTCGCTCTGGACATCGACCCGCGCCTCGCCGAGACCGACCGCGGTGACTGGCAGGGCCACAGCTTCGCCGCGATCAAGCGGGGCTCCCCCACCGAGTGGACCGCCTACCGCGAGCACCCCGCGACGTTTCGCTTTCCGCACGGCGAGAGCCTCGCCGAGCAGCAACGGCGTGTGCTCGCGGCGCTGCGCGACGCGATCGCCGCGCAGCACGTCACGCTCCTGGTGAGCCACGGCGGCTCGCTGCGGCTGGTGCGTGGCTTTGTCGAGGGCACGGGCATCGACTCGTTCCACGAGATGAGCGTGCCCAGCGCCGCGACGCTCGAGCTCGACACGACCGGCCTGGTGGAGCGCATCGACAGGTTCCTCGAGAGCGAGCCGCCCGGCGACGAGACGTGAGCGCGGGACGCCGAGGGCGCCGCGGGCTCTACGGGTTGCGCGAGGCGGGCGCGCCGACGACGAACTGGAACGGGGCGCCGCCGTCGAGCAGCACCAGCTTGCTGCCGTCGCCGACGATCAGCCAGCCGTGCCAGCGGCCCTCGAGGTCGAGCTTGACGTGGCCGGTGAACAGCCGGTAGGCGCCGGGCTTGAGGGTGACGTCGGCGACCGAGCCGAGGTCGCGCTTCTGGTCGCCGGGGCCACGGGCCACCAGCGTGACGACGGCCCAGGTGCCGGTCTGGGCGCCGTCGTTGCGCAACGTGAACTGGGCCTTGAGCGTGGCGCCGCGCCGGTAGGGCCCGGGCGTGAGCTGCACCGGCCCGACCACGTCGAGCTTGGCGGCGCCCTTGGGGGCGTGAGGTCCGGTCCAGGCCGCCGACGACGGGCTCGTCACGACGGCGCCGCTCTCGGCGCCCACGAGCTGCACGGCCCCGTAGTAGTAGCCCACGATCCACGGGTAGGTCTTGCCCTGAGCGGCCCAATACTGCGAGCCCCACTGCGTCATGTGCTGGCCGTCGGTCGCCGCGCCCGAGTAGTCGCCGGCGTAGTAAGAGGCCTCGAAGACCTGGCCGTTGCGGGTCATGGTCGTGCCCCAGGTGGCGTTGACAGCGTCCCAGTAGCGCTGTCCGTTGTCCCAGTCCATGTATTCCTGGTAGTTGGTGGTGTCATCGACGTCGGCGCCCCAGGCGGCGACGTCGGGCAGCTTGGTCGGGTGAGTGGCCCAGTACCAGCCGTAGTCTTTGACGGCCAGCGCGCCCGCGCGCAGCGCTTCGTCGGAGAACGCCGCCGCCGGCGCCCACTCGTGTGAGAGGACGCGCACGCAGTAGGTGCGAAAGTCGACCGTGTCGACCCCGACGATCACGCCATTGGGGTCGTTTGCCGGAAAGCGCCGCGCGACCTTGATAGTGGCGGGCGGGGTGAGCGTGGCCAACGACGCGGCACTCACAGGGGCCTGGCCGGTGGTAGTGGTGGTGGTGGCGGCGACGGCGCGCGCCGGATGCAGGGCGGCGACACCCAGCGCCAGGGTGAGGGCGGCGAGCGCGATGAGCAGGGCGCAGACAGCCGTTCGCCCACGCAGCGGCCGAGTGACTCCGACCGATGCCGCTGTACTCACCCTGCCGCTCCCTTCGCCCGCGCGGTGTACCCGACCCGGGCCGCTCCCGGGTCGGTCTGATTATGCGTGCGCTGCCGTGACGCCGCAACACACCCGACGTTTGTATCGGCAGAAGCTGCTGCCGGCCACAGTGCCGGCAGCAGGTAAGATAGGTGCCATGCGCCGGTGGCCATCATGAGAGCCCTCGCCCGAGTCGCCGACGACAGCCTCTTCGCTGCCGCCGGCGGCGGTCCTGCCGGCGCACCGCCGGAACGGGCGGCGCCGTGAGGGCCGCCGCCAGGCTGCTCGTGGTCGCCAATCCCTACCCGCCGGTGGCCAGCGCGGGCACCACCCGGGTCGTGCGCTTTCTCAGGCACCTGCCGGCCAACGGCTGGGAGCCGACCGTCCTCACCGTCAAAGCCTCGGGGCCCGTGCCGGTGCCGCCCGGCGTGCGTGTCGTGCGCGGGCCGGTGGCGATGCCCAGGCAACTGCTCGGTGGCGGCCGGCGGCGGAACGCCGTCAACGCCTGGATCAGCGTGCCCGACCCCTACTTCACGTGGGTGCCGCCGGCCGTCTACCTGGGCCGCCGCCTGCTGCGCGATCAGCCCTTCAGCGCCGTCTTCTCGAGCTCGCCGCGACCCAGCGTGCACCTGGTCGCCGCCCTGCTTGCGCAGCACAGTGGCCTGCCCTGGCTGGCCGACTACCGCGACCCCTGGTCGACCTACCAGTTCCACACCTACCCGACCGCGGCGCACCGGGCCGCCGACGCCTGGCTCGAAGCGTGGGCGCTGCGTCACGCCGCCGCCGTGAGCGCCGTGAACCAGCCGATCGTCGACGACCTCGTGGCGCGTCACGCCTGGCTCGAGGGCCGCACCCACGTGCTGCCCAACGGCTTCGACCGCACCGAAGAAGCCGACGGACTGAGCCTCGACCCCGGCTTCTGGATCGTCCATACCGGCAGGCTGTACGGCCGCGACCAGCAGCTGCGCGCCTTCCTTGCCGCCTTTGCGACGCTGCCCCCCGACGTGAAGCTGCTGTTCGTCGGCATGGACGCGGGCCAGATCGGCGCCATCGCCGGACCGCTGGGCATAGCGGCGCGGGTGCGCGTCGAGCCGTTCGTGCCGCACGAGCGCGCGCTCGGCTTTCAGCGCGCGGCCGACGCCCTGCTGCTCATCAACGGGCGCCGGCCCGAGTCGATGTCGAGCAAGGTGTTCGAGTACCTGGCGACCGGCCGGCCGATCTTCGCCGTCTCTCCAGCGCGGTCCGCCGCGCGCACGCTCTTCGCCGAGGTCGGCGGCGGCACCTGCGCGCTGCCCGACGACCCCATGGCAGAGCCGCTCGCGGCGTTCGTGGCGGCGGCACGCGAAGGCCGCGCGCCGGTCCCCGCACCCGCCGCCCTCGAGCGCTACGAGCTCACCCAGCTGACCGCACGGCTGGCCGAGGTGCTCGATGGGCTGGCGGGCCGCGGAGGGACGAGCTCGTGAGGGTCCTCGTCGTCTCGCATCTCTACCCGTGGCCGGCCGAGCGGCGCCACCTGTTCGTGCACGACCAGGTGCTGGCCCTGCGCGCGCTCGGCGTGCAGCCGACCGTCGTCTCACCCACGCCGTACGCACCGCGCATCCTGTGGCGTGACCCACGCCAGCGGATGCGCGGCCGCAAACCGCGCCGCGCGCTGCTCGACGGCGTGGCCATCGACTACCCCCGCGTGCTGCAGCCGCCGCACAGGTGGCTGTTCGACCGCCTCGGCGACATCGCGTACGCGCGCGTCCGCCGCCTGGCTTCGGTGCGGGCGGGCGGGTTCGACCTGGTGCACGCTCACCAGGCGCTGCCCGACGGCGCCCTGGCGCAACGCCTCGCCGCGGACCTGGGCGTGCCCTACGTGGTGACCGTCCACGGTGCCGACGTCTACCAGAGCCTGCCGCTCGGCGGCGCCGTCGCGCGACGCGCCGCCGGCGTGCTCGGCGGCGCCGCCGCGGTCATGGCCAACTCGAGCGCCGTCGCGGGGCTACTGGCCGGCATCGTCGCAGCGCCCCGCCTCAGCGTCGTGCTGAACGGCACCACCGGCCTCGACCGCGCCGTCGAACCGGCCGACGACTACCTGCCCGGCGAGCCGCTCGTGCTGACCGTCGGCTATCTGATCGAACGCAAGGCCACGAGCTTCCTGATCGACGCCGTCGCCCGGCTGCGCGACGCGGGCCGCCTCGTGCACCTCGCGATCGTCGGCGAGGGCCGCCTGTGCGCCACGCTCGCTGCCCAGGCGGCGGCCCAGGGCGTCGCCGACCGGGTGCACTTCCTCGGCCAGCTGCCCCACGAGCGCGTGCTGGCGCTCATGGGGCGAGCGCAGCTGTTCGCCCTGCCGAGCTGGAACGAAGCCTTCGGCCTCGTGTACACCGAGGCGATGGCGCAGGGCACGCCGGTGATCGCCTGTCGGGGCGAGGGACCCCAGGATTTCATCGAGGACGAGGTGAGCGGCTACCTCGTGCCGGCCCGCGACGCGGACGCCCTGGCCGGCGTCATCGCGCGGGCGCTCGACGACCCCGGCGGCGCCGCGGCCGTCGGTGAAGCCGGCCGCTCGGTCGCACGCGAGCTCACCTGGGAGCGCAATGCGCTCGCGGTCGATCGCGTGTACGCACAGGCACTCGACGGCGCGGCGCGGCGGCGACGTGGCTGAGCCGACCACCCCGACCGCGGGCCGGCAGCCGAGCGCCGCCGTCACGGCGGCGCTGCTCGCGGCGGCCGTCGTGCTCACCGCCGGGCTCACCGACTTCGCCCTGCGCGGCCACCACCTCTCGACCAAGCACCTGGTGGCCGCCGTCGGCCTGCCGCTCTTCGTCGGCGCGATCGTCTTGCTCGTCGTCGCGCGCCGCCGGCTCTTGCGCGTGCGGCTGCGCGTGCCGCTCGCAGTCGTCGTGCTCCTGCTGCCGGCGCTCGCCGTGCTCGGCCCCGTCGCCGCCGTGCCGCACCTGCGCAACCTCTTCGCGCTGCGCGTGGCGCTGGCCCTGGCCGGCGTCGGCGGACTGCTCTGGCTGATCCTCGCGCGGCCGCGCTGGCGCTTCGAGGCGGCGACCTACGTGTTCCTCTTCGGGGCCTGGTTCTGCTGGCTGGTGATCACCCTGGCATGGGCGCCCTACCCGAACGTGGGCCCGAAGTACCTGTTCCTGTTCGCGACGCTCGGGGCGGTCGCCGTCGCTGCGGCGAGCGCGGGGGTGAGCCGGCGGCGACTCAGGTTCGTGCTGCTCACGCTGGCCGGCGTCTACGGACTGTCGCTGCTGATCGGCCTGGCTGAGATCGCCGTCCACCGTCACCTGCCCACGGCCTCGCCGCACTACGCGCACCACCCCACGCCGGCCGCCTTCTTCTACAACACCAACGACTTCGCCACGTACCTCACGCTCTGCTGGCCGTTCGCGCTCCTGCTGCCCTACTTCTACCGAAGCGCGCGCACGATCGCGCTCTCCGCCGCGGCGGTGCTCGCCACCCTCCTCGTGATCCTCTCGACGGGCTCGCGCGCCAGCCTGCTGGCGCTGGGCCTCGAGGTCGTGATCGTCGCGGCCCTGCTCACCCTGCGGGCCGGCCGGCGCGCCCGCATCGCCGTCGGTCTGCTCCTGGTGGTGGCGCTCCTCGGCGCCGGGCTGCTGCTGACCGGCCACGGCGGCCGCTATGGCAAGTCGTTCAAGATCACCCAGGTGATGTCGCAGATCCACAGCGGCAGCGGCAGCGGCGGCGTGCGCTCCGAGCTGCAGATCGCCGGCCTGCGCGCCGCCAGCGTGCGCTGGTTCCTGGGCGACGGGCCGGGCAACGCCGAGCCCGTCGTGGGCCAGCAGAACCCCAGCTTCACCATCCTCAACCTGCACGACTGGTACCTCGAGGTGTTCGTCGACGGCGGCTTGCCGGCCCTGCTGGCGTTCCTCACGATCTACCTGATGCTCGTCGTGTCGATGGTGCGCGTGGCGCGCTACGCCCAGGGCACCGACCTGCGCTATCTCGGCGCCGCGATGGCGATCGCGCTGGCCGGCTTTACCGTGGCCATCATCGGGCCGAGCACGCCGATCAAATTCCCGCCCATGGCGATCGTCTTCGGCTTGGCGCTGGCGATCGTCATCCGCGCGCGCCGCCACGACCGCGAGGTCGCCGCGAGCCGCGACACGCCCGGCGGCGGCCTGCCCGCACCGCCGGCCCCCGCGGCGCCCCGGATTTGCTAGACTTCTGGGCTGACCCGCAGGACGCCGCGCCCGACCACGACCCGGCGCGCTGGCCGGCCCTCGACGGCGGCGACGCCGACCCTGGAGGGGGAAGTCCATGATCGAGAAGTTTCGCACCGCGCTGGTGCTCGCGCCGCACACCGACGACGGCGAGTTCGGCTGCGGCGGCACCATGGCCCGGCTCATCGAGTCGGGTGTCGAGGTCACCTACGTCGCTTTCAGCACGGCGGCCAAGTCGGTGCCGGAGGGGTTCCCGCGCGACATCCTGCGCACCGAGGTGCGCCAGGCCACCAGCATCATCGGCATCGACGAGGCGCACCTGCGCGTCTACGACTTCGAGGTACGTACGTTCCCCACCGTGCGCCAGGACATCCTCGAGGAGATGATCGTCCTGCAGCAGGAGCTCGACCCCGATTGCGTCTTCATGCCGGCCCTGGTCGATCTGCACCAGGATCACAAGACCGTCGCCGAAGAGGGACTGCGCGCCTTCAAGCGCACGACCGTGATGGCCTACGAGATCCCCTGGAACAACCTCAACTTCTCGCACCAGGCCTACGTGCGCCTCGAGGAGCGCCACGTGCAGAAGAAGGTCGACGCCCTGGCCTGCTACCGCTCGCAGAAACACCGCAACTACGTGCGCGAGGACTACATCCGCAACGTCGCGCTCACACGCGCCATCGACGTCGGCTGTGAGTACGCCGAGGTCTTCGAGGTCTACCGCTGGATCGTCTGAGCCGTCGCATGTCGCTGCCGTCCCTGAAGCTCGTGCTCACCGCGGCCGGCTGCCCCGGCGCCGCGACGCTGATCGGCCGCCTTAAGGCCAACGGCGAACGCCCGATTGAGATCTTCGGCGTCGACACGCGGCCCGACGCGGTCGGGCGCTTCCTGTGCGACGGCTTTGCCACCGTGCCGTCCGGAGGCGCGCGCGAGTACATCCCCGCCCTGCTCGCCCTGGTCGAGCGCGAACGCCCCGATGTGCTGTTCGTGCAGTCGAGCAACGAAGTCGGTCAGGTCGCGCGTCACCGGCACGCGTTCGAGGAGCTCGGCGCCAAGGCTCTGGTGGCCGGACCCGACGCCGTCGATCTGTGCAACGACAAGGCCGCCATGCACGCCGCCGTCGCCGGGCTCGCGGTGCGCCAGCCGAAGCTGCTCCTGCCCGCCGACCTCGACGAGTTCGTGGCGGGCGCGCGCGCTTTGGGCTACCCCGACGTGCCGGTCTGTTTCAAGCCTCCGGTGAGCAAGGGCTCGCGCGGCTTCCGCGTTCTCTCGACGGCCGTCGACAGGCGGCACCTGTTGCTCCACGAGCGCCCCAACAGCCTCTACATGGCCCTCGACGAGTTCGTCGCGCTGTTCATCGGCGTCGAGCCCTTTCCCGCGCTCATGCTCATGGAGTACGTCGAGGGCACGGAATACACGGTCGACGCGCTGGCCGACCACGGTGAGATCGTGCTCGCCCAGGCCAAGACCCGCGAGGCCATCGACACCGGCCTTGCGATGTCGTTTCGCACCGTCGACCGGCCCGACCTGGTCGAGGCCGCGCGGCACGTCTGCCGGCGTCTGGCGCTCGACTGGTTCGTGAACGTCAGCTTCAAGGGCGACCACCTGCTCGAGGTCAATCCACGGGTCTCGACCTTCGTCTACCAGGACGACTTCAGCCTGCCGTACCTCGGCATCAAGTACGCCCTTGGCGAGCTCGACGCCGACGCGCTGCGCGCCGCCCAGGCGCGCGTGCGCCCATCGCGGCGCACCGTGCGCTACTACGACCAGGTCTTCTGGGACGCCTGAGATGCGGCGCTCGTGACCGATCCCCTGAGAGTCGTCCACCTGTCCGTGGTCCACCGGCCCGACGACCCACGTATCTACGAGCGCCAGTGCCGCACCCTGGCCGCCGCCGGCTACGACGTGACGTACCTCGTGCCCGGCGCGACCCCGGGGCGCGACGCCCACGGCGTGCGCCGCGCGGCGCTGCCGCTGCGGCCGCGCTCCCGGCGCTGGCTCACCATGCGCGACATCGTGGTCGCCCTGCGGGGGCTGCGCCCCCACGTGGTGCACACCCACGACCCCGAGCTGCTCACCCTGTTTCCCGCGCTGCGGCCGTTCGTGCCCCACCTCGTCCACGACTTCCACGAATTCCTGCCCGAAGCGGTGCTCACCAAAGAGTACATCCCCGCCCGCTGGCGGCCGCTGGTGGCGGCCGCCAGCGACATGGCGCAACGCGGCCTGGCGCGCTGGGCCGACGGCGTCGTCGTGGCCACCGACGATATCTTGAACGACCTGGGGGCACGGCCGGCGCTGCGCTTCGTCGCTCCCAACTACCCGCGCCTCGCGCACTTCGACGGCGCTACGCCGATCCCTGAGATCGTGGCCGACCCCCGCCTGCGCCTCGTCTACATCGGCGGCCTCTCGCAGAGCCGCGGCGTACCGCTCATGCTCGACGTCATGGCCCGCCTTGAGCCCGGTGAGGCCGAGCTGCTGCTGGGCGGCATCTTCTCGTCGCGAGCCTTCGCGGCCGAAGTCGAGGCCCGACTGCCCGCCCTGGCCGACCGCGTGAGGTTCCTCGGCCGCGTAGCCCGCGACGACGTGCCGCGCTACCTGGCCTCGGCCGATGTGCTCTGGACGCCCAGCCGGCCGAGCGCCCAGTTCTCGCGGCCCACGGTAGCCACCAAGGTCTTCGAGGGGGCGGCTATGGGCCTGGCCGTCCTGGCCAGCGACCTGCCCGGCAGGGAGATCGTGGCCGACGAAGGCATCGGCATCAACGTCGCGCCCGACGTCGAAGGCCACCTCGGCGGCATCCGCCGGCTCACCGCCGACCGCGAGGCGGTGCGCGCCATGGGCCAACGTGCCCGCGCCGCCGTGCGCGAGCGCTACTGCTGGGAGGCGGTTGAAGAGCGCTTCCTCGACTTTTATGCTCGACTCTGCTCCGCGGGCTCGCGGGGTCGACGGCCCGGGAGCGTGCCAGACCGATGAAGATCCTCTACTTCCACCAGTACTTCGCCACCCGTCGCAGCGCCACGGGAACGCGCTCGTTCGAGCTTGCCCGCAGGTTCGTCGCTCGCGGTCACGACGTCACCATCGTGAGCAGCGCCGCCCAGTTGCCGCGCCACGAAGACCAAAGCGCCGGCCGCGTGCCTCCGCTCGTTCGCGACAGGCTCGAAGGCATCGACCTTCTGCTGCTTGGCGTGCCGTACTCGAACTACTTCTCGTACCCGCTGCGCCTGGCCGCCTTTGCCGCGTTCACGGCGGGGGCGAGCGTGGCCGGCGTGCTGCTGGGACGCCCCGACGTGGTCTACGCCACCTCGCCGCCGCTCACGATCGGCCTTCCCGGCCTGCTCGCCGCGCGCGCCAAGGGCGTACCCTTCGTCTTCGAGGTGCGCGACCTGTGGCCCGAGTACCCGATCGCCATGGGGGTGCTGCGCCGGCCTTCTCTGATCGCCGCCGCCCAGTGGCTCGAACGCACCCTCTACGCCCACGCCGACCGCGTCGTCGTGCTGAGCGAATCGGCCGTCGACACGCTCGCCGCCCAGGGCGTGCCCAGAGACAAGCTGCTCTTCGCGCCCAACTCGTCCGACCTCGACCTGTTCGGGCCCGACCACGTCGACCACGACGTGCGCGCCGCCCATGGGCTCGAGGGCAAGTTCGTCGCCGTCTACGCCGGGGCGATGGGTGTGGCCAACGGCGTCGACCAGCTGATCGACGCGATGGCCGCGCTGCGCGACGCGGGCGAGCACGACATCGCCGCCGTCGCGGTCGGCGACGGCAGCGAACGGCCGCGCCTCGAAGCCCGCGCCCGCGAGCTCGGCCTCGACAACCTGGTGTTCCTGCCGCCCATGCCAAAGGAGCGGGTCGCCGGGCTCGTGGGAGCGGCCGACGCGGCGCTCGAACTGCTGGCCGACTACCCGGCCTTCGAGACCGCGTCGCCGAACAAGTTCTTCGACGGCTTGGCCGCCGGCAAACCGGTCGTCGTGAACGTCGGAGGCTGGCTGCGGCGTCTGGTCGAACAGAACAACGCCGGGCTCTACGTGCCGGCCGACGACCCCCCGGCGCTCGCGGCGGCGCTTGTGGCGCTCGCCCGCGAACCCGAGCTCTCACGCCGCATGGGCGCCAACGCCCGCCGCCTCGCCGAGCGCGAGTTCGACCGCGACGAGGTGGCCGCGCGCCTCTGCGCGTCGCTCGAAGAGCTCGCGGCGCACGCCGACGCGGCCACGCCCGACCCCTACGGCTTCTACGAGCGCCTGGGCAAGCGCCTCGTCGATCTCACCGTCGCCGGCGTGGGCTGCGTGGTGGCCGCACCACTGCTCGCCGGCCTTGCCGCCACGGTGTATGCCACCAGCGGCCGGCCGGTGCTTTTCATACAGGACCGTGTGGGCCGCGACGGCACCGTCTTCGGCATGTACAAGTTCCGCTCCATGATCCCCGACGCCACCGAGCACGGCGCCGGCCTCTACGTCGAGCACAACGACGACCGCATCACCTGGGCCGGCCGCTGGCTGCGCGCCTTCAGTCTCGACGAGCTGCCCCAGCTCCTGAACGTGCTCAAGGGCGACATGAGCATCGTCGGCCCGCGGCCCAACGTGGAGTTCGTCGTCGAGCGCTACCGCGACCGGTTCGAGCGCGTGCTCAAGGTCAAGCCCGGACTGACCTGCCTCGTGGCCG
>Ga0181529_10002328_pt1 | contig 22940 bp, 16 predicted proteins | sample PEATcosm2014_Bin_36_FD_119763 | JGI IMG/M metagenome (GOLD analysis project Ga0181529, IMG submission 119763) | Peatland microbial communities from MTU Mesocosm Facility, Houghton, MI, USA - PEATcosm2014_Bin10_30_metaG | ecosystem: Environmental > Terrestrial > Soil > Wetlands > Peat | place... | reverse complement strand
TTCCCTCAAGCTCAAGGGAATGGCAGCCGAAGAGCGGGAATCGCCCTTATGGGGGGCCTTTCGGCCGAGGCTCGCCTGATCTTCGTACAATATCACCTTACCGGTGCGGATCGCCGTACCGAACGGGCTTTTTTCCAGCGACATTTCCTTGAAGACATCGCTTACGTGCGACAGGTACTCATTGTCCCTTCCCCGCGAGGCCACGAGCCTGATCCCGTTGCATGTCTCGTCCAGTAAGCCGATCCACGCCATTTGGAATTTCCCGATGGCCACGATGCTCTCGCATATCATATCGAACAGCTCGGCCTGGCGCTTTACGTAGACGATCGCCCTGTTGATTTTGCTGAGCGTAGCGTAGAGGCGGATATGGTATTCTACGCGCTCCTCCGCGCGCTTGCGTTCGGTGATATCCCTGGAGATACCGAAAGTGCCTATAGCCTTTCCCTCTTTGTCGCGCAAGGGCATCTTCTCCGTCGATACCCACGCGTCGGGACGGTTGCGCCGCGTCTCCTTTTCCTCCTTACCCAAGGGCTCGCCCGTCCTTATGATCGCCTGCTCATCCTCGTAGGCCTGCTGCGCATGCTCTTCCGAGAAAAAATCGAAATCGGTCCTCCCGATCATCTGCGAGGCTTCGTCCAAACCGAAAGACCGGGCAAGAGCCTTGCTCGCCCTGATGAAACGACACGCGTCGTCCTTGAAGTAGATGTAATCGTGGCTATTATCCAATAGAGTCTGAAGCAGATATTGCTCTTGAGCCAGCGCCGCATCCTTCTCCCTGGCCCGCTCGAGCGCTTCGAACAGCTCGAACGCCATCTCGATGGCCGATTGCAGGAGGGAGATGCCTGCGTTCTTCAGCACGAATCCGTAGCGAGTGATACCGCGGACCTTCAGCACCATCTCTCGCTCGGAGTGGGAAGTGAGAAAGACAATCGGCAGATTCCGTGCGGCCAGAATCCGTCGCGCCGCTTCGGTCCCGTCGATTCCCGCGCCGAGGTTGATATCCATAAGAATGAGACTTATCGTCGGATTCTCGGCCGCCAATAGTATCGCCTTTTCGCCGGAATCGGCGATCACTGCCTCGTAGCCGAGTCGATTGAGAGTATTGAGCTCGGCAAGCGCGATTATTACTTCATCTTCCACTAGGAGAATCGTTTTTATGCTCATCATGTTCGACACCTTCGTATGATCAAGGCAAGCATGGCTTGCCTGGTACGGCAATTCTCCTCGCCTTTCAAAGAGATGCAATATTCGTTATTAATAATATAGTACGTGGTTGGTCGGGGAAAAAGTCGGTTTTGAGGATTCAATAATCAAAACATGGTAAATGTATATATTATTACACCGTATGAATGAAGGAACTCTGACCCGAGAGGATTGCCGAAGTATCGACGGTGCCGGAATATCCATACTCGGGGGAACTCCGGGATTCCCGGCTATGGCGGGCCTGCTTGACATCCGAGGCGTCATCCGGGTATAAAAATTCCCGTCCTATGCGGCGATGGTGGAATTGGTAGACACGCCAGCTTGAGGTGCTGGTGCCGAGAGGTATGGAGGTTCAAGTCCTCTTCGCCGCAACATTAACTACGAAAAGCAATTGCTTTTCCAGGCCGACCGAAAACGGAGGCCGCCAGAAACCCAAGTTACCGCCCACGTTACCGCGGCGGAAGAGGTTCACATGGCGCGCGCTCCGTTCTCTGTTTTTAAACGCAATTCTAGGGACCGCGTAACCGGTAAAGCAGTAGTCCGGTATGTCGCCCGGTTTTTTGATGAGGACGGGAACGTCCTGAAAACGAAGACGCTCGAGGCGACAAGCGCAACGAAGGCGACACTCGAGGCGAAGGCCCTGCTCGACAAGGGCGGGGGCATAGAACAGGCCGACCCCCTCGTCCTTGACTTTTTGGCCGCGTTTTGGAAGGTCGATTCGGACTATTCCAAAATGAAAGCCCTACGCGGCCGCGCCCTTTCCCTGAAATACGTTGAAATCAATCGCATGATCGTAGCCAAGCACTTAAGCGAGCCTTTGAAGGGTATTCGGCTTCACTCCCTGAGCGTTCCCCGCATGGAAAGGATTATCCTTGACCTGGCCGCGAAGGGCGTAGGTTCGCGCTCGATCAATTGCATCCTTCAAGCGCTCCGCGTTCCCGTATCGGACTATTCCCGAAAGAATCGCATTCCCGATCCTCTTATGTACCTGGGCAAGGTAGCCGAGGCCCCGAAAGAGCGCGGGACGCTCTCTATCGAGGAGATAGGAAAGATCGTAGAGCTTCGCGCCGAATCTCCCCGCCTCCGCTGCGCGGTCCTCCTCGGCGCCCTGTGCGGGCTCCGCCTGGGCGAGGCGTGCGGGCTTCAATGGGGCGACGTTGACGAAGCGGCGGGCATGATTCATGTCATTCATAATTGGCAGGCGGGCGAAGGCGTGAAGGCCCCGAAGTGCGGATCCAAGCGAGACGTTCCCCTGCCCGCCGCCGTCCTTGAGGCCGTGAACCTTTGCAAAGCCACAGCGCCCGAAGGCTCCTGCTTCGTGTTATGGAACGATAAGGACAAGGAACGGCCCGCCGATAAGAATGCTCTCGAGCGTGGCTTCAAGAGGATCCTTGAGGCCATAGGGATAGACGAGGAGACGAGGGCGGCACGTAATCTCTGTTACCATGGTCTCCGGCATTCCTTCGTGAGCATTACGCGGGCGACCGGGCTTCCCGACTGGGTAACGATGCGCCTGGCAGGGCATAAAACAATGTCCATGACGGAGCGGTATAGCCATTCTGAAAACGTCCTTGACTTCGCCGCCGCCCGCCTGGCGCTCGATGGTGCCGTATCGGAAGGGACCGCAAAGGCGGCCGGGGGTTCGATATGACAGCCTTCGATATCCTCCGCGACCACCTCAAGGCCGCCGAGGCCGACGCTCTCCGAGTCTACGAACACGATAGGGGCACGCCCTCCGAGGCTTTCGATTCGGGGCGCTATGACGGTCTAAAGCAGGCTATCGAAATACTCGATGACCTCGCCGAGGCAGTGGGGAAGCTATGAGTCGTTGCCCACACTTCTTAACATGCAATGCGCCACTATGCCCGGACGATCCGAACCTTGAAAAGGCCGCATGGTTTCTCGGTGAGGAAGTCTGTAAACGCGAGGGTACCGACTTCGCGGCCGTCCAGCGCCGAATCGTCCGAGTGGGCATAGGTTCGGGGACTTGCTTTACGGTCTCGATGCTGAGGCGGAATATCCCGATTACGAAGACTCTCCGGGGCCTCGATCCCGAAAGGCCGCGAGAGGAGGCTCTCGAATCCTGGCTTAGACAACATAAGGGCAGGATGCCCCTATCCGAGGAAAGGAAAGCTCAGCTTAGGGATCGTATGAAGGGCTTCAAAAGGGCCGGATAGCTCGAAAAGTGGCAATCGGCTCGGGCTCGTAGGGGTATCCCTGGCTTCGGACGGGAAAGTATGCGTCAAGGGCCGCGATACCCCTTCTACCGCGTTGTCCGGGAGCCACGGGGGCTGGGGATGCGCGAGGCTCTCGGGCCTGGGCGTAATCCCCAATCCGAGAGTATGAGATATAAGCTATGTTTATTCGTGGGCGGGAGAATTGCGGATTTTAGGGGACATTTATACTCTTTTGCGGTTATTTAACTAGCGCACAAAGTGGGATGATTCCATACAATTTGTGTGGGGCTACCACGGCAGGGCTAGTGACTCTTTTCAGGGGCGAGGCCAACAAATGGCCTCTTGACGGCGTTCTGTACAAGATTGATAACAATGGGGTATTAGAAAAAGGAGTAGATATGGAAAATGATTCAGGTTTTCTTAGAATAAAGAAGAGGAAGATTCTAATGAAATTTAGGAAGCCACTGCCTTTGGCGGTGTTGCTGTTCTGTGCTTCAATAGTTCTTCTTTTCGGTCCCGCTACTTTGATTCAGGCGGCGGACTACAACGGACACGACATCGATGGGGAAACTTATAGTGCGACCGCCTTTTCAAACGAGACCGGGGAATATTACACGGTCCAAGTTGAATTTAGCGGCGACGAAGCAACCATGCAATTCAAAAATGGCGGCAAGAGGGAAATCACTCTCGATGATGAGGAAATCGACGATCCCCATAGTATTTCGGGAACAGATTCGGATGGCGTGTCCTGGGATTTAGATGTAGACGGATTGGACTAAAGGAGGTTTACTTTGAGAAACTTTCCGGGTGTCTTAAAGCCATTGCTTGCCGGTATTCTTCTTATAGGTTATCACGTAGCCATTGCAGCGCAGCAAACTACACCAACCTACACTGTCAATGAGGCGCAAGCTCATATCGGGGAATATGCAATTGTCACTGGCCGTGTCTCGGAGGTTTTTACTTCAAAACGCGGCAATGTCTTCTTGGATTTCGGCGGAACATATCCACATCAAGCCTTTTCGGCTGTTATTTTTGATCAGAACACGGATCAATTCAAATTCTTAAATAACTACAATGGAGAGATAATCTCTGTCGAAGGGAAGATCATCTTATACAAGGGCAAGCCTGAAATTATTATTACATCGCTACCACAGATAAAGATTGCGGCGCAGTAAATGTTTTGGAGAAGGTGAGTATTTCCCACGACCTTAAAGAAGGTTATTATGAAATTAAATGAAAGCAAAAGTGATCGGAGCGCCTCCAGATGAGAAGAATGTTCTTTGTAGCTCTGGTTTCTGCGTTGTGCGTATTAAGTTGTTCATCAAATGACGATGATATCGTCGTTTCTCCGCCTAGCTGGATAAGGGGAGTTTGGGAAGGGCAGAATTACGAAATCATAAACAGTATTGCCAAAGCCATGGGTAAAGTTCGATGGGTATTCACGCGAGATGACGCAGTTGTGACCAAAAAGGGCGGATTATACGCTGGCAAGTCTTCTGTAAAGGACTTCGATGATTGCACGGAACTGGAAAATACAAGCGAGATTTACTCGGTCCAGGTAGACTTAGCGGCGCTAAATGAAAACCCTTCAGAGGTATGGCGCTGGAAGAGGATTGATAGCAATACGCTTGAATATTGGCCGTTGTCTGGCGCCAATCCATTAACCATAACCCTAAATAGGGTACCGCGGGGAGCAGGCATCCTGGAAAGACTAAAGGATGCCATATTCGGCCCCTAATCGCGCCAACTTGTTCATTTCTAGCTTGTCCATTTGAGTCTTGGCAGTTGTTTGAAGAACACTTGGTTTAGTTTAAGCCGGCGATGCCGTGCCGAATAGGGCCGGTTTCGGCTACTTTTTTCGGGTCAAGAACGAGTCTATAATTCCTCCATGAACCTTCAATCTGAGTCGTCGGACTCGTATGAATTGCCGCGAATGCCGGGCTATAGGCTTCTCTCCCGTGGGGAGCTTCTTCCGACTGGCAGGCCGACGACCCGAAAGGGTCGCGCCGAGAGAAGGGGGCTCCCGCCGGGGCAAAGATCAAAGTACAGTGAAGAACTTGTACGTGAAATCTTGGATTTGCGTCATCAGGGGCTCGGAGTAAAAGAAGTGGTCGCGAGCGGCCTTTGCACATATAAAGAGCTAAGGAATTGGCGAAGTAAATCTGACCTTGGCCGGATGTGGCGGAGCGCGTACCGTGGCTGGCTGAGCGACATGATGGAGGAAGCTGTCGGTACACTCGGCAAGGGGGAATATACCGCGTGGCGGCAAATGCTTGTTAAGCGCTGGAAACGGCTTCCGGCCCTGCCTCGCCGAGTGAAAGTCCGAATACTGGGAGAATAAAACATGAGCGACTATGGGAAGCCCCAAGAAGGCCAAGATGCAGAAAAGGCGAATGAGATTGTGAAGAAACTCGCCAGCGGCGAGATGGACGAAGAGCATGCGCGATGGAAGGCGAAACATAGAATCATGGTTTTGGAGCAAGACCACGACCGTATTATGGCGTCAACTGGCGCGGCTACCGCATTTGAGCTTTTCTCTGATGTAAAGCGCCTGGAAAATGAACGCGTCCAAAATGCAGAAGAGACAAATAAACTCCTTAGATTGAGTCATGATCTAGAAAGCACACACGCACCCTCCTTGGAACCTGCCGCCAATGGAAAAGAATATGAATCCGGGCCAAACCTGGCCCCTATTACTTGGTTGTGGGGGAAGGCGGATTTTGCATTTCTTTACGAAACACTAAAGTCTCAAGGCGCAATTTCGTGCGGCCCAACATCATTCGCGGCGCTATTTCATGACAAGGATAATAACCCAATGCCTACCGACCTAGGGAAGCTAATCAGTGGGAGCGCTAATCCGCGAAAAGAAGCCGCCCAAAAAGCATATTCTCTAATCCAAAAGCACAAACCCAATCCAGAAAACTAGCTTCCCGGTCTAGCCCCGGTCTTCTCCCGGTTCTGCCCCGGCCTGAGAGGAAAGGGAGGGGCTACCCTGCCTATGTCTAACCAACTAAAGCAAGGGGGAAGCATGGGCACAACTAATCGCCTTATTTCCGTGAAGGACGCAGCGCATCGTCTCGGCATCGCCACAATAACTGCCTACCGCATGGCCGAGGATGGGCGGCTTTGTAGCATTCGCCTCGGGGGTCGTCGTCTCATAGCCGAGGCCACGATAGAAGCGCTTATCGCCTCCGCGATGGGCAGGGAGTCGAAGGCATGACGACCTCAGAAAAACGGGAAGCCCTTGCGGCGCTCTCCCGTCTCCTAGATAAAGCGCCCGACTATGGCCAAGTCGGTGTAACGGTTCACCTTCATGGTAAGGCAGTGGATCGTATCGAGGAGCTCCGCGCTGAAGCTCACAAAGCAGAACAAAGAGGGCCGCATGTCTAACAAAAACGAAGCCCCCGACCGAGTGGAACCGGCTACGGGGGCGATCAAGCAGTGTAGCAGAAACCTACTCGATAATGGTCCAAGGGTCAACGCTAGGACCTCGATTAGTACCAAAAATAGATGGTACCCGCTATCTTGGCTAGTATCAATAGGGCGATGAGTCTATGCAATACAATGACTTAGGCGCCCTATTTGGGCCCGTGTTACCGCCTACGTTACCGGAAGCCCCTGATATTGCCCAAATGCGCGAGAGAAACCGCGAGCTTCGCGCAGATCAGCTCTATACCGAACGACTAATCGACGAGGGCAAGCTTTCACCCAATGCCCTTCCCGAGGGGGCCCGACCGATGAGCGCCGAGCGGATCGCGCAGCTCGAGCGTCTCGCCGCCCTTCCTCGCGGAATGACATGCGGCGAGCTTCTCGATACGGATTTCCCTCCGCCTCAATGGATCGTCCCTGACCTCCTCGTCTCGGGCCTGACGATCCTTGCAGGCGCGCCGAAGCTTGGCAAGAGTTGGCTTGCCCTCGCGTTAGGCGCGGCCGTTGGCATAGGAGGGGCCGTGCTGGGCCGCTATCGAGTCGAAAAGCGCGGGGCCCTATATCTTGCCCTCGAGGATCCGCCGCGGCGCTTGAAGGATCGGCTCGAGAAAATAGGAGCGGTCCACGATGCGCGCCTAAGGCTCTACACTCAATGGCGAAGGGGGGCCGAGGGCAATAAGGACCTTGACGCATACCTTCAAGAGAACCCGGACGCGAAGCTCATCCTCATCGATACCCTCGCGGGCTTCCGCGGGTCGCCTCAGGGCGATGACCGCTACAGCGAAGACTATCGGGCCGCCTCATCGATCAAAGCAATCGCCGATAAGCACGATTGTGCGATCGTTGTTATCCATCATGTACGGAAGATGCAAGCCGAGGACCCCATGGACCTTGTATCGGGCTCGAATGGCCTAAACGGGGCTGCGGATTCGACATGGATCTTAACTAGGGCCAGAGGCGGGGCCGATGCCTCCCTCTTTATTACTGGTCGCGACGTTGAAGAGCAAACGCTCGCCCTCAGATTCGATAGCGCTTGCGGTTCATGGACCGTTCTAGGCAATGCTGCTGAGTACACACAAAGCCGGGAGCGACGTGAGGTCCTCGAAGTTGTGCCACTAGAACCTGAGGCGCGTAAGACGAAGGATATCGTCGCTCGACTCGGGAAGAAAGCCGCGGCTGTCTCTCGACTCCTAGAGAAGCTCGAGGCCGAGGGGCTTGTCTTCTCGCCGAATCATGGCGAATGGAGCCGGAGAGGCGGTAAAGATGGTAAATAGGTAAATTTAGCCAATGGTGTAAAAGAAATGGTTTAGGGGGTCTTTACCAGATTTACCGATATATGTGTTCTCCAAGAGCAGGAAATAATCCAAACATTTTGCTTTGGGGCGATTTAAGGGTTGAAATTCGGATTCTATTCTTAGGTATAGGTTTTATCGACTTTGGAGTTGCTCAGGGCTTACTCCCGTTAAATGTATTTCAAGTATTTCTTTTTAGTATAATAAAATAAATGATGAACAATAGGCATTGTATTCTGGGCTGAACAGTTTTATAGTTGATTGAAGTGAAAAATTATGTTTTTCTAGAATGCCTCGATTACCACTTCAAGTCATCTAAAGGGCGAAGTAGTATACGTGGGGCTTAATGAATATTCAATACACTATTAAATCATGATCAGAATAGCATATATCGAGAATTTAAATGTGTTTCCTGGGAGGAAGCAACATGTACAAAGATCGTCTTCGCTTTTATAGAGAACTGGAAATCCTTCGAGGTTCAAAACTGTTAGTCTATGTAACTGGTGATCGACAGGGGATGGAGACTCAAATACATTCTGAAGTTTTAGATAAGCTTGTGGAGCATTTGGACGGATTTGGGAAAACTGAAAAAATTACCCTGATTTTACATTCACGAGGCGGAGAGACTGCAGCTGGATGGAGCATTGCGAAACTACTTAGGTCCTTTTGTGAGGATTTAGAGATCATTATTCCCGCAAGGGCCCATAGTGCTGCTACACTCATAAGCCTTTCTGCAAATCGGTTGATAATGACAAAACAAGCAACGCTTGGGCCCATCGATCCGAGTATTAATTCTCCAATAAATCCAGAAATACCAGGGGCTGGCCCAACTGGTCGCTTCCCTGTAAGTGTTGAGTCAATAAAAGGTTATGTTGATCTTGCTAGGGACGAATTTGGTGTAAAATCATCCGGTGATATGACAAAGGTCCTTGCAATTTTAGCAGAAAAGGTCCACCCGCTTGTACTAGGAAATGTATTTAGAATACGGTCACAAATCCGAATGCTCGCAAGGCGTCTTCTTGAAGTCCAATTTAACCCTCAAAAAGACCGAGCACGAATTGAAAAAATAGTTGAGTTTCTGTGTGCAGAATCTGGCAGTCACGATTACACAATCAATGCACAAGAGGCTCGCGATGAATTAAAGCTACCCATTGAAGAGCCGACCGGACATCTATACGAAATCATTCGCGCGATATATTCTGATATTGCGGAAGAACTTGAGTTCGTCTCTGGATTTAATCAGCAAGCACTACTTGCTTCGGCGCCAGAATCGACTTACTCTTGTAAGCGAGCGCTTATTGAGAGTTGTGAAGTTCAACCGCATGTCTTTGTATCAGAAGGAATAGTGCGGCACCAGATTGTTCCAACGCCACAAGGCCCGATGCCAGCTATTCAGGATCAAAGAACCTTTGAGGGCTGGAGGAGAGTAGAATGAACGGCACCGCTCTTATGATTCGTCCAGAAAACGAAGTTCTAGGGCGTTTTTTTTCGCATGAGTACTCAAATACGGCTGATCCGCAAACTCAAATTCTTGTACAGTGGGGGCCTCCGTTGGCCAATCATATAGATAAAACTACTGACACCTCTGAATCAACCGCATCCAATCCATCTCTATCGGCCTCCCAAGTCTTGAAATTCAACGCGGTTGATTTTGATTGTATGATGGAGTCCTTAGCTGATCCTCCAAGACCAAATGCTGCATTGATAGGCTTAAATCTTCGGAATGGGGAATATTGAAAGGCAAGTGCTTCATTTTTCTCTCTTAGATTCATCCTTCGATAAAAAATCTTTTAATTGCGGAAAACAGAAGCTAAACGAATATTTAGCTTGCCATGCTCTTCGGCATCAGGGCATTGGTTATAACCGAACAATAATTATGCATTCACAAGATTCAACAAAGATTATAGGGTATTATTCCCTTTGTTCTTATAGCTGTGCTGCGGTTGAATTCCCAGATAATACACTGAAAGGATTTCCTAGGTCGGGATCAATCCCATGTACACTGTTAACAAAGCTTGCCATTGATTTAGAGTATTGTGGACGCGGATATGGTAAGGAATTATTAACAGCAGCATTGCAACAGGTTTTGGATTCTTCTAAGCGGATAGCATCTGTAATGATTTTAGTCGATACCAACGATGAAGAGGCAAGAGGTTTTTATGAGCATTATGGATTTTCGAGGCTTCCCACTCAACCTTTTAAGCTCTTTCTGCCGATTTCTACTCTTGAAATGGCTACACGCAAATAATCTTCGGTTTTCCAAGTATAAAGGCGAATCTGTTTGCTAGGTAATACCTTGACTGTGGAGGGGCTTTCGCCCCTAGGTAGACCGATTACGGAGGCCACCAAGCCCCCAAGTTACTGCCACGTTACCGCGGACACTTGCAAAGTGAAGCAAAGCGGGGTAAACTAAAACTAAATTCAAGAGAAGGATTTCTCTTTCCTATCATCTTTTATAGCAGCGCATAACAAGAGCGATAACGACGGGAAAAGTTGATTCTGCGGCTTGAGGTGCTGGTGCCGAGAGGTATGGAGGTTCAAGTCCTCTTCGCCGCAACTTTAACTAAGAAAAGCATTTGCATTCTTGACCAACCGGAAGCGGAGACCGCCGAAAACCCGAGTCGCCGGCAGGTCAGCGCGATACTGGGGCTTTACCTGGCGAGAGTTCCGTTCTCAATTCTTAAACGGGTTTCCCGAGAACGAGTACAGGGATATCCTCGATGCGACGACGCTCGAGGCCGCCCCCTCCCGCTATTATGCATCGACATAAACGCAAGATCGTTGCGATGCATCCGGGCGAGCCCTTGAAAGGCACTCGCCTCCAGTGCGTATACGTTCAAGCGTCATTTGACATTTTTTCAATCGTCGAATAAAGAAAAACCAATCGTCGGATAAGTCTCACGCAGCCTGAAAATGAAAGTTTCTCAATCTATAAACATTTGTAGCATAGCCGTCGATTTTTTCTCGCATAGTCGTCATTCAAAGAAAAATCAATCGTCGAATGGTAATTTACCTGCCGGAGAATCGGGGGCGATCGGTCAAGAGAAAAGATGGCGTGGCCTCTTCCCTGGCCGCCAGTCAGGCGGGCACGCTCCCTGGCCTCCCGATTGCATCGCCTTGCGCGGAGGCAGCGCCGGCGCCCGCGAGCTCATCGGCAAGCCGATCCGAGGCGCGGAGGGCCTGGGCCAGGATAGTCAGCGACGGGTTGACCGCGGCCGAGGACGGGAGAAAACTCGCGTCGATGACGTGAAGGTTGTCGAGATCATGGGCCCTGCACCAGGGATCGAGCACCGAGGTCCGCGGGTCGATGCCGAAGCGGAGGGTCCCGCACTGGTGCTGGAGCGCATCTATGCCTCGTCGATCGAGGATCACGAGGGGGAGTCCGGCCCGCCTGAGCGCGGCGCGAAGCCGCCGGAGGAGGGTCTCGTGCGCTTCGCGGTTCGTCGGCCGGTGCCGGAGGTGGATCCTCCCTTCTCCGTCGAGGGTGACACGGTTCTCCGGGTCGGCGAGGTCCTCCGTCATCACCCAGAAGTCCACGCTCCGTTCGGCGATCGCCCGGGGGAAGAGGCGGAGGAGGGTGTTCCGCTTGGCCCGCAGCATCTCGGGCCGGATCTTCCCCCGGAGCTGGATGGCGCCCAGGGCAAGCCGCTCGCCGGGGATGGCCGCGTAGAAGTCGTGGATGGCCATCGTCTTCTGGAACGAAGTCGGATTCTTCCGGAAGGGCGAAAGCGCCAGCACGACCGTGTTGTTGTGGCACATGAAATTGCGACCAACGAGTCCGCTCGAGTTCGCGAGCCCCTCGGGCTTGCGCGCGTTGCCCGAGGCGAGGAGGAGGGCCGCCGAGTTCACTGCCCCGGCCGCGAGAATGAAGTGGCCTCCCTCGACGCGCAATTTCTCGCCGCCCTTCTCGACCTCCACCGCGACGACGCGGCGGCCCGAGGCGTCGGTCTCGAGGCGCCGCGCGCGGCTCATGGTCCAGAGCGTTACCAGGGGCGGCTTCCTGAGGAGGAGGGGCCGGAGAATTCGGTTTTCCGCGTCGCCTTTCGCGCGGACCTTGCACGGAAAGCCGTCGCAGGGGCTGCCCTTGACGCATCGTCCTTTGGCGCCCTGGTCGATTGCGACGGGGAGGTGGATCGGATGGAGGCCCTGCGCGCGGAGGGCCTCGGCCAGCTCCGCGATCCGCCCCTCGTGCTCGAGGGGGGCGAAGGGAAAGGGGGAGCGCGGAGGCTCCGACGGATCCTCCCCGAGAGCGCCGTGGACCTCGAGGAGGGCCTCGGCCTTGTCGTACCATGGCGCGAGCTCCGCGTAGCCGAATGGCCAGGCGACTGTGCTGCCTCCGCCGAGGGGACGCTCTTCGAAATCCGCTTCGCGGAAACGGAGCGCGGCTCCTCCGAAGAACTTCGTCGCCCCGCCCACGTTGTAGTAGGCCCGGGGATTGAAGGGTTTCCCGTCCGCGTCGAACCAGGTCTCGCCCGCGTCGTAGCGGCGCCGGACGACGACCTCCTCGACCTCCCAATTCTCGCGCTCCTGCCGGACGAAGTCGCCGCGCTCGAGGACGAGGATCGAGAGGCCCCGGTTCGCGAGGCTCCGCGCCGCGGCCGAGCCCCCCAAGCCTGAACCGATTATGACTACATCGAAGCGATGCGAGTCTTCCATCCGTCCCTCCCGGCGGCCTCGGCCGCTATCGAGCCTCGAGCGCGAGGGAGGCCGCGCCCACTATGCCGGGGGCTTCGCAGGCGCTCCGGATGACGGCGAGCTCGTCGTACATCATATCCCGCGCGAATGATCTCACCGTGCGCTTGATGCCTTCGAAGAAAGGCGTCCCCCAGTTCATGATTCCTCCGCCGAGGACGACCGCCTCCGGGTTGAAGAGCTGGAAGACATTGTAGACGCCGATGCCGATGTAGCGCGCGAAATTCTCCGCGATCTCCGCGCAGAGCGGGTCTCCGACGGCCAAACCCCGTCCGATGAACTCCCCGTCCAGTCGGGTCGAGCCCAGGCTACCGGTGTCGACGAGGGTCGAAGTCGAGCCGGCGGCGAGAGCGCGCCGGACGGCCGAGGGAATGGCGACGCCCGAGGCGTGGGCGATGAGGCAGCCACGGTTCCCGCAGGGGCAGAGCTCGGCGCTCGATGCCTCGACGATGGTATGACCGATCTCGCCCGCGGTGCCCGTCCTGCCGCGGAGTATCCGGCCGTCGAAGACGATGCCCGCGCCGATCTGGGTGCTGATGGTCATGAAGACCAGACTCCCGTATTCGCCCCCCTCGCAATGGAGGTACTCTCCCAAGGCCTGGGCGTTGGCATCATTGTCGACGAAGATTTCGGTGCCTTCGAAATGGCGGCCGAGTCTATCGCGGAGGGGATAGCCCTTCCAGCCTTCTAGGTTGGACATCGTGATGACCACGCCGTCCCGGTAGCGGATGTGGCCCGCGGTGCCCACGCCGATGCCCCGGAGGTCGGCGATCGAACGGTCGTTCCTCGCGAGGAGCTCCCTGATGTGCGAGGCCATGTCCTCCACGATCTCGTCCGGCGTATGGCTTACATGGTCGTGGTAGAGAACCTGGTCCAGAATGGCTCCGGACTCGCTCACGAGGCCGATGCCCAGCTTTGTCCCACCGAGGTCGACACCGCACAGGATGGATGCCATGCGTCCCCCTTCCCGGTTCTATAGGGCCCAGCTTGATGCTAGGGTTCTTTCATATGAAAGGCCAATATTCTCATATACAGATTATTAATATTTTGTACAAAAGCAAAATGCTTGACAATTGCAGAATGCCCTACCTATATTGCCCATGTCAGGAGGCTCCAATGGAAAAAAGCTCGAGGATCGGCGTCGTCGGGAAGCAGGCCAAGATCGCCGCCGGGCTCTTCTGGGCCGATTATGGTTCCCTCGGCGAGACCGTCGAAGAACTGGAGACCGGCGGTGCCGACTGGATCCACATCGAGATGCGCGACGGCAAATACATGGACTTCGCCGCGCCTCGGGGCGGCATCGACATCCTCGACGGGATACGGCGCCGCACCAAACTCGAGATCGAGATACAGCTTCAAATGGTACGCCCGAGTTTCGACCTCTTCCGCCAGCTCAAGGAGCTCGGGGCCGACCTCGTCAGCCTCCCCATCGAGACGACGGGCGAGATGCTGATGCAGCAGCTCATCTTCGTGAAGGATACTCTCGAGCTCAAGGTTGGGGTTTGGGCCTGGCAGGGCACACCGCTCGTCGCCTTCGAGCAGTACCTCCCCTTCGTGGACATCATCGAATACGAGAGCAAGGCGCCATTCTGGAAACCGACGTCGGGCGCGGCCAGCCCCCATTCGATCGATCCCATAATGTTCACGAACATCCGCCGCCTCCACGATATGATCGTCGCAACCGGCCGCGAGGCGGAGGTCGACCTCATGGAGGACGGCGGTCTCAACGTCGACAACGTGGCCGAGTTCGTGGCCGCAGGCATGACGGTGGGCGAGTTCTCCTCGCCCCTGTTGAAGGGCAAGGACGGTAAGTTCCTGCCCGGGGCCGGGGACATCGCCGCGGCGGTTCGAAACCTGCGCACGAGGCTGGAGGCTGCCTCCGCGGCCGGCAATGGGCCATAAGGGGGACGGGATGACCCCGATCGGCATAGGGATGCTCGGCTTCGGGAGCATGGGCAAGCTGCACACCCTCGCCTGGCGGGCTCTGCCGTCGATTTATCCGGACATGCCCGCCTTCCGGCTGGTGGCCGTCTGCACGAAGTCGAGGGAATCGGCCGAGGCGGCCCTCCGCGAGGGCGGCTTCGCCCGGAGCCATGCCACGATCGAGGAGCTCGTGGCCGATCCCGAGGTCTCGGTAATCGACTGCGTCCTCCCCAACGACGCCCACAAGGCCGCAATATCCGCGGCGCTTTCGGCCGGCAAGCACATCTACTGCGAAAAGCCGCTCGCCCTTTCCGGAGCCGAGGCCCGCGAGCTAGCGGCGTTGGCTGCCGCCTCCAGGGGCAGACTTGGGATAACCTTCAACTACCGCTTTTTGCCGGCGATCATGCGGGCCAAGAGACTCCTCGACGAAGGCGCCCTCGGCGAGATCTACAGCTTCGAGTTCGAGTACCTCCATTCGGGCTACCAGGACGCCACACGGCCCCTCACCTGGCGCATGCGCAATGAGTTGTCGGGAGGCGGCGCCCTCGTCGACCTGGGCGCCCACATCATCGACCTCGCGCGCTATCTTCTCGGCGAGTTCGCCGAGCTAGCGGCCCTCACCACGACCTGGGTGGCCGAGCGCCCCCTCCGCAAGGGTTCCGCGGAGAAGGGCCCGGTCACGGTGGACGACGCGGCCTGGGTCACCGCCCGCCTCGTCTCCGGCGCTCTCGGTACTCTCGTAGTCTCGCGTTTCGCCACGGGAGCCGCGGACGACCTCCGCCTCCGGATCGAAGGCTCGAAGGGCGCCCTGCGTTTCGATCTGATGGACGCCAATTGGCTCTACTACTTCGACGCGACGCGAAAGCCCGCGGACCTGGGATGGAATCGCCTCGAGACCATCCAGAATTATCCGGGCGCCGCGGTGCCGCCGGCCCGGGCGATCGTGGGTTGGGAGCGAAGTCATGCCGAGAACCAGTATCGCTTCCTCTCGGCCGTCGCCGAGGGACGGGAGCCCAGTCCCGGCATAGCCGACGGCCTGGCCGCCCATCTGGTCACGGATGCGGCTTATGAGGCAGCCCTCCGGGGCACCTGGGTCCCCGTCCCGAGGGCATGAAATCCCGCCGTCGCCTCGCGCGGCAGGCTGGTGGAGAATAAGCCATGTACCTCTCTAGCGAGCAACTTTCCCAGGGTACTGTCCTCGAGGACTACGACATCTGCATCGTCGGCGCGGGGGCTGCCGGTTTGGCTATGGCCCAGCGTCTGGTCGGGGCCGGGAAGAGAGTACTCGTCTTGGCCGCGGGCTTGTCCGCCGACCGCGGACTTCCTCCCGGCTTCCGACAGAAAATCTACGGCGGCAGGGTCGGCGACTTCCTTTCGAAGGTCGACCCGCTCTTCCTCCGCAGGTCCCGGCTTCATATGTTCGGCGGGACGACCAACCATTTCGGGTTCTGGTCCCGCCCCCTCGACAAGGTCGACTTCGAGCCCCGACCGGGTTACCGGAGCGCTTCCTGGCCTCTCAGCCTCGCCGACCTGTCCTCCTATTATCGAGAGGCCATGGAGTTCGGTCGCTATGGTCCCTTCAACTTCGACGATCTGCCATTTTGGGAGAGGGTCCTCTTCGCGAAAAACTTCCCGAAGCATCAGGATGATCCGCTCGAGGGCGCGATCTTCCACGCGCAGTACGATGAGCGTCTCCATGATTTCCAACTGCAGGTCGGCGAGGAGCTCCGCGGCGCGACCGACGTCGCCGTCCTGTTCAATGCCAACCTCCTGAGCCTCGAGACCAGGGGAGACCGCGGTCACGTGAGCTCCCTGGTCTGCGGCAGCCTCGAAGACGGTCGCGAGGGCCGCCGCTTCCGGGTTGTCGCGGACAGCTATGTCCTGGCCATGGGGGGAATCGAGACCGTCCGGGCACTCAAGCTCTCGGGCGATCTGGGCAACAACGAGAAGGACCAGCTCGGCCGGGGATTCATGGTTCACCCCTTGCTCACTACGGCAGCCGAGCTGCGCTTCGAGCGACCCGTGGCGGGCGAGATCCGCAACTTCTTCCGGGACCAGCAGGTGCGCCTCAGGCGGCCCGAAGACGAGGGCGGAGAATATATCCACGACACCGCGCCCCTGGTGGACCCGAGACTTCTGCGCGAACAGTGCGTCTTCAACGCCTGGGGCGTCCTCGTCCCCACGGCCGCGACCCTCGCCCGCGAGAAGATCGGCCAGTTCCGCGTGATCCTCAGGTTCGATCCCGAAGGCGACAGGGCGGAGCTCAACATCAATTGGGAGCAGGTCCCCAACGAAGACAGCCGGATCACCCTCGACGAGTCGGAGTCGGATCCCGTCTTCCGCCAGCCTGTCGTCCGCCTCGATTGGCGGCTTCTCGATGAGGACAAGCGGACAGCCGTCCGCGCCCTGGAGCTCTGCGAGGCCTATCTGCGCCGGAAAGGGGCGACCGATTTCCGCATGACCACTGACCTCGGCGGGGGCGCCGATCGATGGGTTTTCGGCCGGGCCGAAAATGCGCTGGCGACCGGCGACCACCACTGGGCGCGCTTCGGATGTCGGCGAGCGGCGACGACGGGATCGTCGACAGGAACTCGCGGTTCCATGCCGTCGATAATTTGTACGTGGCCGGTTCCGCCCAGTTCCCCACCAGCGGGTACGCGAACCCGACGCTGACGATCGTCGCCCTGGCCTTGCGCCTGGCCGACCATCTCTCGGGACGACGATGATCAGGGAGACCTGTATTTCCTGCGGAATTGGCTCGGGGTGAGCGAAGTGGCGCCCTTGAAGAGATGGCTGAAGTATTTGGCGTCCTCGAATCCGAGAGCGTCGGCTATCTCCTCGACGGAGGCCGATTTTATGAGAAGCAGGTGTTTCGCCTTCTCCATTCGCACCGTGTTGCGGTAGCGCATCGGCGTCGTGCCGAGGTGCTTCCTGAAGAGGCGGGAAAGGTAGGATGGGGTGACGTAGGCGACCTGCGCGAGCGTCTCTACATCGATGTCCTCGGCGCAATGCTCGTCGATGTAGGCGCGGCAGCGATCGAGGGCGGCGCTCCTCGACCGGCCGCTAAGCGCTAGTTTCTGCTCTATGAAGAGGAGAATCGACCTGAGGAGATGCTCCTCGAGCTCGCGGAAGCGCTCTCCTCGCCGAATGTGGTTCTTGTGGGCGCTCTGGCAGAGCCATCCGAGCTCTCCATCGTCGTCGCTCAGCTTGAAGGAAAAGGGGAGCGTGGCCCGACACCCGAGATCGAGCCAAAGACAGACGATCTCCTGGCGACTCGTCGAGTCCAGCGTCTCGCGGTGCATGACGCCCGGGGGATAGACCAGCAGGTCGTAGAGGGCGACATCGAGGGTGTCCCCTCCCGTCGCCACGCTCGCCTTGCCCTCGATGAAGTAGAGGAGCTCGAGGTAGGGGTGAGAGTGCGCCTTGAGATTCCAAATCCTGCTTTTCTCGTCGAAGCGCTCGCAGAATTTGAGAGTTATGGTCCCCTTTCCGGCTTCCCTCAGAAAGAGAAGCACCTCGTTCTTCGTGGCCTCGGTAAGCATGCTCCAGTCCCCTACGCGCCAGGGTCAAATATCGGCATGTCGGAGTATAGAACGAAATGGATCGCCCGTGGTGACTGTCAAGAGCTATCGACAATTAAAATTCCATATGAAATCATAAATTGACAAAATGAAATTACTAGCTTACAATCAGCGCGATGATATCAGATATCCGGAGCTTTTCGGCGCAGAATGGGCCAAGGATCCGCAGGCTGGTCTCAATCAAGGTCTACCCCGTCGCCCGCGCTTGGCGCGAGAAGCCGGAGAGCCATCGTACAGCTGGGAGGTGGGCATGAACGGACGATTGGCGCGGCTCAAGGAAAAGATACTCTCGACCGCGCCGACGCTTTGCACCGAAAGAGCGCGAATTTACACTCGCGTCTATCGAGAGAGCGAGGCTCTGCCCGTCGTCAGAAAACGCGCCCTGGCGCTCCGCAGGACGCTCGAAGAGTGTTCCATATATATCGACGACGAAGAACTCGTCGTCGGGAATACCGCGTCCGGGTGCAGGGCCGCGGCGATCTTTCCGGAATATTCGGTGGATTGGATACTGCGCGAGATCGACGGTATCGACGACAGGCCCGCCGAATCCTATATCGCCACGGAATCGCAGAAGGCCGAGATCAAGGAACTCTGCCTTTGGTGGAAGGGAAGGACCTTGCAGGACCGGGCCGAGGTCAACTTCTCCCCGATGTTCAAGGCCATCAACGACTCGGGCATAGTCCATGCGGAGGGGAACATGACCACCGGCGACGGGCACATCGCCGCGAACATCCCCCGGGCGCTCGAGCTCGGTATCGGCGGTTATGCGGCCTACGTCGGGCGAATGGACGAGGCTCTCGACCCGACCCGCTACGATGATCTCAAGAAGCGACAGCTCTACCTCGCCATGCTCGACGCCCTCGCGGCTCTGGCGACATGGATCCGCCGCTACGAGGCCCTCGCGCGGAGCCAGGCCGCCGCCTGCGCCGATCTCGCCAGAAGGGCGGAGCTCGAAGAGATAGCGCGGACCTGCGCGAAGATCGCGAGCGACTCGCCCTCGAGCTTCCGCGAGGCCCTTCAGCTCGCGTGCTTCATCCAGCTCGTCCTCCAGATCGAGTCGAACGGCCACTCGGTCTCCTTGGGGCGGATGGACCAGTACCTCTATCGCTTCTACAGGAAGGACGTCGACGCGGGCCGCCTCGCGCCCGAGGCTGCGAAGGAGCTCCTCTCCTGCGTCTGGCTCAAGCTGCTGGCGGTCAAGAAGGTCCGCTCCTGGTCCCACACTCGCTTTTCGGCGGGCGGCCCCCTGTACCAGAACGTGACGATCGGCGGCGTAACGCGGGACGGAAGGGACGCGGTCAACGAACTTTCCTTCCTCATCCTCGAATCGGTCGGCGACATGAAGCTCACCCAGCCCAATCTTTCCGTCCGATACCACAGGGGCATGAGCGACGATTTCCTCAGGGCCGCTATCGAGGTGATCAGGCAGGGCTTCGGCATGCCGGCCTTCAACAACGACGAGATAGTCGTCCCCGGGATGCTGAAGCTCGGGGTGAGCCTCGAGGATTCCCGCGACTACTCGGCGATTGGCTGCATCGAGGTGGCGGTGCCCGGCAAATGGGGCTACCGCACGACGGGCATGAGCTTCCTCAACTTGATGCGAGTCCTCCTCGCGACCCTGGACGACGGGAAAGACGCGAAGACCGGGCTCACCTTCCACGGCGGCACCGGGTCCCTCGAGTCCTTCGGGGGCTTCGATGACCTGATGGCCGCGTGGAAGGACCAGCTCGCCTTCTACGCATCGGCCTCGGTCGGCATCGACGCGGCCATCGACATGGCCCTCGAAGAGCTCGTGCCCGACATCCTCTGCTCGGTCTTCACGGACGATTGTATCGCCCGAGGCAGGCATATAAAGGAAGGCGGCGCTGTCTACGATTGGGTCTCCGGGCTTCAGGTCGGGATCGCGAACCTCGGGAATTCCTTGGCCGCGATCAAGAAGCTCGTCTGCGAGGAGGGCACAGTCTCCCCGAAGGAGCTCGTCGCCGCCCTGGCGTCGGACTTCGCCGGACCCGAGGGCGAGCTCCTCCGGCTCCGCCTCCAGAATCAAGCGCCGAAGTACGGCAACGACGACGATTACGTCGACTCCCTTGTCGTCGAGGCCTACGGAGCCTACGTCGGCGAGATGGCGAAGCACCATAACACGCGCTACGGCCGCGGCCCCATCGGCGGCGGCTACTATCCGGGGACCTCGAGCATTTCGTCCAATGTCCCGTCGGGCTCGGTCGTGCCCGCCACGCCGGACGGGCGCCGCGCGTGGACTCCCCTCGCCGAAGGATGCTCGCCCACGCAGGGCACGGACACTCACGGCCCCACGGCGGTCTTCAAATCGATCGCGAAGCTCCCCACGGTGGACATCTTCGGAGGCGTGCTCCTGAACCAGAAGCTCTCGCCCCAGATGCTCGCAGGCGAAGGCCAGCGCGACAAGCTCATCGCCCTCCTCAGGACTTTCTTCGACGAGTTGAAGGGCTGGCACGTCCAGTACAACATCGTCTCGCGCGAGATCCTCCTCGAAGCGAAAAAGAACCCTTCGAAGCATCGGGACCTCGTCGTCAGGGTGGCCGGCTACTCGGCCTACTTCAATGACCTCGCGGAGGAGACCCAGGACGATATCATCGCCCGCACCGAGCAGGTGCTGTGATGAAGAAGCGCTGCCGGAGAGATCGTCGCCGGACGCGCGGTATGCCGCAGCGTGCGCGGACAACGTCACTCCATCCTACCTTCCCCGTTTATGATCGGCCGCCGTGGCGGATATCTCCGGCGCTCTCGGACTCGCGCGGGCCAAGCGTTTCAGCCGTCCTCCCTGATCCTTCGAGCGGCCGCGCAGTTCAGTTTTGTCCACCTCATCGTGCAGTTTTCGCCCTTTCCGAATCTCCAAACTGCATTATCATGTCTTCCTGGTACACGCTGGAATCGCGAGCATTGAGAGCTCGGGTTGTAAGTCCTTTGAGCGGAGATACTTCCGTGTACCCGAAATATTTGAATATCGAAGGGCGATCGACTACTCTTACAAGTTAGTCTTACATGTGAGTTCCAGAACTCACTGTATGATATTTCTGTTCTATTTGAGGAGGTTCAGAATGGCAGGAATGAAGAGGGTGCTGGCCATCGCGCTCGTGCTGCTGGTCGCGGCGGTTTTCGGAGCGAGCGCTCAGGCCAAGGTCAAGGCGGCGTTCGTCATCTCCAACATGGCCAACGAGTCGCAGGCTTTCTCGTCGAAGCAGTTCCTGAAGTTCGGGGCGGAGTACGGCTTTGACATGTACACCTACGATGCCAAGGGCGATACCCAGGCAGAGTCCCAGATCGTCACCAACTGCATCGCGCAGAAGTTCAAGGTCATCTTCCTCAACCCGAACGACATCAGCGCTATCGTCCCCAGCCTCATAAAGGCCAAGGCCGCCGGCCTCATCGTCGGCATGTTCTCTTCGGACCTCGCTCCGGAGAATCAGAAATACCGCGACTTCTACGCCGGCGTAAACGACACGATGGCCGGCCAGCAGGCCGCTCAGGCCTTCATCAAGGCCTTCCCGAACGGCGCCAAGATCGTCGAGATCGGCGGCCAGGCGGGTCACGACGCCCAGATCAAGCGTCACGACGGCTTCAACGGCGACAAGGGCATCAAGGGCAGCAAGATCGAGGTCCTCGACTACAAGGCCTGCCAGCAGTGGGCGACCGACCAGGCCCAGGCCATCATGGAAGACGACATCACCAAGTTCGGCGACCAGATCCAGGGAGTCTTCGTCCACTGGGACAACGGCGCCACGGGAGTCATCGAGGCCGCGAAAGCCGCCGGCATCAAGAACCTCTTCATCGTCGGCGTCGACGGCAACCGCGCCGGCTATTACCAGGTACAGAGCGGAGCCCAGGCCGTCAGCATCGCCCAGGACTTCGTCGTCATGACCAAGAAGGACCTCGAGCTCGCCAAGGCGGTCGTCGCCGGCAAGAAGGTCAACCCGATCAACTTCGTCCCGCTTACTGTCGTCAACAGCGCCCTGATCTCTTCGGGCGGCTTCGACGCTCCCGAGTGGTAAATCGAACCTAGTGCGTAGGGCTCGTTCCGCCTCCCAGGCGGGACGAGCCCTGTTTTATAGCTTTACCGAGGATGGTCTGGAATGGAAACTGTCGGGTCGGACATAATTCTCTCTATCAAGGATGTCTCCAAGTCCTTCCCGGGCGTCCATGCCCTGGACAAGGTGTCGATCGACTTCAGGCGGGGAGTGGTGCACGGAATAGTCGGCGAGAACGGGGCGGGCAAGTCGACCCTGATGAAGATCCTGTCGGGCGTCTACCAGAAGGACTCAGGTAGCGTTGTCTTCGACGGCCGGAGCATCGAGCACACGACGCCGTATGAATCCATGCAGCGGGGGCTCGCGATAATCTACCAGGAGCTCAACCTCGTCAACACGATGAGCGTGGGCGAGAACGTCTTCCTCGGCCGCTTCAAGGAGATGAAGGGCATGCGCGGCACCCACGCCAACGCCAGGAAGCTCCTCGACAGCATCGGCTGCAAGGTGAGCACGACCAAGCTCATTTCCGAGCTCAGCGTCTCCACGAAGCAGATGGTCGAGATCGCCAAGGCCCTCTCCTTCAAGTCCAAGCTCATCATCATGGACGAGCCGTCGAGCAGCCTGACGGCCGAGGAGATG
>Ga0181529_10002327_pt1 | contig 22942 bp, 19 predicted proteins | sample PEATcosm2014_Bin_36_FD_119763 | JGI IMG/M metagenome (GOLD analysis project Ga0181529, IMG submission 119763) | Peatland microbial communities from MTU Mesocosm Facility, Houghton, MI, USA - PEATcosm2014_Bin10_30_metaG | ecosystem: Environmental > Terrestrial > Soil > Wetlands > Peat | place... | reverse complement strand
GCCGGCCAGAGGACCGCTGGGATCGGCTCCCTTGGCGGCGCTGTAAAACCACCAGCTTGCCGCCAGGTGTTCCGTCATGCCAAAGCGCAGGCCGTGCTCCCGAGCCGCCTTTTGCCATTCGCCGGCGATATCCCGTCTGGGTCCCATGTTGACGGAATTCCAACGCTGAAACTTTGAATTCCAGCAATCAAAGTTGTCGTGGTGCATGGCGATCATGCAGAAATATTTTGCCCCGGCCTTTTGGTAGAGGCCCATCAGGCGGTCCGGATCCCATTTTTCGGCCTTCCACAGCGGGATGATATCCTTGAACCCGACCTTGGAGGGGTGTCCGTAATGCTCCACCTGGTAGGTGTAGCCTGAATCGGGTCCCTTGTGCTTGCCCGTTTTCGGGTCGATATCATCGGACAAATACAGGCGCCGGGCATACCAATCGCCCTGCATCGGCACGGATTCGGGTCCCCAGACCGCCCAGATGCCGAGCTTCGCGTCGCGGAACCACTCCGGGCACTGATACTGCATCAGCGACTCTTGCGTGGGATGGAACGGTCCATCGGAAATTGTTCCCGGAGCCGGTGTTTCGGTTCCGGCGGCGCGCGCAGGCGCGAGCAAGAGCAGCGGCGCAGCCGCGAGCGCGAAAAATATCGTTCTTTTCATGGCCTTAATCCGTGGAGCGGGCTGGATTCGGATGGCGTGGAAACGGGGCTAAAAGCCTATGCTTGCCCCGCCGTCTACGGGGAGCACGACGCCGGTGATAAACCTGGCCGCGGGTGAGCACAGAAACGTTGCGGTCCAACCGATGTCATCCAAGGCGCCAAACGATCCCATCGGCGTGCGGGAGAGAATCTTTTGCGACCGTACGGGATCGCCGGAAAGGGCTTGGCGCAGCATTTCGGACTCGATCCAGCCCGGGGCAATGGCGTTCACCCGCACCCCGTCCTTTGACACCTCGGCCGCAAGGCCCCGAACCATGCCGATGTAGGCGGACTTGGCCGCCGAGTAGGCCACGACCAGCGGCATCCCGATCAAAGCCGTCATCGAGGCGATGAAAAGGATCGCGCCGTGCTTGCGTTCGATCATGCCCGGCAGCACCGCGCGGGAAAGGCTGAACGCGGCGACGACGTGGGTCTGCAGCACCGCGTTGAACTCCTCCGGCGTTGTCGCCACAGCCGCCTTCTTCAGGTGTATCCCGGCGTTGTTGACAAGGATGGAGACGGGCCCAACCCGCTCCGCAATGCGGTCCACCAGGGCCGAAGCGGAGTCCATTCGGGTCACATCGTGGACTTCGTAGCTTGCAGAAGCTCCCAATTCTTCCACCGCCGCCTTGAGCGCGGCCTCGCGCCGGCCGACCAGCACCACACGACCGCCAGCCTTCACGAAGCAGCGCGCCATGCCCAGACCCAGCCCACTGCCTCCCCCTGTTATCAGAGCCAATTCGCCCTTGAGTGAGAATACGTTGGTTTCCTGCATGGGAGGTTCCGCTTATTTTCTGCACCCGCGGCTCAGCCGCGGGGTATCCTGGTGCTTGTAGGGTATGAAGTATTCCCGATGTCCGAGCCGCTCCGGTTTGCTGGGTTCGCCGGCAGCGACACGACACACGAGCGCGTTTAACGCCGAGGCTGCTGTTGGGATCGTCTGGAGACCGGTGAGAACCTGACTCGCGTCAAAATCCATGTCCTCCTCCATCCGCGCATAGGTCTGCGCATTGCCCGTGATCTTCACGAGCGGGGCGACCGGACTGCCAATGACACTGCCGCGGCCAGTCACGAACAACACGACCTGGGAGCCGGCCGAGATCAGGTCCATCAGGCCCTCCGAGTCGTTCGGGTTGGTGTATCCAAACTGCATGAAGTGAGGATCGGGCACGCTGTCCATGAGCCACAACCCGCGCCGCGGCGGGGCCTCAGACACCTTGATGACTCCCTGAATTGGCCGGCTGCCGCTCTTGGCGAACGCCCCGAGGCTCTTTTCCTCGATCGTCGTCAGACCTCCGGCAAAATTTCCGGGCGATGCGGAGTACTGCCGGACCCTGCGGCAATAATCCAGGGCTTTGTCGTAGGTTTGCGCAAGGGCCTGTGCCGACTCGGGCGATGCGGCCCGCTTCATGAGGATTTCCTTCAGTCCGATCTGCTCCACGGTCTCCTCAAAAATCGCCGTGCCGCCGGCGTCAACAAGCTGATCGAAAAACGCACCGACGACCGGATTGCCGGCAAGACCCGAAGTGCCATCCGAGCCGCCGCACTCGCACCCCACCACGAGATCTGCCAGGCCCATCGGCACGCGCTCAGCCCCCGCCTCCAACTTCTCCCGGAGGCGGCGCACCGCAGCCTTGCCCTCGGCGATGCTCTTTGTCGTCCCGCCGATATCCTGGATGAAAAAACTCTCCGCAGGCCGGCCGCTTTGACGCACCGCTTCGGCGATCCTAGAGGGCTGCGTGTACTCGCAGCCCAGACCGATGGATAGAACCGCGCCAACGTTGGGATGGCGCCCGAGCGCAAGCATCAGCCGGATGGCATAGGCATTGTCGTAACAGCCCGGAAAGCCGATGACGTGCACTCCCCTCTCGCCTTCGGCGACCGCATGGGCCACGAACTGCGCGCACTCCACCGTGTAAATGACGAGGATGAGGTCGCGGACCCCCATCCGCCCGTCCGTCCGCCGGTAACCGAGCCACTGAAGCGGCGAATCAGTCATAGGCGGCGATGGTGTCGGTCGGCGCCCCGGTTTCGCCGTCCAGCGTGCTGGAACGCTCGTCGCAATTGCTCGCGCAATTGTGCAGGTGAACCCAGTCCCCCGGCACAATCGCGCGGGTGGCTTGGCCGATTGCCATTCCATACTTGATTACGAAATCGCCTGCGGCAATCGGCGCAGTGGCGACCTTGTGTCCCATCTTCACGTTGCCGGTCACGGACACGGTCGATCCCTTGCCGCCCACGATCGCAACCAACTCCCCGTCGGCGTCGGCCAACAGCGTGGCGACATTGTCGTCCGGACTCACTTGAAACGCGCTTTTCATCCTCATGGCTTCGGCATCACATGATGCCAAACTTCGCGAACGCTTCGCAGGCGCCCAGGCCCTCCTCGATCGCCTTGCGCACAAGCTTTTCGCCGCGGGCTTTCTCCAGCGCCCTTGCAAACACCTCCTGCTCGGCCTCGCGCGGGATGACGCACACCCCGTCGATGTCGCCAAAGAGAAGGTCCCCCGGCCGGATGCGGGCATGGCCGATCTCCAGGGGAACCCGGAAGTCGACAACCTTGTAGCGGGGTGCGGAATCCTGCGCATAGCAGCCCCAGGAAAAAGTCGGGAAATTCATCGCAAGGATGGCCCGCGTGTCCCGCGAGTAGCCGTTCACGATCGCCCCGGCGCCACCGAGAATGCGCGCACGCGTGCTCATCAATTCCCCCCACATTGCGTTCCGCGGCGACGAGCCGGTGTTCAGGTAGATCTCGCCAGGCTTCAGGTCGTCGAGCGCCTCGAGCATGAGGCCAAAGGGCTTTTCCATCAGCTTGTTCGCGCTGCCGGTGACCCTTTCGGCGAAGACGTCGACCGAGAGCACGGGCATGGCCCGCCCAATGGCCACCATGTCGTTGCGAAGGGGCCGGATTTCCGGCGGCAGGAACTGATGCTGGAGGTCCATCTTGTCCATGACATCGCCGACGACAGCCGTGAAGAGTTCCCGCCGCGCAAGGCCGAAGAGTTCCGAATCGGATGACCAGAGATTCATGGGTTACGCGCCCGAGGATGCGGGAGTCGCCTCGCGGGCATAGAGGCGGCGCCAGGAGAAGCCGTAACAGGCGATGAAGACAAAGCAAGCAAGTGGCATGATGAAACCGAGGCGCATCGAATAGCGATCGGCGATCCAACCCATGAATATCGGCATGATCGCTCCTCCGACAACTGCGGTGACCATCCAGGAGGCGGCGATCTTTGTCTTCGAGCCCAAACCGTGGATGCCGAGCGCAAAGTGCGTCGGATACATAATGGACATGAAAAAGAAGCTCAGGATGAGCGCGAAGACCGATACCCAACCGCATTGCGCGATCACGGCTGCCATAAGCGCCACATTGGTCACCGCATAAACGCCGAGTGTGATGTGCGGGCGGCAGAAGCGCAGGATGACCGACCCGGAGAACCGCCCGATCGTGAAAAAAACGAAGGCAACCGAGAGCAGGATGCCGGCTCCATACTCGGTCATGTGCCAGAGGCCGTTTTGGGAAAACTTCATCGCCTCCGGCAGCAGCTGGGCAAACCAGCCGGGCAGGGGCGGCATCGTGTGCCCGTCCTTCACGTAGTTGATGAAAAAGCTGAAGATCCCGATCTGCCCGGCGCAATACAGAAACTGCGAGACGATCGCCAGGACGAAGTGGCTCTCCTTGAGCAGCGGGCCCGGCTCGCTGCTTCGAATACCGCGATCCTCCTCTTCGAGCGCCGCAGGCACATCGGGCACGGGACCGATGCTGAAGGCCACCAGGAGGACCACGACGATTCCCGCCACGATGAGATAGGGCATGTAGAGCGCGGCGTTGCTTGTGTTGGCGACGCCCGTCCTCGACAGCACAAAGCTGCCGCCGATGAGCGGCCCGAGAATCCAGCCGACTGCGTTGCAGCTCTGGCCCAGGTTGATACGCGCGACCGCCGACTCCGCCGGCCCGAGCACGGTGGCATAGGGATTGGCGATGGTTTCGACAAAGGTGAGGCCGGCTCCCACGACAAAGAGCGCTCCAAGGAAAGCCTCGAACACATGGACCTGCGTGCCCGAGAAACCCGCAACAGGCACGAACAGCAGCGACCCGGCGACAACCAGAAAGAGACCGAGAAGAATCGCCCGGCGATAGCCGAACCGGCGCGCGACCCATCCGGAGGGCAGCGCGAGAAGGAAATACGCGGAGTACCAAGCGCCCTGAACGCAGGCCGACTGCGCCTTTGAGACGTGGAGCGAATTCTGGAAGTGCTTGTTGAGCACATCGATCATGCCGTTGCACGTTGCCGAGAGAAAGAACAGACAGCAGACCAGGACGAACGTCGCGGCATGGCTTCCTCCGTCAGGGGCGCTGAAGATCCCGCGGCGGGCTGGGACCGATGGAATCGAAATCAACGAGGGAGCCAATGGATCATCCCCTCTCATATTCCGGTCCTTCCAGTTCAAAAAGCTCGGAGCCGCAAGTGCAGGGACTCATGCGCCACAATCTGGAACATTCGAGCTTGGCGGGCGAGCGCCGGATCGTGAATATCGTTTCATGGAGTTCACTCGGCCGGTCACCATGCGGCAGATTGCGCGCACCGCCGGAGTATCTGTTGGCACGGTTTCAAAGGCGCTGCGCAATGATCCTGCGCTTTCCAAAGCGCGCTGCCGGAGCATCCAAGACACCGCCGCTCGTCTCGGATACCGCCCGAATCCAATGGTGGCGACCCTGATGGCGCAATTACACCATTTCCGGCGTCGCAGTGACCCACAGAAAATCGCATGGATTGACCTTTGGCCCGCAAAAAGAGACCGCGCTGCGGCGATGAGTGTTAAGCCAATTCTACGAGGGGCCATTCAGCGGGCTGAGGAACTCGGTTATGGAATAGAAGTTGTCCCCGCCGGCACCATCGGAATGTCGCATGAGCAATTGCGCCGCATGCTCACTGCCCGCGGGCAATGGGGTTTGATCATCCCGCCCGCGCCGCAATCTGCAATGAAGTACCCTTTGGATATGAGTGGCTTGATTGGGGTCACGATCGGCACGAGCCTCCGCGAACCGGTGATGCACCGCGTGTCACCAAACCATTTTCAAGGCTGTGTCTTGGCGTTTGAACGCATGCGCGCCAGAGGCTTCAGGCGCATCGGCCTCGTCCTCACGCCATCGATGAACGACCGCGTGGAGGGGAAATGGTTGGGCGCCTTTCTGGCCTGCCGGCATCAGCTGCCCGAGCGCGATCATGTGTCACCCCTTATTACCGCTCAAGACGACCGCAAAGCCCTTGAGGGCTGGCTGCACCATGAATCTCCGGATGCAGTGCTTGTCGCCGAGGAATTTCCTTGGCCGGTCCGATACCGGTCGGATCGAACTCCGAGTCGTCCTCTGTCCGTCGCCTGGCTTATGCAACCCGAGGGTGGCCGCGATACGTGGGGCGTTGACTATCGGCCCGAGCAGTTGGGCCGCGTTGCGGTCGAGTTGGTGGTCGCCCAGATTCACCGCAACGAACGAGGCAACCCCTCCATCTCGCAGACGGTCTTGATCGATGCGGTATGGGTTGATCCGGAATCGTGCGCGAAACCGAAATCATCTTCGGGGGCCTTCCACGGCCTCGCTGATTAGCCGGCACCCGTGCCTGTCCACCCGAGGATTGCGGCGGAATCGGAGGCCACTCGGCCTTCAGAGCCGTCCCAGCGCGTGGGAAACGTCGTCCCGCTGGTCCGGCGTGAAGGCGCCGCGAGTCCCGAACTGCTTGCGCTCGTCACGCAGTTCCCGCTCCCTGCGATGGGCGGCTGCCTCGTCGTCGAACATCAGGCGGATGCGGGGTTTGGATGCCCCAAGATGGCACGGGCGGGTTTCCGCGGTCAAAAGGAAAATCCCCCAACTTTCGTAAGTGCAGGGAGTAAAATGGGGCGGCCAACGGGACTCGAACCCGCGACCCCAAGATCCACAATCTTGTGCTCTAACCAACTGAGCTATGACCGCCGTAAAAAGGGGGACGGTGACTTTCTTCGGCGCCCAAAAGGCTGTCAAGAGCGACGTGGGACGTAAAACGCAAGCAACGGGCGCCCGCAAAGGCGCTCGGCTTCCGCTCACACGACGGATTGGCCGCGGACCTGCCGCTGCCAATCCCTGCCCCTAGCGGATCAGCCCGGCGACCAGGGCGTTCACGGCCTCCACAACCTCGGGCACGGCCGCGGCGACGGGAGGGGAGAGATCCAGGCTCATCGGTATAATTTCTTCGACCGAGATTGTGAACAGGTAGATGTCCGGCATATGGCCGAGCAGGGCGGCCGCGGCGAACAGATCCTTAATGCCCAGGTCGTGGGCTGAAAGGCCGTGGGGAAGGGCGCCGACGGTTTCCGGGCGGTGCAGCGCGATCGATCCGGCCGGTCGGCCGTCGCGGGTCGCGTCGATCATGACGACCACGCGAGCGTTTTGGATATCCTCCAGCAGGTTGATTCCCGCCGTGCCGCCGTCGAGCAACCTGACTCCTTCCGGAACAGGATCGCTCTCAAGCGTGCGAAGGGTGTGGATGCCCACACCCTCGTCGCCCATGATCAGGTTGCCGACGCCGAGAACAAGTACCGGGTAACTGACGCAAGCCCGCGCGGGCGGGGTGGGGGTTTCGCTGACAAGGGTAGCTTCGAGCTGTGCCATAAATTGTCAGCCTGTCCGCGCAGGTTTCTATTTCTCCGGTGCGGATCGCCGCGAATACGGCGATATGCCCTGCGCCTCCTCGGCCTCGATCTGCTTCTTTTCCATGAACTTCCAGCCGCCTATCTGCGACGAGAGAACACCGTGGCCCTCGACATAGTCGTGATAGAAGACGAGGTAGATGTGGACGATCGTAAACACGACAAACACCCACATGACGGCGTAATGGAAGATGCGCAGCGAAAACTCGCTTCCGAAAAGCGGAGTCGCCCAAGTGAACAGCCGGGGAAACCAGGAATGGCTCATCGGCGCGTACAGCGCGTAGCCCGAAATAATCTGAAACACCGTCAAGAGCCCCGTTCCAGTGTAGGTAAAGTAGGCCATCGAGTTGTGCCCGAGCGTATGCACCGGTTTATCGGTCGATTGCAGTATGTCAACCTTGAGCACCGATCCGATCTGCGAGAGCTGCCCGCGGGTGAGCGGGAAGTAATTGCGCCAGCGGGCATACTTGTTGCCCACGAAAGCCCAATACAGCCGGAAGATGAAGTTGAAGGTGAACACATAGGCGGTCGCGAAATGGATGAACCGAACCCAGCCGAACCAGTAGCTGCCCGAAGCCTCGTGCGCGCTCATGAAAGCGGGCGGGTTTGCGATCATCCATCCCGTGAATCCGAGGATGGTTACCGTAAGGGCGTTGATCCAATGAAACCAGCGCACGGGCTGCTCCCAGACGTAGACCCGCGCGTAGTCGTGCGAATTTTCAGACGAGCCGTTCATGACGTGCCCTTTATTTTACGTACAACTCTTGGTGGGCCACCTCGGCGCCGTCCTCGTACAAATGCACGGCGCAGGCGAGGCACGGGTCGAACGAATGGATTGTGCGGATGATTTCGAGCGGCTGCTTCGTATCATGCACGGGGGTCCCGATGAGTGCGGCCTCGTACGAGGAGCGCTGCCCGGTCGCATCGCGGGGCGATGCGTTCCACGTGCTCGGGACGACGAGCTGATAGTTTTCGATCTTGCGGTCCTTGATGACGATCCAGTGCGCAAGCGCGCCCCGGGGCGCCTCGGAGGTGCCGACGCCGCGAGCTTCGTCGGGCCAGGTGGAGGGTTCCCACTTGTCCTTCGTGAAGGTGCGCGTATCGCCGGCCTTGATCAGCGCGAGCAGGGAATCGTAGAACTCGAGGCCCCACTTTGCCGTGAGGCGCGCCTCGATGCCGCGCGCCGCCGTGCGGCCGAGGGTGGAGAAGAGCGCCGAAGCGGGGGCCTTGAGGGCTCCGAGGGCCTCGCCGACCGCGCCGGCGATCTCTGGCTGGCCCGAGGCGAAACCGACCAGCATGCGCGCGAGCGGACCGACCTCCATCGCGTGGCCCTTCCAGCGCGGGGTCTTGAGCCAGCTGTATTTCGCGTCCACGTCCAGATGCTCGTACGGCGGCTTCGGGCCCGTGTATTTCAGGTTGGTTTCCCCGACCCAGGGATGGCGGCTGCCGGTTGTAGCCCCGCCGTTGTACTCGTACCAGGAGCGGTCGATGAATTCCTCGATGCCGGTCTGGGTGTCCCGCGGATCGACGGGAAGCACTTCCGACAGATTCCGGCCGAGGATGGCGCCGCGGCGGAACTTGTAGCTTTCCGTGGACGAGAACCCCTGCGTCGGAAGGTCGCCGTAGCAAAGGTAGTTTTCAAGGCCTCCCCCGATGCCGGCCCAGTCGAGGTAATAGGGCGCTACCGCAAGGAGGTCGGGATAATAGACCTGCTCGACGAAATCGCGGGCGTTCTTGAGCAAGGAACCGACGAGGGCGAGGCGCTCCGCGTTGATCGCGTTGGCCTCGTCGATATTGATCGAGCAGGGCATACCGCCCACGAGGTAATTGGGATGCGGATTCTTGCCGCCGAAGACCGTGTGGATCTTGATGATCTCCTTCTGCCATTCGAGGGCCTCGAGATAATGGGCCACGGCGATCAGATTTATTTCCGGCGGCAGCTTGAATGCCGGATGGCCCCAGTAGGCGTTGGCAAAGATGCCGAGCTGCCCGCTTTGCACGAATCCCGTGAGGCGCTTCTGCAGGTCGGCGAAATACTTCGGAGAACTCTTGGGCCAGTTCGAGATGCTCTGGGCGATGCGCGAGCTCTCCGCCGGGTCCGCCTTGAGAGCGCCGACTACGTCGACCCAGTCGAGCGCGTGCAGGTGGTAGAAATGGATCACGTGATCCTGCACGTTTTGCGTGCAGTACATGATGTTGCGGATCAGCTCGGCCGCGGGAGGGACCGCGATTCCCAGGGCGTCCTCCACGGCGCGGACCGAGGACAGCGCATGGACTGTCGTGCAAACGCCGCAGACGCGCTCGCAGAACGCCCATGCGTCGCGGGGGTCGCGGCCCTTGAGGATGATTTCCAGGCCGCGTACCATGGTGCCGGCGCTCCAGGCGTCGACGATTTTTCCGTCCTTCACCTCGGCTTCAATACGGAGGTGGCCTTCGATGCGTGTGACCGGATCGACAACGATTCTTTCGTTCATGGGTGGGGTCCCTCCTGTTTACGGTTTTGCGGTGCCGGCCGGTGAGCGTGGCGGTTCGGGATCTTGGATCTTATTGTCTTCGCCCGGCTGCTCGCCGATTGTCTTTCGCTTGCGGACATTGGTGAGAACGGCGTGGGTGGCCGCCGCCGCAACCGTGACCCCCGCCACGGCGAGACCGATCTTGTCCGCGGTGGCCTCGATGCCAAAGCCCGGGAAGTTCGTGAGGCGCTGGTAGAAGGGCCCGTTGTCCCAGAAGTTGGCTTCCGAGCAGCCGATGCACCCATGGCCGGATTGGATGGGATAGCTCGTGCCGTTGTTCCAGCGGATAATGCCGCACGAGTTGTAGGTCGAAGGCCCCCGGCATCCGACTTTGTACAGGCAGTAGCCCTTCTTCGCGTTCTCGTCGTCAAAACTCTCGACGAAGAGCCCGGCGTCGTAGTTTGGCCTGCGGTAGCAGGTGTCGTGGACCCGGCGCGAGTAAAAAGCCTTCGGCCGGCCGAGCTGGTCGAGCTCCGGAATCCGGTCGAAGGCGAGCAGGTGCACGAGTACGCCGGCCATCACTTCGGCGATCGGCGGGCATCCCTGGACGTTCACGATCGGCTTGTCCGTGATGATCGAATGGATCGGCGTCGCGCGCGTCGGATTCGGGTTGGCGGCCTGCACGCAACCGGCGCATGCGCAGTTGCCCCAGGCGATGATCGCCTTTGCCCCGGCGGCGACTTCTTTCACCGTGTCCAGGGCGGAGCGGCCCCCGACCACGCAGTAGCATCCGTCCTCGGCGAGCGGGACGGAACCCTCGACGAGCATCAGGTATTCGCCGGGGTACTTTGTGATCGTGTCCCGCAGCACCTCCTCGGCCTGGAAGCCGGCGGCCGCCTGGAGGGTCTCGGTGTAATCGAGCGAGATCTTGTCGAGAAGGATGTCGGCTACGATCGGGTGCGAGGAGCGCAGGAACGATTCGCTGCAGCAGGTGCACTCCTGGAAGTGCAGCCAGACCACGGGGATTCGCCGCCGCGTTTCGATCGCCTTGGCGATTTGCGCCACGCCGCCCTGCTGCAGTCCCAGATAGGCGCTCATCCAGGCGCAGAATTTCATGAAGTCGCGGCGTGAAACGCCGCGCGAGATCATCTGTTCGTAGACGGTCGGAACGCTATTCTCGGTGGCAATCGAACTCATGTTTTTTGGGGACGCGGGAAATCCTTTGTCCGGCTTGAGAGTTTGCGGGGTAAACGCAGAGTGGGTAATATAAGGCCGACTGCGCCACCGTAGCAAAACGCTTAAAGCGGCGCTGTGCGCGTGCTACGAAAGGCTGCGCATATCTTGCGGAGAAGGCGCGCGCCGTGCGGATATGGCGCCTGGAATGTTGCCACTTGCGTCGGATTTTCCATCGGCAAAGAATCGTTTCATGCCCCGATTGCGCATTGTGACTTTCAATATTGCGCACGGTCGAGGGCTGACCCCGATCCAGGGGTTCACATCGCCGAGGAAGATCAGGGTGAATCTGCGGCGGATTGCGGCGCTCATCAACAGGCTCGAACCCGATGTGGTGGCGATGCAGGAGATCGACGAGAACTCCCGGTGGTCCGGGAGTTTCGATCATCTCGACTACCTCCGGGTGTACACGGGGTTTCCGCACGCGGTATTCGGGATCAACAACCGGCGGCCCGGCCTGATCAATCTCTCGTACGGCAATGCGCTTCTGTCGCGCCATCCCTTCGTGAACACCGAGACCGTGGTTTTTGGGCGCCGGAGGGTCGGGGAGAAAGGCTTCCTGTTTGCGGAACTGGATGTGGGCGGGCGCCGGGTGCCTTTGGTGACCCTGCACCTGCATTCGAGCTCCCGGACATGGCGGCTCCGCCAACTCGGCCGTTTGACAAGCTGGCTGCGCGACAAGCGGCGCGCGCGCGCGGCCCACTGGGCCTTGCCCCCGATCCTTTGCGGCGATTTCAACAATCCGAGCACGCGCGACGACGCGACAGCGGCTCTCTGGAGCCATCTTTCCCATTATAGCGACTATCTCGTGCGTCCCCAGACGGGAGGGACTTTCCCGTCGCCGCTTCCGAGAAGGTCCCTTGATTTTGTTTTTCTTCCGGCCGTCTGCCGGGACGTGCAGTGCCGGGTGGTGAGAACCCTTCTCTCGGACCACTGCCCCGTGCTTGTGGACTTTTCCTTCGGCTAGGTCTTGAGCGGAAGCGTCAGGCTGAAGGTGGTTCCCGCGGGCCCGGTCTCCACGAGGGCCAGCGAGGCGCCTATCTGACGGGCAAGCAACTGGCTGATGGCAAGGCCCAGTCCCGACCCTCCCGGGCGCGTCGTTTTTCCGGGCTCGAACAGGCGGGTGCGAATCTCCTCCGGAATGCCCGGGCCTTCATCGGAGATGGAGAGGATCAGCGATTCGTCGGTTTGACGCAGCGCAACCTCCACCTTCCTGCCCGGAGGCGTCGCCGCGATCGCATTTTGGACCAAGTTGGTCGCGATCAGGCACAGCAAGCTGCCGCGGTGGCTGTCGAGCTCGGTCTTGGGGCCGTGGGCGAGGTTGAGAGCCACTTTCCGGTCCCCGGCGGCGGCGCAGTTGCGCCGGCGAATGCTCTCGACGAGCTCCTCTCCGGTCAGCCGATAGGACACGCGGGCCTCCGTATCGCCGAGCAGCGCCACGGTTTCCTGGACCATCGCCTGAAGACGCTCGGCGTAGCCTGCCGCGGAACGCCAGTCCGCGGATTCTCCGTCGGCCATGACGGCACGAAGGCCTGCCACGGAACCTTGGAGGCCGTGCATGAGGTTCGACGTGATCTGGCCCAGGGCAGATGCCTTCGCGGCGAGCGTCAGTTCGAAATTTGCGTGAATGAGCCCCTCGGTGCGCTCGTCAATAAGGCGCTGTTGGCGCAGCAGGAGCAAATACGCTCCGCCGAGGACTGCTCCGATCAGGGTCGCGCCGATCCCGAGTGTCGCGGCGGTCTGGCGCCTTATCTGCCGATCGACCGCAGCCAGATCGCCTTCCAAACTGGAATGGTTGGTGACCTTCCGGCCGCTGATGAAGTACTGCACAAACCCGAGGATTTTCGAGGCGTCGCGCCCATGCAGGGGGAGGAGAACCTCCAAGACGGGTTCCTTTCTCGCGCCGGCGGAACCGGAACCTCCGGCGAAATATCGGTCGAGGGGGAAGGCCGGATCATAGCGGCTTATCTGTTCGCCTCCCAGAAGCCTTGGATAATCCCCGGGTGCCAGTTCGGGAAGAAGCATCGACGCCGGCACGGCCTGGACCACATTGCCTTCCGAGTCGTACACGACGACCCCGAGCATTCCCAGCCCCTCCTGCTCGCGTGTTTTCAGCACAGGGAACAGCAGTTCCGCAGGTTCCACCGAAGAGCCACCCAGGGCGGATTCGCTTTCGGCCAGTTGCTGCAGGGCTTCGGGGTATAGGACGGCGGCGTAGCCATTGATGATCGTGTTCTGGAACACGTCGCGTTCCTGGACGCGCAACGGGATGACGATGCCTGCGAGAATCGAAACCAGCAGCACGCCTGCGGCCAGAAAAGCCAGGGCGAGACGGGGGTGGTGTCGAATCATTTCCGTTTGAGAGGGCCTTCAACAGCCTGCTATTCGGGCTCGAACAGAAGCTCTCCCCTGGGCAACGGGAGCGCGAGCTTTTGCAGCGCGCCATCGAAGAGGAGGCGTCTTTGTTCCGGCGAAAGACCGGGCTGCAGCACGGCGTTCCGATAGTCGTGGTAATCCCAGTAACTCTGCAGCTTCTTCAAGGAGTCCGAGAACTGCGCCAACATGGCGTCCGGAGAAACGGGAGCGGAACTGCCGGCTTCCAGTTTTGAAAGATCGGTCCGGATGGAATCCCGCATTTTTCCGAGGGCCGCATAGCGGTCGGCGTTCTCGCCCGTGAAGGCTGCAATCGCCTGCCGGATGGATTCGGAATCCGCGGCGGAATCGGCAAAGCCCCTGTTTTTCTTCACCTCCTCGACTCGGGCGAGAAGAGCTTTTTGCAGCGCCAGCTTTTCGCTGCGATAGGCCGCGACCCGGGCCTGGAGCTCCGCCGGAATCGCGGCCATCTCCGGCTGCCGATCCGAGTCCCCCAGCGCGGCGAGTCTGCGCCGTATGTCTTCGGCCTGCTCCTCAAGCGCCGCGATTTGGGGCGCCTGCACGGATGCCAGGGTGCCGAGCAACTCGATCCCATGGACATCGTTCGGATCGTCCACTTTGGGGTACAAAGCCCGGAGAATGGCCTTCTCCAACGATGACTTCCCGTCCCTGTACGCGACAAGACTGGCGTAGACGTCCTTGGGCAGATCGTCCCGAACAACGATCGTGGAAGTCTCCGGAGAGAACCGGAACGACCGCTCCTTTGGGGCGGAGCGTCCATCGAGCGAGTCCGTGAGATCCATGATGAATGCGCGGAGCAGCCTTCTTTGGCCCGGGGAAAGGCCTTCCCTATAGTACACTTCCGCCTTCAGGCTCGAAAGCAGCACGCGCTTTTCGGGCCGATCCGTGACGCCCGAGTGGGCGAGCACCCAGCGGAAATAGTCGGTCGAACTTTCGGCATTGTCGCAAAGGGCGAACCGGATGGCCTCTGCCGTTGCCTCGAGCGCGGCGATTCGCGGCGTCTGCTCGAGCGCGAACGCCCGGAGTTCGCGCTCCCGAATTGCCGGATCCGATTCGCGAAGGATGTCCAAACGCGCCCTGAGTTCCTGGAGAAGGGCCGATTTTTCGACCTTGTAGCGGTCCAGACGCAATGCGATGTCGGCTCCGAGATCGTTTCGGAGCAGTCGCGCGGCCAAAGGCGCGTAAAACGGCTCGTTAACGTAGTCGGCCATGGCCGCCGGAGCGGAGGGTCCGGTCGCGAATATACTTCCGCCCGAGCCGTCAGCCGCGCCCATGACCGGGGGAGCGGGGGAGTAGAAAAGAATGACGGGCGGGGGCTGGGGACGGGCCGCCGAAGGGGGACGGGGGAGGTTCGGCGCGGATTGATCCGGAGGCTGTGCGGTCGCTGGCAGGGGCAGCAGTCCGAATAGGAGCGGCATCGCATTCCACAGAACTCGGCTGCCTAAAAAAATTGAGCGTCTCATTTTCCTGGTTGGTCGCGAGCTTCACGGGCGCGACTCCCACGCGCAGCCGCCCGACCCGGGCGGCCGCGCTGTTCTTACACACAACCCATTGAGGCCGGCGGCGAGCGCCGGAAATCTATTTTTGTTCGGCTAGGATCTTTTCCTTGGCCTTCTGGAATTCCTCGTCGGTCAGGACTCCCTGGTCTTTCAGCTTCTTCAGCTTTTCAAGCTGGGTGGCGAGATCGGGCGGAGAAGAAACGCGCTGTACGACGGGCGCCTGGGCGGCGGGCAACATCTGGCCGTACGGCGAATAAGCCGTATTCGGGAAATTGGCGTCTCCCGGCTTGGCGTTCGTCACGGGCCGGTTGTAAAGGTCGAAGAGCTGCAGGAACCGGCCGAACGACTCCACCTTTCCGTCCACGAGCCGGACCATGTACGCGCGCTCGCGATCATAGGAGGCTATGCCGTCGGCCTCCAGGTAGTAAGTCAGGTATTCGACATTCGCCTGGGCGCTTGTGCTGTCGGGCTGGCCAAGGATTGCGATTACCTGTTCCTTGGTCATTCCGATCTGAAGCTTGTTCAAATCAGAGGAGGTCATGCACCCCGTGAGGAGCGCGCCGAACAATACAAGTGCGATCAAGCTGAGTTTCGTTTTCATTTTTTCAAATGGGGGGTTGAATCGAATCAGATTGCACGGCTCGTGCCAAAATGGGCCTATGTTAATTTAATATGTTATTATATAACACATTGCGATTTTGTCGAACGGATTTCCATGTTTTGGAAACATCGTATCTCGGGTGAATGCACCCAATTCAAAGAGCGATAGAAGATGCGGATTTGTGGCAGTCCCCCATTTGCGCGGGAAGCCGGATCGTCGAATCAACCGTCTTGCGGGGAACCGGATTTTCCGCCCTCCATCCGGTACCGGAGAAAATCACGGGTGACCCCGAGGCGCCGGGCCGCGGCGGAAACATTGTTTCCCGTCTCGCGAAGCGCCTCGGCAATGAGTTCGTTCACGGCGCCATCGAGGAAAAACCCGGTTTCCGGCAGGGCCCATGATGGATTGCGCCAGCTTGCGGCCGCAGGCGCCGCTTCGCCGCCGAGATGCGCGAGTTCGATCTTGCTGCCGGAGCCGAATATGACAGCCCGTTCGAGCTCATGCGCCAGCTCGCGGACGTTTCCGGGCCACGGTTGGGCGACGAGCCTCGCTTCCGCAGCCGGGGAAAGGACCAGGCCAAGCCTGCGGTGGCGGGCGCCGATTCCGGCAAGCAGATGGCGGGCGAGGGGAGCGATGTCGGTCCTGCGCTCGCGCAGAGGCGGCAGGGAGATCCTCAGAAGGTCGAGCCGTTGGTAGAGATCCTCGCGAAAAACGCCCTGGCGCACGCATTCGGCAAGAGGGCGGTTGCTTGCGACGATGAGCCGCGCATCGGACGCGATTTCCTTTGCGCCGCCCAAACGTCGGATGGACCCGTCCTCCACGGCGGTCAGAATCTTGGCCTGGGTGGCGGCGGAAAGGGAGGAGATCTCGTCGAGGAACAGGGTGCCTCCATCGGCGGCTTCGAAAAGGCCGATTCGCGCCTGCCTGGCATCGGTGAAAGCTCCGCGTTCGTGGCCGAAGAGCTCCGATTCGACCAAAGTCTCGGGCAATGCGGCGCAATTGATCGCAATGAAGGGACGGCCCATCCGCGGCCCGTTGCGGTGCAGCCAGCGCGCGAGCACGGTTTTCCCGGTTCCCGTCTCGCCTTCAATCAGGACGGGCGGCAGGTTGCGCTCCAGCCGGCGATCCGTGGAGAGGATCGTGTCCAGCCGCACTCGCACGGCGGCGAGACCGTCGCCGAAAAACAAACCGTCGGCTTCGCTCGCCTCCTCCTCGGCGGCCTTTTCTTCGCGCCGGGCGGCCGCGCGAGCCCCGCGGCAACGGAGGAAGGCGAGGACGAGCTCCTCCGGCTCGAAGGGTTTCGCCAGGTAATCCCCGGCGCCGAGGCGCATCGCCTCCACCGCCTTCTTCACGCCGCCAAAGGCCGTCATTACGACGACGGCCGTGGTTTCCGAAAAGGAATGCTCGCGCAGGAGATCCAGGCCTTCGCCGTCGGGCAGGTTCAAGTCGACGGCGGCAAAGTCGAATCGCAGCTCGCGAAGCTGGCGCCGCGCCTCCGCCAGGCTGCCGGCCCCGCTCACGGTCGCCCCGCTTGCGCTCAAATGGGCGGCAAGGCGCTTTCGCAGGGTGCTGTCGTCCTCCGTGACCAGCACCTCAAAACCGTGGAGCGGAGTTTTTGAATCGGCGGACATCGCGCCAGACATCCTGCGCTCCACGCCGGGAGAAACTCAATCCAAACCGTGCTTTCACACATTTGACGATGCTGGTGCGCTTTGGCAGGGATGACCCCGAAAGAAGCGTTGCGAGCCTCGTGCCCGCCTCCGGGGGCCGGGACGGGCTGGGATCCCGCCTGGCCCGCCTTGGCGGGCATCCGGGTATTGGCGAGCTCTGCTTCTTTCGGGGTCATCCCTGCCAAAGCGCACCAGCAGTGATTCGACATGACCCTTGCCAGTTCGCCGCCGGCGATGTCAAATCCGCATCCCATGTCACGCATAGCGCAAGCCTTCGCCCGGGCCCGTGCCGAGAATCGCGCGGCGTTCATCGCCTATCTCTGCGCCGGAGACCCCGATTTCGACACCTCGCTCGAGGCGTGTCGCGCACTGATCGGGGCCGGAGTGGACATCCTGGAACTGGGCGTTCCGTTTTCGGACCCGCTGGCCGACGGACTGACGAACCAGCTGGCGGCGCAACGGGCCCTGGAGGGCGGAATGACCGCGGAGCGGGTCTTCGAACTCGCCTCCCGCATTCGGGAAGAAAGCGAGGTGCCGATCGTGTTTTATACGTATTACAATCTCGTCTTTGCAAACGGAGTGGAGGGTTATGTGCGAGCGTCGCGGGCGGCGGGAGTCGACGGATTGTTGACGCTCGATTTGCCGCCGGAGGAGGCCGCGGAGGCGTCGCGGGCCTCGCGCGCCCACGGACTCGAGACGGTGTGCATCGTGGCGCCGACGACTCCCGACCTGCGCCTGGAACGGATCGCGCGCGAGGCGACCGGATTCATTTACTACGTTTCCCGCGAGGGCGTGACCGGCGTGCAGGAAAAGCTGGCCGCGGGAATTGCCGGAGCGGTCTCGCGGATTCGCGGGCACACTTCCCTCCCCATCGCGGTCGGCTTCGGGATTGCGAGCCGCGCGCACGTGAGCCAGGTGGCCCGCCTTGCGGACGGCGTCGTCGTCGGCAGCGCGCTCGTGAACGTCATCCACGAGAATCTGTCCTCGCGCGATAGGATCGCGTCCGCGTTGTCGGTCCGCGCGGCCGATCTGGTGGCGGGAACCGCAAAGGGCTGAAGCCCCGGTTCCCATGCCTTGCCGGACCCTGTATGTTCTGACCGGCTGCACCGCTTCGGGAAAAACGGACTGGGCGCTGCGATGGGCGGAGGCGAACGATGGCGAGATCGTGTCTTGCGACTCGCTGCTTTTCTACCGGGGCATGGACATCGGGACGGCGAAGCCGACTGCGGCGGAGCGGGCGCGGGTTCCGCACCACCTGATCGACATTCTCAATGTTGGCGAGGCGATGAATGTCGCGCGCTACGCCAAGCTCGCCCGCGCCGCCGCCGAATCGATCGCCGGAAGGGGGAAGCGGGTCCTCGTGGTCGGAGGAAGCGGCTTTTATCTGAAGTCGTTCCTGGCGCCGGTCGCCGACGAGATCGAAGTGTCCGCGGAACTCAGGTCCGGCGTTTCCGCGATCCTCGAGAAAGGGGGCCTTTCCGCCCTGGTTGCGGAGCTTGCGAAACTCAATCCGGGCGGCCTCGGGTCCCTTGACACGGCGAATCCGCGAAGGGTGGCCCGGGCGCTCGAACGGTGTCTGGCGTCGGGCCGGACGCTATCGGAACTGGCCGCGGATTTCGCGCGTTTGCAGCCGGCGTTTTCCGATTGGGACATAAGGCTTGCCGAGTTGCGGCGCGAGCCGGAGGACTTGGCGCGCCGCATGGCGGAGCGCATCGAAAAAATGCTTCGCGACGGCCTGGTCGGAGAGGTGAGGGGCTTGCTGGCCTGCGGACTCAGGGAAAACCCAAGTGCTTCGCGGGCGATCGGCTATCGCGAGGTGATCGCGATGTTGGAGGGGAGGCTTGCGGCGGAAAACCTCGCCTCCGAGATCAGAAAAAACACCCGCGCCTTGGTGAAAAAGCAGTTGACGTGGTTTCGCACGCAACTGCCGGCTCACCGCCAATTGGCGGCGGGTGAACTCGCGGATCCCGGCACCCTGTTTTCCCCGGAGGCCTGATTCCTCCGCTGCGCGCCTCAGTTCAGATCGATGTGATAGTTCGAAAGCGAGCTGCCCTCCAGGAACCGGAGATTGGCCAGGGACACGCGAAGACTGACTTCGGCCTGGATCTCGCTTATCCGGGCGGTCTCAAGCTCATTTTGGGCCTGGAGAACGTCGAAGCTTGTGGCGAGGCCCGCGTCGAATTTTGCCTTTTGCAGATCGTACTGCTTCTGGCTCAGCGTGGCCGCGAACTCGGCAGCCGTCACCCCTTCCACATTCGACTGCACCGCTCGGATAGCGGCGCGGACTTGCACCGTCAGCGCCTGGTCGGCCTGGTCCATCGTCGCCTTTTCGCTCTCAATGTTGTTCATCGCCTCGCGATAGAGCGCCCGGTTGGCGCGCATTCCCCAGGGCATGCTGAACTGGAGTCCGGCGCTCCAGTTGTATCCGGGAGAGTTCCAGACGCGTCCGTTGGCATCGGTATACGAAGTTTCGACGGAAGAATGCCCGAGGCCGCCGGTCGCATTCAGCTGGGGCAGGTTGTTTCGCTTGGCCATTAGGGCGTCCAGCTTGTACTGCTCGATCGTATACTCGATGACGGCGAGATTGGGGCCGTTGTCGCGCGCGAGCTTGTACGAGACGTCGAAGGAAACGTCCGTGCTTGGGAGCGGCGGGAAACGGACGGAACCGACGGGCGTCCTGAACTGGGTTTCGCCGAGGGTCTGGAGAAGGTTGTCCTCGGCATTCTCCATCGCCTGCTTGAAGCCGATGAGCTGGCTTTGGGCCGTCGCCAAGCCGGACTGGGCCTGGACCACGTCGAGATCCGTGAGGACGCCTGTTTTGCGTTTCACCGTGTTCTCGTCGAGAAGTTGCTGCGCAAGTTTGACCGCGTCCAGCGCGACCTCGTACTGGCGGCGCGCGTAGATGACGTTGAAGTACTGCGACTCCACATTGTAAATCATGGTCAGCACCGCGCTCTTGAAGTTCTCTTTCGAGATCCTCACGCCGAAATCGGCGATCCGCATGTTGGCCCGCCCGTAATCGGTCCCGGCGCCCTGCAGGAGGGGCTGGCTCACGTTGAGCGAGATCTGGCCGTCGTAGGCCGGGTTGAGCAGCGACTGGATGGAGTTGCTGGCGTTGCGGGAGAGGTTGTAGTTTGCGCTGATCGTGCCGCCCGTGATGACGGGCTGGGCGAGCGAAACGGCAGTGGACTGGTTGTCCGAATAAGGGGCGGCTCCGGCGGCTGCGGTATTCGTTGAGTTCGTGGCCTGCGGGCTTTGCGTCACGTTTTTCTGCCAGGTCACGCCCAGCGTCGGATCGTACGACGAATGGGCTATGATGACCGCCTGCGCCGCCTGGCTCATGGTAAAGGATTGGATCCTCACCGCGAAATTCTTCGCAAGTGCGTCCGCGACGCATTGTTCAAGCGTGAGCGGGGGTCCCGAGACATCGGGAACCGCAGTGGCCGGAAGAGGGGCGGCGGGAGTGTCCCCGGCCTTCAGGGTGCCGAGGAAAAGGATGGAACAGGCGAGGAGTGGAGCGATGCGGGCGGGAATTCGGGACATGAGTGATAGCTGGCGGTGCTTTTCAGATTAGAACACGGCAGGCGCCGAAAGGTTACCGAAATCCGCCCGACATCGGTTTTGACAACGGGATCGGGCAAGAATCCGGCATCCTGCACGCGTGACGGCTAAAACGGGGGAAAGTTGTGGGCCAAATTTCACCCAGTCACCAACAGACCCTCATTTTACGACGCTTTCGGTCCGTTTAAGTTCCTGGGCGACGAGCTCGCTGAGATAATTGCTGGCGGCCTGGCGGGTGGTGTAACCTGCGATCAGGTTCCGCATCTCCGCAAATCTCGGGCTTGTTTCGCTCAGATCGGGCGCTTTCTTGTCGATCGCGCCGACGATGGTGCCCTTGCTGGCGTCCACGATCATTTCGGAGACCTGCCCCTTTTCGAGATGCTCGAGGGCGCCGGCCACGGTTTGGTCGAGGTCCTGGGGCCGGTTGCGCAGGGCGAATGGGGGAAGGGTCTTGGCCTCTATCTTCACCTTTTGCGACGTCTGCGCCGCGGCAACCGCCTTTTCGAAAGAGTCGCCGGCCTTCATGCGCGATTCGATCAACCCGCGCAAAGTCCGCCCGAGTTCGACAAAGCGTTTGCGTTTTTCATTTTCGATATAGTCGGCCTTCACTTTGTCTCGAACCTCGGCGAGCGCCGGCTGCCGGGCGGGCACGGCGCCCTTCCAAATGAGGATGGCGGCCCCTGAATTCGTCGTCACGGCCTCGGAAAAATAATGCTGCGCATCGAGCTTGGCCACGGCATCGGCGATATCGGGCGAACTGCCGAGCTCGGCGGGGCCGGATTCCTGGCTGAACGGGGCCAGCGGCTTTAGCGCGAGTTTTCGGGAAGCGAGGAAGCCGTCCAGCGCGGGACCCGCGGCGACTTTTCCTTCGTACAGGGCGAAAGCCAGGTCGGAAGCGGCCTTTGCGGCGAGTTCCTTGGCCTTGTCTAACTTGAGAGCTGTCTCGACCAGCGGGCGGATGGCCTTGAAGCGGGAATCCGCGTCGGGCGCCGGCGCTTTTCCTCCCTTTGCCGCCGCCTTGTCCTCGGGCTTCGGGAACCGGCCGGGATTCGCGTCATAGTATGATCGGACCTCCGCGTCGGTGACCTTGACTTCGCCCAAATAGTTTTCAGCGGGAAAATCGATGATGCTGGCGACGATGCGCGGAGAAACCTGGTACTTGAAGGCGTTGTCCTTGTAGTACGCTCCAAGGGCGGCGTCGGTCGCGTCGATCGCCGGCGCGTAGCTCGCGTAGTCCACGGCGGCTGTCGCGATCGTCCAGGTCGTGTCGGTGCGGAGGAGCTGGCGCTTCACGTCGGCCGGCAGAACGTAGCCCGGACCGTCGAGAAGCTGTTGCACCTTCTCGATGCGCACCTGATCGCCGATCACGCGCACGATCTCGGCTTCGTTGGTTCGCGAATTGAGCTTCAGGCTGTCCCGAAACGAATTGTAGCGGCTGACGTCGAACTGGCCGTCCGCGCCCGCGAAGATCCGCAGGCCCTTGATGAAATCGGTGATTTCGGAGGACGTGGCCTGCGGAATGGCCCACTCGTTTGCCAGTTTGAGCGCCGCGACGCGATCGAGGGCGTACGTCTTGACCTGTTCCTGATCGACGTTGCCGTAGCCGACCTGCAGCTCGATGCTGAGCGAGGCGTCGCTGATCACCTGCCCCATGTCCTCCTGCGAAGCGAGATTGTAGCCGAAGAACTCGCGCTTGACGTCGAGCTTGTCACCGCGCCCGATGCCGGGACCCGCTCCGATGGTGACGATGAAGGAAATGATCGTTATTGCCAGCAGCACCGCGAAGACAGTCCGGAAGTGGTGCTGGAAGGTTCGCTGAATCCAGGAAATCATGGGCAGAAAAGAGCGAGCCTAGAATCGGCCGCATGGGTGGCAAGGGCTAATTGTGGAGTGTGGGTGGGTTGCGCCAAAATCTGGCAAAGGCGGTACTCCCTCGTCGGGTGCTGCCAATACTCTGATCCTCCGTCAATACCGGCCGCCAAGGACCGCCTGCAATCAATGCAGGCCGGATGGCGGCCCAGAGACTCCAGAGGAGATGACATGAAGCCGACAGGCGGCGGATTTTCCACCAACCTGTCGGCGATATGGAAAACAATAACCTCAATAATCATGGTCAGAAGCGTGCTCCCGTCGAGTCGGGAGTGATCATTAAGCT
>Ga0181529_10002326_pt1 | contig 22948 bp, 15 predicted proteins | sample PEATcosm2014_Bin_36_FD_119763 | JGI IMG/M metagenome (GOLD analysis project Ga0181529, IMG submission 119763) | Peatland microbial communities from MTU Mesocosm Facility, Houghton, MI, USA - PEATcosm2014_Bin10_30_metaG | ecosystem: Environmental > Terrestrial > Soil > Wetlands > Peat | place... | reverse complement strand
CCACCTAAATCGTAAGTGGACACTTAGCCGACCTGCTCCCAACCGCCCCGAGAGTCAATGCGGCCGGGACCACACGCTTACCAAGCAGTGGAGAGAAGAGCACGCCGCCGACTTCACTCTGGACTACTTGCCGCCTTACAGCCCCGAGTTGAATCCGATCGAGCGAGTCTGGAAACTGACCCGACGACGATGTTTGCACAATCGATATTTCCCAAACCTGAACGATGTCATCACCGCGGTGGAAGCAGAGTTCGATCAGTGGGCTTGCCGCAACGATACCCTACGCCGATTATGCGCAATTACTTAAGACGTTGTGTTTAGCATTGGTTTGAGAACCCGCGTCAACGCGTCGTCGGTCAACTCGGGCAGTTGGACATGGCGGAAGAGCATCCATCGTTCGGTTTGTTCCACTGTCTGCCCAGGCAGAACGCGAGTTATGGGGCCGAGCGTTTCCATCTCCAGGAATTCGCTGTTGGTGAATGTTTCGAACGAGCATCCGAAGTCCGGATAGGTCTTCGATGGGTCGGCCTGTGTCCGCTTCACAAAGGCCTCGCCATTCAACATATATGCAGCCCAGGTGTCCCGATTGAAAAGACCTATCTTTTGAGCATCATTGTTGTTCGGGTCCTGACGGAGCGTCAGGTACTCGCGGGTGAACTTCCAACGGGGATCGGCGAGGTTGGTATACGCCCACATCACCAGCGGGTTTGTCGCCTCCAAGTTCTCCGGGTGGTGCCCGCGCGGCGGGAAGCCGGTGATCGCGATGCCCCCCTGCGCCATCATGGTGAGAACCCACGGCGAAAACTCCAACGGGAACATCCCGTGGTTCGTTATCCGGTGGGACACGGTTACCCCGGTGCCGGAGGAGGCCATGCTCACCTCGATTTCCTTTTGCAAGCCGGTGAGAGGTTCCACCGGCGCTCGGGCGACAAGCCCCGTCGGCGTGACGCGAATGTTAACCGGAACATTGTCGGGCGCCCATGTGGCCACGGGGTCTTCGGGAGCCTTCCAAACGCGATCGCCGCCGCGAAGCTGAAACTTCTCTTCACCGCTATTTCCGAGCTGCTCCGGATACTCCTTGAAGAGATTCTGCCCTCCCACGAACCCGAAGCGAATCACCCTAGGACCCACGTCGCTGGTGACGATGAGCTCCACCTCGCCATTGCTCACGCGGTAGCAGTTTTGCCATCCCTTGTAACTCGTCTTCTCGACCAGCACAGTCGCACCTAGGTTCGTCACGATCGCTCCATAGAGAATTGTCGTTAACACTGTTTGGCGGACTTTCATAATCCCTCCATTTTCCACCAATTCACTTCTGGATGGTATTTGCCGGGAGGCGGTGGAAGAGCCGCGTGTAGCTCAGTCTCACACCAGAGAACTACCGGCGAGTTCGTCGGGGGCGCGGATTTACCCTTCGGAACTGGGTCTGAGAGTGCGCCGCGTTCGGGACATGCGTCTGCACACATCGATCTGGTCGGAGACCACCATGGCCGATGAGTACTCAATCCGCATATCGGTAGCTTGTCAAGGACAAGACGGGCCACCGCAAGTTTCCGAGTAGGGTATCGACCAACCCGCAATGGGTTCGAGACGCTCGCGACGGACCGGTAAGCGCCAGGCGACTTTCGTGGACGAGCAGCGATCGGCTTCTACGATTCGGTCTTCCGCCGCCGGCTCGGCAGGCCCAACCAGCGGGGAACTGCACGGCAATAGAGATCGTACGAACCGCCGCGTGTGACGCGAAGATGTGGCTCCTCAACGAACACCACGATCAGGTGGAAAAAGACGAACACAGCGACAGAATAAGCCGCGAGGAGCGGCGACGCGAACAGGACTGCCTGCCCGATCGCCACCAGCAGTACTCCCACGTACATGGGATTCCGGGAGAGACGGTACAGACCGCCCGAGACTAAGCCCGTAGGCTCCTCCCCGAGTACAAACCGCAGATGACGCGTGAAGAAGATTGCGGGCGTCCCTCCCGCAGCAAGGAATCGGATCAGGCAAAGAGCATACATCAGCGACCCGGCCGCGACCAGTAGCCAGCCCAAGTCCCAGATTCCTCCCCGGAATTGCGCGCCAGCATCTACGGCCAAAGGAAGGAAGAACCCAACAACGCCGGGGACCAGCACGGTGAAAATCAGGCCACGCACCCAGAGCATTCGCTCAGCATTGTACCCCAATCGATCTCGCCGTAGTCTTCATCGGCCACTTGGGTGCGCGGTCGCTGAACCGCAGAATGAGTTTTTTCCAGGCAGGAAAGGCCGTTTTCACGCAGGCGATCTTCGCGATGATCGGAAACTATCGCCCGTGCGCATTGCGCTGCCAAACGCGGCCATGAACCGTGGACATCGGGGAGGCGAAGACTGGCTCGCGACGGTCGCAGCACTGTGCAACGTGGTGAGCAACGCCAGGAAGGATGACGCTGGGGCGGCGGGGCATACACACCTTAGCGGCGCCTACTCGCCGCCCCTGGTCCAAAACGACCCTGTTTGCCCATCTCCCAGTGGCTCGCGTTTCGTGGTCGACGAATCGGGACGCACCAGCACTTCTCCCGCACATCCGGCCGGGAGGGATACACGCACCGCATGACCGCCTCTTTCAGCGCGGGCTTCGAATTGGATAGGGCCGCGAACAGTGTGCGCGGTCAGGCTCAATTGCTCGAGGTCGCCCAGTTGGGGGCGGATCTGGCAGCGCGCGAAGCCGGGGGCAGTGGGGCGTATACCGGCGATATCCATGAACAGAACGAAAATCGGAGCCAAGGCGCAGTGACTCCATTGCGATGTGGAGTCCGTGCTCACGATCCAATCCTCCTGCAGCGTGTTGTTGAGGAGCACCGACGGCATGACGGCCCAACGCTCTCGCAGATCCTTCAGCACCACATCGGCGCGGCCGAGTTTGGAAAGCGCCCAGTAACGCCAGCCGGCATTGCAGGGGTAGGAGAGGCCCATCTCGGGCGGGCACTCGGCGAGGGCCTTGAGTGCCGCACCAACGGCTCCGCCGGGGCACTGATCGAAGAGAATCGACGTCGCGAGCGAACGGTCGCACAGGCGCATCGTGTTTTCCTCGGCGGCCCACGGCAGATTCGCCACAAATAACCTGCGCCGCGGGTCCCAGAAACGGCGCGCCACGGCGGCCAGAATGGAGGCGCTCAACTGGCGGTAAGTTCTGGCGCGGTCGGGCTCGCCGAGAACGTCTGCCATGGGTGCCAACGCGTGACCCAACATCGCCGACGCATAAAGGTTGAATGCGCACTTCTTGTGCCGCTGCTGCTGGTAAGAAACGTTGTCGATCCACACCGTCGGGATACCGAGATCCTCGACTGGCAAGAGGCCATCCGGCTTGCGGATCGATTCCAGATACTCGGCGAAGCGGACGAGCCGCGGATAGGGTTCCACCAGCGCGTCGCGCTCGCCGGTTTCCCAATAGTGATTCCAGCAATCGAAGTTGAAGCCGACACCGTGGTCGAGCAGCGGACCCCAAAATGCGCCATCCACCTCTTTCTGAGGAATGCGCGCCAGACGGTCGTGCGCCGGCCAACAGTCCAGGAAGTAGCCGTCCTTGGAGAGTCCTTCGCTGAAGGTGCGCAGGTAGCGCCGTCCAATGCGCGTTTCGCCGAAGGCGTAGCGGATGGCGTGATGTTGATGGCCGCCATCGCCGCTGTACTGCTGCCGTTCGCGGGCCATGCCGTCCACCACCGTTTCAATGGCGGAGTTGTAGAGCGTGTTGATGCCGGCGTCGAACAGGCGTTGTAAAGCGGGGTCGGAGCAGGCGATGTGCGGCTTCACCGGCCAATCGAACAAGCGGCGGCGCACGCCAACCGCGCCGATCTTCACAGGGCGGGCCGAGTTTCGAACGTGCAACTGCAGCCAGCGCAGCGATTCGAATTCGAAAGACTCGAACTCGTTTACTCCCTCCTTGCAGATGAATCGCGACCAGGCGAAAAATTGGCTGTCGAGCCAAGCGGTCTTCGACGGATCGTGCGACTCCTGAACCATGGCCTCGACTACGGTGCCTGCCGGAGCATCGATCGTGAATCGCGGCCAGCCGACCACTTGCTCACGAAATTCGAATGTGACCCAGATGCCTTCGCCCGGTGACGGCGCGCGCAATTCCCAGATGCCTTCGTCCGCGAGCTTGGCCACCGCCGCGCGCTCTATGCGAAAGCTACCGGGGATGCGCGACTCGAACCAATCTTCAGGTGGGCGGAGCCATTCCACGCGGCCCGACTCGGCCAACTTTATGGCCGGCACCATCACTTCCCGGCACGGCGGGATCTGGCGGAGGCGCAGCGAACTGCGCGCGGGATTGGTGCGATCGACAGTGTCTCCGCTCCAGAACGGCAGCGCACCCGCCGCGGCGGGCTTGTCGGCGGGCGTATCGCTGGCCCACGCCCGGAGCCAAAGGGCGTCGGGGCGAAAGCCGGGCTGGTCCCAACCCTCTGGGTGCTGGCGCGCGTCGAACTCTTCTTGCAGCGCGCGCAGAAACCAGCGTTTGGGCTGGCCGGGCGTGTGCGAGCGGTCGAGATAGGCCAGCCACTGGTCGTCGCTCGAGACGACGCGGCGCTCGCCGCCGGGGAGATCGATCGCAAGATGGAAGAGGAGTCCCGGCTTGCCCCCGGGCCAGGTGCCATCGCCTGTGCCGTAAAACAGTACTTCGACGCCGAGCACATTGACGCCCTGCCGGAGGAACGAAGTCAGATCGATGGGGTCCACGTCCAACTGCCGCGGATCCGATGGCGCCGGCCCCCATCCAGCGCGCTGCCCGTTGGCCGTGAGCCGGTAGCGGCTGTCCGCCGTAATCAGCGCTGTGGCGCGCAGCGGTTTCGCCGGGAGATCGATTTCGCGGCGGAACAGTACGAAGGTATTCGGCAGGACGCGCCCGCACGGCATCCAAATCCAACGCGCCGGTGCGAGGTTCAGTTTGTGCGGTTGCCACCGGTTCGCGTTCGATGCACGGGAGAGATCGATCGCCTCGCCGGCGTCGAGGACGCTCGATTCGGGTGTGGTTTGAGCGAGCGGCGGTGAAACGGCGATCGCGGGTACAGCGGCTCCCGCGGCCAGGACGGCGCGGCGGGTCGGTTTGTCGAACGTGTGGGACATCTTGGCGCCGCGAGTGCCATTGTATACCGTGGCCGCCGCCTGCTCAAGCGCCAGTCGTGTGTTGCGCCAGTCGAGTCTTGGGACGGTTCGGCTCCTTCGTGAGGCCGCTTACACCCTATGCTCTTCGCGGACGATCTTGCGAGGGCTGCCGTGCCAACTGGGGCGCCAATCCTTGGGTGGGACGATCGCGTCCAGCCGGTTGAGTTGATCGATGCTCTTCAGGCGGTTGAAGATGAGCTGCCAGGCGCATGGTTGGCCGTCGCCCACCTCGCACCCGGTTTCGGTCGATCCGCCGCAGGGGCCGTTCAGCAGACGCTTGGCGCATCGAGTGATTGGGCAGACGCCGCCGAATTCGGCCAACATGCAGTCGCCACAGCCCAGGCATTTCTCCGTCCAGACCGCCTGTTCCTCCAGAATCCCGAGAAACTGCGTATTCAGCGCCGGGTAGACCGGCTTGCCGGGGAATCGCTCGGCGATCGCCTGTACGCCCGCGCCGCAGCCGAAAGACACGATGGCATCGGCTTTGGCCGCCGGTCCGGCGAGGTCCTTGATGAATTCGTTCTCGCACTGGCGTTCAATTGTGATCTGGGTGAGTTCGAGAGGCTTACCCTCGATTTTGCGCGCCATGCGGACGGCATAGGAGGCGATGCCGACCTCGCGCTCGCCGCCGGCCAGACAAACCGTGACGCAGGTTCCGCAGCCCACAAACAGGACCTTGCGGTGGGGCGCGACGAGGTTCTTGAGTTCGGTAACGGATTTGGGGGAAGCGACGATCATGGTTCTCCTGCACTCTCTTTCCGGTTGGACGGTTGCAACGGACTGGGGCCCAGCGCGCGGACCGTTTCGACGATTTCCTGGACGCGCTCGACGAAGGTTGGCGCCATGGCGGCCGAAAGGTTCACCATCTTGAGCCGCTCGGCGCCGACGCCGATTTCATCCAGAATCTCACGGATACGCCCGGTGTGCTTGCGCGCCCGTAGATTGCCCTCCAGGAAGTGGCAGCCGCCCTCCAGGCATCCGGCCACCAGAATCCCGTCGATGCCTTTCTCGAAGGCGTCGAGAATATGTTCCATCTCGATCTTGCCCGTGCATGGCGTGTGGACGATGCGCACGTTGACGGGATACTGCATGCGTTTGGATCCCGCCAGATCGGCTGCCGCATATGCGCAGAAGTTGCAGCAAAAGGCGATGATCCGCGGCTCCCAGCGCGCGGCGGGTGTTGCGCTCACGGTTTCTTCTCGATCCAGCTCAATCATGCGTTCACTCCGGCGACGAGCAACTCGTCGAGCATTGCCACCAAGGCTCGGTCTTCCTGGTGCTGGAGGACGATGGTCCGGGCTGGGCAGGCCGCTGCGCAGCTTCCGCACCCCATGCACTTGGCGCTCTGGATTTCGGCCTTGTTCAGATCGTTGATCGCCGGCGCACCGTACGGGCAGATCTTCACGCAGTTGGCGCAAGCGACGCAGTTCTCCGGGGTGACGCGGGCGACCTGGCCGGGAACCTCCAAGTGAGTTTTGGACAAGATGGTGGCGGCGCGGCCCGCTGCGGCCTGTGCCTGTGCGATGGTCTCGTCGATGAATCGTGGCGAATGGGCTAGCCCGCAGAGGTACTCGCCCTCGTTAGCCAGATCCACCGGGCGCAGCTTCGGGTGGGCCTCCAGGAAGAAGCCGTCGGCCGTCAGCGCACTGCGCAGCAGCATCGAAAGCGCCGGGTTGTCCGCCGCCGGGGCGATGCCGGTCGAGAGCGCCAGCAGATCCGGCCGCAGAACCAGGTCGCGGTTGCTCCCATTATCGTGGACGGTCACCTTGAGCCGCCCGCTTTCCTCGCTCACCACCGGATCGTTCTTGTCCGGGTAGCGGACAAACAGCACACCGGCCTCACGCGCCTTCTGAAAGTAGACTTCGCGGAACCCATACGTGCGGATGTCGCGGCCCAGCACGGCCACCTTGGCCCGCGGCAGGCGGCGCTTGATCTCGAGCGCGTTCTGCACCGCTTCCGAACAGCAGATCCGGCTGCAATAAGCGTGCTCGCCGTTGCGGCTTTCGACGCACTGAATCATCACCACGGTGGGATCCTGCTTGCCGGCGAGTTCCGGCGGCAGGTTTCCGCCGGCGAGCGCAGCTTCGAGCGCGGCCTGTGTAGTCACATGCGGGTTCTGGCCGTGGAGATACATCGCGGTCTCTCGCCGCTGTCCGCCCACCGCCACGATGACGACCCCATGGGTGACCGGCTGTTCGTGTCCGGCCACTTTCAGCACGCTCTTGAAATTGCCCACGTGGCCGCCGATAGCGGCCGGCGTCGCGTTCAAATACACGTGAATCTTTTTGTGAGCCTGCACCCGCGCCACGAGATGGTGCAGGTACGCCTGCACGTCGGCCCCTTCGAGCGAGCCGTGGACGTTCCGCAACAGGCCGCCCAATTGCGGCTCTTTCTCCGCCAGATGGACTTCAAACCCCTGATCGGCGAGGCCCAGCGCCGCGGTCATGCCGGCCAGGCCTCCGCCGATCGCCAACGCCGAGGCCGTCACTGGCAGCCGGCCCGTCGGCAAAGCTTTCACGTGACGCGCCCGGGCCACTGCCATCGAAGTCAGCTCCAGCGCTTTTCCGGTGGCCGCCTCGGGATCGTCCTTGTGGACCCAGGAGCACTGGTCGCGAATGTTGGTCATGGCGAACAGGTACTGGTTTAATCCGCTCTCGCGCAGCGTCTCCTGGAACAGCATCTCGTGAGTTCGCGGCGAACACGACGACACCACCAGGCGATTCAGCCTGTGCTTGGCGATCATGTCCTTGATGTGCTGCTGGTTGGTATCCGAGCAAGTGTACAGGTTGGCTTCGGAGTGGCACACGTTGGGCATGGCGCCGGCCTGCTCGGCGACCTGCTTTACGTCGACGACGGAAGCGATGTTGTGGCCGCAGTGGCAAATGAACACGCCCACCCGCGGGCTTTCGTCGGTGATGTCCCGCTCCCAAGGGTATTCGTGACTCTGGATCATGGTGCCGCGCGAGTGGGCAAGTTGCTCCATGGCGCTGGCGGCGGCACCGGAAGCCTGCGCCACCGATTCGGGAATGTCTTTGGGTTCCTGGAAAGCTCCAGCCACGTAAATGCCCGGTTTGGATGTCGCCAGAGGAGAGAGCCGTTCGGTCCGGCTGAAACCGAATTCGTTCAGTTCGACTCCCAGCCGGCCAGCCATTTCCTTCACGCCAGCGGAGGGCCGCATCCCCACGCTGAGCACCACCAGGTCGAAATCCCGCTGCTGCTCGGCGCCGTCGGTATCGAAGTAGCGAATCCGCGGCGTCCGGCTGCCCGGCATCTCGACCACGCGGGAGGGGATGGCGCGGATGAACTTCACGCCGTGCTCGTCGCGCGCGCGGTTGACGTAATTATCGAACTCCTTGCCGAACGCCCGCACATCCATGCAGAAAATGGAAATCTCCAGTTTCCGCCCGTGCGCATGTTCGAGCGCGACCATCGCTTCCTTGGTGGCGCTCATGCAGCAGATCGACGAGCAGTAGCCCGCGCCGCGGGCCGTATCGCGGCTGCCCAGGCATTGGATGAATGCGATCCGGTTCACCGCGCCGCCATCCGACGGGCGCTCGATAAGACCACCGGTGGGACCCGCCGCCGAAAGCATGCGCTCGAACTGCACGCTCGATAGCACGTTCGAATAGCGCCCGTGGCCGAATTCGCCGCGCAGCGAGGCCTGAAACTCCTCGAAGCCCGGCGTGAGGATCACGCTGCCGACTGCCAACTCGCGCTCCTGCGCCAGTTGATCGTGCCGGATGGCGCCCGGCGAACACGCTTTCACGCACTCCATGCACTCGCTGCACAAGCCGCACGCCAGGCAGCGTTTGGCTTCGGCAATCGCCTGCTCCGCGGTGTAGCCGCGGTTGATCTCAGTGAAGCCGCGACGCCGCGCGGCCAAGTCCGTCTGCGCCATTTGGATGCGGTCTTCCCGCGGCGCGCCCGGTTTGGGATTGCGGGCCGGCTCGGCTTGCGCCGTAACCGATGGAGCACTGGCCAGCTTGCTGCCGCGCAGGTAGGCATCGATGGCGTCGGCTGCCACGTGGCCCTGACCCATCGCGTCGGCGATCGAGGCCGGGCCCAGCACGGCGTCTCCGCCCGCGAAGATGCCGGCGACGCTGGTGGCGAGTGTGCCCTTATCGGCGGCGATGCGGCCGCTCGATCCCGTGACCACGCCCAGGTCGGCCGAGTCGATCGCCTGCCCGATGGCTACGATCACCGTGTCCGCGGACAGGGCAATGGTCTGCGAGCCGTCGAAACGCGGCTCGGTCTTCCGGGTCAGCCCGCTCCCGGCCACCCGCGGGTGGAACGAGATGGCGAAAACCTTTCCGCCCGCCGTCTCGATCCGCGCCGGTCCCAGATCGGTATGGAAGGTCACGCCCTCTTCGAGCGCTTCGGCCGCTTCCCAGGGATGCGCCGGCATTTCCTCCCGGCTCCTGCGGTATGCCACTTTGACCGATTTAACGCCGGGCAACCGACGCGCGCAACGAGCCGCATCCATCGCCACATCGCCGCCGCCGATCACCACGACGTTGGGGCCGATGGCGGGCGCTTTCCCGCTGTTGACTTGATAGAGGAAGTCGAGCGCCTCGAAAACACCCTGCGCGCCTTCGCCAGCAATGTTCATCTTGCGGCCGAGCCATGCGCCGGGAGCCACGAAGACAGCGTCGAACTCACCCGCGGGCGAACTCCCGCCCTCCGCCTTTAGGAGGTTCTTCGGTTCGGTCACCCGTGTGCCGGTTTTGGCCTCCACTCCCAAGTCCAGGATGTATTGAATCTCGCGATCCAGGACATTCTCCGGCAGCCGGTAATCGGGAATGCCGTAGCGAAGCATGCCGCCCAAGCGCTGCTGCGCCTCGAACAAGGTGATGCCGTAGCCTCGCAGGGCGAGATCGGCAGCCACGGTCAAGCCTGCCGGGCCGCCCCCAATGATGGCGACCTTGGCATCCAGCTTGGCGGCAGGCGCCTTCGCGGGCGGACACTGGCTGGGGTTCGAGTGGATGTAGTCGGCCACGAAGCGCTTCAGATTGCGGACCGAGACGGCCTCGTCGATTTCGGCTCGGTTGCAGTTCGTCTCGCAGGGGTGCTGGCAGACGCGCCCGCACGCCGCTGGGAGCGGGCAACGCTGGCGGATGAGAGCGTAGGCCTCCTGGAACTTTCCCGCCGCAATCAGGGCCACGTACCCCTGGGCGTTCACGCCCGCCGGGCAGGCGGATTTGCAGGGCGCGGGCCCGGCCGCTTTGGAAATGCCGAAGACATTCGGAATGGCTTGCGGGTACGGACGGAAGATGGCCTTGCGCGTTCCCAGGTTGCGGTCGAATTCGCTGCGCAGGCTGACCGGGCAAACCTCGGTGCACTCGCCGCAGGCGTTGCACTTCGCCACGTCCACATAGCGCGGGTTCTGGCGGATCTTGACCTGGAAATGGCCGGGCTCGCCCGAAATTCCCTCTACGTCCGCTAGGGTGATGATCTCGATGTTCTTGTTCCGCGCGCACTCGACCAACTTTGGCGAGAGAATGCACATGGCGCAGTCGCCGGTCGGGAATGTCTTGTCGAGCTGGGCCATGCGCCCGCCGATGGCGGGGGAGGAATCCAGAAGATAGACCTTGAATCCGCTCCCGGCCAGATCGAGAGAGGCCTGGATGCCGGTGACGCCGGCTCCGCAGACCAGCACTGCGCCGACACCTTCCGGCGCATGATGCCCATTCCCATTGTGTGCAATCATTGTCATGCCTCAGCGCCCAATTCCCTTGGCCTCGAGCAACGCCTTCGGTCCCACGATCAGGCTGTCGAGCGATAGTTCATCCGGCTGGCAGCCCATCGCCAGGCCCAACAACTGCGTGAAGTAGAACACCGGCAGATTGTACCGGCATCCGAACTTGCGCTCCATGTCCTTCTGCCGCATATCCAGGTTCAGTTGGCACAGCGGGCAGGCGGTGGCGATGCAGTCGGCCCCGGCCGCCTGCGCCATGGCGAGAATGCGGTTGCCCAGTTCCAGCACCACGCTCGAATCCGTGATCGAGAAGCTCGCGCCGCAGCACTCGGTCTTGTGCGGCCACTCAAGCGGCGTGGCCCCGGCGGCTTCGAGGAGCCGGTCCATCAGCGTGGGGTCCTCGGGGTCGTCGAAACTCGTGATCTCGGGCGGACGCGTCAGCAAGCACCCGTAGTAGCAGGCCACCTTCAGCCCGCTCAGCGGGCGGCGAATGGCCGCGGCGACCCGCGCCAGGCCGATCTCGCGGCAGAGGATTTCGAGCAGGTGCAGAACCGGCGTCCGGCCGTCGTAATCGCGCCCAACCACGTGCGCCACACGCGCGCGCAGGGCGGCGTCTCCCGCAATGTGGTGGTTGGCCGTCTTCAGCCGGCTGTAGCAGGCGGCGCAGGCTACCGCGACCGTCGCGCCGCCGGCGGCCGAAAGGCTCTTGGCCGGCAGGGCATCGGCCAGCAGCGGGTCACTCGAGTGCGCTGCAGTCGAGCCGCAGCAGATCCAGTCCTTCAGTTCCGGCATCTCGAGCCCGAGCTTGGCGGCCACGGCCAGGGTGGAACGATGGTAATCCTTGGCGGCGCCATCCAGCGAACAGCCGGGAAAGAACGTGTAGCTCACTTGTCGCCTCCCTCGGCGGCTCGGTCGAATAGAGCTTTGCGCTCGTCCTTCCCGTCTACGCGCGGAGCCGAAAGCGGCAGCTTGCCCTTCAGCAGCATCGTCGGCGCTTTGTCCGCGTCCTCGAACAGCCGCTTAGTGCGGAGTTTGAAATTGACCATCAGACCCAGTTCGAAGATCCGCCCGCGCTCGCGGATTGCGTCGAGGAAGATCTCATTGAATACCGGAACGGCGCTATGTGGTTCCTGGGATCCGGCGGCGAGGCTGATTCCCCGCAGAGCGTCGATCATGCCGGCGATATCCACCTGCTGAGGACAACGCGTGGTGCAGGTCTGGCAGGACGTACACTGCCAGAGGAAACGGCTGGAAAGCACCGCCTGGCGTTGGTCCGTCTGCACCATGCGCACCAGTTGGTGCGGCTTGAAATCGCCGGCGGCCGCCACAGGGCAGCCGCTGGAACACTTGGCGCACTGGTAGCAGCTCATCGGCGCGGCCCCGCTGCGTTCGTTCACCTCGCAAGCCAGGCCGCCGCCGAAACTCTCGATCTCGATTGGAGGTGCCATCCCGCCTGTCATTTCTTTTTCTCCGAACCGGCCAGCACCGACAGCTTCACGGCGCAGACCTTGCGATACACATCCACCGGCTCGCTCTGGCGGCCATCGACGGTCAGTAGCTCGCGCACCGGCACGCCAAACAGCCGCTCGTTCTCTTCGAGGTACGGGCGGATCAACCGCCAGTCCTTATCGGTGACCGGGCTGAAGACGCCGCCGTTGAGCTGGCGCTCGACAACCCTTTGGCGCGGATCGCGGATGTAGATGGCGCCGCCGCTGGCCAGCGAGAACAGGTTGGCGCCCGGATACGGCGCATCGAGCGGCGTCATCCTCCCGCTGGCGCCGAACTCCATGCCGTTGAGGATGATGAAGCCGCCGCCGTTGAACGGATCGCCCGCCATGAACGATTCCGCCAGAAAGTCCAGGCAGGTCCCGTTGATCACCACGCGCGGGCGTCCCACCGCGTTGATCAGCGGCCGGCCCGCGGCGTTGCCGAGCACGTAGACTTCGCCGCCCTTGGCGCCATACATGAAGGTCTGGCCGACATCGCCGTGAATGACCAGCTTGCCGCGCTTGGCAATCTGCGCCACCTGGTCCTGGGCGTTGCCGTGGATGTGCATTTCCAGGCCGTCCATGCCGCTGGCGGCATAGTCGCCATTGGAGCCGTAGAGGTCGATTCGTACGCCGTCGGTGGCGGGGCCCAAGCCCGCGCCGTGGAAGCGCTGGCCGCGCAGCCGGTAGACGGCAAAACGCTTCCAACCCATTTCATAAGCCCGGCGGAGCAATCTGGCGTCGCAGTCGTCGCCCTCGGGAGGGAAGCCCGGGGCGTCAATCGCCAGCAGGTCTTCGCCGGAGCGCGGAGCTGCCAGGCGGTCGCGGGTGGCCCATGTAATCCGCCGCCACTGGTGCGCCGGCGATTCGCCGAACAGCGGCGCCGAGTCGAGCAGCCGGTCGATGGCGTCCTCGATCACCTCGAGCGCGGTGGCGCGGCGCTTGTCGCCTGCGTCGAAGCGGCGGTCGTGCACGAGCGTGAGCGCTTCGAGCGCGGTCTCGCGGGACTTGCGGCTGTTGGCTCCCCGCGCCAGGCTCTCGCAGAATTGCCGCAACTGGCCGGCCGGCCAGTTAGCCACACCGCGCCCGTATTCGAAAAGGCCCGCCACGTCGCCGATCCGCTGCATTTCCTTCACGCCGTCGAAAACGCCGTTGCCATTGGTTTCGACACTGCCCAGGTCGCAGCGAACCGAGCCGCCATCGAGCTTGACCGGGCGGCCGAACTTGTCCGCGCAGGACAAGCGCATGCCGCCGTTCTCTCCCGGCGACACGGTGAACACGAACGCGCCGCCATCGCTGCTCGATCCGCCGCGAGCGTTCCAATACTTGTCGGCCACCGGGCAGAAGCGCGGGTCTTCCTTGGCCAGGCTGCGCAGTGTGGCGTCGATCGCCTGCTTCTCCGAACAGATCAGGCCGATCTGCACTTCGCCGCTATCGGAAAGCGCGAACACCTGCGGCCGCAACATCGCCGTGTCGGTGATGCCCAGCAGTTGGAACCGGTCCCCATGAGTGCGCGCGATGATGAAGAACCACGGGCCGTCCGGCGAGGCATGAATGTGCGTGGCCTGGATCTGCCGGTAGATGGTCTGCTTCTCGGGTGGCAATTGGTCGAAATCGAGTTCCGTCGTCGGCGCCAGCGCCTCGATGATGTACTCCAGCGGATATTGGTAGACGCGATCCCACAGATCGAAGAGCTGGACGGAAACCTCGGTGTCGGTAAGGAACTGCTGGCGGATGTTGCGCTGCCGCAGGTACTCGCACACCGAGTGATAGTTGGCGAAGTCGCCGTTGTGCACCAGCGCCTCGTTCAGCCCGGTGAAGGGATGAGCTCCGCCGGGGTGCCACACGCGGCCTTTGGTGGGATAACGCTGATGAGCGATCCACACGTGGGCCGAGAAATCCTGAAGCTGGTAATACTCCACGTTCTGCTCGGCGTACCCCACCATCTTGAAGACCAGTTGGTTCCTGCCGTGCGACAGAACGAAGGCCCGCTTCTCGCCCAGCGACGCGTAGAAGGCCTCATTGAGCCGGAAGGAGTTGCGATACACGAACTCATCTTCCAACTGGCGTGGCTCCAAACCCTGCAGACCGGCCGTGCGCGCAAACGCTTCCAGCACATCCGGCTTGACGCGGACGACATAGCGGTGAACATCCGGCGGGCGAACCTCGAGTCCGGGCAAATCGCGGTAATCGTCGATGTGAGGCTGCCGCGTGGAGAGAGCGACGTCGAAGTGCGGCAGCACGAACTCGCGTTCGACCTCGGCGTGGGCGGTGGAATCGAGCAGCGCGATCTGCAGCAGGTAGTGGCTGTCGAGCGCCTCGCGGGACACGCCAATCTGTTCGGGCACCAGGCCGACGGCCGCGATGCCGCCGCCCTTTCCATTGCCGCGGTTCTGCATCTGGATCGACGGCTCGTAGATGAAACGGCCCTTGACGGGCACGCTGCACGCAAACCCCGTGACGCCGCAGCCGCCTTCTTCCTCGCGTTCCGGCATCCGCTCGATCTCGGAGTAGATCTGCGACCGGCTGGCCAATAACCGCTCGGCAAATTCGCTCATTTAGGAGACCTCCGCCGTGGCCGCCGGTTCGTCGCTGAGGTAGCACAGCACGTCGGTGCGCCCGCGGAGCTCGCGGATGCTTGTCATGCCAAGCCGCGCGAGCGCATCCGCCATCTGTTCGCGCCAGGCGTAATTGAGATTGATCAGCCGCTGCGTCGCCCAATCCAGGCTCACCTGCATCATCAGCTCTGGATCGGTGGAGGCGATGCCGCGCGGGCAGCCCCGCCCGCTTTCACAGCAGGCGCAGCGCACGCAACCCAAAGCCACCATCTCGACTGTGCCGACCACCACGCCATCGGCTCCCAGCGCGATCGTCTTCAACGCGTCGTACGCGGTGCGGATGCCGCCCGAGGCGATCAGCGTCACTTTGTCCCGTATGCCTTCCGCGGTGAGAAACTTGTGCACCTTCGGGACGGCGTACTCGATGGGCATCGCGATGTTCTTCTTGGCGATGTCCGGCGCGGCGCCGGTGCCGCCGTAGCTGCCGTCCAGGTGGATGATATGGGCGCCCGCGTAGTAGCTGCCCACGGCCACCATGTCCACATCGGTGGGCGTCGATACCTTCACGCTCACCAGGCAGTGGCGATTCACTTCCTTGATCCAATCGAGGTGTTTCTTGTGGTCTTCCACGCTGTAGACGCTATGGAAGGGGAACGGGCTGAACAGCGCGTTGCCGGCCACGGCCTCGCGCATGCGCGCCACGGCGGGCGTGTTCTTGTCGCCCAGCAGGTGCCCGCCCAGGCCGGGTTTGGCGCCCTGCGCGTACTTGAACTCGACGATCCGCACGCGCTGAATGGTGTCCTCGCGCACGCCAAACAGGCCGGTGGCCACCTGCGTGATCACATGGTCGTCGTAGGGCTTCAGCCGGTCGTGATAGCCGCCTTCGCCGGTGCAGGTGAATGTGTTCCACGCGGCGGCCGCGCGCGCTTTGCCCAGAATCGTGTGGATGCTGACCGATCCAAAGCTCATCCCGCCGCCATACACGGGAAGGTCGATGTGGATCTGCGGCCGGCCGTCGTTGCGGTGGTTCAAGTCCAATCCCGTATCGATGTCGGTGCCCGCTGGGACGCCGGGGCCCGGCTCGAATCCCGGCACCTCGAACTTAAACCGAAGGCTGTCGAACCCGCCGCCCGCGGCGCCCGTCCGGCTTTCCAGATGCTGCGGCACGGGCCGCCCGGTGGCGGCCTGATGCCAGGTCGCCAGGATCAGATCGCTCGACCAGCGCGGATCGCCCATGCACTCTGTGCTGGGGTTGGGCCGCACGGTCAGTGCGTGCTGCGGACAAAGGGAAACGCAGGATTCTAGCGTTTCGGCGCAGGCGGGGCCAACGCAGAAACTGTCGAGCGGCCGCAGGGTCAGGGCGTAGCCCTCCGGCTTGCTGTGTACTCCGTACTGGCAGGCCTCGACGCATCTTCCGCAGTTGGCGCACTGCGCATTCCGGTCAACCTTGTACTTGCCCAGCGCATTGCGGTAGCGGTCCGGCGCGGGGCGAACTTCGCGGGCCACGCTTTCCTGCGGCCAGCCGCTCAAGACCGGTTGCGCGGAAGCGGACTCTGGCGGGGCTTGCACGGCGGCATCGCTTGCGGTCATGCGCTCACCTGCGGCCGAGGCACGCGGCAAATGTCGCCGAACGCCTCCTTCTCGATGTCTTCCATGAAGATGGCCCTCCCCACTTCGCCGCGCAGACGGCGAACCTCGCGGATTCCCATGGCGCCCAGAACCTCAATCAACTGGCTGTGCCAGGCGCCCATCAGGTTCACCATCCTCTGCGTGGCATAGGCATGATCGGATGAATCGGTTTCGGCCGGGCACAGCTCGCCCGCGCCGCACATGGCCTCGCCTTCGGCATCCCTTGGATGGGCGTCGCGGCAAACGCGGCAGCCGAGAGCCACCAGCAGCGCTGTGTCCACGGCCACCAGATCGGCCCCGCAAATGATTGCTTTGGCCATGTGCTCCGCCAGCGCGATTCCGCCGGAGACGATCAACGTGATCTCGTCGCGCAGCCCTTCCTTGACCAACCGTCCGTGAACCTCGCGCAGAGCATCCTTAATATGACGGCCGTGCCGTCCGTTGCCCAATCGCTCGCGGCCATGCTGATCGGCGCACAGTTGGAACACTTTGATGCCCGCTCGATTCAACTCGATGATCCGGTCCGACGCTGTGGGCGAAAGCGGCAGCCGCACCGCGACGGTCAACTTCGGGTTGATCGAGCGCAACTCGCCGGCGAGGGCCGCCGCGTCCGCGCCCTCACGCAACTGCGCCATCCTCACACCCTCGATAATGTCACGGCAGTTGGCGATGTCTTCCCTGGCCACCACGGGCACCACATACGGCAATTGCTTGGGCAGCGCCTGAACGGCCTCGCCGGCGCGGACTACGGCCAGCGTCTTGAGTTCCTTTGCCGCCGCGATGCGCGCCGCGGCCAGGCGCGCGCCCTGCTCCCGCCAGGCCGGCATGTCGAGGATCGCCGGAAGCTGAATCTCCAGCAAACGCAAGGGCGGTGTCAGCATCCGGCCGTCGCGCGTGAACTCCAGCCGCAGCGGCTTAGGACCGATGTCCACGCTGGTCGAGATATACTCGCGCCCGTGAATGCCGTCGCGGGTGGGGCGGACAATTTCCGACATGTCCGTCCAGATCGAGTCAAAACCGGGACCGTGAAACCGGCCACGATAACCGGCCCCGGAAACCGGGATCCTGCCGGTATCCGCCTGGTTCCAGGTGGTCAGGATGATGTCGGGCGTCCAGTACGCGTCGCCCATGTTCAGAAATTCCGGGTTCACCGAAACGTCCAGCAGCCCCTTGGTGCAGCCCTGTACGCAGGACAGGCAGGCTTTGCATTCGTCCAGGGTCGCGCCAGGCGCCTCGGGGTCGCGGTTGAATGCCGACTCGTGCCGGTAGACGTCGTAGAGACAGCGCAGCTTGACGCAGTTGCTACAGCGGGAGCAGTCCTCGCGCCAATCGACATTGGCGAATTTGCCGATCCGGCGGAACCATCCGGGCGTCGCGGCGGTGTGTATGTGGTACCGATCGGGCATATTCAGCCTCGCCTAGGCCAATCCGGCTTTTTGGATCACGGCGGCGGCCGCCGATTCGCACCCGCCACAGAGCACGTGAATGCCGCGCACGCCCGGGATAGCTTTGAGTTGACTCGCTATCTCCGCCGCGATCTCGATTCCCTCGTTGGCCGGGTCCGCGGCGCCGGCGAGGCGCGCGATCACGCTCTCCGGCACCGGTCCGTAGGTGCGCCGCCGGTCCAGCGCCTTAGCCTGCTCCACGCTGGTCAGCGGCAGCACGCTGGCGACGATCGCCACCTTCTGTTCCAGCCCGGCCGCGCGAACCGCATCCATCCACTTGGTGAAACCCGCCAGGTCGAATACCGCCTGCGTCAGTAGGAAGTTGGCTCCAGCCGCAATCTTTTTCCGCAGCCGGAGCAGGTTCAACTCTAGAGGTTGCTGGTACGGGTGAGCGGCCGCCCCGACGGGCAACTCCGGCAGCGGGCCCTCGCGCATCCATCCTTTCAGGGCTTGCGTGAACTGGATCGAGTCGATGTCGTAGACGCCGGCCGTCTGCGGACAAGCCCCCAAAGACTGGTGATCGCCGCTGAGGCAGAAAATGGCCTCGATGCCGAGCGCTGCCGCGCCGCGCGCGTCACTCTCGAGCGCGATCCGGTTGCGATCCCTCGTCACCATGGACAGCACGGCCGAGCGGCCTTCGCCCGCCAGCAGCGCCGCGCATGCCATGGCCGAGCCGTGAATCTCACCCGGGTTATCCGCCACCACCACCGCATCGAGGTGGGCTGGAAGAATGGAAGAGAGCTTTTGCACCGCGCCCGCGCCACCGCCACGCGGTGGAAGGCACTCAGCCGTGAGAGCCAGCCGGCTGGAGGCCAGCGCCTGACCAAGTCTACTGTTGGTTGTCGTCATTGCCGAGCTCCACTTCCTGGGGGGAATTCTCGTCCGCTCCGGCCAAGGGAGCTTTGTGCAGAGGGCTGGGCGGCAGATCCCGCAAGGCCCCGATTACCTGATCGCGGATGGCAGCCGCCTGTACGTCCACAGCCGTGCGGGCAACCGCTTCCACGGCTTTTCCGCTCGCCAGCGCCATGTCCTCCGCAGCCGTGCCGGGCAGGTGGAAAAGCATCAAACGATCGGCGCCCAGGCCGATCTCCTCCAGCAGGGAACGGAGGAAGGCCGCACGGCGCGCGCACCGCTTACTGCCTTCGAGATGGTGGCAGTTATCGTCCTGGCAGGCGACCATACAGACGGCTTCGGAGCCCGATTCGAACGCTTTTAGAACGTGCTCCGGCTGCAATCGCCCGGTGCAGGAAACCAAAGCTTGCCGCACCGGCCAGGGCCAGCCAAAGTCAGGCACCACTGGCCGGGGGTGGCCAGCCGACGTGGCAGCCCGCGCAGGACGGGCGCAGTTGGCGCACAGGAAGACCGTGATTGCCTGCTGGGGCGGCGCCTGCTCAGGTGCGCCTCGCGGCTGTACAGCTATGGTTCCAGCGTCCAGGCTCATATGGGAAAATCCCGCTTCAGAGAGGGAAGCGGCAGTATAACAGAGTTTCAGATTTAAAGGTATTGATATTTTAAACTATCATATAGGCTTATAATGTCATCCGATGACCCTCGACCACCTCAAGCTTTTCAGGGATGTCGCCCTGGCCCGAAATATGACCCGTGGAGCTGAGATCAGCGGCGTGAGCCAGTCCGCGGCCAGCCAGCAATTGCAGGAGGCGGAGCGCCTGCTGGGAGTCGATCTCCTGGACCGCAGCACGCGGCCTTTCGAGTTGACCGACGCCGGACGTCTCTATTACGAGTTCTGCCGCGACGTGCTGCGCCGTAAGGAGGAGTTCGAACGGCAATTGGACAAACTCAAAGGCCGGGTCCAAGGCACAGTCAGGGTTGCGGCGATCTACTCGGTCGGAATCTCCGATATGGCGCGCCTCGAGCTTGAGGTCGGCGCGCGGATGCCGGAAGCGCAACTGCTGGTCGAGTACCTGCGGCCGGAGAAAGTCTACGACGCGGTGGTCACGGACCAGGCCGACCTGGGCTTGGTAAGCTACCCCGAATCCAACCGGGAGATCACCGCAATTCCCTGGCGCGAGGACAAGATGATGGTGGTGGCCGCTCCGTCTCATCCTCTGGCGCATAAGAAGAAGCTGGTCCCGTCCGACCTGGCGCAACGGGATTTCGTGGCCTTCGACGACGATCTTCGGGTGGGCCGCGAAGTCAAACGCTATCTGCGCGAGACTGGAATCCAGGTACATGGCGTCATGCACTTCGACAACGCCCAGACACTGAAAGAGGCCGTCATCTTAGGCTCCGGCATAGGCATCATGCCGGTGCGGGTATTGCGCAACGACATCGAACAAGGCCGCCTGGTCGCGATCCCCATCGAGGGTTGCGCGCTCGTCCGGCCACTGGGCATCATCCATCGCCGCCGCAAGACGTTCAACCTGGCCACTCGGGTTTTCCTGGAACTGTTGCTGCAGGAAGCCGCCTCGGAACATCCATCTGCTGCCGCGGCAATCGCACACTAAGAGGTGCGGCCCAACATCGGCTGGCAGCCGCAAGGGAACCTTTCGTCATCCGTCTTGTCCACGCTTCTAACTTGGTGGCACGGAGGAACGCAAATGGGCACGAATTCCAACGGAACCTTCGCTATGGTTTGTGCTCCCTGTAGGAAACCGGAAAACCGGGGATAGCAACCAATTGCGCAGTTTTCGAATTCGTCTTCGCCCCCGTTCACGCCACCTCACGAAAACTATTCGCCCCTGTTTTCATGAGCCTGCGGCGACTCGGTCGCGCTGTCCCGTGGCCCGTCGGGTTACTCTGAAATCGAAAAAGAGCTGCTCGCTCGCCAAGAGGCAGCCCGTTTCGGAGCCACGTCCGGTGCCTATCCGCCTGCAGGGGGCATTTGAAACCGGGTCGCGTGGTGCAACGTTCGAATAGGCGGCCACAGAAGCTTGTACTCTCCTCCTTGAGAGGAGAAAGGAACCGGTTCCTAGCAGCCCCGGCGCCCAGCGCCGGCATTTACGTTTGAGCGGCCTGTTTTCGTTTCAGCCTCACCAGAAAATGGGAACAATCCGGCCCACTTTTGAACCCCGGTTTTGAGCGCTTTCAGTGACTTGACCCTCCATCGTGGGAACGATCGGACCCACGGGAGCGACGAAGAGTTGGAAATCATGGGAGAAAAAGCGAATGACAAGAAAGGGCGGCCTGATCTGCGCTGTCATCGCTTACGAAGCCTGACCCAAGGGTTCGTGATGAAATAGTCATGCCAAACGTTGACGACCTCCCGTGGCGCACGCATTCTTGCGTGCAGGGTCGAGAGTCATCTCGACCTTTCTTCGCCAGCACCGCCGGGCGTCGGCACTGTCACGCAGGACTGCGTGCGCCACAAACCGCCGCCTGGTCGGCCCGCAAGGCTACGCGTCGCTCGGCGCGTTCATCGATTCACTGCCGCAAGCCCGGTAGCGGCCGGCGATCTTTGTCGTCGGTCGCGCTTCGGCAGGGAACTGCCTGACCGACGACAGAAACCGACCGTCGGTCCTACCTCGCCCACGCGAGGCCCAGCCACTGCGTCCATCAGCCTGTTACGAGTTCAGCGACTCCGAGCGTCCCTACCGCGCCGTGATCGCGCCGGTGGTCCGCCAACTGCTGGCCGCCCACCTGGCGCCCGAGACAGTTGAACTTTTTGCAACACGTGAGCCCGCGCCGGCGGGCGCGGTGGTGTCGTGTTCGGTGTTTGTCCGGATGTCGTCCCGGCAGCGCACTCGGAAGGGACACACGCGTGCCGTCCCTGCTGTTTCGCTTTGTGCAAGGTGGTAGGATTTCTAACGTTCCCCGAAAGTACAGAAGCCGCAGTTGCAGCACCGAAGGGAGATCTTATGACTCTGCCGCACAGCTACGGAATGGCGTTGATGCTCACGATTCTGACCATGTTCTGTTGGGGCTCCTGGGCCAACGTGCTGAAGCTCGCCAAGGGCTGGCGCTTTGAATTGCTCTACTACGACTACTCGATCGGAGTAGCGCTGGGCGCCGCCCTGGCTGGGCTGACGTTCGGCACCTGGGGGTCGGACGGCCTCCGTTTCGCGGACGATCTGGCGCACGCCGGCACGGTCAATATTCTCTGTGGGTTCGCCGGCGGGGTCGTTTTCAACCTCTCGAACATTCTGGTGGTGGGCGCCATTTCCGTGGCGGGCATGGGGGTCGGGTTTCCCATCGGCGTGGGGCTGGCTCTGGTGGTTGGAGTGATCTGGAACTACATCGTCAACCCGCAGGGGAACCCGGTGCTGCTGTTCATCGGCGTCGCGCTGATTCTGGGTGCCGTCGTGGTGGACGCCATCGCGTACCGTGCACACGCTGCGAGCCGAAGCGCCGCCGGAGACCAGGCGGATGCCGCCGCCAAACGAGCGGCTACATGGAAAGGGATCAGGCTCGCCGTCCTCGGCGGCACTCTGATGGGAACGTTCTACCCTCTGGTCGAGATCGGCAAGACGGGCGAGAAGGGACTTGGTCCCTACGCCGTCGGATTCGTCTTTGGCCTGGGCGTGCTGGCCTCGGTTTTTGTGTTCAATCTGTATTTCATGCGATTCCCCATCGATGGTCCGCGGCTGAGTTTCGGAGATTACCTGAGAGGGAATTGGTGGGTGCACTTTCTCGGCATCGTAGGTGGCATGGTCTGGCTCGCTGGTTCGCTGTCTAACTTTGTGGCCGCCAGCGCCCCGAGGGAGTTGCAGGTGGGACCGGCGATCAGCTACGCCATCGGACAAGGCGCAACCATGGTGGGAGCGCTGTGGGGCGTCCTGGTATGGAAGGAGTTCGCGGGCGGCGGAGCGCGTGTGAACCGGCTCCTGGCGGCCATGTTTGCGCTCTTTCTGACCGGCCTTGGGGTGGTTTCCATCGCGCCGTTGTATGCGGTCCGCTAAGGGCAGTTGCGCCACCCGCGGGCCGGGCATGCCCCAATGCTGTCCAAATTAGCCGGAAGGGGCCTTGATCGCCATTGAGAACATTGGACGAGTATGGCCCGCAACGGCTAGTTTCCGGACCTGGTTCCCCCTTCCGGTTG
>Ga0181529_10002325_pt1 | contig 22950 bp, 21 predicted proteins | sample PEATcosm2014_Bin_36_FD_119763 | JGI IMG/M metagenome (GOLD analysis project Ga0181529, IMG submission 119763) | Peatland microbial communities from MTU Mesocosm Facility, Houghton, MI, USA - PEATcosm2014_Bin10_30_metaG | ecosystem: Environmental > Terrestrial > Soil > Wetlands > Peat | place... | reverse complement strand
CCTTCCAGCCGCTTGACCAACTCCAGAGACACGTAAAGGAAGTTGCCGGTGCCGCAAGCCGGGTCGAGAACCCGCGTCTCGCACAGCTTACCGTGGAAGGTCGCGATGGTCGCGATGGCGTCGAGCCCTCGACCTTCGAACTTCTGGCGCTCTGCTGTTGATAGGGCGTTCCCCCATTCGGCGCGAAGCGACTCGATCACCGTCGCCACGACGAGGCGTTCGACATATGCGCGCGGCGTGTAGTGCGCCCCTAAGCGCCGACGTTCGACCGGGTCCAAGGCTTGTTCGAGCAAGGTGCCGAAGATCGAGGGATCGACATCTCGCCAGCTGTGCGACGCGGCCTGACGAAGCTCTCCTATCTCTTCCCGGCCGAGCGGCAGCACTGTTCGCTCCTTGAAGAACTCGCCGTTGAACCGAGGGACCTTCTTACGAATTGCGTAGGCGTATCCGCCCTCGTCCATTGCCTGCCAGAGCTGACCGACATCGAGCCGAAACGTGGCGGGGTCTTGTTCGCACCGTTCGAGAACCTCTTTGAAGGATTTCTCGGGCAGCAGGCCGACGTCTTCGGCGAACATTGTGAACAGGCATCGCATGATGAACATCGCGACTTCTTCGGCCGGATGTCCCTGATCTTCGAGCGCCTTTGACACCGCAGCCAGTCGCGATGCGATTGCGCGCGTGACGCGGGCCGTGCGTTTCGCAGGGTCCAGTGTAAGCGGATCGTTCCAGATCGCGGCCAGCCGCTCACGGACATCGGGATGACGAAGGTCTTCCAGATAGACACGGAAAGACTGCCGATCGGGAAACTGATCGAAAGCCTTACCGTCACGGCGGAAGTTGGCGTAGACCTCAAAGCAGTGGCCCACGTCGCACACTATGACGAATGGTGGCGGCTCGTGGCCGGACGGCAGCAGGCGGACGTAATCTTCAGCTTGACGGCGGGCGTTCAGCATCAAGACGTCCTACGCCCGATCCGCGCCGCGTCGACCGCGTGATGCCGTTTCGGTCAGGAACAGGTCCGTCTGCCCTTGGACCTCTTTGTCGCCGCCCTTCTGCTGGCGCGACTGCTTGGCCTCTAGGACGAATGAGCCGCGCTTATAGAGGTCTATCCGTCTGCTGGCGACTGTCCCGTCGCGACCCGGTTCCTTGACGACGCGCTCAAAGACGTAGTCGTTTGTCTCGGGATCGCCAGCCGGATCAGGAGGTTGGAGGCCGAGAGCGTCGCACAGCTCGCGCAGGAACATGGCGTAGTTCGCCCGCTCCTGACCCCCGTCACGGCCCTGCCATCGAGCGATGAACGCCTCGACAGCGGACACCGGCGCGCTGTCGATCTTCCCGTGAGTCGTCCCCATTGCGGCACGATACGGGCGAGCGCAACGCTCAGCAATCGATAGGACCGAACGTCAGGCTATGAGGTGCCGATCGGGAGCAAGAGACTTGACAAAGCCAGCCAACGTTCCACTTTCGTTCTCATGGAGGTCGAGACATTAGGAATGGCGCGGAGCCTCGGCTGGAAGGTGCATATGAGATGCGCCGACGGCTATCGCGAGGGCACGAAGTCCATGCGGAAGTGCATTTACCGCAAGCAGCTTGATCTCGACACGTTGGTTTGCATGCGCGGCCCGAACTTCCCGCTGTCGCGCTTGGAGACGCGGCTTATGTGTCCGGCATGCGGAAGTCGCCGGGTAACGGTCGTGTTCGAGCCGCCAACCAATCGGCAGGTTGGTAACGGATGACAGGGAGGTTTCGATGGCCTCGGTGACCTACAACGTCGCGCTCGCTTTTATGCGGTCAGAGGACGGCGGCATTGTCGCGTGCGAGCCGAAAGAGGCACGCAGCTCGAACCAAGCGATCCGCATGTCCGACTTCTTGGCGACGACGGAAGGACATTGCGGAGCCATCGCGTTCTCGCGGACTGGTGACCCTGCTTTCGGCGATTTCGAAGATGCTGTGATTTCGAAGATAGTCGGCGAAGTCGATACCGGGCTATTGTCGGCCTAGCCGCTAAGAAGTGCTGTCGAAGAAAGGGGAATACCGAGCTGCGAGACCTGTCAGCGGGCATCAGCCGGAAATATCGGGAGAAATCGTTATGGCGAAACAACTGATCAATTTGAAGTTCAAGAACGGCGAAACCATCCGGGCGATGGTGGAGGCACAGCCCTCGGCGGTGAAGTCCCTAGCAAAGTCGGTGACGCCGCCCGATATAGATTTCGAGATGGTCGCCAACAAAGTGAAATTGATCGGCGAGGAAATTGCCGGTCAATTCGCCGCCATCAGTCCTATGCCCAGCAGCTATTCCGTCGCGTTCGGCGTAACCCTTACGGCGGGCGCTGGGGTCGTTTTCGCGACGGTAGGCGCGGAAGCCAGCCTTACCGTGACGCTCGCTTGGGAAAAGAAATAACGTCTCACGACGAGAAGGTGACGCGCAAACAGTTAGAAGCCGTGGTTCAATATGACTCTGACGCAGATTGGGGCTACTCGGTTTGGACGGTCCCGACGGACTGACGTTTTGAGATTGCAAACTCGGTGATGGATCGCACGGCCCGGCCCTACGTGTTCAGTGTGAATGAGGCGAGAGCCTCGCCAGGACTAAAGCGTCGCGGAGATCGCCACGCGGCTGGACGAGATCGCGACGATGTTCACCGGCTTCGCTACGCATTTCGTCGAGAACAACCTGCGCTAAAGCGCCGAGTGGGGTGAGAAGATCACTCGCGTGCGTATGCGAGGCAGGAGTGGGGGGGGCAGAATGAAGCGCCTTTGGCTCGTGCGGTTAGGCAAGAACGGAGAGCAAGAGGCCCACGCACTTGAACACGAAGAGCTGGTCCTGGGCTTCAATGTAGCCAACTTGGAGGGGGCGAAGGACCGGGACGCGGTGCTTCAGATCGCAAAGAAGTCGTTCCCGGACTTGAAGCCGAAGACCCAGCTGAACTTCGCTGCGCAGCTGAACCAGTTCTGCAACCAAATGCAGATCGGCGATCTCGTCGTCGTTCCGCTCAAAACGACAAGTCAGATCGCGGTCGGGGAGGTCGTCGGGCCTTACGTGCACGGCGACAAGGGAGCCGTCACGCGCAAGGTCAAGTGGCTGAGGTCGGACCTCCCGCGAGAGGCATTCCGGCAAGACCTTCTGTTCAGTTTCGGGGCTTTCATGACTGTCTGTGAGGTGCGGCGGAACGACGCCTTACGGCGGGTCGAAGCGGCAGTGAAGTCGGGCTCCGACCCCGGATACGAAACCGGCATCGAAAGACCGAAGAAGGCCGCAGTCGACATTGAAGTCGCCGTTGAAGACGCTACCGACGCTGATCGCGATCTGGCGCAGCTAGCGCGCGATCAAATCGAGAGGAAGATCGCAAGTTCGTTCACGGGACACGACTTCACCCGCCTCGTCGCCGAGATACTGAAGGCGCAGGGTTACGTCGCAAATGTATCGCCGCCAGGGGCAGACAACGGCATCGACATCGTTGCCGGCCGTGGAGCGTTGGGTTTCGATGCCCCTCGGCTCGTCGTGCAAGTCAAGTCAGGCGCAATCGTGGTCGACCAACCGACTTTGCAAGCCTTGATCGGGGCGGTGCAGGACACGCAGGCCCATCACGGGCTCTTGGTCAGCTGGGGTGGGTTCAAGCGCACTGTCGATGCGCGGCGCAACGAGTTGTTCTTTCGCATCCGCCTCTGGGGCCGAACCCAGATCGTCGATGCGCTGCTCGAGGCTTACGAACGCCTTCCTGAAGAGTTTCGAGCCGAACTCGCCATGCGCCGCATCTGGACTCTGGTACCCGACGAAGAGCAGGAGACGCCCTGACCTGTCACTCTATGTCGCGGAGTTCCAATTCGGCTATGATAACCGCTTGAACGCGGACATCTTCAGGGCTGCGATCAAGGAATGTGGGGTCGTCTGACAGGAGTACTTTACGCAGCCCTATTCGGGGCGTTTCTGTGCGTCTATGCCGAGCAAGTGTACCAATCATCGCTTGCGCCTCACGAACAGCACCATAGCCAACCAAGCGGAACCAGCACCCAGGAAACCAAAAAAGAAAGCATTCAAGATATCTCGGCCGAGACTGTCGCGTACTACACGAAGGTGCTGGCTGGGTTCACTGGTGTGTTGGCCCTCGTTTCCTGCTTGCAAATATGGCTGCTGATCCAAGGAGGCGCTGCCGCGCGCGAACAAGGTGCGGAGATGAAGAAAGCGTCCGCGCTCTCTGAAACACAAAATGCGATTATCGCGGCACAAACTGATATCCAAGCCAAGCAACACGAACTAAATAGGCTTCAATTCTATGCAGCGCATAGGCCAAGGCTTGTAGTGCGGTCTCTAGTATTGCGACAATTTGAAATTGGGCAAGATGTCATCGTCGATATGATAATAGCCAACGCGGGGGCCTCCGAGGCCCGGATCGTCGAAGGTAATGTCACGGTATCGGTCCCAAGAGACGGTCGATTGCCCCCCACCCCTCCATACGATCGGGACCGGCTGTTTTTGCTCAATATGATATTCGAAGGCGGTCACAAAAACTCGGTAGTAAAGACGCGTGGCGTTCCACTCCAAGACTGGGAGTGGGACAGTGTCGAAGCCCCGCCATTCGGGGGGCGGCTTTTCTTGTTTGGGTTCCTTGTTTACCAAGACGGTATTGGGAACCGCCGAGAAGTAGGATTTGGGCGCGTGTTCGATCCCCGCATTCGCCGTTTTGTAGTCTACGAAGACCAAAATTACGAGTATGCCGACTAGTGCCTACGAGGTATCGCGGCCCACCTATGACGCTCGCCAACATGCGTGAGAACGGCGTGCATGCCGTGACCGCGACATGCGAGGACTGCGGCCACAAGGCCGACGTGGTCGTCGACAAGCTCTCCGACACGGTGGCGCTCCCCGAGGCGGGCCGACAGTTGCGGTGCAGCCATTGCGGCGGCAAGCGGATCAAAACGCGGCCCGCCTGGCCTGGCACACGAAGCTCCGGCCAGGGATGGGCATTTGAACGACAGCTGTCCGAAGAAAGAGCTGGCGTTCGGCCCGTTTTCATGTATGATAATGCAATTAATTGCACTGACCCAGAGAACGGCGTCGCTTCGGCGATTTCATTGTGGGCCTGTGTTGGAACTGGCAGCTCGTCCCATATATGCAAGTAATTGCACGGAGGACGAGCTGCTGTAGAACAGATGGCTGACGAGGTGAGGTGGGAAGCGCGTCTCTCCGCGGAGGCGTCCCGCTTCGCTGAGGATTGAGTTCATTCTGCGCTGCTTCGAGAGGGAGGCAGTTGACGAGACGGAAGGTCATTACGGAGCCATCGCGTTCTCACGGCCCGGCGACCCGGCTCTTGGCCACTTCGACGATGCTGTGATCTTGAAGACGTCCGGCGAGGTCGATAGCGGGCTATCGTCCGGCTAGCTGCGAGCAAGTTCGAAGCGTTAGCTCGATCGCGGATCAGACGGCCTGCAAATTGCCGCCGACGCCTAGACGCGGACACGCTGACGGATGCGCTCGTAGAGCTGCACTTCGGCCTTGTGAGAGATTTCGACCACAACCGCAAATCTCTGTCGCCTTTCAGGGTTGGCCCATCCGGCCTCGCAGCGGATTACGAGGTAGTAGTCGTTGCCGTATCCCTTAATGTCCCGCTTGAATGTCGCAGTGGCGCGCTGCAGTGTTCCCTTTTCCCGCGCCTGGGGTCCGGGGATGAGCGAGCAGTCAAATTTGGCGGCGAGTTCGGGGAAGGGCCCCTCTTCCTTGGATCGCTTGCGATAGTGCTCAAAGATCAGGTTGGGTTCGCAACCTCGGATCAGTCGGAAACTCATTCCTACACCGGAGTAGTCGGTGCGCGTGTGCCTAACTGGCGGGTCGTATGCGAGAGTGACGCGGATCGATCGTTCGCCGGGTGCCGTCTGGAACGCTTCGGGAATGGGAATGCGGTAGACGGCAAAGTGATCCACCGCCAGTTCGTCTTCTCCGTACAGGACTACTCGTGCGTCATCGGAGAATGCGGCGCGTTCGAGATCGACCATGCCGTGACCGCAGACAGTCCTTGTTGCCTCGGTGCCGAAAAGCGCCAATCGTTGGAGCGACGCATCGGGAATTTCCGCGGAGCCGACCAAGAGGGCGCGGACAAGGTTTGCCGAGGCGTTTGGAAAGCGTGCGAGTATCTGGGCGGCGCTGAAGGCGACTCGCGGGGCGGCGTAGGAGGTGCCAGACCCGGCTGTAATGAGCCGGTCGAGAAACATATGGTGCAGTGTCAGGACGCCCGCGCTGGGTAGTTCCTCGCCACCCCTCAGGCGCGCGACGATCGCATCGAACAACAGTGTGCCGCCAATATCGACTAAGTCTGGCTTTGTTGCCCCACCGATGCCCGGGCCAACCCGGGAAAAGGGCGACGGTTCGTTCGCGCGAGTGATCGGCCGAACTGCGGCCTCGGCACCCATCGCAGCGTCCAAGCCCTCGCCGTGCGCAAGCGACCCAACTGTCAGCACGTTCATCGCCCCGGCTGGCTCAAAAAAGCGGTTGGCGTCCTCAAGAAGGTAGCGAGGGTATTCGGTCACTGCCTGTTCCAGCCGATTGCCGCTTCGAGGGCTTCGGTTGCCGGAGGAAACGATGATTACGATGTCGAGCTCGCCGGCGAGTTCATCGAGGGTCGCAGCCCAGGTTCCGACCTTGCCACCGTCGTAAAGTCGTTTTCGATCGGCCAGCGCGATCACGAATATGCGGCAGCCGTACAGTGCGTGAAGACTGGCAATTGCCTCTCGCATTTGGGAGGGCACGAGGCGGCCGTCGTCAAATGCACCGCGTTCATTCACGACCTTCGCTGAGCAAAGCCGCGCGCCGCGGGTCAGCGTGCCGGCAGCGAGCTGCGCCCGAAGATCCCCAAGGACAGCGACCCCTCCAACTCGCGTGCCATGGCCGAAATCGTCAGCGGAACCCAGGGTAGCCGGGACGCCGATCGCGCCGACCAGGATGTCCGCAAGAAATGGATGCGCATTCACACCGCTGTCGATCACGCCTATGACGGGCGCATCGTCGGCGACGGCATTCAGCGGCGGTACAGCTTCAAGTGCTAGATGCAAAGCGTCGGCGGTAGCGAGATCGGGTTGCGGGGGCTGATCGACACTGGCGATTTCTTCGACGGTCAACAATGTCTTTAAGAGCGCGCCCGGAAGGCGGGCACGAGCCATGCTGATGGAGGGGCCGACATATCGGTCAAAAACTTCGCCCTCTCGCGCCTCTATGTAGGCCACTATCTGGCCAAGCTTACGTTCGCGGAGCCGGCGCTCTCCGAGGTCCCATAGTTCGAGGTCGACGAGATAGGTTGATCTATCCTGAAAATCGGCCGGCTCAACCACGCCGTCTTCGCGAAAACGGGGACCGATACGGTCTCGCGGCTCGACTGCACCGATCGACTCGATTGCCGCAATAAAGCCGTTGTACGGCGGCGCTTTCTGGCCCAGCGGCACGCCGCCTTGCCACGCCTGCAGCCGGGCGCGGAAGTCACGCATGTCGTCGTTCGAAGCGAAGAGGATGAGGGTACGGTCAGCATCGCTGGACAGGACTGTCAGGCCGAGTTGCACCCATTGCTCCTCGAGCAACTGCCCGCTCATCTGCACTCGCAGGATCAAGGATGGGTCCACGAACTCGGGTTTGCGCCGGCGCTGCTGGGCGGTCACGGCCGCGTCGAGTTCACTCCTGAGCTTTGTACTGTGTCCTGCGAGGTCACGCTCTGGCGGTGGGCCGCCACCACGCTGCTTGCGTCGCTCCAATAGCTCAGGCAGTCGAACCAACACGAGATGTTCGTACCGCGCCATGGATAGCTCCGATTAGGAGGCTGGTTTCAGGCGCATGTTCTTGGCTCGCCGTCGCGCCTCGTCTCTTATCGCGCAGTTGAAATCACGTTCCTGCACCTGCTTGTGGCGCTCGATGATCATTGACTTGATCGCCTGAATGCAGATGCGCTCGATCTCCGCATACGAATAGCCCTCAAGCGCCGAGCTGTGACTGGCGGGATCGAAGGCAGTTGCGACATTCTTGAACTTCAACCGCAGGAAGCGATCGATCATCACTTTGTCCGGCTTCTCGAACCAGACCACTTCATCGAAGCGACGCCAGACCGCCGGGTCGAGTGACTGGTCGAGGTTCGTCGCAGCAATCAGGAACCCTTTCGGACGCATGCGGTCGATGAAAAGCAACAGGCTGTTTACGACTCGCCTTAGCTCGTTATGTTCGCTGTGATCGTCACGTGCTCTAGCGAGCGCGTCGAACTCGTCGAAGAACAGCACACACGGTTGCTTGCGGGCGAACTCGAATATCTTACGAACGTTCGAGGCGGTTTCGCCAAGGTAGGAAGAGACAAGGCGATCCAGCTTCACGACGAACAATGGCAAGCCCAGTTCGGCCGCGAAAACTTCGGCGCAAAGAGTCTTGCCACAGCCGGGAGGTCCACAAAACAATAGCTTAGACCGGATCTGGAGTCCGTGCCGGCGGACGTCGTCGGCGCGGCGGAACTCCTTGACCAACCCAAGAAGTACGCGAACGTTCGTGGCGCTGAGAATTATGTCAGTCTTGGTACGTTGCGGTTCAATGAGTTCTACGAAGTCGGATGCGGCCTCAGGAAAAGGGATGAGCGGTGCCAGGGCCTTTGGCCCGGTGGGGCGGCTCGGACCGGACTCAAGTGTGCGGCGAAGGGAGTTGGCCAGCACGCGATTGTTCTTCTTTTCCTCTTCAGTAATGATTTGCTCGGCCACGGCCCGGAATTCCTCGTCCCGGCCGTAACTGGCAAGCAGTTTCTTCATCAATTCGCCGCGCGCCATTGCTCGTCCCACAGGGGTTTGTGTGCAGGATCATACTCGGCATCGCACGCACTACGCTAATCGCCGGCACAGGGTTTCAAAGCCTCGTCAACAAGAACGGAGGCGGACCCTATTTGGCTCCTGGTGACTTCGGGCTCACCGGCAGCATGGATAGCGGGTCTCTCGGGCGGCGCAGCAAGCTGCTTTGCTTCCTCGACATCAGTTCCTGGTGCATCTCGACAATCAGCTGGCCCAGTTCTGGATCGCTGCCAACGGAGCCGGAGACCGTGGTCGCAACCCTGAAGCTGTCCTCAAGGCGCTGAATGATCTCCGAATTAATCGAGCGGGAGTTCGCCGACGCAGCTTCGGCCAGGCGCTGTTTCAGGTCGCCAGGAAAGCGAACTTTCATCTGAGGGTCAGATCGACTCATATTTGCACTATGGACCACCGTGGGGTTGCCTACAACAAGATAATGCCTTATGGTGGACCACGGTGACCTCACCCGTGAGTTTGGAACAATGACAGCCAAGGCAGAAATCGCCGGCAGGCTTCCCGTTCGACGCGGTTTCAGCGAGATGGAGGCAGCCGGTTACCTGTCGCTGTCGCCCTCGTTCTTCCGACAGCTCGTGATCGCCAACAAGATGCCGCGCCCGAGGCTGATCGGGACTCGCCGGGTTTTTGACATTGATGAGCTGGACACGGCCTTCAAAGCTATGCCTCGCGAAGGCGGCGAGACGGAGAGCGAGGCCGCCGACAGCATGGCCGACTGGTCATGACCGTCTTCAAGCTGCGCTACATCGACAGCTTCCGCGACAGCAAGACCGGAAAGCGGGTGTTTTATTTTCGCAGGCCGCGTGGCCCACGTGTTCGGCTACCTGACGACCCGAACTCAAAGGAATTTAGAGAAGCCTACGAAATCGCCTTAGAGGGCTCCCGCGTTCGGGAAAAGGTCCGGGCTTCCGCCCGCACGCCGGGCACGTTTGATTGGCTCATAGAGAAATATCTGGAAAGCATGAGCTTCGCCAGGAAGGCCAAGTCGACGCAGTATGCCTCCCGGCTCGCGGTCGAGCGTTACATTCGCGATAACGACCTGGGCCATCGCAAGTTCCGCGACCTCCGACGGCATCACGTCGAGAAAATGATGACGAACCGGGCGAGCACGCCAGGTGCCGCGAACGACCTCGTGAAGAAAATCCGATCCTTGATGAAATTCGCGGTCCAGAACGACTGGGTCGACAAGGACCCGACTGCGGGGATCGAGAAATTCAAGGAGGGGGAACACCACACCTGGACCGAAGCGGAAATTGCCCAATTTGAGGAGCGCTGGCCAATCGGCACTCGCGAATACGCGGCATTCGCCCTTTTTCTCTACACCGGACAACGACTGGGCGACGTCTGCGAGATGGTCTGGTCCGACATCGAGCGGAGCGCCTCCATAAGAGTGGCGCAGAACAAAACGAAAGCGAAGCTCACGATCCCGCTGCACAGCGAGCTTCGCGCCGCCTTGAGCGCGATCCCCAAAGAGCACGTCTCGATCCTGACGACGAACTTCGGCCGTCCGTTCACGGACAAGGGGTTCGGGAACTGGATGGCCGACCGGATCGCGATGGCGGGCCTGCCCGATCGTTGCGTCACCCACGGTCTCAGGAAGGCGGCAGCGCGTCGTCTGGCGGAGGCGGGTTGCACGACGAAGCAGATCATGGCGATCACGGGCCACACGACGTCGAGAATGGTCGACCACTACACGAAGGAAGCGGAACAGGAGGGGATGGCGATCTCGGCTATGGAACGCCTGGAGAAACAGACGTCGAACAAAAAGTCCCAAGCCGAATAGCAAAACCTGGAACAAATCTCAGAAACGCTAGCAAAAATAATAGCGTTCTGAGGTGGTGGTGCCCCTGGCCGGAATCGAACCAGCACTCCTTGCGGAACTCGATTTTGAGTCGAGCGCGTCTACCAGTTCCGCCACAGGGGCCCGCGCCAGGCGGACAGCGGCGATATAGAACGGCGCCGACGCGGCGGTCAATCCGGCGGCGCGGGACGGCGCCGAAATGGCGATTTTGTCTTGGCGGCCAAAGCGGTGGACTTCGGACGCCGGCGTAGGCTATGCCTCGCCGCGACCCCAAGCTGGAACGGCATGTTCAAACGCCTCTACGACTGGCTCATCGCCCTATCGCAGAGCGCCAGCGCTCCTTACGCGCTGGCGGCGGTCGCCTTCGCCGAAAGCTCGTTCTTTCCCATCCCGCCCGACGTCATTTTGGCGCCGATGTCGCTCGCCAAGCCGCGGCTCGCCTGGCGTTACGCGCTGATCGCCACGCTCGCCTCGGTGGTCGGCGGCATGCTCGGCTACGCCATCGGCGCGTTGCTCTACGACACCGTCGGGCAGTGGCTGATCGGCGTCTATGGCTACGGCGATCGGATCGCGGCGCTGCGCCAAGCCTATGCGAACTGGGGCGCGCTGGTGATCCTGATCAAGGGCCTCACCCCCATCCCATTCAAGCTGGTGACGATCGTCAGCGGCCTGCTCGGCTACAATTTCGGTCTGTTCGTCGTGCTGTCGGTGTTGACGCGCGGCGCGCGCTTCTTTCTGCTCGCCGCCGCGCTCAATCATTTCGGCGATCCGCTGCGGGTCGCGCTCGAGCGTCATTTCGCCGCTTTTCTCGGGATTCTTGCCGCCGTAGTCGTTATCGGCTTCGTCATCGCCGCCAAGGTGTTCTGATGTTCCTGCGTCTGGTCGCCTTCGCCTTTCCGCCCAACCAGCTCGGCCGCGCTCTGTGGACGACGTTCGTCGCGCTGGCGATCCTGGCGACGGTGTGGATCCTGCAGTCGGTCGGCTATCGCCCGTGCGAACTGTGTCTGACCGAGCGCATCGCATTCTATGTCGGCGCGCCGCTGGCGGCGCTGACCGCGTTCGCCGCCTATCGCGGCGCCGCCGTTTCCGCCCGGCTGGGCTTGGTCGTCCTGGCGCTCTGCTTCCTCGCCAACGCCGTGCTGGCCGGCTATCACGCCGGCGTCGAATATCACTTCTGGGAGGGCCCGACCGCCTGCACCGGAGCGATGACCAAGCCGATCGACGTCGCCGACATGCTCAAGCAGATCCAGACCGCCCAGGCGCCGCGCTGCGACGATCCGGCCATGCGCATCTTCGGCGTGTCGCTCGCTGGCTGGGACCTCGTCGTTTCGGCCGCCCTCGGCCTCTACGCGGCTCTAGCGGCGACGCTCAAGCGCTGAAGCGCGGCCGCCGCCTCGCGTCTCAGATCGGCGACTTGCCGAGCGGCAGGCCGTTGACCTTCATCACGCCGTCTGCGCCGATCTCGCCCACCCAAGTCAGCGACCCGTCGCCGTCGGTCTTGGCCAGACCCTTGGCCATAGCCAGCATCGGCGCGACCTTCTTCTCGACCTCTGGGCCGAGCGTCTTCAGCGCCGCTTGGGTCTTGTCGAAATTGCGCATGTGGACAGTCAGCTTGCCGGTCGGCTTGGCGCCTTTGTAGACAATGTGGCCTTCGAGAGTGATGTCGAGCAGCGGCGCGAGGAGACGCGACGGCTCGATGTCGATGACGACCCCATCGGGCCCGACCAGCTTGGCGCGAATCTTGGCCGCGTCGTCGGGCGAGATCTCCGGCCCGTCGCCGGCGAGACGCAGGTCGGCGACCATCTCGGCCGACGCCGAGGCGACGTCGAAGCCGCTGGCGCGGAAGCCGATTGCGAACGCCGTCGGCGCAAAGCCGGCGAACGGCGCTGGAATGAGGTCGGCCGGCAGCGCCAGGCCGCTCGCCTCGAAACGCTCGCCGAACGCGCCGGTCGGACCAAGCGCGCCGCTTGCGCCGAACTTCGCCGAATCGATCGTCACCTGGCCCTGCGGAATCTGCGTCGCGATCTTGTCGAGGCTGGCGGTCTCCTCGAATTTCGCCGGACTGGCGAGTGCGGCGGCGACTAGCGCCTTGAACGCCGCTTCGTTGGCGGCAAGCTCGGCGCGGGTCGGATGGGCGACGAGGAACGCCCACAGGTCGAGCAGCGAATGGGTTTTCAGCCCATCGAGTTTAATGTCCGCCGAAAGCTGATCGGTCGTAGCGGTCACCGAATAGGGCTGCGCGTCGGCCGCCGGCGCGTCGCTGCCGCCCTTAACGGCCTTGATAGCCTTCGGATCGACGTCGAGCTTGAAGCCCACGTTCGCCACTGTCTGCGTCATCGTTGCGGACACGGCGCCATCGGCGCCGGCTTGTCCGGTTCCGCTGACCTTCATGCCGCCGAATTGAAACTTCTCGTCAATGCCGGGGAACGTCGCTTCGACATTGAGACTCTCGGCTTCGCCCGCAACGCTTCGCCAGAAGCCGATGGCGGGGTCGATCAAGGCCTGCCCCTTGGCGCCGCTGGCCGCGATCGTCTCCGTCGCGTCGAGCGGCTGGCCGCCTTCCTGCATGTGGATGTGCGCGACCATGTCGGGGAAGCTCGAAAGCTCCGCCCGCCAAGCGCCGTCGTCCTGCTCGACGACGCGGTATTTCACCGTCGCGGGGTCGAATGCGAAGCCCGCCGTCTTCATCGGCGCGCTGAGCGCCGCAAGGTCGAAGGCGACCCAGAAGCCCAGGTCGGCAGGCGTGACCGTCGCCGACTTGCCGAGATACGTCGCGAAGAACGCTTGCAGCTTGGCGGCGCCGTCGGGACTCGGCGGCAGGTCCTTGGCGAAAGCGGAAGCGCTCAGCGCGGCAAATGCGACGCAGGAGGCCAGCGCGGCGTGGCGCGCGATTCGTGTGCGACAAGTAGGCATAACGATCCCCTCGCTCGTCTGTCCGGGCGCCGCTTCGGCTGCGGCCCGCCGAGTTTAGAGGAAACGCGGGCGATCGTCTCAACGCCCGGCGCAACCGGCGCGACAATCCGTCAACGCGGTTACGGTCTGACGAACGTTAGGCGGCAGGAAGGGCCGGCACGGCGCGGCGACCGGGGATCTGGGTCAAGGCGACGCCGGATTTCACCGCCGCCTGCACCTTCTCGAAAGCGCGCACCTCGATCTGGCGCACGCGCTCGCGCGAGACGCCGAACTCAGCCGACAGCTCCTCGAGCGTCACCGGGTCCTCGGCGAGCCGTCGCGCCTCGAAGATGCGGCGTTCGCGTGGATTTAGCACCCTCAGCGCGCTCTTGAGCGCGGCAAGCCGGACGTCGCTCTCTTCGCGGTCCGCGAGCACGCTCTCCTGGCTGGGGGAGTCGTCGACCAACCAGTCCTGCCATTCGCCTTCGCCTTCTTCGCGCAGCGGCGCGTTGAGCGAAGCGTCGCCGCCGAGGCGGCGGTTCATGTCAATGACGTCCTGCTTGGCGACGCCGAGCCGAGTGGCGATGGTCGTCACCTGATCGTCGCGCAGGTCGCCGTCTTCGAGCGCCGAGATCTTGCTCTTGGCCTTGCGCAGGTTGAAAAACAGCTTCTTCTGGCTGGCGGTGGTGCCCATCTTCACCAGCGACCACGAGCGCAAAATGTACTCTTGGATCGAGGCGCGGATCCACCACATGGCGTAGGTGGCGAGCTTGAAGCCCTTGTCGGGCTCGAAGCGTCGCACCGCCTGCATCAGGCCGACGTTGCCTTCGGAAATGACTTCGCCGATCGGCAGACCGTAGCCGCGATAGCCCATGGCGATCTTGGCGACGAGCCGCAGATGCGAGGTGACGAGCTTGTGCGCGGCTTCGCGGTCGCCGTGCTCGCGCCAGCGCTTGGCGAGCATATATTCTTCTTGCGGCTCCAGCATCGGGAACCGCTTGATCTCGGAAAGATAACGCGAGAGGCCGGATTCACCGGCGACGATCGGCAGAGCGGCGGCCATAGTACCTCCACAAGAGGGAGCTTGCGGCGCGCCGCGCTCCTGCGGCGGGACGACGCGCCGCATCGCAACATATAGTTCTGCCGACCATGGCTGAAAGAGGGCGAAAGGAAAGAGACTTTCTCTCCGGCGGATGACAATTCGTTCATCCGCTCGCCGCGCCGCCGTCCGCTCGCTCTCGCCGCAAAATGCTGACAAGATTATCCAAATCGTCGGGGAGGGGACTTTCGAAGGCCAGCGGTTCGCCGGTGATCGGGTGATCGAAACCGAGGATCGCGGCGTGCAGGGCCTGACGGCCGAAGGCCTCAAGCGCCGCTCGCGCGCCCTCCGAAAGGCGACTCGCCTTGGTCTTGAAACCCGCTCCATAGACCGAATCGCCGAGCAGCGGATGGCCGATATGCGCGAGATGGACGCGGATCTGGTGGGTGCGTCCGGTTTCGAGTCGGCAGACGACCAGACTCGCCGGACCGAGCCGTTCTTCGACCTGCCAATGGGTCACCGCCGCTCGGCCGCGCTTGTCGGCGACCACCGCCATCTTCTCGCGGCTGAACGGGTGGCGGCCGATCGCCGCCGCGACGGTTCCCGCCGCGCGTTCAGGGACGCCCCAGACCAGCGCCCGGTATTCGCGCCTGAGCGATCCGCTGCGGCCGTGGTCGGCGAACAGCGCTGCGAGGCCTTGGTGGGCGGCGTCGTTCTTGGCGACGACCAGCAGGCCCGATGTATCCTTGTCGAGACGGTGGACGATCCCCGGCCGCTTGACTCCGCCGACGCCCGACAGGCTCTCCCCACAATGGCGGATCAATGCGTTGACCAGCGTCCCGGCGGCGTGGCCGGGCGCGGGATGAACGACAAGTCCGGCCGGTTTATCGACGATGAGCAGATGCTCGTCCTCGAAGGCGATCGTCAGCGGCAGGTCCTCGCCGACGATCGCCGCGTCCTCGGCCGGCGGCACGGCGAGGGCGATTTGCGCGCCCTCGGCGACCCGAGCCGCCGGATCGCGCGCTTCGGCGCCGTCGACTGTCACTTGACCGGCCTCAATCAGCGCCTTCAGCCGCGTGCGAGAAAGGGCGAGCCCGCGCGCCGCGGCCGTCTGGCTGAGAAACCGGTCGAGCCTCTCGCCGCCTTCGCCGGCGCCGACGGCGCAGGCGAGGCGGTCGGCCGCCGTTGCGGTGGGCGAAGCGGAGGTTTCGGGGTTCGGCGGCGATCGCATGGGATTCCTGGGCGCGGCCTGACTTAGGCGCGCGAGGGGCGGCGGGCAAGGCGGATGCGCGGCGCCTCGCCATAGCGACAAGGCTCAGTCGTTCGCCTATCTTGCCGCCGTTTTGAGCGACGCAATCCGCGTCGGGAGGAGAAAATCATGGCTGTCGGCGCGGGCGAGACGTTTCTTGGGCTGGACATCGGCACCTCTTCGGTCAAGGCGCTGTTGATCGACGCTGAACAGCGCACGGTGGCGGACGTCTCCGTCCCGCTGTCGTTGTCGCGGCCGCAGCCGCTGTGGAGCGAGCAGAACGCCGACGACTGGGTCGACGCGGTCTCCGCCGGCGTCGCCGCGTTGCGCAAAAGCGCGCCCGACGCTTTCGCCCGGCTCGCCGGCGTCGGCCTGTCCGGCCAGATGCATGGCGCGACGTTCCTCGACGCCGCCGGCAAACCGCTCAGGCCCGCGATTCTGTGGAACGACGTGCGCTCGTTCGCCGAATGCACGGAGATGGAAAAGCGCGTTCCCGACCTGCGCCGCCGCACCGGCAATATCGCCATGCCGGGCTTCACCGCGCCGAAGGCGCTGTGGGTCGCGACTCACGAGCCAAACGTGTTCAAGGCGACCAAGCGCATTCTGCTGCCGAAAGACTATGTCCGGCTGAAGCTGACCGGCGAAGCGGTGTCGGAAATGTCCGACGCCGCCGGCACCTTGTGGCTCGACGTCGGCAAGCGGCGCTGGGACGACGAACTGCTCGCCGCCACCGGCCTCAACGTTTCGCACATGCCGAGCTTGGTCGAGGGTTCAGAAATCTCCGCATATCTGTCGCCTGAGACGGCCGCGGCCTGGGGCCTCGCCGGCAAGCGCATTCCGGTCGCCGGCGGCGCCGGCGACAACGCGGCGGCCGCCGTTGGCGTCGGCGCCACGGCTCCCGGCGCCGGTTTCGTCTCGATCGGCACGTCGGGCGTCGTGTTCTCGGTCACCGATCGCTTCGTCTGCCTGCCGGAACGCACGCTGCACGCGTTCTGCCACGCGCTGCCCAACCGCTGGCACGGCATGGCGGTGAACCTGTCGGCCGCCGCGGCGCTGACTTGGATCACCGAGCTTATCGGTCGCGGCGATGATGTCGGCGGCTGCGTCGCCGAGGCGGAAGCCTTTGCCAAGTCGGCCAAGGCGGTCGAGACCGCGCCGGTGTTTCTGCCCTATCTCAGCGGCGAGCGCACGCCGCACAACGACGCCAACGCGACCGGCCTGTTTGCCGGACTGAGGGCAGAGCACGGCGCCGCCGCGCTGATCTACGCGGTGCTCGAGGGCGTCGCCTTCAACTTCGCCGACGGCGTCGACGTGCTGACCGAAGCTGGCGCCCGGCCGAAGGCAACGATGCTGGTGGGCGGCGGCGCGCGATCGGCGTTGTGGGGACAGCTTATCGCCGATGCGACCGGCCTGACGATCGATCTCGCCGCCGGCGCGGAAGCCGGCGCGGCGCTCGGCGCTGCGCGGCTCGCCATGCTGGCGGCTGGCGCGGGCGACGAGGCGTCAGTCTGCAAGCGGCCGCCGACCCAGCGGGTGTTCGCGCCCGATGCGGTGCGCGCCGCGCTGCTCGCGCCCCGCCTCAAGCGTTACCGCGCGCTCTATCCGGCCGAGAAGGGGGCGCGCTGAGCGTGGGTTCCGTGCGGTCGCTTTAACTGTTCCTGAACGCCAGACTCGCTAGCGTGAACTCGATGTCCGTCGAGGAGGGCAGGGGTTGGCGTTCGCGAATTGGCTGTGGTCGGCGATCGTCGACCGGTTCGACCTTACCTTTGGGGTGACTGGACCCTATGGCGCGCCGGCGATAGCGGGCGCGCTTGTCTGCTCGCTCGCCTATTATGTCTGGCGGCGGCGATCGCGCGGACGTCCGGTCAGCGCGCGCGGCTTTGTGCGCACCGTCTTCGCTGGCCGGATCGTCTGGAACCGGTCATCGATCGTCGACGTGAAGATGTGGGTCCTCAACGGCCTCGTGCTCGCTGGCGGCTACGGCTACCTCGCCTTCGGCAATGTCTTCTGTCGCGACGCCACGCTTGCCGGTCTCAACGCCGGTTTCGGCGCCCGCCCGCCCGCCGCTTGGCCCGCCTGGACAGTGTTGGCGATGGCGACAATGTTCGAGTTGCTCGCCTATGAGCTCGCCTATTGGTTCGGCCACTTCCTCTTCCACCGCATTCCGGCGCTGTGGGAATTCCACAAAGTGCATCATTCGGCGGAGGTGATGACGACCTTCACCGAGTTGCGCCAGCATCCGGTCGAGATTCTCGCCTTCATGAACCTGATTGCGATCGCGACCGGCGCGGTGTTCGGCGCGATGACCTACGCGTTCGGTCCCGGCGTGCAGCCGTACACTCTGCTCAACGGCAACATCCTGCTGATGCTGTTCCTCGTCACTTACGGCCACTTGCGCCACAGCCACATGTGGATCCCGTTCACCGGCGTCGCCGGCCTCATCCTGCAGAGCCCGGCGCATCACCAGATCCACCATTCGGACAATCCCGCGCACTGGGACAAGAACCTCGGCTTCGCGCTGGCGGTTTGGGACTGGGCGTTCGGGACGCTTCACATTCCCGGCGTCGAGCGGGAGTCGATCCGCTTCGGCGTCGGCCCGACCGAGGATGAATTCAGCACCGTGCCGCGCAACTATCTCATGCCGTTCGTGCGCTTCGGCGAGCATGTCGGGCGCGGGCTTCGCCGTTTCGCGCCGCAGCCGCGGCGTGAAGGCGTGCGCGGTTCGCACAGCTGAGCTGCGGTCGCGTCGTCGAGCGACAGTGACGGGCGGCGCGGTTCGCGGATAAGATCGCTGCGATCTCGCTGGGACGCTGAATGACTCAGGACAAATTTGCGCTGGTCAGCGGCGGCGGCCGCGGCATTGGCCGTGCTGCGGCCCTGGCGCTCGCCGCGGCGGGCTGGCACGTCGCCGTCGCCGGCCGCAGCGCGCCGCCGCTCGCCAGGGTTGCGCGCGAAATCGAACGGCTTGGTCGGCGCGCGCTGGCGCACGCCTGCGACGTTGTCGATCCGGCGTCGGTCGATGGCCTTTTCGCGGCGGTGGAGCGCGCCTTTGGCCGGCTCGACCTGCTGTTCAACAACGCCGGCGTCAGCGCGCCGGCGGTCGCCTTCGAGGCGCTGGCCTACGAGCAGTGGAAGGCGGTGGTCGACGTCAACCTCAACGGCGCGTTCCTTTGCGCGCAAGGCGCCTACGCGCTGATGAAGCGGCAGCGGCCGCAGGGCGGGCGGATCATCAACAACGGCTCGATCTCGGCCTACGCGCCACGGCCGATGGGCGCGCCGTACACCGCGACCAAGCACGCAATCTCGGGCCTGACCAAGTCGATTGCGCTCGACGGCCGCGCCTTCGACATCGCCTGCGGCCAGATCGACGTCGGCAACGCCGAGACCGAGATGACCAAGCCGATGCAAGTGGGCGCGCTGCAGGCCGACGGCCGCATCGCCGTCGAACCGCGGATCGACGCCGCCGAGATCGGCGCGGCGATCGTTCACATGGCGAGCCTGCCGCTGTCGTCCAACGTCCTGTCGATGACGCTGATGGCGACGAAGATGCCGTTCGTCGGGCGCGGCTAAGACGTTCAGTCCGGCGCGGCGGTCAGCGGCTCGAACGGGCGCGGCAGCGTATCGCGCGCGAGATCGCGCTCGAACAGCTTGATGCCCAGCGGTTCGTTGCCGTTGGCGTGGACGAGCACAATCGAGCCGGCGCTCGGGCGCTGCTCGAGCGCCAGCCAGGCGTCGGCGCCGAGCGAGATCAAGTGATGGCGCCGCACCGCCTGCATCAGCGGCGCGCTGGAGACCAGGCCGGGGAAGCGGAAGAACAGCGACGGCGTCTGGCCGTTGGCGACGAGCAGCCGCTCGAGCTGAAGAATCTCCGCGTCGGCGTCGACGCCGGCCTCCAGCAGGAAGTTATGCTCGTCAGGCGCGCCGCGCGCGTAAGGGTGATGATAAGTGTGGTTGACCCACAGGATGTCGAGCGCGCCGCTCGCCTGCTGGTCGAGGAGCCAGCGATAGTCGGCGAAGTGATGCGTGAGCCACAGCCCGGAAATCGACAGCGCGACCGGCGTATGCGGCCCTTGCGCAGCGAGCTTTTCGAGGAAGCCGCGCTCGAGCGGCTTCAGGCTCGGGCAGAGGTCGCCAGTGACGAACGCGCCGGGCGCGTCGCCATGGACGAGGCCGGCGTTGCGCAGGAAACCGCGGTGGACGAGGCCGGGCGCCGCCGCCGAATCCTCGATCGCCCGCATCATCCGGGTCGAAGCGAGCGGGGCTTCGTCTGTGTCGGCGCAGGTCCAGCAGGCGGCGCGCTCGATGCGGGTGGTCAGCTTGTCGGGATTGGCGACGAGCAGCAGCGGTTCGCCGCTGACGCTCATCGATCGGATGGCGATGCGCTGGCGGCCGTCGGCGGCGTGGCAAGCCTGCAGGGTCGAGCGATAGTCGGCGACCGCGTCGGCGCGGCTGAGGCGCTCGGGCGTCGGCGGACGCCATAAGCAGGCGGCCGCGTCGTCGTCGGCGCGCGCGGCGGCGCAGGCGCAGAGCGTGAGGGCGGAGGCGAGAACGAGGCGGGCGAGGCGCGAGGGCAGGGCGGAACTCCGGTTTCGCGCCGTGGGCGACAATTCCGTGCGGCGAACAAACGATATCAGCGGCTTCGGCGCCATTTTGCGCGCGGGCGTCGCTGCCGTCAAAGGTCGGCGGTTGGACGTTTCCGCGCCTGCGCGCGTTTGTCGCGCCATTGATGATTTTCGTTGCAAAGTACTGAGGAAGTGCTTTATGATCTGATGGTGACGAAATCGGCTTCGGACTCTGCCCTTGTGACGTTGCGTTATGCGCTGGAGCCCAGTCCTGCGGCCGCGCAAGCGATCGAAGCGACCTTCGCCGCCTATGACCGCATGATGGTGATCCTCGAAGAGCATGCGCCGCCCGGGGCCAATCTGGTCCTCCTCCACGAACGCGCGTACGAGAAAATTCGTTCGGCCACCGACTTGCCAGCGCGTCTCGTCACCCTTGGACTGCGTGATCGCGCGAATTACAATGCTGGAGCGGCTATCCGCCGTCTGCCGCTGGACGAGAAACTGTTCGCCATCAAGGCGCCGACGATCCTGACGATCGGCACCGTGAAAGGGCGCGTTACGGTGCCCTATCACGTTCCCGGCTATCGCTCGGGCTGGAAGGGGCCGTTCGCCGCAAATTTGGTCGCCAGCGACGGCGCCTATGAAATTCATGTCGCGGTCAATTCGCATTCACTCCAAAACGAGGAGAAGACAGTGGGCAGCGAAAGCATCTTGGCGCGCACAGGGCGGCTTTTGGCCGGCATAGCCAATCAGGCGATCGACAACGCGGAAGGAGTCAACAAGCTGGCGATCGTCAATCAGGCGATCCGCGAAATCGACTCGGCGGCCGATGAAGCCCGCGCAGCCCTGGGCAAATCCCGCTCCGAGGAGTTTCGCCTGAGGAGCCGGCAGCGAGAAATGGCGTTCGAAACCGAGACGCTTGACGGGAAAATTCGACTGGCGCTCACCGAAGGGCGCGAAGATCTGGCTCGGGCCGGCGTCGCGAGGCAGATCGACCTGGAATCGCAGGACGTCGTGCTCGAGCGGGCGATGGAACTCGTCAAACTCGAGATCGAGGAGCAGACAAAGTCTCTGCAAGCGATACTGGGCGCACGCCGGGAAGCGGAAGCGCGCCTGGCGGACCTGAAGAAGAGCGTGCTGCGACATTCGCCCGAGGATTTGGAAGGCGTGTCGCGCGCCGCCAAATCCGACGCGGCCGAACGGGCGGCGGCGGCGATCTCGCGAGTCACCGGCGTTCCGCCTGGCGCTGCTCCTGGCGCACAAGAACTCGATGAACTCGACCGGTTGCAGCGTGAAAGAGCGATCGACGCGCGCCTCGAACAGATCAAGGTCGCGCGATGAACGGCGCGATCGACGCTCTGCTGGCGCCGGACGTTCGCCCCTTCGTCATCGCAGGGGCGATCATGATCGTGTTGGCGGGCATCGAGATGCTGACGTCCGTGATTGGATTCTCGATCAGTCATGTCGTCGGCAAGGATTTCGATTTCGATGGCCACAGCGGCGCAGGACTCGCCAGCGTGATGGTTTGGATCAACGCTGGGCGGGTGCCGTTGTTGATCCTCATTTTCCTATTGCTCGGCGTCTTTTCGATCGAGGGATTCTTCCTCCAGGCGATTGCGCACGGGATCGGCGCGCCAATGCCGACGTGGATAGCCTCGCTGTTGGCTCTCGCCGGTACGCCGTCAGTGGTCAGACTCGCCGGCCGCGCGATCGCCCGCGCGATTCCGCGCGACGAAACCTACGCGATCAACGAAGAAGACTTAGTCGGTCGAGTCGGCGTTGTTACGATCGGCCCGCTCGATCATGGATTGCCTGGCCGAGTTCGGCTCAAGGACGCTTTCGGCAATTGGCATAGCGCGGCGGCGCGCGCCAGTTCCGACTCCAAAGAACTTGGGATCGGAACCAGCGTGCTGCTGGTCGCCCGCGATGAAAAGGGATTCGTCGCGATCGCGGCGCCCGCGGAGTTGCTCGAATCTTAGAATCTAACTGAGGGGGCATGGCCATGTATTGGGATCTCGCGTTGCCGATTGCCGTCGGCGTCATTTTGATTCTCGCGATCGGCTTTGTTTTCGCTTCGCTATATCGACGATCGACCCGCGACGAAGCTTTTGTGCGAACGGGCCTCGGCGGGCAGAAGGTCATTCTCGACGGCGGTTCGCTTGTCCTGCCGATCTTCCATTCAGTGGCGTTGGTCAATCTGAAGACGCTGCGGCTGGAAGTGGCGCGTGGCGGCCCGGATTCACTGATCACCAAGGATCGTATGCGCGTCGACATCGGCGCGGAATTCTACGTTCGCGTCAAACCCGATACGTCATCGATCGCCCTGGCCGCGCAGACCCTGGGCAACAGGTCCAATGACGCCGATCAATTGCGTGAACTGGTTGAAGCCAAGTTCGTCGACGGACTCCGCTCGGTCGCTGCGACGATGATTCTCCAGGACCTCCAAGAGCAGCGCGCCGTTTTTGTGAAATCCGTGCAGGATGCGGTCGGCGCCGATATTCAGAACAACGGCCTCGAACTTGAATCGGTGTCGCTGACCAAACTCGACCAGAGCGACATCAAGCATTTCAACCCCACCAATTTCTTCGATGCGCAT
>Ga0181529_10002324_pt1 | contig 22959 bp, 24 predicted proteins | sample PEATcosm2014_Bin_36_FD_119763 | JGI IMG/M metagenome (GOLD analysis project Ga0181529, IMG submission 119763) | Peatland microbial communities from MTU Mesocosm Facility, Houghton, MI, USA - PEATcosm2014_Bin10_30_metaG | ecosystem: Environmental > Terrestrial > Soil > Wetlands > Peat | place... | reverse complement strand
CTCCGGCTCCGACTTCGTCGAGATGTTCGTCGGCGTCGGCGCGAGCCGCGTGCGCGACATGTTCGAGCAGGCGAAGAAGAACGCGCCGTGCATCATCTTCATCGACGAAATCGACGCGGTCGGGCGCCATCGCGGCGCCGGCCTCGGCGGCGGCAACGACGAGCGCGAACAGACGCTCAACCAGTTGCTGGTCGAGATGGACGGTTTCGAGCAGAACGAAGGCATCATCATCATCGCCGCGACCAACCGGCCCGACGTGCTCGACCCGGCGCTGCTGCGCCCCGGCCGTTTCGACCGGCAGATCGTCATCTCCAACCCCGATTTCATCGGCCGCGAGAAGATCCTCAAGGTGCACGTGCGCAAGGTGCCGCTGGCCCCCGACGTCGACCTCAAAGTGGTGGCGCGCGGCACGCCGGGCTTCTCCGGCGCCGACCTGATGAACCTGGTCAACGAGTCGGCGCTGCTCGCCGCGCGGCGCGGCAAGCGCGTCGTCACGCGCGACGAGTTCGAGGACGCGCGCGACAAGATCATGATGGGCGCCGAGCGGCGCACGATGATCATGACCGACGAGGAGAAGCGGCTGACCGCCTTCCACGAGGCGGGCCATGCGCTGGTCTCGATCGCCATGCCGGCTTCGACGCCGATCCACAAGGCGACGATCATCCCGCGCGGCCGCGCGCTCGGCATGGTGCAGTCGCTGCCCGAGCGCGACCAGATCTCGCAGAGCTACGAGCAGCTCATCGCTTTGCTGGCGATGTCGATGGGCGGCCGCTCCGCCGAGGAGCTGGTGTTCGGCAAGGACAAGGTGACATCGGGCGCCGCCGGCGACATCCAGCAGGTGACCCGGGTCGCGCGCGCGATGGTGACGCGGCTCGGCTTCTCCGAGAAGCTCGGCGCGGTCATGTATGGCGAGAACCAGGACGAAGTGTTCCTCGGCTATTCGCTTGGCCGCACGCAGAACATCTCCGAAGAGACCGCCAAGGTGATCGACGAGGAAGTGCGGCGCCTGGTGCACGAAGCGCACGAGACCGCGACCCGCATCCTCACCGAACGGCGCGCCGACCTCGACACGCTCGCCAATGGCTTGATGGAGTTCGAGACGCTGACCGGCGACGAGATCGCCGGCCTGCTCAAGGGCGTGCGTCCGGTTCGCGACGCGGCCGACAACAAGGAGCCGCCGCCGCCGCGCGCCGCCGTGCCGGTGACCGGCAAGCCGCGCAGTTTCGGCCCCGACGCCCCCGGCCTCGAGCCGCAGCCGCAGACCTGAGGGCGGCGGACAGTCTGAGATAAGCGACGGGCGCCCCAAGGGGCGCCCGTTTCGTTTGCAGCGCTTGTGCCCCGCCCCTTACCCCGGCGCCCGTCATGGCCGGGCTTGCCAGCGACGCCCGCGCGCCGAACAAAAGCCTCCGAAAAGCGGAGGCACAGAGGTCGCCGCCCCGTTCCCGTCGGCGCTCGCATGGGCCATAGTGACTTGTCCTCTGCGCGCGCGAGGAGGGTCTCCGCCATGAAAACCTGGATTGCGGCGCCGATCGTTTGGGCGGCTCTGGCCGCGACGGCCGCCGGAGCCGAAACGCTGTCGAAATCCGTCCCCGCCGGCCAAACGACCAAGCTCGACCATTACACCGGCTGGAAGGACGACTGCTCGTTCCTCGAAATCGCGGTCAACGTGCTCGCCAAGCCGGCGCATGGCGACGTGAGCCACCGCATCGCCAGCGGCGTCATCCCCGCCAACGCCAAGCTGGGTTCAGCCGGAAGCTGCGCCGGCAAGCCGACCAAGGTGCTGGAACTCTACTATCGGCCGGCGAAAGGCTTCCACGGAGCGGACACGCTGACCGTGGAGATAACCAACGGCTCCCAGAATTCGACGACGTTCACTTACGAAATCACCGTCGAATAGGCTGGCGAGCGCGCGCCGCCGTGCCGGTGACCGGCAAGCCGCGCAGTATCGGCCCCGCCGCCCCCGGCCTCGAGCCGCAGCCGCAGACCTGAGACGAGACTCGGACTGCGTAAGACAAATGACGGCGCCCCAACGGGCGCCCGCATCGTTTTCGGCCTCCTCCTTCGGGGCAAGCGGCAGCTGTTGACGCGCTCGGCGAGGGCGTCTAGGCGCGGCCAACGGCCGCGCCCACATTGGCGCCCCGACGCTTCACGAGCCGCAGCGCGCGCCTGCGCGTTAGGGGAAGAGCTGGATCGAGCCGCTCAGGCTGCGGTCGCGCACGCCGTCTTTCGTCCTGTAGCGGACGCGCACCGTGATCAAGGTGTTGCTCGCGTCCTCGATCTGGCTGGCGGTCAAAACCAGTTTGGCGCCTTTGACCGGTTTGGAGCACTGCTGCATGCGCGGAAGGACCATGGCTTCGGCAGCCGACGCAGTGACGCCCTGCGGGCCGTCGACGATCGTCGCTTCGATCGGCGCGACGAGAAGCGACCGGCAGTTAGCGACCGAATACAGGTCCGCGACCTCGCTGGACTCGCCGCTCTTCAAGGCGATGGAAAAGGCGTTCGTCTGCCAGGACTGGGCGCGGGCCGCGCCGACGCTCAGGCACAGCGCGACGCAAACGGCGGCGGCTGAGTAGTTCACGAACCTCATATCTTGCTCCCCTCGCTATCAACTTCGGAGCATGCTGTTCGTCAGGGAACGACGACGGCGTCGAGATCGAAGCTCTTCTGTCTGTCGCCGTCCTGCGTCGCATATTTGACCCGCAGGACGACCTCAGCGTGGATCTTCTCCTTGATGTCCTTCGCCGCCGTCAGCGTCAGCATGCCGCCCTTGACCGGATTGGCGCAGTTCGAGGTGTGCGCGATGACGTCCTGCTCGTGGATCGCCGCCGTGATCTCCGGCGGACCGTCGAGAATCTCGACGGTCATCGGCCCTTTCAACAGCGAGCGGCAGTTGGCGATCCACCACACGGTGGAAAGATTGACGGTCTCGCCACTCTTCATCACAAACGGCTCTCCCGCCGAGGCTGGCAAGCCAGCGCAAGCCAGCGCGGTCGCGCCGAGGAACAACGCCTTAAGTATCTTCATCGCGCGCCCCGTCTGAGGGGCCGGGCGCCCCCAGACGACGCCGGTCCGCGCTCGGCCTACCCTCGGGCGTCGTCACGAACAAGGTTCGGTCCGCCTCCGCGCCGAATTGGTGACAATCGAAGTAACGCTCGCCATTTTCCCGCCGACCCGCCGCGCCGTCGCAGAGGCGCCTCTTCCGTGGACGCGCACGCCGAGCGCGTCAGGGCGCAGCCGGCGGTCGCGCCTGCAGCCCCACCCTCACCCGCCCGTCAGCGCCTTGAGCGCCTGGCGCGCGTCGGCGGCGTCCCAGTCGACTGGGCCGGCGACGACGCCAAGCTCGCAGCCGTCCTTGTCGATCATCAGCGACGTCGGCAGGCCGAGCGCCTTGCCGGCGAGGCGCAGCGTCTCAAACGCGTCTCCACTCGGATCGGCGTAGCGGGTCAGCGCCTTGACGCCGATCTGGTCGAGAAAAGCGGCAGGGCGATCGAGCCGGGCGGTGTCGACGTTGACCGCCACCACCTGGAAATCGGGCGAGCCGGCGCTTTGCTGCAGCCGGTCGAGCGCCGGCATTTCCGCGCGGCAGGGCACGCACCAGGTCGCCCAGAGGTTCAACAGCAGCGCCTTGCCGCGAAAGTCGACGAGGCTGAGCTTGGCGCCGCCCGGCCCTTCGAAGGCGATCGTCGGGGCGAGCTTGGGCGCGCGATCGACGGCGAGCGCGGCGATGTCGCCGTGGGCGAGCGGCGCGAGCGCTGCGCTGCGGGCCGCCGCGGCGGCAGGACAGGCTGCGGCGGCCTTGCCGACCGGCGCTCCCGTCCCGTATAGGACCGCGACCGCCGCCACGGCGGCCAGCGCGCCGGCGCCGCCCCAAAGCCGCCATCGACGGGTTCGCGCCGCGTTCTCGTCCATCGTTCTAAAGGCCTCTCTTATGAGCAACACCATGTGGGGCGGGCGTTTCGCCACCGGCCCGGCCGAGATCATGGAGGAGATCAACGCCTCCATCGATTTCGACCGCAAGCTCGCCGCCCAGGACATCGCCGGCTCGCTCGCCCATGTCGCGATGCTCGCCGCCCAGGGCGTCGTCGACAAGGCCGACGCCGACGCCATCGCCGCCGGATTGAACCAAGTCAAGGGCGAAATCGAGGCGGGAACCTTCGCCTTTTCGCGCGCGCTCGAGGACATTCACATGAATGTCGAGAGCCGCCTCGCCACGATCGTCGGCCCGGCGGCGGGCCGGCTGCACACCGCGCGCTCGCGCAACGACCAGGTCGCCGTCGACTTCAAGCTGTGGGTGCGCGACACGATCGACGCGCTCGACGGCCAGATCGCCGACCTGCAACGGGCGTTGGCGACCCGCGCGCTCGACTGCGCCGACATGGTGATGCCCGGCTTCACCCATCTGCAATCGGCGCAGCCGGTCACCTTCGGCCACCACCTGCTCGCCTATGTCGAGATGCTCTCTCGCGACCGCGGCCGCTTCGCCGACGCGCGCAAGCGGCTCAACGAATGCCCGCTCGGCGCGGCGGCGCTCGCCGGAACGTCGTTCCCGATCGACCGCTTCATGACGGCGAAGGCGCTCGGCTTCGACCGGCCGACCGCCAATTCGCTCGACAGCGTCGCTGACCGTGACTTCGCGCTTGAGACGCTCGCCGCGGCGGCGATCGCCGCGACCCACCTGTCGCGCCTGGCCGAAGAGATCGTGCTGTGGACGACGCCGCAGTTCGGCTTCGTCAAGCTCTCCGACGCGTTTTCGACCGGCTCGTCGATCATGCCGCAGAAGCGCAACCCCGACGCGGCCGAACTGGTGCGCGGCAAGACGGGGCGCGTCGTCGGCGCGCTGATCGGCCTGTTGACGGTGATGAAAGGTCTGCCGCTCGCCTACGCCAAGGACATGCAGGAGGACAAGGAAGGCGTGTTCGACGCGCTGCAAACCTTGTCGCTCGCGCTGGCGGCGATGGCCGGCATGATCCGCGACCTGACGCCCGACGCCAAAAAGATGAAGGCGGCGGCGGGCGACGGCTACGCGACCGCGACCGACCTCGCCGACTGGCTGGTGCGCGAACTCAAGCTGCCGTTCCGCGAGGCGCACCACATCACCGGCCGCATCGTTGCGCTCGCCTCGACACGCGGCGTCGCGCTGGAGAAGCTGAAGCTCGAAGAGATGCGCAGCGTCGAGCCGCGCGTCACCGCCGACGTATTCGCGGTGCTCGGCGTCGAGCGCTCGGTCAAGAGCCGCACGTCCTATGGCGGCACGGCGCCGGTCAATGTGCGCAAGCAGGCGAAGGCGTGGCTGAAGCGACTGGGGAAGGAGTGAGCCGCTTCGCTTGCACCGCGCCCGCGGGCTAGGCGGCGCCGAGCCTCGCGTCCAGTCCTGCCCGCTTGCGGGTGATTTCCTGAACCGAACTCCAGTCCTTGTCCGCCATGCCGTCGGTGATCGCGGCCGCCATTTTCGCGACGATCGCGTCGGCGATTTCGACAGGACAGTTCGCGCCCTCGGCGGCCGCGCGAATGAGCCGCAAGTCCTTGAACCCGGCCGTCATCGAAAACCCGGTCGAGCCGTCGGCGTCGCGCGCGTACAGCCGCTGGGCGTAGGATTTCAGGCCCGGCAAGGCGAAATTCTGCGCGAACATCGAGTACTGCGCTTCGCGCGAAGCGCCGAGGCAATCCGCGAGCGTGAGGCATTCGCCCATCGCCTCGATCACGGCGGCGAGGAAAAAGTTGGCGCACAGCTTCTGATTGTTGGCTGCGCCGGCGGGACCTGGAAACGGGACGATCCGAACCGCAAAGGCGCGGCAAATCGGCTCCACTTCGGCGATGGCGCTTGCGTCGCCGGCGAGAAACTCCACAAGCTCGCCGCTCGCCGCTGCGTCCGGACGCCCAAGGACAGGACCGGAGACGTAACGGGTTCCGCTTTCGGCATGCAGCGTTTGCAGTCGATTGGCGCAGGCGGCCGAGATGGTCGTCACGCAGAGATGGACCGCACGCGGCTTCATCGCGACGAGGGCCGGACTTCCCGCATGGAAGATCGCTTCGAGCGAGGCGTCGTCGAAAAGGCTGGTGACGACCAGATCGGCGTCGGAGACGGCCGCAACGGGATCGGCCGCGACGACGATCCCCCTCTGTGCGAAAGGCCGCGCCTTGTCGGGATTACGATTCCAGACCGTCAGCGTGTGCCCCGCGGCGCCGGCAAGGCGATCCGCCATGCCCGAGCCCATCCGGCCGAGTCCGAGGAAGGCGACTTTCATTGGCTTTGCTCCGGCTGTTCGTGTGAGGGCTTCCAAAGGACGCCCTGAGATCCGCGATGAAATCGGTCAACTCTTGCGCTCTGATCGCTGTGAGGCCCCGTGACGGTCGGCGTCGACGAGAAATGCGAATTCGTCCACGGTGGCTGCATCGTCATCGCGAGCGGCGATTATCCGAGCAATATTCATATTTTCATACTCGCATTCCGGCGGCCCCAATGGCGGCACGATCGTCTCGGCAAGGCGTTGATTTTATTCGGACTACACCCAAGCAGTCGAGATCCGAGGCGACTGTCGCGGCGATCTTCGAGGCCAGCGCTCGGATTCTGCAGCGCCGCGGCGTCGCCGCATTCAACACCAATGCGGTCGCCGCCTTGGCCGGCGTCAGCGTGGGAACGCTCTACCAATACTTCGCCAACAAGGACGCGATCCTGGTCGCGTTGGCGCGCAGGGAGCTTGGCGAGGCGCTCGCAGGGGTGGTGTCGGGACTGCGATCGAAGCGGGGCGCGCCAGACGTCGAACCGGCGCGCGCGGCGGTGCGCGCCGTGCTGAAAGCCTTCGGCGGGCGCCAACGTTTCCGCAAGCTTCTGATTGAAACCCTGATCGCCAGAGGCATGAGCGAGGAACTGTCTCGTCCGGTTGAACTGGTTGCGCAGGCGATTGCGGGACGCCTTCGCGAGGGCGTCGACAATAACGTCGCCGAAATCTCCCCTGTCCGTCTATTCGTTCTGACCCGCGCGGTCATCGGGGTCATCCGAGCCGCGGTCATGGAGCAGTCGGAGTTCCTCGACACGCAACACCTCGAGGAAGAATTGGTCGCGCTGGCGCAAGCCTATCTTCTCCCGTTCGCGCCGCGATCCCGGCTGCCGAGGGTCGATCCGGCGCCGTCTTCCCCCGTAGCGCCTTGACGGCGGCGAGAACCCAGCTCACTCCAATTCGAGTCTCCGCCTCCGTCGGACGAACGGCGAGTGGACGGGGGCGCCGGCGACGATGCGGCCATCCTCGCCCCACTCCGCCATGCGGTTGAACGGGATCACGGCGCGCTCGCCGACGCGCGGCAGGACGGCGCGGAAGTCGGCGACAATTCCCTTCAGCCGCGCTGCGACGACCGCCGGGTCGGAATAGCGCAGACCCGCCTCGACGCCGTAGGCGACAAACGGCGCAAGCACTTCGTAGCCGACATAGGCGAGCGTGAAGTTCACCGGCCACAGCATCAGGTCGATGTCGCCCGAGCGTCCATCGAACTCGTAGGTGCTGCGGCTGGTGCCGACCGTCACCGACAGCATCGCCCGCTTGCCGACGAAGCGGCCGTTCTCGAAGCGCTTCTTGCTCGTGTAGGCCTCGCCGTAGGCGAACACGCGGTCGAGCCAACCCTTGAGCATCGCCGGCGGCAGGTGCCACCACATCGGATATTGCAGCACCAGCAAGTCGGCACGGTCCAACAGCGCCAGTTCGTCAGTCACGACCTTGGGCAGGGCGCCGACTTCGCTGGCGTGACGTTGCTCGGACTGTGGGTCGAAGCGAGCGGGGTCGCCGCGATCGACAAAGTGTTCGGGGCGTTCGCAAGGATCGAAGCCCATGGCGTAGAGGTCGGAGGCCGAGACCGTCCACCCTTCCGCTTCGAGCGCCGCTGCTCCCGAACGAACGAGATGGGCGTTGAAAGATTGCGGTTCGGGATGGGCGAGAACGAAATGAGCGTGCATGGCGCCTTCATACGCGCCGGGACATCCGGGCGACAGCGCCGCGCATCGTTCCTGCTCTTCTCGCTGGCCGCTTTTGACAAACTCCACTCCCTCCGCTATATGTCACCTTATGGTGACAACGGCCTCCAATCCGACCCGAGACTCCGAGGCGATGCGAGCGCGCATCTTGGCGGCGGTCGGCGTGCTGATCATGCGCGACGGGCTCGCCGGCGTCGGCATCAACGCGTTGGCGCGCGCGGCGGGCTGCGACAAGGTGCTGATCTACCGTTATTTCGGCGACCTCGATGGCGTCTACGCCGCCTATGCCGCCAAGGGCGATTTCTGGTGGACGGTCGAAGACCTCACCGAGGGACTCGACCCTGCGCGGACGTCGTTGGCGGAAGCGCTGAAGACGATGCTGCGCCGCCACGCCGAGGCCTTGCGCGCGCGTCCGATCACGCTGGCGGTTCTTGCCGCCGAACTGACGAACCGCACCGCGCTGGTGGTTGCGCTCGAGACCGTGCGCGAGCGTCGCGCGCTGCAAGCCTCGGCCTGGATCGGCGAACGTTACCGGCTGCCGCCTGGGCTGGATGTCGAGGCGATCAGCATGCTGGTCGGCGTCGCGATCAACTATCTCGCCGTTCGCGCCCGCACCCTCAAGGTCATGAGCGGCGTCGGAATCGCCAGCGACGCGGATTGGAAACGCGTGTTCGCGGCGATCGACGCGATCGTCGACGCGCTCGCGCCGGGCGTTTGATTTTTTTGCTCGCCTTGTCACCGGCCGGTGACGAACAGATGGAGATTGCAATGACCCCATTCGCCTCGAATCGTCGCGACGCCCTGCGCGCCGGCGGCGCCATGCTCTTTCTCGCCCTCGCGGGAGGAAAGCTACGCGCGGCCGATTCCATCGGCCGCCCCTTGCCCGAAGGCGACGCCTACGCGCCGTGGACGCTGTGGAACGACCCCTCGATCCGCAACACGCCGCTGGCGCTGGCCGCCGCCGGCGTGATCGCCGCCAATCCGCACGATACGCAGCCATGGCTGTTCGCGGTCAGCGACGACGCGATCGAGATCTATGCCGACACGTCGCGCAATCTCGGCGCGATGGACGCCTGCCTCCGCGAGCTGCATCTCGGGCTCGGATGCGCGATCGAGAACATGCTGACCGCGGCGGGCGCCAATTCCTACGCGGCGCAATTGGAGACGGCGCCGGGCTCGCTGGTCGACCTGACCGAGCGCAACCGGCCGGTCCTCGCGGCGCGGCTGCGACTGCGGCGGATCGCCGAGCCCGCCCCCGACCCGCGCTACCCCGCCATCCCGCTTCGCCACACCAACCGCTACGCCTACGATCTGGCGAGGGACCTGCCGCAAGACTGGCGCGCGTTCGCGCGCGGTCTCGGCGCGGCGGGCGAGGTCAAAGTGCTGCTGTTCGACGCGGGCTCGCCGCAGCGCCGGCTGTTCGACGCCGCCGTCGTCGCGGCGACGGAGGCGATCATCGCCGACAAGCCGATGATCGCCGACAGCGACCGCTGGTTCCGCGCCTCTTCGCGCGAGATCGACGCCCATCGCGACGGGCCGACCCTCGACGCCGCCGGCCTCTCGACCTTCACGTTGATGTTCGCGCATCTGTTTTCGGTGTCGGCCGAGACCGCCCAGCGCGCCTGGCTCGACCAGACCCGCGATGTCCAGCTCCCGACCGCGCCGGTCGCCGGACTGATCGCGGTGCGCGACCGCACCGACCGCCCCGGCGCCATCGCCGCCGGCCGCGCCTGGCAGCGCCTCCACCTCGACGCGACCTTGCGCGGCATGGCGTTGCAGCCGCTCAACCAGCCGATCGAGATGGTCGACCGCGAACGCCAGACCGGCGCCGGTTCGGCTTGGGCGCAGCGCGTCGCCGGCCTGACGGGCGAGGACTGGCAGGCGACCTTTTCGTTTCGCGCCGGCTTTTCGTCGACCCAGGCGAGCCCGAGCCCGCGCCGCAGGCTCAGCGACGTGGTGAGGAGCTAAACCGTCCTCGCTTTGCCCCGACGGAGTGGACGGCGGCGACAATGTCGGCCACGACCGCGACGGCGCTCGGCGCCCGCGGGCGCGCGCCGAGCGCCTCTCCAAATAAACAGCGCGCTTGTCTCCGCTCGCGCGCGTCTTCGCGGTCGCGCGGCTTTCGTCTCCGGCCGCCTTGTGCTCGACTTGCGTGAGTCGACGAAGACCGGAACAGGCCGAACAATTCCAGACCGCGCTTCGCGGACGGAGCCGTTCCATGCCGACGAGCGCGCGAATGGAACTCGGCGATACGGCGATCGTAGGAGCGGGTCGGCCGTATACGGCCCTGGCGGCGCTCGCCCATGGGCTGATCTGGTCGGTCGTTCCCGCGCTTGTCATCGGCAACCTGCATCAGGACACGCTCGAAGCCGCCTATTGGGGCAGCGACCTGGCCTTGGGCTACGCCGAGCACCCGCCGCTCTTGTCGTGGGTCATCGGTCTGGCGCTTCGCATCGGCCACGCGCCGATTTTCACGCTGCTGCTGATCAGCCAGATCGGCATGGTCGTCGCCGCGGCCTATGTTTGGCGGACGGTGCGTCTCTACGCCGACGCGAGCTCGGCGGCGATGGCGGTTATGCTCACCTTAGTCTCGCCAGCCGCAACGGTTTACGGCGTGCAATTCAATCACAATTCGTTCCTCGCGCCGTTCTGGGCGGCGGCGCTGTTTTACGGGCTTGCTTATCTGGAAGGCGGGAAATGGCGGGACGCCGCGCTGTTCGCCGTGGCGACCGGACTGGGCCTGCTGGTCAAATATGAGATGGCGTTCATCGTCATCTGTTTGTTTGGACTGGCGCTCGTCGTGCCGCGGTTCCGGGCGGCGTTCCGGCGGCCGACGACCTACGTCGCCATTCTGATCGCCGGCGCGATCGTCGCCCCGCACGTCGCCTGGCTCGCGCAAAACAGCGCGCCCAGCGTTTCCTACGCGCTCGGCAGACACAAGATGACCGAGGCGGGCCGTCTCGTCGTCAGCGCCGGCAATGCGCTTGTCGGTCTGCTTGTCCTCTTTGCCGTTCCCGCCGTCATCCTGCTTGTAGCGAACGCCCGCTGCGGCGCGTCGGAGCGCCCGGCTTGGCGCAGCGAGCGCGGGGCGATCGCAGCGGCGCTCGCTTTTGGCCCATTTCTCATCATGCTGATCGGCGTCGCGGCAACCTTACAGGTCGCCAAGCCCCTTTGGGCGACGCCGATGACCTCGTCGAGCGCGGCAGGATTGATGTTGCTCTTTCCGCTCCGCGACGACCGCGCGTGCGGCGAACGCGGCGTCGCCAAGGGCATCGTGCTGCTCTCGGCCGTCGCGATGATCGGTTTCCTCGCCTATCTCTTCGTCGCCGACGTCGTCACCGCCTCGAGAGGCGAGCCGATGGTGACTTACGCCGCGGATACAAGAAAACTCGGCGCGGCCGTCGAGGATTTCTGGAAGGCGCACGCGAGCGGGCCGCTCGAGTGCGTCGTCATCGCCGAACGCTCGCTCGCCGCTTCGACCGTTCTGTGGACTCGCAGCCGTCCCCATTACGTCGACTTCATCGAGGGGTTCTGGTCGACGCCGAGCCGCATCGCGCGATGCCGAAAGAGCGGCGGCGTCGTCGTTCTCACCCATATTCCCGGCGAGCAAGCCATTTTCGACAGTTTTCCAGCCGCCCGCAGCGCGCCGCGGCTGTCGGTCGCCGTCCCGGCCGCCTTCGGCTTCAGCGGCGCGACATGGCCGGTCGAACTGATCTTTCTCGCCCCGAACGCAGGCTGACCAAGCGCGTCGCTAATCCGTCCCCGCCTTGCCCCTCAGCGCCTTGATCACGCCGCGGCGGCTCTTTTCGTCGAGGCGGCGCGTTTTCGACGCCTTGGTCGGCCGCGTCGGACGGCGCGGCTTCTCACGATGCTGAGCCTGAGCGATCAGCGCGGCGAGACGGGCGCGCGCGTCTTCGCGATTGCGCGGCTGGCTGGAGAAGCGCTGGGCGAAGATCACGATCACGCCGTCTTGCGTCGCGCGCGCGCCGGCGAGCTTGATCAGCTTGATCGCGACGTCGTTGGGCAGGCTCGGCGACCGGCGCGCGTCGAAACGCAACTCGACCGCGCTCGCGACCTTGTTGACGTTCTGCCCGCCCGGGCCCGAGGCGCGGACAAAATTCTCGACGATCTCGCTCTCGTCGATGAAGAGATCACCGACTTTCACGAACCGGGCCCGCCGCCGATCACGCCGCGATAACCGAGACGCGGCCCGCGCCGCGCGAGCGCGACTTTTTCTTGATGGTGATCTCGACGTCGCGGTCGAGCGCGGTCAGAAAGATCATCAAGCGCTCGACCGAGAAACCGTCGAGCTTGTAATTGGCGAGCGCAGAAACCTTCGGCTGTCCGACGCCGAGCCGAACCGCCGCCTCTCCTTGGCTCAGCCGCTTGGCCGCGATGATTTCGTTGATCGCATAAGCGAGGCGCAGCTTAGTCTGCCGCTCCTCGGCGTCAGCGTAGCCGAGATCGGCGAACACATTGCCGCTGCCATGGGTCACGGTCTCGCCCGCGGCGGACGGACTAGCTGCGCGTCGGTTTGCCATAACGGGCCTCATAATCCTCTTGCGCAACCCTCAATCGCCGCGCCACAAGTTCAATGTCGGAACGTGCGGTTTTGATCCCTTTCGGCGACTTCTTCTGAAACGCGTGCAGCACGTAGACGACCTCACGAAAGCGAACAACATAGACCGCGCGATACGTGTCGCCGGAATCATCTTCGACGATCTCGAAAACTCCCGGACCCTGCCCTTTCCACGGCTTGGCGGAAGGATGCTTGCCGCCAAACTGGGCGACGCCCAGCGCCAAGCCCATCTCGTCCTTCACCTGCGACGGGAAAGCGAGAAAGTCCCTTTTCGACGAGCCGACCCAATCGAGCGGCTTCTCGCCGGCGATCCGCGGGCGCGCCATGGCTCCTTATCCCAGAATTGGGATAAGCGGTCAAGCCTTTCTCGGCGGCGGAAGGCGCCGGAGACGGTCGACGCCCGCGTCTACAAGAGCGGACGCCGCCTTTACCGCCACTCCCTCACGTCGACGAACTTGCCGGCGATCGCGGCGGCGGCGGCCATCGCCGGCGAGACGAGGTGGGTGCGGCCCTTGTAGCCCTGGCGGCCTTCGAAATTGCGGTTCGAGGTCGAGGCGCAGCGCTCGCCAGGCAGAAGCTTGTCGGGGTTCATCGCCAGGCACATCGAGCAGCCCGGCTCGCGCCATTCGAATCCGGCGGCGACGAAGATCTTGTCGAGCCCTTCGGCCTCGGCCTGCGCCTTCACCAGGCCCGAGCCCGGCACGACCATCGCGGCGACGCGCTCGCTAACCTTGTGGCCGGCGACGATCTTGGCCGCGGCGCGCAAATCCTCGATGCGGCCGTTGGTGCACGAGCCGATGAAGACCCGGTCGATGGCGAGGTCGGCGATTCTTTCGCCGCCTTTCAGGCCCATGTAGTCGAGCGCGCGCTTGATCGAGGCGCGTTTTTGCTCGGTCGCGCCGTCCTCGACCTTCGGCACGAAGCCGCCGATGGCCGCGACGTCCTGCGGGCTGGTGCCCCAGGTGACGATCGGCGGCAGATTGGCGGCGTCGAGCGTCACGATCTCGTCGAAATGCGCGCCGTCGTCGGAGACGAGCGTCTCCCAATAGCGGCGGGCCTGATCCCACAACGCGCCCTTGGGCGCCTTCGGTCGGTCCTTGAGATAGGCGTAGGTCGTCTCGTCGGGCGCGACCATGCCGGCGCGCGCGCCACCCTCGATCGACATGTTGCAGACCGTCATCCGCCCTTCCATCGACAGCGCGCGGATCGCCTCGCCGGAATATTCGATGACGTGGCCGGTGCCCCCCGCCGTGCCGATGCGGCCGATGATGGCGAGGATGATGTCCTTGGCGGTGACGCCGTCGGCGAGCTTGCCGTCGACGACCACCTTCATGTTCTTCGCCTTCGACTGGATCAGCGTCTGCGTCGCCAGCACGTGCTCGACCTCGCTGGTGCCGACGCCGAGCGCGAACGCGCCGAAGGCGCCGTGGGTCGAGGTGTGGCTGTCGCCGCAGATGATCGTCGTCCCCGGCAGGGTGAAGCCCTGCTCGGGGCCGATGATGTGGACGACGCCCTGGCGGCGGTCGAACTCGTTGTAATATTCGATGCCGAATTCGCGCGCGTTCTCGGCGAGCTGCTCGACCTGCAGCCGGCTCTCCGGATCGGCGATGCCCTGGCTGCGGTCGGTCGTCTGGATGTTGTGGTCGACGACGGCGAGCGTCTTCTCCGGCGCGCGCACCTTGCGCCCGCTCAAGCGCAGGCCTTCGAACGCCTGCGGGCTCGTCACTTCGTGGACGAGGTGGCGATCGATGTAGATGAGCGACGTCCCGTTGGCGCTGGTCTCGACGACGTGGTCGTCCCAGATCTTGTCGTACATCGTGCGCGGCTTGGCCATGAATCGCTCCTGCGCCCCTGATATCGGCGGGCGCGGCGTCGCGCCCGAGGCGAGGCGAGCCTTCTAAGCTGTTTGAGCGCAAGAAAAAAGAGGGCGGGCTCTCAGCGCGGCCTTAGGAAATCCAGACCGGGCGCGTCCTTCGCCGGGCCGAGGATCGCCTGCTTGAAGGCGGCGGCGGCCTCGCGCGGCAGCACGCCGTCGAGGATGAGATGCGACAGGCCGTGAACCAGCGACCAGGCGGCGATCGCCGCCAGCGGAATCTGTGCGCTCGGCGGCGCGTCGGCGCGCGACCCGACGCCGCGGGCGAGGGTCGCGAAGGCGGCGTTGGCGGCGGCCTGCAATTCCTCGTCGTCGCGCCGCGCCGACAGCATCGGCGAAAACATCAGCCGGAACATGCCGGGCTTGGAAAGGGCGAAATCGACATAGGCCGCGCCCATCGCCGACAGCGGCTCGGGCGCGCTTTCGGACGCCGCGAGCGCCGCGCCGAATTCATGGAAGCCCTCGACCGCGAGCGCGGCCAGCAGCGCGTCCTTGTCTTTGAAATGGCGGTAAGTTGCGGTCGGCGAGACGCCGACCCGCCGCGCCGCCTCGCGCAAGCCGACCGCGTCGCGGCCGCCCTCGTCGAGCAGAGCCCGCGCGGCGGCGATCAGGGCGGGACGCAAAGCGCCGTGGTGATAGGAGGAGCGATTCGAAGTTGACATTGATAACATCATGGCATAGTTTACGCCGTAAACATAGCCCCTCCCCTTAGGAGACCGCGCCATGCAGACCTTCGTCGCCGCCCAGCTCGGCCTCGCCCCGCTCGCCGCCTTCTGGCTGTTGCTCGGATTCGCCTCCCCCGGCGCGGCGCTCGCCATCGGCTTGGTCGCCGCGCTGGCGATGACCGCCTGGCGCTGGACGCGGCGCGAGGTCTACCTGATCGAGATCGGCGCGCTGGCGACCTTCCTGGCGATGGCGGCGATCGACCTCGCGGCGCCCGCCTTCTTCGCCGGCGCCGCTCTGTGGCTGTCCTTCGCCGGGCTCGGCCTCACCGCGCTGGTCAGCGTCGCACTGAAGCGGCCATGGACCGCCGACTATGCGCGCGCCGCCTTCGCCGCCGAATCGGCGAGCCCGATCTTCTTCGTCGTCAACATGATGATCTCCGGGCTGTGGGCGGCGCTGTTCCTCATCGACGCGGCGATCCTCGCGCTCAAGCTCGGCGGGCTCGCCACCGCCGCCGTGTTCGTCTTTGGCGCGCTCGTCTCGATCTTCGGCCCGACGGCGCTGATCCGCCTCGTCCTCGCGCGCCAGATCGCCAAATCCTCCGACTATCGCTGGCCGGCGCCGCGCTTCGACGGCGCGAAGAGCGACGACGCGGTCGACGTCGCCGTCGTCGGCGCTGGGATCGGCGGTCTGACCGCGGCGGCGCTCATCGCCGACGCCGGCCTCAAGGTCGCCGTCTACGAGGCGCATGTCGTCCCCGGCGGCTATTGCCATACGTTCCTGCGCAAGGCGCGCCACGACGGCCGCCCTCACGTCTATCGCTTCGACGCCGGCCCGCACGATTTTTCCGGCGTCCATCCGGGCGGCCCGGTCAATGCGATCTTGACCCGGCTCGGCGTCGCCGATGGGCTCGACTGGCGCCGGCTCGACCACTCTTACATTTTCGCCGACTGCACGATCGAACCGCCGCGCGACTGGCGCGCCTATGCCGCCGAGCTCGGCCGCCAGTTCCCCGCCGACGCGGCGGGCCTGAAGGCGCTGTTCGAGGAGGTCAAGGCGATTTCCGACGGCATGCATGCGTCCGGCGCCGACAACGGCGGCATCCCCGGCCTGCCGGGCGGCGTCGATGCCCTGCTCGCCTTCGCCCGCAACCATCCGCTCGCCGTACAATGGATGGATCAACCGTTCGACGAGCTCGTCGCGCGCCACGTTTCCGACCCGCAGGCCAAGCGATTGCTCATGGCGCTGACCGGCTACGTCAGCGACGGACGCGAGCGGTTGACGTGCGCCCAGATGGCGCCGCTGTTCGGCTATTATTTCGACGGCGGCTATTATCCGGCCGGCGGCTCGGAGCGCCTCGCTCAAGTCCTGGTCGAAGCGATCGAGGCGCGCGGCGGCACGGTCAAGCTGAAGACGCGCGTCGAGCGCATCCTCCTCGACGACGGCCGCGCGGTCGGCGTCGCGCTCGTCGACGGCCGGCGCGTCATGGCGCGCGCAATCGTCTCGAACGCCGACGTCAAACGCACGTTCCTCGAGCTCGTCGGCCGCGACGCGCTGCCCGCCAATTTCGCTGATCGCCTCGCCGCCGCCGCGCCGGGTCCCTCGGCGTTCATGGTCCACCTCGGCGTCGACTACGTTCCCGACTGCCGGCCGGCGCTGCACCTCGTCGACCAGCATGTCGGCGTCGAAGTGCTGACCCAGGTCGATCCGAGCGCCGCGCCGGCCGGCCATTCGACCGTCGGCATCATCAGGCTGATGACCAACGACGAAGCGCGCGCCTGGTTCCCCGCCGCGGGCGGCGACGACTGGAAGGCGTTGCGTTTCTCGCCTGAATACGAAGCGAAGAAGCGCGCGCTCGCCGAGGCGATGATCGCCGCCGCCGAGACCGCCCTGCCCGGCCTCGCGTCGCACATCGTCCATCGCTCGGAAGCAAGCCCGATCACTTACGCGCGCTACGACCTCGCCGGCGACGGCGCGATCTACGGCGTCTCGCGCGCGGGGCGGCTGCGCGGCGCCAAGAGCCCGATCCGCAATCTCGTCGTCGCCGGCGCCGCGACCCACGGGCCGGGCGTCGAAGCGGTCGCGATCTCCGGCGCGCTCGCCGCCGAGGCGCTGGTCCCCGGCCTGCTTGCGCGCCGCGCGGCGGCAAAGGAAAACGGGCCACAAGCGAGCGTGCCGGCGGCGGCGAGCCAGCCCGCCTGACCGCAGCAAAGCGCACGGCGAATTTGCATAATTCGTTGACAAATGTTCGCGTTTTATTCTTTCTCTTCGTTGATCACAAACGAACCGAGAGCGCGACATGCGTCGAGAGACAATTGGCGACGGGACAGTTTATCGCCTCGCGGCGGGCGCCGTGGAATGTGACGCGGTCGAGCCGCGGGTCGGAGGGATCCCGCGGCTGCGCCGCACGAGCCTCGAGGCGGGCGCGCCGCGCTGGCGGAAATCGAAGCCTATCTTTCCCGCGTCTATGGCCGCCCGATCGGCGCAATAGGCAAGCTCGGCGGACTGCGAGTCGTCGCCGACGCGCTCGCCAAAGGCGAGCTCGCTCGCGCCCAGATCGCGACGCTGCTCCTGCGACTGCCCGCCCCGCCGCCGCCGAACGCGGACGCGGGGCAGTGCGCCGAGCTGGAAAAGCGGCTCGGCGAAAGCGGCCTGCTGAAGGACTGGAATCCGGACGCGCATCCGCGCGCTGGCGTGGCGCCCAATCCCGGCTGGTTCGCGCCCAAAGGCGAAGAGGAAGCGCCCTCGGCGTCGAATCCGAGCGCGGCGCAGGCGGGCACGCCAGACGTCGGCCGCAAGACGGAAGTCGTCCCGATCTGCATCGCCGAGGGGATCGGCATTGTGACCGACCCGTTCGGAAACAAATGGTCGTCTTGCCACTATGTGTGCTTTGGCGGCGGCGAATTTCACAAGGAATTTCCCGGCGGCGGCTGTCCTCCAAGCTTGCGGCCGAATTTCTTGAATTGAAACCGTTTCGAAGGAGCTCAAAGTGCAGCCTCCGCCGAAGTTCAATCATTACGAGTTCCCTCCTGAACTCTTCGTTCCAAAGGGCGTCGTCACGCTCTCGCCGAAAGCCGCGGCGGTCGCCAGGCAGTTCGTCGTCGACCTTGGCCAGTACGACCCGAAGGCGCGGTGGATCGCCGGCTTTCAGTGGTGTCGCGCGCGATCCATGCGATGGACGGCCGATTCGGAAACCTTCGACGAAGGACCAGGGATCGATTTGGCAGGTTTCCGCTACGGCGAGTTGCCGACCGACACAGTGGAGATCGTCGACGGCGTGCCGGTCATCTTCCTCATCCCGCCCGACGTCGTCGCCGCCGCCAAGACCAAGACAATGGTCGAGACGCGCGCCAACAGCGGCCGCGCGTCTTTCGCGCTGGAGTAGCCTTCGACGCGCTCCGCGAACTCGCCGCCATAGCGCGCTTGCGTCGCAGCTTTCGCCCCGCGCCCGGCGTCGACGTGTTATGTTTAGCGCGATAACGATGTCGTGAAGCTTCGCCTCGACCCGGCGAAGCGCGACGCGGGAGGGAACTTCGAAGCGCCAAGGGGGGAGACTATGACGCTGCGCGAAAAGCTGATCTGGATCGCCATTGCCGTCGTCGGGGCGATCGCCTTCGGAGTTCTTGCGCTATCGCGCGGCGAATCGGTGAGCGCCGCGTGGCTCGTCATCGCCGCGGTCTGCATTTACCTCGTCGCCTACCGCTTCTACGCGCTGTTCATCGCGCGCAAGGTCTTCGGCGTCGATCCCGCCCGCGCGACCCCAGCCTACCGTCACAACGACGGCCTCGACTACGTGCCGACCGACCGCTACGTGCTGTTCGGCCACCATTTCGCCGCCATCGCCGGCGCCGGGCCGCTGGTCGGCCCCGTGCTCGCCGCACAGATGGGCTACCTGCCGGGCACGTTGTGGATCCTCGTCGGCGTCGTCTTCGCCGGCGCGGTCCAGGACATGACCGTGTTGTTCTTCTCCACCCGGCGCGACGGCAAGTCGCTCGCCGACATGGTGCGTTCGGAGATGGGGCCGGTCGCGGGCGCGATCGCCGGCGTCGGCGTGCTGTTGATCTGCGTCATCGTCCTCGCCGTGCTCGCGCTGGTCGTCGTCAAGGCGCTGGTGGGTAGCCCGTGGGGCGCCTTCACGGTGTTCTGCACCTTGCCGATCGCGCTGCTGATGGGGGTCTACGCGCGCTTCATCCGCCCCGGGCGGATCGGGGAAATGTCGGCCATTGGCGCGGTCCTCCTTTTGATCGCGCTCGTCTACGGCCGGTCCGTGTCCCAAAGCCCGGCGCTCGCCGGCTACTTCGACCTGTCGGGGCCGACGCTCGCCGTCATCCTGATCGGCTACGGCTTCGTCGCTTCGGTGCTGCCGGTGTGGCTGCTGCTCGCGCCGCGCGACTATCTGTCGACCTTCCTCAAGATCGGCACGATCATCCTGTTGGCGATCGGCGTCATCGTCGTCCGTCCCGACCTGCAGATGCCGGCGCTGACCAAGTTCGTCGACGGCAGCGGCCCGGTCTGGTCGGGCGGCCTGTTCCCCTTCCTGTTCATCACCATCGCCTGCGGGTCGGTGTCCGGCTGGCATGCGCTGATCGCCTCTGGCACGACGCCGAAGATGATCGAAAACGAGAACCAGATCGCCTTCATCGGCTACGGCGGGATGCTGATGGAATCCTTCGTCGCGATCATGGCGATGGTCGGCGCCTCGGTGCTGCATCCCGGCGTCTATTTCGCCATGAACAGCTCGGCCGGCGTGATCGGCGTCACCGCCGATCAGGCGGCGCAAGTCATTTCGTCGTGGGGCTTCACGGTGACGCCCGACATGCTGACGCAGATTGCGCAAAGCGTCGGCGAGAAAACCATCCTGTCGCGCACCGGCGGCGCGCCGACCCTCGCCGTCGGCATGGCGAGCATCCTGTCGAGCTTCCTCGGCGGCGGCGCGATGATGGGCGTCTGGTACCACTTCATCATCCTGTTCGAGGCGCTGTTCATTCTCACCACGGTCGACGCCGGCACGCGCGCGCTGCGCTTCATGATCCAGGATTTCGTCGGCGCCGCGATTCCGGGATTCCGGGCGACCGAATCCTGGACGAACAACGTCATCGGCTCGGCGATCGCGTGCGTGCTGTGGGGCTACCTGCTCTATGCCGGCGTCGTCGATCCCTACGGCGGCATCTGGACGATGTGGCCGCTGTTCGGCGCCACCAACCAGATGCTGGCGGCCATCGCCCTCACGCTCTGCACAGTGGTCCTGTTCAAGATGAAGCGCGATCGTTTCGCCTTCGTCACCGTCGTCCCGAGCGTCTGGCTGCTCATCTGCACGGTGACCGCGGGATTGGAGAAGGTGTTCCATTCCGATCCGGCGATCGGCTTCCTCAGCCACGCGGCGAAGTTCAGCGCCGCGGCGGTCTCGGGAACTGTGCTCGCGCCGGCCAAGACGCTCGACGAGATGGGCCGGATCGTCTTCAACGACTATCTTGACGCCGGGCTCGCCGCGCTGTCGGTGGCGATCGTGCTGGCGGTGGTGGTCTACGCGATCGTCGACATCGCCAAGGCGCTCGGTTCGCCGACCAGCACCGCGGTCGAGGTGGGCGGCGCGACGGCGGCGGCGGCGGAATGAGCGACAAGCTGACCACCCGCGCGCGTTTCGTCTGCGACGCGGTCGCCAAGACGGCCCGCCTGATGGTCGGCGTGCCCGATTACGGCGCCTACGTCGACCATCGGCGGACGGTTCATCCCGACCAGCCGGTGATGACCTACGAGGAGTTCTTCCGCGAGCGCCAGCAGGCGCGCTACGCCGTCGGCAAGGGGCGGTTCCGCGGCTGCTGCTGAGCGACGGTGGAAGCGCTCCTTCGGTCATTGTGAGCGACCCCCGGATCAAGTCCGGTGGGAAGCAATCCAGGGTTCGAAAGGCCGAGCGCTTCGTCCCTGGATTGCTTCGTCGCGTCGCTGTCGCTCGCAATGACGGCGCTTTGGCCTGCTACTTCTTCGGCGGCTTGACGATATCGCGCAGGTCCCACTTTTCGTCGCCGGCGCCGCCGGAGATGTCGTCGATCCTCCACCCCCCGCCCTCGCGCACGAAGCTGTAGCGGACGACGTGCTTGACGTCGCCGCTGAAGAAGGTGGCGGTCGCGGCCGCGTCGCCTTCGGGCGCGATCGTCAGCTTCTCGACCTCAGGGTCCTGCGAATCGGTGACCGGATCGAAATCGAGGATCGGCTCGTTGAGCTTCTTCGAGCGCGCGTCCATCGCCTTCAGCGCCGCGCGTAGCGACTTGCTGAGATAGACGGCGACGCGTTTGTCGTCGAGGTTGCCGGTGTGATAGTCGCCCTTCGGACCGGCGTAGATGCGGTAGATCGCCGTCGTCACGTCGGCGGGCGAGCTCTCGCCCGCGGCGCGCGCGGCCATCGGAACGGCGGCCGCGGCCGCTCCCAGCAGAACCATCGTCGACCAGCGCAAGTTTCGCCTCCCCGTTGTTCGCCGCAAAAGTGTGGGCGGAGCGGCGCCCGAGTCAACCGGCCCGTCGCTCCTCCCGCCCCTCGACCCCCGTGCGGAAAATCGCTAAGCAGGGCGAAACGTCGGGATGGACGCGGCGGCGGGAGCCGCGCCGACGTGGGAGGAACGATGAGACATCTGCTGCTGTGGATTCCCTGCGTGATCGCCCTGTGGGCGCCGCTCTACAACATGACCGAGCCGACGCTGTTCGGCATCCCCTTCTTCTACTGGTTCCAGCTCCTGCTGATCCCCGTCTCGGCGTTGACGATCTACGCCGCCGACCGACTGCGGAAGGCGTGAGCGATGTTCGACCATCTCAATGTCGTCGCAACGATCGTCTTCGCCGTCTTCTTCGCCTTCGTCACCGTGCTCGGCTTCATCGCTTCGCGCTGGAAGGCGGCCGACCTCGACCACATCCATGAATGGGGCCTCGGCGGACGGCGCTTCGGCCCGTGGGTCACCTGGTTCCTGCTCGGCGGCGACCTCTACACCGCCTACACCGTCATCGCCATTCCCGCGGTCGTGTTCGCCATCGGCGCCTACGGCTTCTTCGCCGTCCCCTACACGATCATCATCTATCCGTTTCTCTACATGACGCTGCCGCGACTGTGGGCGGTGTCGCACAAGCACGGCTACATCACCGCCGGCGACTTCGTGCTCGGCCGCTACGGCAACGGCTGGCTCGAGCTGGCGGTGGCGGCGACCGGCATTCTCGCCACCATGCCCTATATCGCGCTGCAGCTCGTCGGCATGGAGAAGGTGATCCTCGCGCTCGGCTTCTCCGGCCAAGGCTTGATGCAGCACGCGCCGATCACCATCGCCTTCGTCATCCTCGCGCTCTACACCTACAAGAGCGGCTTGCGCGCGCCGGCGATGATCGCCTTCGTCAAGGACGCGATGATCTACGTCTTCATCATCGCCGCGGTGATCGTCATCCCGATCGAGCTCGGCGGCTTCGTCAAGATCTTCGCCGCCGCCGACGCCGCTTACGCCGCCAAGGTCGCGGCCAATTCCAAGCTTGCCGCCGGCGTGACGCTCACGCCCGGGCAGATCGGCCCCTACATCACGCTGGCGATCGGCTCGGCGATGGCGCTGTTCATGTATCCGCACGCGATGACCGGAACGCTCGCCGCCTCGGGGAGCAAGGCGATCCGCTTCAACACCATGACGCTGCCCGCCTATTCGTTGATGCTCGGGTTCATCGCGCTGCTCGGCGTGATGGCGATCGCCGCGGGCGTCAAGGTCTCCTCGCCCCAGGACGCGGTGCCGCAACTGGTGCTGTGGGCGTTCCCCGACTGGTTCGCCGGCTTCTGCTTCGCCGCGATCGCGCTCGGCGCGCTGGTGCCGGCGGCGGTGATGTCGATCGGCGCCGCCAACACCTTCACCCGCAACAT
>Ga0181529_10002323_pt1 | contig 22966 bp, 23 predicted proteins | sample PEATcosm2014_Bin_36_FD_119763 | JGI IMG/M metagenome (GOLD analysis project Ga0181529, IMG submission 119763) | Peatland microbial communities from MTU Mesocosm Facility, Houghton, MI, USA - PEATcosm2014_Bin10_30_metaG | ecosystem: Environmental > Terrestrial > Soil > Wetlands > Peat | place... | reverse complement strand
GCATCACCATCTCCGTGCCCTCGGGCAACTGCGCTACCCCGGTCACGTCCGTGGTGCGGAAGTAGAACTGCGGACGATAGCCCTTGAAAAACGGGGTGTGACGGCCGCCTTCTTCCTTGCTCAACACGTACACCGAACCCTTGAAGCTGGTGTGCGGGGTGATCGATCCCGGCTTGGCCAGAACCATGCCGCGCTCCACATCCTCTTTCGGAATGCCGCGCAGAAGAAGACCGGCGTTGTCGCCCGCCATGCCCTCGTCCAACTGCTTCTTGAACATTTCCACGCCCGTGCAAACCGTCGAACGGGTCTCGCGGAAACCGACGATCTCGCAGGCCTCGCCCACCTTGATCTTGCCGCGCTCGATGCGGCCGGTGACCACCGTGCCGCGACCGGAGATCGAGAAGATATCTTCGATCGGCATCAGGAAGGGCAGATCCACCGCGCGATCGGGGCGCGGCACAAACGTGTCCACCGCCTCCATCAGCTCGTCGATCTTCGCTTCCCAGACCGGATCGCCGTTCAGCGCCAGAAGCGCCGAGCCGCGAACGATCGGTGTGTCGTCGCCCGGGAACTGGTACTTGTTGAGAAGGTCGCGTACTTCCATCTCCACCAGGTCGATCAGTTCCGTATCCTCGACCGCGTCGCACTTGTTCAAGAAGACCAGCACGCAGGGAACACCCACCTGGCGGGCCAGCAGAACGTGCTCCTTGGTCTGCGGCATGGGGCCGTCGGTGGCCGCAACCACCAGAATCGCTCCGTCCATCTGCGCCGCGCCGGTGATCATGTTCTTGATGTAGTCGGCGTGTCCGGGACAATCGACGTGCGCGTAGTGGCGGTTCTTGGTCTCGTACTCCACGTGCGCCGTGGCGATGGTGATGCCGCGCTCCCGCTCTTCCGGCGCGTTGTCGATCGAGTCGAACGAACGGAACGAGTTCTTCGGGTTGTGCTTCGACAATACCTTGGTAATCGCCGCCGTCAACGTCGTCTTGCCGTGATCGATGTGCCCGATCGTACCCACATTCACGTGCGGCTTCGAACGATCAAACTTTTCCTTGCCCATGCTCTTCAGTTCCTTCCGTTAGACTTTCTTCTCATTGAGCCCCGGCGCAGCCGGCGACCGAAAAAACTGTTCGCCCCTCAATAGTAGGCGTATACCCTGAAATACCTCTGCCGCAGTTCCGGCGAGACTTCTTCCAGCAGCCGCAAATACCGCTCGCGGGTCAAACCCCGATCCGATACCGGCAACGCGCCGTAGATCGCCACCGCGTCCTTGCCCAGCAACCCGCGCTCGACAACAGCCTCGAAGTCGCGAATTCGCAGCTTGGCTTTGCGCACGCGGCTCAGGAAAACTTCCACATCCCGCGCGTCGAAGGCCGCATCGATCAGCGCGTGGAACTGGGCATATCCCTGCTCGTCCCGGACGGCTATCGCTGCCTGCTCAAACATCGCTCGCCACCCTTGCCTGCGCTTCAGGCCTTTTTCCAACTTTGGAGCGGGAGACGGGGATCGAACCCGCGACCAACAGCTTGGAAGGCTGTGACTCTACCACTGAGTTACTCCCGCGAAAACAGCCTTTAGCCGCTAGCCTCTAGCTTTTAGCTCCATCTCGCGCGTGCGGGCCGCATCGGCTAACCAACCACTGCACGAGCTAGAAGCTAGAGGCTAGCAGCTAGAAGCTGAATTTCTGGAGCTGATGACCGGGTTTGAACCGGTGACCTCTCCCTTACCAAGGGAGTGCTCTACCAACTGAGCTACATCAGCCCTGCTTAAAACCCCGGGCGCCCAATTCCGCCCTAGTCCCCGCCGCGGCGAATTTTATCCGCATGGCGGGCCAACACCGTCTTCAAAGCCGCCCCGCCGATAACGATCAGCGGAACCAGCCGCAACTCCACCGGTTTGCCGTAGACGAGAATTGTCCCTTCGCCCATGGTAAACCAGACCAGCACTGCCAACGCACCAAACAGCGCTAAAGCCACCCAATACTTCCGGTCCAATTCCGAACCGGTACTGTGAAGGCCTGCTTCCGTGCGCTTCATCTCGGCCCTGCTGCAAGGAAGCCACTTCATACAGGCTTGGCCTTTCTACGCACTTGTACCGCTCAATTCATGGTGCACAGGGGAGGATTCGAACCTCCGTAGCTCCAAGGAGCGGCAGATTTACAGTCTGCTGCCATTAACCGCTCGGCCACCTGTGCCCAGTCACCCCAGCGACGAAGACCTGTCGCCGGGGACCCCGTACAACTCTTGCTGCACCCTGCCGTAAAACTCCATTCGGCACATCATGCCCCGCCCGGAGAACCTCCGGTAGTTCGGAGCATGCACCTCTGTGGAATCACCGCGGAGGACAGGTCCGGCGCTCGAAAAACCGCCCGCCGGTTCAATCTTTTTGCCGTTGCCGGCCCGTGTACCGTTTCCTTTTCGTGGAGCTGGCGAAGGGATTTGAACCCCCGACCCTCTGATTACAAATCAGATGCTCTACCAGCTGAGCTACGCCAGCCCAATCCACCCGGAAACTGCCCGGAGACCGCAACAACCATACCGCGGATCTCCGTGGACACACTTCCGCTCCACGCACCCCGCGGCACAGAATTAAAGGTTAGCATACACCCGCCAACGGAGCAACCAAGCGTGCAAATCGGTGCGTTGGCGCGGATCCGGAAGGGGCCCCGGTTGCCCGGCGAAAGAGCGCTTCTTCCTCGATGGCTTTGAAGGCTGGCTAGAGCATTGTCGGAATTGGTGTAGACCGAAAGCACGTACTCAAGTGGCTTTTTTCCAAAGAAAAGGCCACCTTGCACGCCCTTCAAAAAGTCTACGTGTATTCCGAAAATGCTCTAAAGGTTGAAGAGTTCCCGCAGCCGGCGGGTCTGAGAGCGGCTGACCGGAATCTCCGTTTGCCGCTTGTCGTTCATGCGCAGTTGATAGCTGGACTTGAACCAGGGCACCACCTCGCGGATGTGGTTGATGTTGACCACAAAGCCGCGGTGGGCGCGCCAGAAGACCGCGGGGTCCAGCAGATCCAGCAGCTCTTCCAGCGTGCGGCATTTGGAATTGCCTTCGAACCCCTGCGTGACAACCCGGATGACGCCCTCGTCGATGGCCGCGAAGCAAATCTCCGCCTGGTCCACCAGCAGCAACCGGTTCTGCGCCTGCACGATCAGCTTGGCCGGCTGGGGCGTGCGCGAGGCGCCTTGCGGGCGATTGAGCAAGCGCAGCAGGACGCCGAACTGAGACTCGATCTCTGACTCGGGCAGGGCGCTGCCAAGCCCGTCCTCCGCACCCCTCGCCAGGCGCCGCTTCGCCCGCTCGACTGCTTGCATCACGCGGGTGCGATCAAAGGGTTTCAGCAGGTAGTCGACCGCATTCACGTCGAAGGCGCGCACCGCATACTGGTCGTAGGCCGTGGCAAAAACGATTTGGGGCAGCGGCTCGGGCGCTTTGCCCGCATCCAGGCTCGATTTGTTGCGCTCCATGAGCCGCTGGATCACCGCGAAGCCGTCCAGCCCCGGCATCTGCACATCCAGAAAGACCAAGTCGGGGCGGTGCTGCTCGATCAGGTCCACGGCTTCGATGCCGTTGGTGCCCTGCGCCACCACCTCCACGCCGCCCACCTGGTCGAGAAGATACTTCAGCTCCTCGCGGGCCAGTTGTTCATCGTCGATGATGAGCGCGGAGATGGTCATGCGAACCGGAAGCTCGATTGTAGGAAGGGGCGCCGCCGGGGTCAAATTCGTCACCGCTGGGAAGGGACGGTGCGATCCAGGCGAGCCCCACGATATTGGGTGCCCATCCTTGCGGGTTTTTCTGGCGTCAAGCTGGGGAGCCCAAGAGCCCCAAATCAGCCTATTCAATACGCAGTTTACTCGCCCAGCACCCGCAGCCGCGCCGGCATGTGGTCTGTCGCCAACTCGTGACCGCAGCGGGTGCAGAACTGGTCAGTGGCGCGTACGGTGCGGAAACAGTTGCCGCAACTGGCAGCGAGCTGGAAGTCGCATTGCGGGCAGAAGTGGAAATCGCTCTGCACGTGCGTCGAACAAGCGGGGCAGCGGGAAACCATGGGCTGGCGCAGCAGAAAGTAGAGCACCGCACCGATGCCGCCGGGCATCACAAAGCAGATCGCGATCCAGAACCGCGAACTCATCGCGCGCCGCGGCGCGTCCTTGCTGACGTAGCCCACCATCAGGAAATAGAGCGCGGCCAGCAGTCCCCAGGAGAGGTTGAAGTAGAGCCGAAGCCCTAGAGGAAAAGGGTGCTTGCTGTCTGGCACCAAAACCAGCCAGAAATAGTACTCCACCAGCACAAAGGCCGCGACCGCGGCCACGATGGACCAGACCGGAATCAGGCGTTCGTCTTCGTTGACGGTAATGGATTGTGGGTCGCGCATAGGGCAATCCCTCCCTCGGAGGGCCTTTCAGGAGATCAAGCTGAGCTTAACCGCTTGTTTAGATGGACGGAGAAAGGAAACGGGAAGTTGCGGGTACTTCGGTGCCGAGGTGCGTTTATGCGGGATTTTCAGCTCAGGGCTTGCGGCGCAGCCAGCCGGCCAGCACCGCCGAGGCCAGCACCGCGGCGCTCAGGAAGAAGATCAGCACGCTAAACTGTCCGGCCAGTCCGGTCAGATGCTCCTCGTCGATCAGGGTTTCTCCGGCCCACCAGACTGGCGGTCCCAGCAGAAGCAACACCACCAGCGTGGCCGCCAGGGCCACCGCCCGACTCCGCTTACACCCGGCCTTCTGCTCCTGGATGACGCCCAGCGAAGCCAGCACCACGCGGCGTGTGCGATGGGCCGCGGCGCATTCCCGGTTGGCCTGATTCCCGGCAAGGGCCGAGACCAGATCGCGGTCGGCGCCGCTGTTTGCAATCGGCTGGGAATGGTCGACCCCACCGCGGTTGGTCACACCGTCTCCTGACGCCTCGGGTGGTTGCGTTCCAGCTTGGGCTTGATCGCCGCCATACCCCGGTACAGTCTTGATTTCACGGTAGAAAGCGGAGCCCTGGTCACCTGGGCGATCTCTTCCAGCGAAAGTTCCTCGTGAAAGCGAAGCACCAGCACCTCGCGGTAGAGGGTGTCCAGTTCCATCAATGCCCCGGCAATCCGTTCCCGGTCCTCCAGGTTGGAGAAGCGATCGAACGGAGTCGGCTCGTCGTCGGCAACTTCAAAGCTCATGGGGCGGTCGTCCTCGCCGCCGGCCTCAAACAGCTCGTCCAGGCTGGACATGGTCCGCTTGCGCTTCAGATCGATCACCAGGTTGCGGGCGATGGTGAACAGCCAGGTATCGAAGCGCGCCTGACCATTAAACTGCGCGCCGCGCACCATCACGCGCATCCAGACTTCTTGGAACAGGTCCTCGGAGATTTCGCGGTTGCCGGTCAGATAGAGAAGATAGCGCAACAAGCGGTGCTGATAAAGAACAATCAGCTTGTCCAACAGGCCGGCATCCTGGCGCTTGAGACCGGCGGAGACGGCAAGGCTCTCCTGCCGCACCTGCTCTTGCTCTGCTGTGGCGGAACCCTGACCGAAAAAAGGGCGAACAGACGCGGCTACACTCATCTCATTCCATTAGACGCCTGAACTGCCCTTCGAGTCTCTGGAAAATGGCTCCAGCGGGGGAAATGTTACTTTCGGCACCAGGTTGGGCGTCCCAGAGCCTGCCTGGAGAGGCGTTGAGGGATTCTCGGCTTCGCAACTTGCCATGAACCGATGTCCTCGAACGCCCATTCATCCATCGAGGAAATCGAGCGACACGCACGCGGCGCCCGAGTGCAACCTGCAGCGGAACCACAGTCGATCCATCCCGAAAGCACACCCTCCGAGCGGCCTTGTTCTCAAGAAAAAGCCCCCGCGGGATGCCGCTGCAGGGGCACGCTTACTCTGGTTTCGCTTGAATACGCACGAAATGGATGTTCCACGGAATGTTGCGCTTGCGGCCCGCGCCTAGCGTAGAGTCATGGAGGACTTGAGCGAAGCCTCCCACAATCCGCGGAAGACGTCGCCCTCGGCGATGCTGGATACGGGGCGCTTTTGCAGGGAATTCCGCTCCTCGCGATCCAGGGCGCACAGAGCGGCACGCAGCAATTCGCTGGCATTCTCGTAGCGTCCGCTTTCGATCCTGGTCAGGACAAAATCGTCCAGGTCAGGAGGCAGGCTGACCATGCAGGCTGGCATAAGGCACCCCCTGAGCAGAATCCTAGAGCATTCCCGAATCTTTGTGCCAGCCAATTGTCAATTCCACTTTCAGGGGAATCCGCTTTGCCATAGCAGGCGCGCTCGCCGGTCGCCTGCGGGACGCCGCTACTCCCGCATTCGGGATCCAGCGCGGGCAGCCCAGCCAATATTCGCACACAAACGAAGACGCCAGAGACCGAGGTCCCTGGCGTCTCAATCACGGTGAACTCGCAGGTTGCCTGGACCATGCGTCGTCCCCTTCAGCCTTGCGCTACGGCTTCGAGTTCCCCCGTCTGCCGCATTCTCAGGCTGTGCCGGCGATGGATCTTCGAGTTTCCTCGAATCTCGCATCCTTCAGCGGTACCAGCGGTGAATTTCCGGTGCGCCCCGAATCTCCGCTCCTCCAGTGCCGCCTTGCGATGAGTCCTCGAGCGTCCCCGAGTCCTGCATCTTCCCGCTTTGCCGACGGGCGAATCTCCAGGTTTCCCTGAATCCTCTCTCCCTCGGCGCCGACTGATGGATTTCCGAGTTTCCTCGGATCTCGCACCTTCCGGCGATCCCGGCCGTCAAGTCTCGGTTCTCCCGAATCTCGCATCCTCCGGCGGTGCCAGCATCGAATTTCCGGGTTTCCCCGGATCTTCTTCTCCAGCTGTGCCAGAGATGCTGCTTCGGGTTCCCCCGATTCTCGCATTCTCCGGTTCTGCCGCTTCTGCGTCTTCGAGTTTCCCCGAATCCTGCATCTACGGCTGGGCCGACGATGACTCCCCGCCTCGACTCGAACTTTGCATCCTCTGCCTAGGCCTAGGCTGCGGATGAATCTTCGTGTCCCGGCGGCTCTTGCACATTCCCGCCAAACTCTGGATGCATTCTCAATCTCATTTCGGCCTTCCACCCGCCGGTTTCCCGGCTTGTGTACCGCCTCATTCCTTCGGTTCCTGCATCGTCCTGCCTGGCTGGAACTGCGTTTCCAATTCCCTAACGGGTCACCAGTTGGATAGGAGTGTGTACCCGATCAATCTGTGGAAACAAGTGCAAAAAACAGGTAAATCTGTGGATTTCACCAGTTATGGTGCATAAATCGAATCAAGCGAGAATAGTTGAACCGGTTTCAGTGCAAATAGGGGAAGAATTCCGCTCTGGGCCAATACCAAACGCCCTGTTTTCCTAGGATTCCAGCCTCCGCCGGTTCGACCAGCTTCTGATCCGCGTCCGCGCCCAGCGGTAATGGCTGCCGGTCTGCGCCGCGATCCACCGCGACAGGGGCCACACCCGCAGCCAAGGATAGAGTTGCTTGCGAAACAGATTCTCCTCCGAGATCGAGCGTGTCAGCTCCAGCATCGCGGCGTACGTCGACTCAAACTCGGCAAGAATGACTTCCCAGCGCTCGTCTTTCCACTTGCGGAAGATGCGGTCGTTCAGGGCGGGCGTCTCGGTCCACTTCAAATCCTCGGCCGGAGTGGGCGGGGTTCCGCCCCGCAAGCCCTCCTCGTACCACCTTAGAAACATCTTCTTCCACTCCACCAGGTGGGCCATCACATCCTTGGCCGACCACTCGTGACACACCCCCGGAAGCTCCCGTTCCTCCGCGCCGAGCCCTTCGACGCACTTCTTCAGTAGCCGGTACTCGGTTTCAATCGCCTCGAGGAGTTCTTCCTTTGACTTGGCGATCGGCATTCCGCGCCTCCTTTCCAAGCCGCTGCCCCCATCCTTCCGCGGCCCTTTCGCGGAAGGGTGGGAAAGCACGGACCTCAATCGTCCATCCTTATGAGGAAGCGGTCTTCCCCAGGAATTCGGCCAGCGTGATCTTCCGTCCCTCTTTGAGCGCCTGGTTGCAGAGCGCCACGGTCACCGCCTGGCTCCATCCGGCGTTCTCGTCGGCCACTGGCCGCCGATGGTTGCGGATGCAATCGACGAATTCCTGGCAGGCCATCAAATCGGCGTCGGAAGCGGCGCCCTTCACCGGAATCTTGCCTTTGCCGTGATAAGGCTGTTCGGCGCTGTACGTCGGCCCGGTGATGAGCTTGTGCTGGATGGTCATCTCCGGCGGAATGGCCGAGTTGGGATACCAGGGCTCCTGGTAATACGTCGCTTCGGTATGGGTCAGTTCGATGCTGCCGCCGGTGCCGTAGACGCGCTCCTGCGCGCCCTCCAGGCGATTGGTGGTGATGTAACTGGCCTGCAAGGTCTGTCCGCCGGGATAGCGGGCAATGGCGTGAACATTGTCCTCGATCTCGCGGCCGTCCTTCCAGTAGTCGATGCCCCCGGAAGCCATCACAGACTCCGGCATTCCTCCAAATATCGTGTTGGCGAAGTTGATCTGGTGCGAGCCGAGCTCGGCAAACAATCCGCCCGACTGCTCGCGAAAGAGGCGCCAGTTCAGCAGGCGCTCCAGTTTCACATCGCCGCCCGGTGGCACCGGCCGGCGCCAGTTGTTGTTGCGGTGCCAGTAGGAGTTGATCTGCGTGACCTGCCCGATCTTTCCTTCGCGGATGCTCGCGAGCGCCTCCCGGTACCAGGGCGCATAGGCATATTGCAGGCCCACTTGAAGCATCTTGCCCGTGCGGCGAACCGCGTCGCGGATGCGATTGCAGTCTTCCAGCGTGCGCCCCATGCTTTTTTCGCCATATACCGGCCGGCCGCTCTCCAGTGCTGCCACCACGTGCTCGGCGTGCAGGCCCAGCGGCGTGGAGACCATGACCGCGTCGATGTCCCGCGCTTCGAGCATCTTGCGATAGTCGCTATAGCCCGCGGTCTGCTCGCCCGTCACCCCGCGGCCCTCGGTGATGCGCGGCTCGTAGACGTCGCACAGGCCGGCGATGCGCACGCCGGGCACGCGCAGCAACATGCGCATCATGTGCTGCCCACGGCTACCCACCCCGATCACGCCCACATGGACCCAATCGCTGGCAGCCACTTTTTGCGGAGATCGGCAGCCATCGAGGCCGAGCGACAACGCTCCCAGCCCAGCCGCCGCCATCCCAATGAAATCCCGCCTACCTATCAATTCCATGTTCGAATCCATGAAGCCCTCTTTCCAGGAAGATCAATTGCTGTCCGGCCAGTTGTGGCCCAGAAATTCAGCACCCTCGCCCTCGGCATAAGCCCACAGCGCACTACAATCGGGGAATTCGGACAACGCCGCGCTGCCCTTCTCGTGGCCCAGCAGAAACATCGCCGTCGAGAGCGCATCCGCCAGGGTTGAAGACGGCGCCAGCACCGTCGCCTGCAAAACTTGCCGCGCCACCGCGCCGGGGTCCATGCCATGCGCCGTGGGATCGATCAAATGGCTGTAGATCCACCCCTCCCGCACAAAGCTCTGCTCCCTGACGCCCGAGGTCGAGAGTGCTCGGCCTCCCAGTCGCACCTCGCGCAAAGCCTGGGATCCATCCGCCGGATTGGCGATGCTCACCTTCCAATCCGTTGCGAATTCCTCGTCGGTTGCCGCAATGCTGCTGGAACCAGCGTCAATCACTCCTCGCGCCCCAGCCGCTCGCAGCACGCCCAGCGCACAATCCACCGCATAGCCCTTGGCGATGGCGCCCAGATCCAATTCCATGCCAGGCCGCAGAAACTGAACCGTGCGCCACGCCGGGTCCAGTTCGAGATAGCGCCAGCCGGTAGCGGCCTCTGCCTCTTCAAGCGTCTGCGCCTGGGGAAGATGCGGCGCGCGCTCGGCAAATCCCCAGGCCCGCGTCAGCCGGCCCACGGTGATGTCGAAGACGCCACCGGTTTTGCGGCTCACATCCTGGGCGGCGGCGAGCAAATTGAAGACCTCGGGATCGGTGACCATGGGGCCATCGCCGGCCAGGCGATTGATGCGCGCTATCTCGCTCGAAGGGCGAAACCGGCTGAAGGTCCGCTCCACGCGGTCGATCTCCTCGAAGGCAGATTGAAAGCACGCCCGCTCCTGCGCTCCGCCGGCCTCTTCGATGTAGGCGGTGAACTCGGTGCCCATGGCGGCATGCGCGGCACGGCGCAAGCAAGCGGCATTGCCATCAACCGCACCGGCCGCCGCTCTCCGTTCCACCTGCATTGCAGTTCCGCCCACCGTATTTTTCGAACTGACAAATAATTGCCATCATATGCGCCGGGCTTCCCGCTCGTCCAATGCGGCACGCGCCGTCCCGTCCCCCAACTGGGCGCCCAAGAAATAGACTACCCGCCCGTGGAGTACCGCGGCATTCCGGCGCGACAGCGAAGAAACGTCTCATCGCACTTTCGCCAGAACTTCGACTCGCCGCCCAATTGCTGCCGCCATGAAGAATTAACATCTGCCGTTTCAACCGCCTCCGCGCTTGACCCCCTGGGCCTCTGGTTTGGCGCGCAACGTGCAACAGATGTTGCGTGGCACAGGACGGGCCAGTGAATGTTCCAAATTCGGATTCAACAGAACCGCGAAGCCGTCACCATCGCACTGGAAGGCCGGCTCGCCGGATCGTCGGTGAAGAAACTCAATCGAGTCTGGATGGAGTTCGCGCCGCAACTCGGCTGCACGCCGCTGACCATCGATTTGCGCCATCTTACGCGCGCCGATGCCTACGGGGTGAAAGCCTTGCGCAACCTGCAATCGCTGACCGGAGCCAAACTGATCACCACCACGCCACTGACCCGGTATGTGGCTGAAGATGTGGCCCGCGGCTGTGCGCTGAGCACTTTCAGGAGAGTGAGGGAAGCCGTTCACGGAAGAAGCAGGCTTCAGGCGCGCTACGGGACGATCTGAAGACCCGCGCAGTGCTGTTTTGCCCGGTGTAGTTGCAGGAGTCATGACAAGATTCCACCATGTGACTTTGGAGTAGAGTCCTTGCGGAACCGCCAGAGTCCAATGTGTCGTAACCAACTCTATTAGAAACCTTGAAGGGAGAATCGCCATGGCCGCACGCATGCTCGGCAACTCAATCACCTCCGCCGCCCGCAGTCTGGACCAATTGGAAAGTGCATTGCTCGCCGGCCTAACGGATGAGTTAGCCGGTCTGCGCTTCTCCATCCTTCTCACTTCAAAATGGGAGGCATCGGACACCATAGCCGCCGAGCGCCGCGCCGAACTGCGCCAGGAGCTCTCCATCCTTCGTTCTCTCTACCTGAACCAGGTGGACGAGATCGCCATGTCCTTCGGCGTCCAAGCGGCTATCGACACCAAGGAAGAGATCGAGCGCACGGTCGTCCTGCCCGACGACATGCGTCCGTCGGCCATGCCGCTCGACATGGAAGAGCTGTATTTCTGAAGCGAAACTCAATGGCCCAGCGGGCGTCCTGAGTTCCTCGAGGAACACCGCCCTTGTGGCAGGCACCCCCCCCCTGGGGGCGTACCCAAAAGCCGGGAACCCCAGGGTCTCAGAAGCGAAACGGGGGCTGCTAACATCGTGCTGGTGGGAACGCACGCCGTCCGCAGCTTGCTCGTTCACTTCAGCATTTCGTCCCCAACATTTTGCGCAAGCGCCCTGCCATCCTGGGAAAAACCGCCCCAGCTCAGGCCGCCCTCATTGAACGCCTGTCCGTGTGATGCGCTTCACCAATTTCCTGCCTTCGGCGAGCGAAAGATACAATAGGTGGTCATCAGGAGAAACCACTAAGATGACGCGCTTATTCGTTCGATCGTACGGCCAATTGACTTGCCGATTGACTGCCATCCTGCTCATTGCATTCGCCTGGACCGTCCCTGCATTCTGTGGCCCGATTCACAATGCCGCCAGGAGCGGCAATGTGGAGGAAGCCAGGAAACTGCTCCAAGCGGACCCCAGCCTGGTTGCAAGCAGAGATGGTGCCTTGAACGAAACGCCGCTGCATATAGCTGCCGAGTACGGCCAAAAGTCCGTGGCGGAATTGCTGCTAACCTTCCACGCCGACGTAGACGCACGAGACAGCCGCGGTCATACTCCGTTGCATGCGGCCGCGCTGGTTTCTTGGCCGCATTACGGCGAAGGGCAAACGGACGTGGCGATGGTGCTGATAGCTCACGGCGCCGACCCCAATGCGCGAGTCAGCGGGGGGAAGGCGGCCGCCCTGCAAATGGTGGTCCGCGGCGCCATCTCGGATGAAAAGGGCATAACAGCCTTGGGCATCGCCAACTATTATGTGAGCAAGGGATACAAAGATCATTTGGTGTTGCAGGATTTGCTTCTTCTCTTTGCCGGCCGGCCAGGCAGTTCGAATGCCCCAGTGAATCTGGGTTTCACGCCTTTGATGACCGCCGCACTAACCTGCGACGAAACAAGGGTAACAGCGTTATTGCAACAGGGCGCCGATTTCAGAGAGACTGACTCATTTGGTAACAACGCGCTAACCTTGGCCTCCTCTCGGAGAACCAATGACATGTCTCTTCAATGTCCCGGCGTGGTTTCGGCTCTTACTAAAGCCGGAGCCGATCCCTGGAGCGCCAGGTTCTACCAGAACCCGGACCTGCAAACGCGCCAGTTAACAAAGATTGCAGTGCTGCGGATAGAAGATACTCGCTCAACCAGGAAGGGGAACGGCGAAAATGCTCTCGCGGAAGCTGTGGAAGCGGCACTGTCGAATAAGATCCCCGTTGCGACACCGGTAACACCCCCGCACTATCCGATCCTGAAGCTGAGCGAGGCCCGAGAGAAGCTCAAGTCTGCGGGCTTCTCAGAGCAGGAGGTCCTGAGACCGGAGAGAAGGAGGGCCTGCTCGGTGCTCGGAGTAAGCGCTGTTTTCGAAGCACACTCGAGGGATTACACCCATATGCAAGTGGGCGTTACGGAATCCAGTGCTGCGAAAATTGAATATGAACTTACCGATTGCAAAACCGGGGACTTGCTGTGGAGGAAAGACTACGGCACCTATGGGGAGACCCGCGGCTTTCTGGCTGGACTGGTTTCCAGCAGCTATGCCGCAGTTTGTGAACAAACGATCACAATCCCGAGATACCAGGGCCCGGAATAGTGGATGGTTGCTATCCCAGGCCCCGCTTCGGGGGCCTGGAACGCCAACAGCACGTCCAACGCCTACCTAGCCAGCTGTTGTGCCGCCGTACTACAATTCGGCCAGCCCCACTCGGCCCCACGCAAAATCCGGAGCCTCATGCCAGCCCATCTACACCTCTTTGGACTCGTGCATCTCGTCATCCTCGCTGCGGTTCTTCTGCTCGCGGTCTTGCTTGCTGCGGCCCAACGCAGGCTTCCGCCTGAATCGAAAGAAGTGCGGGTTGGCCTGGCATTCCTTCTCTTCCTGAGCTGGGCTGTGTATTACGCCAGCTTTGCCTTGCGGGGCGAGGCGATGTTCCCCAATCACGTCCCGCTGGAACTCTGCGACGCCTCGACGTGGCTCATCGTCGCCGCGCTGCTTACGCTCAATCCGCTGGCCTTCGATCTGGGCTACTACTACGCCCTGGCCGGCGCTACCATGTCGCTGCTGACTCCGGACTTGCCGGAGAACGCATCTCTCTTCATGTCTGTACAGTTCTTTGCCAACCATGGGCTTATCGTTGTTGGCGCTCTCTATCTTGTCTGGTCCCGGCTGGCGCGGCCGCGCCCATGGTCGGTCGCCAGGGCCATGCTGGCTATCAATATTTATGCCGCATTCGTCGGCCCTTTCGACTTCATCTTCAAGACGGATTACATGTTCCTGCGCACCAAGCCGCCGACCGTCTCGGCCCTCGATCTTCTCGGTCCATGGCCCTGGTACATTCTGGGGGGTGAAGGCGTCGGCCTCGGCCTGTTCCTGCTGCTCTATCTTCCCTTCCGCCGAAGCAAAGCGGTTGCCTCGTAAGCGGGTGGCCAGACAAGGGAAATCGAAACTCATCGCGAAGTTCGGCGAAGATAGGAAAGGCGCGTTGCCCATTGAGCATCGCGCCTTTCCTATGGATTCCTGCCAGAGCAGAGCCCTGGCGCTTTGGTTGCCCGGCCTACGGATAGATGGCGCGGAGTTGCACAGCTTCCGCCACGCGGCCGATGCCCAGCATGTTGGCAGCGATGCGCATCGGGACCTTGCGCTCGGTTTGAATCTTGACCACGTCGCGGAAGGCCGTCTTCATCACCCGTTCCAGGCGGTTGTAGACATCCTGTGCCTCCCAGAAGAGGTGCTGCTCGTCTTGCACCCATTCGAAGTAGGACACGGTGACGCCGCCGGCATTGCAAAGGATGTCGGGAATGATGAACACTCCCTTGTCTTGCAAAATTCTGTCCGCGGCCGGGGTGAGAGGCCCGTTGGCTGCTTCGGCAACAATCTTGGCGCGCACCGCCGCTGCGTTGTCCTCGCGGACGGTGTTTTCCAGCGCCGCCGGAACGAGGATGTCGCTGTCCAGCGCGAGCAGTTGCTCGGGGCTGATGGGCTCGCTCTCCGGGAACCCTTCCACATGCCCGCAAAGCGCCTTCATGCGGATCAGTTCCGGAATGTCGAGACCGTTCCTGTTGTACACGCAGCCGGCCGAGTCGCTCACGCCGATGACCTTGGCGCCTGCCGCGTGCAGCAACTGTGCGGCGATGGAGCCGGCGTTGCCAAAGCCCTGCACGACGACCGCCGCGCCCTTCAGCGGCAGCTTGAGGTGTTCGCAGGCGCACTCGATGGTGTTGAAGACGCCACGCCCGGTAGCCTCGTTGCGGCCCAGCGAGCCACCCAGGCTGATCGGCTTGCCGGTCACCACGCCGGGAATCGGATAGCCCTTCGTCATGCTGTAGGTGTCCATGATCCAGGCCATGGTTTGCGAATTGGTGTAGACGTCGGGCGCGGGAATGTCTCTCTCCGGTCCGATCAAGGGAAGGATCGCGCTGGTGTAACGGCGCGTCATCCGCTCCAGTTCACCCGGAGACATGTGCTTCGGGTCGCAGGTGATGCCGCCCTTGGCGCCGCCGAATGGAATGTTCACTACCGCGCACTTCCAGGTCATCCACATGGCCAGCGCCTTCACCTCGTCCAGCGTGACCTGCGGATGGAACCGGATGCCGCCCTTCGCCGGGCCGCGCACCATGCTGTGCTGGACGCGGTGGCCTTCAAAGCGGTGAATGCGCCCATTGTCCATGCGCACCGGCACTGTCACAGTCAGTATGCGCTCGGGATACTTGATCATCTCCCGGATATCGCTGCTGAGCTCCATTGCGTCCGCTGCTGAATCGAAGTTTTCCAGCGCGACGTCGTACGCATTTGCTGCCTTTGTTGTCGCGATCATCTTCTCTCCTTTTTGTCCGAGCCGGGAGACCGCTCGTCCTGCACACCGACAGGGCTCAACTCGCGTGCGCTTCTTGCAGTGAGGTTGGATCCTGCTGTTGTGTATCTGGCGACCGGTAAACCGGCTCAAGCCACTTCAAATAACTCTGCATTCTCCCTCGCATGGCATCGAAATACACCTTGCGAATTTCGTTCGTAAGTGCGCCGACGACGCCATCCTTCACGGGACGATGGTCGACACGCACCACCGGCGCAATGCCCACCGCCGTTCCGGTGAAAAACAACTCGTCGCATACGTAGAGTTCGCTGCGAGCGATTGGTCGCTCCACAACCTGGAGGCCGAGTTCCCGCTGCGCCAGTTCCATTACCGAGTCGCGCGTAATCCCTTCCAGCACGTTGGCCGTGGCGGGCGGCGTGATCAGCTTGCCCTTGCGCATCATGAAGATGTTGCAGGTAGAGGCTTCGGCGACCTGTCCGGCCTCGTTGAGCAGGATAGCCTCGTCGAACCCGTTCTGCTTGGCGTCGTCGCTGGCCAGCGCACTGTTCACATAGGCTCCGCAGATCTTGGCGCGCGGCGGAATCGCGTTGTCCTCGATCCGGCGCCAGGAGCTGACGCCCGCGTGCAAGCCTTGATCGGAGGGCAAGTACGCGCCGAACGGCATCGCGATCAATGCGAAGGAATCCTCGTCGTCGGGCCTCACCCCGACCCGTTCCGCGCTCTTGTAAGCCAGCGGGCGGACATAGACATCGGTGCGCAGCCGGTTGCGGCGCATCAGCTCGCGGGTGATGGCGGATAACTCCGCCGGCGTTTTGGGAACCGCGATGCGCAAAATGCCGCAGTTCTGCTTCCAGCGCTGGTAGTGTTCCATGGGGCGCACCACGAAGAGTTCTTGTTGCGCCTCGTTCCAATACCCGCGAATGCCTTCGAAGACACCGGTTCCGTAGTGCAGCGCGTGAGTGAGAATGCCCACGCGCGCCTCGCGCAACGGCATGTATTCGCCGCCGAAGTAGACGATCAGATTCGGATCCGCATCAGCTTGCATGGCACACCTCTGCCATCGACTCCTTGTAAACCTCGCGTCCTCGCGCCAATGCCCGCTCGTCGAGAGCAACCCATTTCGGATGCTTCACCAGACGGCGCAGCGCGGCGTCGATGCTCTCCTCGGGAAGCACGTCGGCGATCTCCAGCAGCACGCCCAGCATGACCATGTTGCCTGCCCGCGCGTCGCCCAACTCGTGGGCAATCTGCATGAAGGGCCTTGCCAGCACGCGCACGTCCTCGCGTTCGCAATCGGCCGGATATTCGTCGCCGTTGTAGAGAATCCATCCCCCCTTGGGGACGGTCGCATAGAACTTGCGCAGCGAGGGCTCGTTCATCGCAATCAGCACGTTGGGATGCGTAACCAGCGGGCAATCGATGGTGCGGCCCGCCAGGCGCACGTGACAGTTGGAGGTGCCAGAGCGGATCTCAGGCCCATACGACGGCAGCCAAGAGACTTCAAGGCCAGCGTCCAGGCCTGCTTCCGCCAGCACTTCGCCCAGCAACAGGACGCCTTGGCCGCCGAAGCCGGCGACGCGCACGCCCAAGTCGAGCCCTGCGGTTTCCTTCTCCATACGGTGCGCGTTGCCTTTGGGCAAGCTCTCTTCGTCCACGCCGAGGATGCGCGGAATCTCGCCCAGCGCCGGGGCGGGCGCAGGCTGCTGCCGCGGCGCCCTTTCCTTGGTGCGATCGCAGAAGACTCCGAGCGGATAGGTCTTCTCCATCACGTCGCGCACCCAGTGCTGAGCATCCACGGGATTCATCTTCCAAATCGTCGGGCAGGGGGAGAGCACTTCGATCAGCGAGAAGCCCAATCCGCGGACCTGATTCTCCACGGCCCGCTTGATGGCGCGATTGGCTTGCGCGATCTGCTTGTTGTCGCCCAGACCCACGCGTTCGATGTAGACCGGTCCCTGCAAAGTGGCGAGAAGTTCGCTCAGGTGCAGCGGATAACCGTCGGTCTCCGCATTGCGGCCGCCCGGAGTCGTAGTACTCTTCTGGCCGAGCAGCGTGGTGGGCGCGGCCTGTCCGCCGGTCATGCTGTAGATGGCGTTGTTGACGAAGATGATGGTGATGTTCTCGCCGCGATTGGCGGCATGCAAGATTTCCGCCGATCCAATGGCCGACAAGTCGCCGTCGCCCTGATAGCCAATGACGATGCTCTCCGGCCGGGCGCGCTTGGCCGCCGTGGCCACCGCGGGCGCGCGGCCATGCGCGGCCTGGATGTTGCCCGCGTCGAAGTAGTTGTAGACGAAGACCGAGCAGCCCACCGGGCTGATCATGATGGTCTTGTCCTGAATGCCAAGCTCGTCGATGGCGCGCGCCAGCATCTTGTGCGCAATGCCGTGACCGCATCCGGGGCAATAGTGAGTCTGGTGTTGATTGTCTTCCTTGCGCTCGAAGCGCGGGTAGAACGCCTTGGCTCGCTCATGCACCACTGTGTAATCGGCAATCGTCTCTTTAGACATGGGCCACCTGCTCTTCTTCCGGCTCCATGGCCGGCACATCTTGCTGCAACTTTTTGCGCACGAACCCGAGCACCGCTTCATGCGAGGGTACATTGCCGCCCATGCGGTTCAGGAACTCCACCGGCCGGGCTCCATTGACCGCGAGCCGGACATCTTCAACCATCTGTCCGTTGCTCATCTCGACCACGACGAACGACTGCGCCGTTTTGGCCAGCCGCTTGAAGTGCTCCTTGGGGAATGGATAGAGCGTGATGGGGCGGAGCACGCCGACCTTCAAGCCCTCGGCGCGCGCCTCGGCGGTGACGGCCTTGAGGATGCGCGCCACCATGCCATAGCCGACCAGCACAAGATCGGCATCCTCGGTCTGGCACTCTTCCGCAAGCACTTCGTGCATTTCCGCCTGGCGGTACTTCTCTTCCAGGTGGATGTTATGTTGCTCCAACCGATCGATGTCGAGATACAGCGAATTGATGAGATTGGCGCGGGTCTCAGCGGTTCCCGTGACGGCCCAGTCCGGCTGCTGGTGCTCGGTGGCTGCCTGCGGGAACTCCACCGGCTCCATCATCTGTCCGATGAATCCATCCGCCAGCAGCACTACAGGATTGCGGTAACGGTCGGCCAGTTTGAAGGCCAGCGCGGTCAGGTCCGCCATCTCCTGCACGGAGTGCGGCGCCAGCACGATGGTGCGGTAGTTCCCGTGGCCGCCGCCCTTCACCACCTGGTGATAGTCGCTCTGCTCGGCGGCGATGTTACCCAGCCCAGGGCCGCCGCGGGTGATGTCGGCGATGACGCACGGCAACTCGGCGCCGGCCAGGTAGCTGATGCCTTCCTGCATGAGGCTGATGCCAGGGCCGCTGGAGGAGGTCATTGCGCGCATGCCCGCGGACGCCGCCCCGTAAAGCATGTTGATGGCCGCGACCTCGCTCTCTGCCTGCACGTACACTCCGCCGGTTTTAGCCATGAAAGCAGCTGCCGCTTCGGCGATCTCGCTGGCCGGCGTAATGGGATACCCGTAGAACGCGCGGCATCCGGCGAGGATCGCGCTCTTGACGATTGCGTCGTTGCCTTTCATCAATTGCTTGCGCATCAGTTCGCTCCTTGCAGGCCGGCAGTCATCCCGCGCGCCTCGGCGGCCTTTGGATTGGAAAGACGGTACACCGTGATCGCGCCTGGCTCGGGACACGCCATGAAACAGATTCCGCATCCCGTGCAACCCTTGCCCGCATACATCGCCGGCCGGTAGCCGGAATGATTCAGCCGGTCGCTCAAGCGGATCACTTTGGGCAAACACGCTTCCACGCACAGCCCGCAGCCCTTGCACTCATCTTCATCTATCCGGATCATGCCCCGGTCGCGCTTCTCGGTATCGTCCATTCGATGCTCCTCTCCTGCCTTTCCAATCTTAATCAAACGCACACAATCGCTGCCTTGCGTTCCAGATAATGCGCGCGCACCGCGAAATCCTCAAGCTCCTGCTGAAAACGCGGGTCGGCGATCGCAATCAGCGCCTCCGCCCGTTCGCGCAGTGTCTTTCCGTGCAGGTACGCGATGCCCCGCTCGGTGACTACGTAATGCACATCGGCGCGCGAAGTTACCACCCCTGCGCCGGGTTCCAGAACCGAAACGATGCGCGAAACCGCGCCGCCCATCGCCGTCGAGGGCAGCGCAATGATGGGGATGCCGCCCTTGGAGCGCGCCGCGCCACGGATGAAATCGATTTGCCCGCCAAAGCCGCTGTAAGGCCTTGTGCCAATTGAGTCCGCGCAGACCTGGCCTGTGAGATCGATTTGCAGCGCGGAATTGATGGCCACCATCCGGTCGTTCTGCGCCACCACAAATGGATCGTTGGTGTAGCAGATCGGGCGGAACTCGAAGCTGGGGTTCTCGTGAAGGTAATCGAAAAGCGGCTGCGTTCCGAGCACGAACGAGAGTACCACCTTGCCGCGGTGCAGCGACTTGCGTTCACCGTTCAGCACGCCTGAATCCATCAGGCCGATGACGTTGTCCGAACACATCTCGGAGTGAATGCCCAGGTCCCGCTTGTCTCCCAGGCAGGTAAGCACCGCGTCGGAAATCCCGCCGATGCCGGTTTGCAGCGTTGCTCCGTCGGGAATCAGGCTGGCCACGTTGCGCGCCACACCCAGGTGCTGCTCGGTCACCGGCTCTCTCACGAGTTCGAGCAACGGGCGCGATGTCTCGACGATGGCCGCAAGGTGGCTCACATGGATGGACGTTTCGCCGTGGGTGCGCGGCATCCGCTCATTTACTTCGGCAATGACCGCTCTTGCACAGCGCGCTGCGGTCATCGTGCAGTCCACCGTGGTTCCCAAGCTTACAAATCCATGCGCGTCCGGCGGAGAAACCTGGAGCAGGACCACGTCCAGCGGCATGGCGCCGGTAATCACCAGATTCTCGATTTCGCTGAGGAAGATGGGCGTGTAGTCGGCGCGTCCAGCGGCCACCGCCGCGCGCACATTCGAGCCCAGGAACATTCCGCGATGCCGGAAATGCCCCTCGTATTCCGGCTTGGTATAGTCCGCGCTGCCCAGCGTCATCATGTGGACCACTTCCACATCGCGCACCTGGGGAGCCCGCGCCACCAGGGCGTCTACCAACACCGAAGGCGTGCCCACTCCGGACTGAATCCAAACCCGATCACCGGAGCGTACCGCGCTCAACGCTTGCTCTGCGTCCACGCATTTGCCGTGGTATTCTTCGCGCCAGTTCATATCCGATTGCCTCCGCAGCACGCCCGCCAAATCAACTGCACCACCGCGACGCGCATTGCGAGCCGGCGTCTCCGCTCCCTGTTTCAGGGAACACGCTCTTTGGGCTCTTCCATCCACTTCTCTGAGCCCGCGTCAATTTACGCCCTGCCTTGGGGCCATGCTGTGACGCCTGTCACCTCGCAGGCAAGCGCACAATCGATGCATTTTTTGAAAACTCTTGCATGAATTGAAGGTTTTACCCAGCCTCGCACTTTCAGGACTTTAAGAGGCCGGACCCTTTCGGGAAAGAAAACCAGCTACGGGACTTTGGCAGTCTTCCCGCCAGGAGTTCAAGACAATGGACATCTCCTCCCCGGTCGCAGTGTCTTCTATCCCCGTTATTGTCTTTGCGGCGGGGGGTCTGTTCGCCACCGGCAGCAAGCAAGACGGTCCTCCAGCGCACGATTGATTCGCCATGAAAGCACCGCGGCAGGCATGAACTCTGCGGCTGGCTCGCCACAAATGCTCCGTGCCCCTTCCTTGCGATTTGTTCTGTCGCAAGGGTGGGAAAGCAACACCCTCGGCCAGCCTTGTTCATGAGGAGCAACGGCCAGGCCATTTGCCAGCGCGCAGGTATAAACTGGCCGCCGGAGGGAACCATGCCACTTCAGCAAAGACCGCTGCAAAGCCGAAGAATGTTTCTGGCCAGCGCCGCAAAAGCTGCCGGTGCCGCGCTTGCGTTGAACCCGCTTGGGCTAGCTTTGCAGTTGGGTTCCGATCCCGCTTGGCAGCGCACCTGGGATGCGGCTGTCGCGGTGCTCGCGGGCAACATCAAGATCGTTCCCGGATACCCGCGCCCGGTTCTGTTTGAAGGCAGCACCTACCAGGGCATCTGGCAGGAGTGCGGACCGCACGAAGGCCTGGTGTACTCCACGCTTGCCAGGTACATTCCGGCACAGCTCTCCAAGGCCACGCCACTGGAGGCCGCGCGCAACAACCATCTTGCGTTTTTCGAGTTGCAGCGGCCCGACGGTCAACTGCCCGCCAGCGTAAAGACAACCGGGAATGGATACGGGCAAATCCAGATGGTGGTTCCCATCGCCGCCACCGCATTGGAGCTGGCTCAACTCAGCGGTGACGAAGAACTGTTGACCGCGGCGTACAGGGCGTGCAGCCGCTGGGATGCGTGGCTGCGGCAGTATCGCGACACGCGCAAAACCGGACTGGTGGAAGGCTTTTGCACTTACGACACCGGACACGACAACAGTCCGCGATGGAGCGGGATACCGAATCGCTGTCCCGATGCGGACGCGCGCAAGTGTCCGCAGATTGCCTCGATGCCGCGCCTTTGCCCGGACCTTTCGGCAACAGTCTATGGCGGGCGCGTGGCGCTGGCCGCAATGGCCAAAGCGCTGGGCAAGAGCGCCGAAGCGGAACGCTGGCGAGCCGATGCGGAGACCATCCGGCAACTCATTCTGGACAAGCTCTACTCTCCGGAAGACGCGGCCTTCTACGATCTCGACGCGCAGAACAGATTCGTCCGCGTGCGTTCGGACCTGATCAGCCGGGTTCTTGGCGAGCATGTCTTGAAGCTCAACGAGGCGCGCGACAAGGCAATCTTCGAGGCAGTGTGGAGCAGGCAACTGCACAACCCGAAGGCCTTATGGGCGCCGTATCCGCTGGCCAGCGTAGCCATGGACGATCCGGCGTTTGTGCGGCCGATTCCACGCAACTCCTGGGGCGGGGCCTCGCAGGCGCTCACTGCTTTGCGCGCGCCGCGCTGGATGGCCCACTATGGCAAGCAGGCCGAACTCGAACAGCTTATGCGGCAGTGGTGCGAGGCGATTGAGCGGCACACGGAGTTTCGGCAGCAGATGGACCCGTTGACCGGCGAGTTCACTCAGCCCGACCCTGGCGGGTATTCGCCCGCGGCGCTGGTGTATCTGTCGTTCGCGAAGAGCCTCGGCCGGAAGGGCTGAGGCTTCAGCGCTCGAGCAACCGTAACAGTACAACTCCCTGGCGCGGCACGACGAGTTCAATGCCAGCCGTACCCTGGATGATCGGGATGGCATGGTGCGGCACGGATTGCTCGAGCGCGGCGGCCTTTTCCAATTGCGATGTTTGTTCGGCGGTGGGATGCGCGGGGCTGCCCATCTGCTGCCATGCACGGTAGGCGTTGCTATGCGCCTCGTCCACGCGGAACTCGCCAGCCGTGGCTGCTTTGCCCCGGAGTCCGTCGATCGCCAGATGGATATGAGCGTCAGGCGCGGGCACATCGGCGTCGTGATAGTTCCACAGCAGCACGTCGATTTCTTGCTCATTGCGCGTGGCCACGGCGTTCACATCGGGGGTTAGGGCGACGCTTTCCGCCACGACCCGATCAAGCGGCAATGCGCCGGTGCTTTCGGTCGCTACCCACACCGCACCTGACCTGCCGCCTCCCAGCATCCCGAAGATGCGGAAGACAT
>Ga0181529_10002319_pt1 | contig 22991 bp, 22 predicted proteins | sample PEATcosm2014_Bin_36_FD_119763 | JGI IMG/M metagenome (GOLD analysis project Ga0181529, IMG submission 119763) | Peatland microbial communities from MTU Mesocosm Facility, Houghton, MI, USA - PEATcosm2014_Bin10_30_metaG | ecosystem: Environmental > Terrestrial > Soil > Wetlands > Peat | place... | reverse complement strand
TGGTGGGCGCTGCAGGATTCGAACCTGCGACTTCCACCGTGTGAAGGTGGCACTCTACCGCTGAGTTAAGCGCCCCTTGGGGGGCTTGGAAATGGCCGCGCCAGCCGGCCATCCCGTAGGTTAGAGTAACACTAGCAGGGCTTTAGGGCCAACCCTCCCCGCCGGTTCAACGGCCGGCCCAAGGGATAGTCTGCCCCCGTGCTGACTGAACCATGCGCTGGAGAATCAGGTCAATACGCGAAGCGGGCCGGCGCGCAGGCGACTCGCCCACGAATGGGGAGGCGGCGCTGGGTGCCGGGCTCAGGGCTGGACAGGGCGACGGCACGGCCCCGGCGAACGAGGGCGAATTCAGCCGCGAAAACGGCGAGGAAATCGCTGAAATAGCGCAACCTTCCGGCGAAACCGGGGTTTCAAAAGACATGGCAACCATGGTCCTGGATAACGGCGCCCTGGGAGCGGGGCCATCTGGATTTGAAGCAAGGCCAGACAGAAGTCCGGCGGCGAGCACAAGTGTGCATGCCGAACTGGACCCGGCAAGCGATGCGGCGGTGATGCTGCGCGTGGCCGCGGGCGACGAAGAAAGCTTCAATTTCCTGGTCCAGAAACACCACCGGCCAATGATTCACTTCCTGTTCCGGATGGTGCGCAACCAGGCGGTTGCCGAGGAGTTGGCGCAAGAAGTGTTTTTGCGCGTCTATCGGGCCAGGGACAGCTACCGGGCCGAGGCCAGGTTTACCACCTGGCTTTACCGGATAGCGACCAACCTGGCCGTGAATCACGCGCGGGATACGAAGCACGAGCGAGCGGCACAGACCGTGTATCTTGACGCGCCCGATGAAGAATCGGGCACGACTCCGGATGTGGCCGACGGCGAGCCGAGCGTGGAACAGAAGCTTATGCGCGATGAGCGCATGGCGGCCATTCGCACCCATGTAATGGCGCTGCCGGAGCGGCAGCGCATGGCCGTGTTGATGCACAAGTACCAGGGAATGGATTACCGGCAGATCGGGGATGTGCTGAAGCTGAGCGAATCGGCAACCAAGTCGCTGCTCTTCCGCGCCTACCAGACGCTGCGGGACAAACTGAAGGATTTTGTGTAAGCAAAAACACGCTGGAATTCACCGGCGGAAAGCGGGGTGGCAACTATGGAAAAAACGAAGAACAATTGCACCGGGATGGACTCCAGGCTGGCGGATCTGCTGTTCGATCCCCAGGCTGTGCCTGCCGCTGTATCTGCCAAGGTTCAGACGCATGTTGCGGATTGCGCACACTGCCAGGCCGAACTGGCCGAGCTCAAGGCAACCATGGAGCTGCTGGACACGTGGGAGGTCCCGGAGCCAAACCCGTACTTCCTTTCCCGGCTGGATGCGCGGATGCGCGAAGAGCGTGAGGCGCCTCCGGCGGGCTGGCTGGCACGCAGGATTGCACGGCTGCGCGCGGGCTTTGCTTATGGACCCGCTTCCCATGTCCGCCCGCTCGCGGCCATGGCGCTTACCATCCTGCTGTTCCTGGGCGGGGGTACTTATCTGGGCGTCTCCGACTGGGATCAAGCCAACCAGCCGGCCGCGCAAACCGCCGTGGTCCATGACTTGCAGTTACTGGACAGCAATGCCCAGATACTGGATCAGTTGGAGTCAATTTCCGATAATAATGGCGTGGACTAGCAAATTGCACTTTTCGGCCGGACACCGGGAGAGAAACTTGTGACGGGGGCATCCAAAACGCGAACGATGCGCCACGCAGTGTTGGCTGCGGCGGTGCTGATTTTCTGTCTGCCTGTCGCCTGGGCGCGTGGCCAGCAGCATCAGAGTGCGCCGCGACCGGCGCCTGCGCCAAATTATTCCGCCCCCCAGAACAGAGGACAGAACAAGCCGCAAAACAGGCCCCAGTTCCGCCAGGCGCCGCGGGGACAGTTTCGCCAAACGCCGCAATTCCAGGCGCGGCCGCAGGGGAACGCGCCCCAGCAGCCTCAGAGCGGTTTTCCCGCAATGGGCGCCCGGCCCGCATATCAGGGTGGCGCATATGGTCGTCAGGCTTATAACACCGGCCAGCGTCCCGGCTACGCCAACCCCACAGTGGCGCCACAAGGGCACTTGGAGGACTGGCTCAATCAGCATCGCAATATTCCCCTTCAGGACCAGGAGCGGATGCTGAGCAACGATCCCAGCTTCAGGCGCCTGGCCCCGGCCGACCAGCAGAGGCTGGCGCAGCAATTGCGGCAGGTTAATCGGATGCCCGAGCAACAGCGCGACCGGCGCCTGGCGCGCAATGAGATGCTGGAACGCCTGTCGCCAGCGCAGCGCATGAGCATCGCGCGTTCAGGGCAGCAGTGGGCAACGCTGCCTCCGGATCGCCAGGCACTGATGAAGCGAACCTTCAACGATTTGCGCGGCGTTCCGACCGATCAGCGCCAGACGGTGCTCGACTCTGCCCGGTATCAAGGGGCGTTTTCGCCGCAGGAGCGCGGCATCCTATCTGACTTCTTGCGCGTCGAGCCATACGAACCGCCACGCTAAAGGTTCAGTGCTCAGGAGCCCACATCCGGCTCCTGGGCAGGCGCAAACACAAGCCAGCCCGCGCCCGCTACAATCAACAGCAGACCTATCCAGCCGCGTAGTCCCATCGGCGCCATCCGGCTGCCGCGCGCTCGCTCAGCCCGATGCCCTGCCATATTTCCGATCAGAACACAGCCGCCCAGCTCTGCGCCTCGCCGCTCGCGAAATCCCCTAAGCTACAATGGAAGATGGGCTAAGGCCAGAATTCATTGCGCAATGAGCGCAAACAAGAGCAAGGAGTTTCAAATCTTATGGCGATTCCCGCCACTCAAATGCGTCCCGGCATGATCATCAAGCACAACGACCAGCTTCACCTGGTTTTCAAGGTCGAGCATCGCACTCCCGGCAACCTGCGCGCCTTCATCCAGGCCAAACTGCGCAACCTCAAGTCCGGCGCCATGTTCGAACACCGCTTCCGCTCCGCCGACGCCATCGAAAAGGTAGTGGTGGACGAAATCTCGATGGAGTTTCTCTACGCCGACGGCGACGACTACTACTTCATGAATCCCGTTGACTACGAGCAGACGGTGCTCAAGGGATCCACTCTCGGCGATGCAGTCGAATACTTGACGGCGAATCTGCAGATCAAAGTCAGCTATCACGATGGTCAGGCCGTCGGCATCGAGCTGCCTTCGGCTGTCGAGCTTGAAGTTGTGGAGACCGAGCCCGGGCTGAAGTCCGCCACTGCCTCCAGCGTAACCAAGCCGGCAAAGACCGAGACGGGGCTTGTAGTGCAGGTCCCGGCCTTCATCAACGAAGGCGAGAAAATCCGCGTTGACACCAGCGAAGGCGCTTACCTCAGCAGGGCTTGAGTTATTTCTATTGGAAATGAAAAACCACCGCTGGTTGGCGGTGGTTTTTCTCTTTCGCTGCGGCCTGCCGGCCGCCTTGGCGAAACCCTCAAAATCCAGCCTCCGGCAAATGCACCGGCTTCGCCTCAAGCAGTGCCTCTATGGTTGCCAGCGCTTCCAATACTGTGTCTGAAACCGGTGCATCCACTTGCACTACGGCCAGCGCCTTCACTGGCTTGGCTCCGGCGCGCTCGCGCCCCAGCGCAAAGTTGGCGATGTTTACGCCTTGCTGGCCGAGGATGGTTCCGATTTTGCCGATCACGCCGGGCACGTCGAAGTTGCGGCACACCAGCAGGTTGCCTTCCAGAGGCGTCTCGATATCGATCGAATCGAACTCCAGCAGCCGCGGCTGCTCGCCGTGAATCACCGTTGCGCTGGCGCGGCTGGTGCCCGCGGCCGTATGCAACTCCACGGTCAGCACGCTCGCCGCTCCGCCGCGATGGGTGTCCGTCTTTTCCTCGTGAATGCGGATCCCGCGTTCGCCGGCGACAGCCGCGGCATTGATGCGATTCACATTCTCCGATCCCTGCAGAAGGCCGGCAATCGCCGCGTTGCGCACCAGCTCCGTTTTGGCTTCGGCCAACGCGCCGCCATAAACCAGATCGATGGATTCGATGCCAGCCTTACCCGCCTGCGCAAGAAATGCGCCCAGCCTTCCCGCCATGTCGATGTACGGGGCTAGCACCTTGTACTCCTCGTGCGTGAGCGAGGGCAGGTTGACCGCATTCTGCACCACGCCCAGCTTGAGATAATCCCGCACCTGGCACGCAATCTGAACGCCCACTGCCTCCTGCGCCTCGCCCGTGGAGCCGGCCACATGCGGAGTTAGAATCACGTTGTCCAATTCGAAGTACGGCGACTCCTTCGGCGGTTCCACGGCAAACACGTCGAGAGCCGCGCCGGCCACCTGTCCGCTCTTCAACGCGGCAACGAGATCGGCATCTTCAATCAGCTCGCCGCGCGCGCAGTTGATAATGCGCACCCCCTTCTTCATCTTCGCCAGCGTCTTCGCGTTGATCACGCCGGTCGTCTGCGGAGTCAGCCCCACGTGCAATGTGAGGTAGTCCGAGCCGGCAATCAGTTCATCGAGCGTGACCAGCTTAATGCCGGCCTCGCGCGCCACCGCGGCGGAGACGAACGGGTCGCTGCCCAGAATCTCAAGGCCAAAACCGCGCGCGCGCTTGGCAACTTCAAGGCCGATGCGGCCCAGGCCAAGAATGCCCAGCGTCTTGCCGCGCAGCTCCGCGCCTTGCAGATTTTTCTTCTCCCACTTGCCGGCGTGCATGGACGCATTGGCCGCAGGCAGCTTGCGCGCCAGGGCCAGCATGAGGCCGATGGTCAGTTCAGCCACCGCGACTGCATTCGCGCCCGGCGTATTCATCACCACGATGCCGCGCCGCGTAGCTGCCTCGGCGTCGATATTGTCCACGCCCACGCCGGCACGCCCAATCACGCGCAGCTTCGGCGCTTTCTCCATCAGCGCATCGTCCACCTGCACGGCGGAGCGGACGACCAGTGCATCGGCATCGGCGAGAGCAGCCGCCAATCCCTCGGGCAGTTGGTCGTGCGTCTTCACTTCCCATCCCGGCTCGGCCGCGAACACGGCCAGCGTTGCAGGGGAAACCTTCTCTGCCAAAACGATCTTCATCGCGTCTCCCTTACCCTTCTGCGTGGTTTCATACTTGTCAAAACGGATGCCCTGCTGTTCGCACAGCAGATCGAACATCCGCACCACTGCCGCATGAGGCTTGCCTTCACCCCGCTCGTACTTGGTGATGGAGTTGGCATGAACCCCAAGCCGCTCCGCCATTTCGTATTGATAGAGATCGAGCTGCTTGCGAGCAATCAGCAGCTTTTCTCCAAAGGTCAATTCAGGCATAAGAACGACTCCGAGCTGACAGTGAACAGTGCACAGTGCACAGTGAACAGCAGGGGCTGCACTCTGTCCACTGTCCACTGTGCACTAGCCTTTCACTGTTCACTGTTCACTGTGCACTGTTCACTGCTTTTGCGTACACCTTTTGCGCCGCCGCCACTCCCTGCCCATACTCCACCGGCAGTCCCAGCGTGTCTTTAGCGATGTGCTCCATCGCTCCGAGAAACGCGACAGTGTCGAGGTAGTCGAAGAACCCCAAATGCGCCACGCGGAAGATCTTGCCCTGCATCTCTCCCTGGCCGTTGGCCGTCACCAAGGCAAACTTCGCCTTCAGCGCCTTGACCACCGCGCCCGAGTCCATCCCTTCCGGCACTGCAACCGCCGTGGCCGCAGCCGCTGGAGCCGTCGGCGCAAAGAGCGTGAAGCCCAGCGCCACCAAGCCTGCCCGCGTCGCCTCGGCATTCACCTGCGCGTTGTCGATTAGCGCGATGCGGCCCTTTTCCAGATCCCCGCCGGCCTGCCCGGCAATGTAATCGAGCGCCGCGCCCAGGCCGGCAATCAGCGCCACCGCCGGCGTGTAGGCGCTCTCGCCCTTCGCGGCATTCTTGCGCTCCTTGCGCAGATCGAAGTAGTAGCGCGGGTTCTTCGACTTCTCCATCGCCGCCCAGGCCCGCTCGCTCACGCTCAGATAAGCCAGACCCGGCGGAATCATCACCGCCTTCTGCGAGCCGCCGATCAGCACATCGATTCCCCAGCCGTCGACGTCGAGGTGCGTCGTGCCCAGGCCGGTGATTCCATCCACAACCAGCAGCGCATCTGTAGCAGTGACGATCTTCGCGATTGCTTCCACATCGTGGCGCACCGCGGTCGAGGTCTCGGTGGCCTGCATGTAAACCACGCGATGCTCCGGCTTGAGCGCCTTCTTGACCTCATCCAGATCGAACGTCTCCCCATAGGGCGCGCTCACCACATCCGCTTCGCACCCGAACGCCTTGGCCAGCGCCGTCCAGCGCTCGCCAAATTTTCCGGCCGTCAGCACCAGCACCCGGTCGCCAGGCGAGGTCAGATTCGAGACCGAAGCCTCCATGGCCCCCGTGCCGGAACAGGAGAGCAGAAGCACGTCGTTCTTGGTGCCGGCAAAGACCTTCAACTGGGCCAGCACCTTCTGAAACAGGGCGCGGAATTCGGGCGTGCGGTGGTGCATGTCCGCCGCGGCCATGGCAAATTGGGCCGCCGGCAATAGCGGCGTCGGGCCTGGTGTAAACAAACGCGTCTTCCGGATCATTTTTCTCCTCGTTTCGGGCCGGGTGCCAGTGGAATTGAGTCTGCGAACCGGCCCAGCAATCACAGAATACACATATTTGTGATTTTTGTGAATATTTTGCTTGTGCAAAAACCCCTTTAAGCTCAAATCCGGCCTGCCTCGCCCAGAATGGGTACAATTCTTCTTGGGCGCGTTCTTGGCGTCCGGAATCCCGAAAAAGTCAGGCAGGAACAATCATCATGGATGCAGGCGCACTCGAAGCCCTTGTCAGTCAACAAGTTGTAACTGCATTGAAGGCCCACGACGCAGTCCGCACCGGAACACTGCGGCTGATCAAAAACGCGCTCAAGAACAAGGCCATCGAAAAACGCGAGCCGTTGACGCCGGCCGAGTCCGAGCAGGTGCTGGCCACCATGATCAAGCAGCGCCGCGACTCGATCGATCAGTACACCAAGGGCAATCGTCCCGAGCTTGCCGCCATCGAGGCTGCGGAGATAGTTGTCATCGAGGAATTCCTGCCCAAGGCGCTGGATGAGGCCGGCCTGGATGTGCTGGTGGCAGAAGCTGTTGCGGAAGTTGCCACCGCCTCCGGAAAGAAGCCCACTCAGAAGGAAATGGGCCTGGTGATGAAGTCTGTGCAGGGCAAGCTGCAGGCCGCGGGCGTTCGCGCCGAGGGCCGCACGGTGAGCGAACTGGTAAAGAAGCAACTGGCAAGTTAACGTCCGATGAAAATCCGGAACGCCAGTGGACCGCGCGGCGGGAAATCTCTAATATCGAACTACAGCAAAACCGAAGGCTGCCTCCTTCCCCGGCCAGCCAAAAGCGTCTAGCTTCTGTCACGGTCAAGTTCTTTTGAGGCGCCTGCCTCAATCCTGCGCTTGGAATTCGGTCACGTCGGATTTCTCTCTGGAGCGTCAATGAAAGTCCCCAGCAACTTTGTGAATCTGGCTGTGATGCTGCTTTGCTTCCTCGCCGTTCCTCGGCTCTGGGCGCAGGGACCGCCCTATCAGACCGACGATCCCGTTCCTGTCGATCTTCATCATTACGAGTTTTATATCTTCGGCGCGATGGACGGCACGCCGGCTGAGTACGACTCGACCGGACCGGCATTCGAATTCAACTGGGGCGCAATTCCGAGGGTTCAGATCCACGCCATTCTGCCATGGGGAGCGATAGACCCTACTAACAATCCCGTCTATCTTCCCGGCGGTGCCGGCCCCAGCGCCTTTGGACTTACCGACATGGAACTGGGCGCGAAGATAGCTTTCATCAAGGAGTCGAAGCACATGCCGCAGATCGGCAGCTTCACGATGTTTGAAATGCCGACCGGGAGTTATACCAAGGGACTCGGTATTGGAAAGGTCTGGTACAAACTTCCAATCTGGGTGCAGAAGAATGAAGGCAAATGGACCTTTGACGGAGGGGCCGGGTACGAAGTGGTTCCGCAAACCGATTACCGCAACTTCTCTTACGGCGGATTCCTGGTAAAGAAAGAGTTGAGCGAGAGGCTTGAGCTGGGGGTCGAAATGTTTGCTCATGGAAGCGAGGGAACGGCAGCGCCCCAGACCGAAGCCTCCGCGATGGTCGACATGGGCGGGTACTACCACTTCAAGCATCATGAGGGAGAACAATTCCTGTTTTGTTATGGCCATTCTGTTGCCGGACAGACCGAAAACTACGCCTATGTCGGTATGTACTGGACCTGGGGCAAGGATGACAAGAAATCTGCCGGAAATGCGCTGTTCCTGGCTCGGAGTAACAAGAACGGGCTCTAAGTCTCTAACCGCTTTTTGCGTGCTAACTATGGGTGCCCCAGGTCTCGCTTTTGAGACCTGGGATAGCATGAACTCAACGCACAACATTACACGGTAAGAAACCTAAGTCCAGCGGAGCGAGTTAGTAACTCCGCAATTCGATTGCACGAGTTCGAATCCGCTAACTTGCCAACTTGCCATTTCCGCGAAGCGGAAGCTAACTTGCCGTCCTTTTTTGAAGTATCCTCGCCAGACTTAGGAATGAACTTCACTTTCACCACCCCAGAGGTTAGTCAATGGAAATCACCGAACGCAGTCTCCTGACGCTAATTCACGGCATGGGCTTCGGCGCGCTCTATCTGCTTGCATGTTCGGGCGCGATCGTCGAGTTATATCGGCGCTATTCGCCAGGCTCCATAAGGCACATCGAGGCCCAGGACGAGAAATTTCTCGGCGTTTACCTGGTTGTAATGTCGGTGCTCGCCTGGATCACAGTGCTTACCGGCACTTACCTCATTTACCCATGGTACCGCGCAGTTCCTCCGCCCGGAACGACGGATCTGGCCGGCTTCCCGCAGCGGCTGCTATTGGCCAGTCCGGCGACCCTTGCATGGCACTCGATCGGCATGGAGTGGAAAGAGCACGTAGCCTGGCTCGTCCCTATTTCGATCACCATGGCCGCGGCCGTCTTCATCCGCCACGGCCGCAACCTCACCCGCCACCCGCAACTCCGCAACGCCGTCCTCTGTTTTGTTCTTGTCTCGTTCGTTGCCGCCGGAATTGCGGGTTTCTTCGGCGCCATGCTCAGCAAATACGCTCCGGTTCAGGGCGGCCAGACAATTCAACTGATTCACGGAGAGAAGCGATGAATGCAAAACCGGGTTCCGTTCACGCGCAGGATTTTCCCAATGGCGGCGGCGCGGCCGCTCTGCTTGCAGCCGGCATCGGCTCGTTCATGGTTGCCTTCTTCGCCATCCTCGCCGACAAGGTCGCTTCCATCAAAAGCCTGATGAACTTCTCCAAGCCCACCGGCCCGCTTTCCGGCGTGACCACATGCGCCATTCTCGTATGGCTCATCGCCTGGGCTATTCTGCACAGCCGCTGGAAAAGCAAAATGGTGGCTCTTGGAAGCGTCACAACCGTGGCGCTGATTCTGCTTGGGTTGAGTTTGCTGTTGACCTTTCCGCCCATTGCAGATTTGCTCTAATGGCCTACCGAATACACGCCCCTGCGTCGATTGGAAATCAGGAGCCAGGCACCGAAGAGCAAGGGCAGTTCGCCTAATGGTATAGAGGATTTTGAAAGGGCACGGCTTTAGCCGTGCCGCAAAAGGCACGATTTCAGTTGGGCTTCAGCCCCTGAGGGAATGCTTTTGCCACTACAACTTCAGGAGAACCGCTTTAAAGGCGCGCAGAAAACTCGTGCGCGCCAGGGAACGGGGCGATTTGGGAAATGGGAAGGACAAACTTCAGCGGTGGACTGGGAGCAACTGAAGATAGAGAGCCAGGTTGATGGCGACGGAGGCGGCAAGCAGGCCTAGACCTATCAAGGATATGAATGTGGCCTTATGACCGGCGCCCTTCAGATCTTCAATCAGCTCCTGCTGCTCGAGGGTGTTGCGGTCGGTAGCTTCGCGGACCCTATCCAGATGGTCTTCAATTCGCTTGACCGATGTGTTTTGTTCCGCAATCTGGTCGCGCAACTCGCGGTCCTGGATCTTTAGCTTGGCCAGGCTTTCTTTGATCGGTGCCAGATCCACCGGCGGCGACAGCAGGACAGCGGGGGGCGGAGGCTGGCGCTGGGTGGAGAGACCGGAGACGGCCTTGCCTTGCTTCCCGTCGAACAGCAGCAGAAGGCTCTCCACGAAGGGCAGCGCCGTCTGAAGCACGGCCATCTTGCGCTGAACCCCGGAAGAAAGCCCAAGCGAAGAAGGCTCCGCGGAAGCTATCAGGGCGGGGTTGGGACGAGGGGAGCGTACCGGCGTTTCACTGAGGTGCCCGTCGTCGCCCGGTCCCTTCGACGGAGCCTCCCGATTCGGCGCAGGATTCCCCTTGACGCACCAAAGTAACTCGGCCGTATCCGCCGGTGGAGGCGAACCAGCACCGGCCCAATCGCTTTCCAATCTTTGTAATGCCTCAAATAAATGGCTCATGCTTGCTCACGTCGAGGTTACCAGTGTAACCGATTGTCGAGGCGTGCAGGACTCTAATGAATCGCTCTTCCTGCGTTTTCCTCGCACTAAAGTTTTACCGCCCGCCATCTTCCGGCATTCGCCGCATGCCCACCCGTTCGACCACTCATTGGGTATGCCGGCATCCATGCGCTACCATACACACAGGATCGGTCTTGATATGTTTGTCGTCGTCTGGCAGTTCGAAATTGCCGAAGATAAAATCGCCGGCTTTGAAGCCGCCTATGGCCCCGAGGGCGCCTGGGCAAAGCTTTTCCGCACCTCGCCCAGCTACCTGGGCACCGAACTGCTCCACGACGCCTACATTCCCGGCAGCTACCTCACCATCGACCGCTGGGCCAGCGAGGCCGATTTCCGCGCCTTCCGCAAGCAGCATGACCAGGACTACGAAGTCCTCGACAGAGCCTGCGACTCCCTCACCAGCCGTGAAACCCGCATCGGCGCTTACACCGTTTAAAAGAATTGAAGTTGCCCCACAAGACTGCCCTCGTTCGTCTCTTGCCCCCTGACCGCAATGCGCAATCTCAGGCCATTTCACGCCACGAACCAACTTTCTCCATATCTTCGCCATTTTTCTCTGTCTTTGTCCCCCCGCACCCTGCTACAATCCCTTCGAAATCCAATTCAAGCCCGCGTCGTCTTTTGCCCCAAAAGCACGAGATGACCAAGGCGACCTTTTAGGAGCCCTCCCAATGGCCATCGCAGACGACCGCACCAAAGCCGTAGAACTTGCCCTCGCCCAAATCGAAAAACAGTTTGGAAAAGGGTCGATCGTCCGCCTCGGATCGCGCGAAGCCCTGCTGCCCATCGCCGTTATCTCCACTGGTTCCATCAGTTTCGACGCTGCCCTCGGCGTCGGCGGCATCCCCCGCGGCCGCGTCACAGAGGTCTACGGCCCTGAGTCCTCCGGCAAAACCACCATCTGCCTCCAGATCATCGCCGAAGCTCAGCGCGCCGGCGGCCTGGCCGCCTTTGTCGACGCCGAACACGCCCTCGACCCCGGCTACGCCAAAAAGCTCGGCGTCGATGTCGATAACCTCCTCGTCTCCCAGCCCGACTCCGGCGAACAGGCCCTCGAGATCACCGAAGCCCTGGTCAAGTCCGGCGCTATCGACGTGCTGGTCGTCGATTCGGTCGCCGCCCTGGTCCCCAAGGCCGAGCTCGACGGCGAAATGGGCGATTCCCACATGGGCCTCCAGGCCCGCCTCATGTCTCAGGCTCTGCGCAAGCTCACCGGAAGCGTCTCCAAATCCCGCACCGCCCTCATCTTTATCAATCAAATCCGCGAGAAGATCGGCGTCATGTTCGGCAATCCGGAGACCACCACCGGCGGCCGCGCCCTCAAGTTTTACTCCTCGGTCCGTGTCGACATTCGCCGCATCTCCGCCATCAAGGAAGGCGACGTCGTCACCGGAAATCACACCAAGGTCAAGATCGTAAAGAACAAGGTTGCCGCGCCCTTCCGCGAAGCCGAGTTCGACATCCTCTACGGCGAAGGCATCAGCCGCGAAGGCGACGTCCTCGATCTGGCCGTCGCCAACAACATCGTCGAGAAGTCCGGCGCATGGTACAGCTACGATGGCGAGCGCATCGGCCAGGGCCGCGAAAACACCCGAACCTTCCTCAAAGAGAACAAGGACATCTTCGCCAAAATGGACTCCGCCCTCCGCAAGGCCCTCAACATCGGCGCTGTCAAAGCCGATGTCCCCGAAGTCCCCGCCGCCGGCCCCGCCGAAGCCAAAGAAGCCGTCCGCAGCCGCAAAGGATAACAGCCCGTGGTGAAAGTCGCGCTTTGAAAGGGCACGGCTTTACAGGCTGCGGAAAAACTCTACCGGAGCTGGAATAAGTGTCAGGGCACGACTTCAGTCGTGCCAAATGCCGCAAAAATAGCGCGGGCTTCAGCCCCTGAGGTGAGCTTTTCTGGCTCTCTGTTCAAACTCGCCCCTTTTTCCGCAGCCTCCTCAGTCGCATCGGCCCTGGGCGTTTTGAAAGGGCACGACTTCAGTCGTGCCGTAAAATGCTCAAAATAGATCCGGGCTTTAGCCCCTGAGGGACGCTTCTCGGATCATTAACTCAAGCTCTGCGCTTCGTCAGGAGTCTGAGCGGCTGCCTTCAGTCAGCCGCTTCTTCTTTCTGAAAAACTCCAACCACAAGGAGGGCGCGGGGCACCCATAAGCGCTAAGATGAACTCCTTTTAGTCCTCCACCGGCGTTGCCGGCCCGCGAGGGGATGAAACCGCGCCGCCGCATTTCTCCCGCTAACTCGCCAACTTGCGAACCCCGCGCAGCGGGGGCCAACTCGCTGCCTTTGTTTCAATCGCTCCACTCGGATTGTTCAACGCACTGCCCTACTGGAACCATGTTCCTTATCAGAAACTCCCCTTCGACCTCGGATTCAATTTCTGGACGGCAGCTCCCGAATCGCCGACCGGCCATGCATCACCGCACTCCCGGACCCTGGGGCGTTTCAGGGGAGTAATCATGACTGGTTGCACTTGCAGAGCTCAGCCAACTGCAAATTGCCTATAGCAGAGACAATTGTGGTCGACAAAGAGTGGTGCCCAGGGGCGGCTGACGCCGGCCTTTTCGGGGTCTTAATAACCTGTACTTACAACTACTTACAAGACTTCGTGGGTTGCCGAATTACAGCGAAATACGGATAAGACGGGCCATTCACGGGTGAGCGAACACGGGTGAGACCCAAATGACCGTCGCCGGGTGAACCTGTCCTTCCAGACCGCCGCGGCTGGCAATGCCATTTCATGGAGGCCGACTTGCAGACTCCTCTACGACGCTCAAATCTTCACCAACGACCGCGGGGAGCTGCCCGTGCTCTGGGGCATCATTGGCCTCTCTTCCCTTGCCCTTGCAAGCGGTACATCACTTCCCAGATTTGGTGCAGTGAATCCACATAAGCGTGAGCCATCTTCTTCGCGCGGGAGAACCTGCTTGCTTCGTTCTTGAAGTTAGACCAAGTCTGCTCCGCCGCCATCTCTGTCAACGCACCCACCCAAGCGACTTTTGACAAAATGATCCGATACTTGTAGTCCCGTCCGTCCCAGCTAAGAATTTCGGCTTTGCCAATTTCAGATTCCGGAAAGCGGTCCTTCAGGCTGACAAGATGCTCATGCAGTCTCGCCCTCACCATCAAATTGTCGGGATCGATTGTACCGTCTGTTTTGTTGGCACAGGCGATTGAGAAGAAACCATATCTGGTGAAGATCCACATTTGTTACCCCTTTCGAGCATCGCCAAATGCTCCTGAAGGCAGTATAGGCGAACCAATCTGCGGTTTCTCGTGTCCAAGAGCATTCTCTATATGGTACTTTTCTGTAGATCAGAGATTCAAGTGAGCAAAGGATCTACAAATGGCAGGCAGGTCAATTCGAATCTTCCTTGTTGATGGCACTTCGTCTGGTGTGCGTACAGCTGAATTGGGTCTTTCTACCATTAAGGCATTAGTCGTGCCACGAGCTTCCCTTTCCGCCGTCAAGGCACGAAACGAGGTACGCAAGACAGGCATCTATGTTCTGGTTGGACCAGACGCAGACAAGCCAGGACAGAGGAGAATCTATATCGGCGAGACCGATGAGATTATTAAACGACTCACGACCCACGACAAGGATTTAGACAAGCAGTTTTGGGAACAAGCTGTGATATTTGTTTCGAAAGATGAGAATCTGACGAAGTCACATGTGCGCTATTTGGAAGCGCGACTGATTCGACTTGCAAATGACGCTAAGCGGGCGACGGTTGAAAACGGAACAAATCCTCCTGAACAAGGTAAATTACCCGAAGCCGACGAAGTCGAAATGGAGGAATTCATTGTTCAGGCGCGCCTACTGCTGGGCGCACTTGGTTATGATGTGTTCGAGCCCATTCAATTGTCGATAACCGCAGGGGCAGGCCAATCTAGTGGCACAAGCCCCATACCACCTGTTTTCAGATTTACCGGCGAAGACTTCAACGCCACATGCATTGTTGACGTAAATGCAGGTCAATTCGTTGTCAAGAGTGGCTCCAAGGCTCGAAAAGATGAGACTCCGGCTCTGTCACAAACGTACAAAAATCTGCGTGCACAATTGATCCAAAGCGGCGTACTCAAGGAATCTACTGGCCACTCGTATGAGTTCTCCCAAGATTATGCTTTTGGGGCTCCGACACCGGCTGCGCAGGTTGTCTCTGGAAGTCCCGTAGGCGGGCGTACCGCCTGGAAAGCAGAAGGTAGTAACATCACTCTTGCTGATTGGCAGGATGCATCGCTACCTTCTGAAGGCGATGTTTAGGAAAAATCAAAATGGTGGAGCAGGCTGTAATCGAACAGTGGTGGGAGCGGCTCGAATTCGAGGAACGCCTAGGGCTTCTATTCTATTCAGATATGGTGGAATTAAAGGTTGCGGCCGGGTTCGTCGCCGAGGCTCCCTACGGGTCACTACGGAGGGAGATTCAGGAAGTCATACAGAAGGCCTTTCTCGAAGGACGAGAGGCAAATGGATTTTGGTTCGGGATCACCTGGGTTCTTGATTGCCCACTATGCGGCCAACAAAGCACTGAGAAAGGATCGCTTCGGTTTCAATCTGAATCCCCTCAGGAGCTAAGGGCCTATTTAGCAAAGCAAGGCGCCGCTTGCATGAATTGCGGTAAGGTGCCGCCCCAGGGAGTAGATGTTCAGGTTCAGGTGCTGAAGGCCCCTCTGGCTGTGTTGAGGGAATTGGGATATGCCGCGCCAGAAACGGACCGCCCTTCTACAGGAACGCGTTATCTCGACGCCTGGATAAAGGCCAAAGAGCTAGAGTCTTTCCCCAGCAGCGCGACCCTACAGTAGAAGCTTTCGGCGACTTCAGTATTCCTCCGGCAGAAGGATCGTCGTGGAACTTCGGTCGGCCTCTGTGATAATCCAAATCTTCTCGCCCGTCCTCAATGTGTACGCGGACAGCACACGGCAGGTGGCCCCGGTCCCGCCGATCTTCCAAACCCCAATGAGGGTGCCCCCGGTCCCTCGCTCTTGGGGACCGGGGATTTATCCGGAATTTGGCGGGTGGCCCATCTCTTGAAAAATGCTGACCGATCCACAACATGCGGGTGGCTCAGGTCTCGGTTTTGAGACATGGGAAAGCTCAAAAGCCTCCGCCAACAAGGATTACTCCCGGTAAGTCGCCATTGCATAAGTTACCCAGCTTCGGGAGCTACCTCGACGGGATGACCGGCTACTCGGTCACAGTTTCACTTAAATCCCCACCCAAAGCCCTGCATGTTTCCCACCTTCCCGTCCGTAACCCCTTTAGAATTTCGGCCCGTGCGCAAGAAACATCCATTTTCATCAACACTCGGAACAATCCGTACTGATACATCAAGACACTTTTCAAAAAATGCTCTGATGTATCAGTGCGTTTGACCATATTTTCCGAAGTATGCATGTATCAGTACTTTCGAGTGAAATTCATTGCCCCGTACCCCATCAAACGAAGGGCAATCGTACTGATCCATTCGGAGTTTCGTCATTTTCGTTGAAAGTCCGCCAAATGACGGGTTTTACCCCGAATACCGCCAGGTGGCCGAACCCATCCTTCCGATGCCGTAGAATCTCATTTGAGCACTCCCGATGACTGTGAATGCACTTTATCCCGGCACGTTTGACCCGCCCACCAACGGGCACGTGGACCTCATCACCCGCGGCGCAAGGCTGTTCGACCACCTCACCGTCGCCGTGCTCGTGAATCCAGTTAAGAACCCGCTCTTCACCGTTGAAGAGCGCGTCGAGATGCTGACGGAAGCCGCCAGCTCTCTCGACAACGTCTCCGTGGCCACCTTCAACGGGCTCATGGTCGAGTTCGCGCGCCAGCAGGGAGTATCGGCCGTGTTGCGCGGCATCCGGGCCATCTCCGACTACGAGTACGAGTTCCAGATGGCGCTGATGAACCGGCGGCTGGCGCCGGAGATCGAGACCGTCTTTCTGCAGCCGGCCGGGCGCTACTCGTTTGTCAGCTCGCGGATGGTCAAGGAGGTTTTCAGCGCCGGCGGCGACATAACCGGCCTGGTGCCGCCAAATGTACTGAAGCGTCTGCGCGCGCGGATCAATGGCAGCTAGGCGGGCGGTTCCTTTGCGGGTTGCCGCGGTTGCGCTTCGGCTGCCTTGCGAACAGCTTCAGCGTCGGCCAAGTCCTGCAGTCTGCCTGAGGCCAGCTTCGACGCGATGAGGTCGGATGCGGAGATGAAAAACGCCTTAAGGCCGCCTTTCGGATCGATGACGCCTTCAACGCGCCTTGCCCAGGCTGCCTCAAAATCGACACCCGGAATGTCGGGAAGAATGTCGAAGCTGTGGGGATCGTGTCCAAAACGAAAGAAACTTCCGCGCTCGGCGAAGTCCTCCGCTCGAATGCCCAGGAGCGGCGCACCGAACGCGGCCAGCGCGGCATAAGTAGCTTGCGCGTTGGCCGGGTCCGCTTTTATGAAAAGGTCCATGTCTTTCGTAAAGCGGGGCTGCGCGTGATAGATAACCGCATATGCCCCTACCACGAGATATCTAACGCCATGGGCACGAAAGGCGGACAAAAGGTCTTTGTAGTCTTGGTACATCCGGTGCGATCTCCCAACCTTTGAGTGCGTAGGCGTCCTGGATCATCTCCTCGACCGCGTCCATCCGCTCATGCGCGGGCCGGCTCTGCCAGTAGCGATACTCGTCGGCCTTCATCTCGTCGAAGCTCGTGTACTTGCGGAGCGTCTTATCCATACCCCGATTGTAGCGCCGGGCGAGGCGGCCGATATTTCAATTTTGCGCTTCCCCGAAAATCTGTAAAGATAGGAGTGATATGACAGTCTCCGCTCCTGCAAAAGTCTTTGCCGACCGCATTGGCCGGATCGAGGTTTCCGCGACCATGGCCGTGGCCGCCGAGGCCGCAAAACTGCGCGCCCAGGGCATCAACCTGGTGGATTTCGGCGCCGGTGAACCGCACTTCCCTACCCCGCGCCACATCAAGGACGCGGCCATTGCCGCCATTGACGCCAACTTCACGCGCTACACGGTTGTGCCTGGCATTCCCGACGTGCGCAAGGCCATCGTCGAGCGCCATGCCTGCGACTTCGGCTCGGACTACGACATCTCCGAGGCCATCTTCACCACCGGCGGCAAGCTGGCGCTTTTCAATACCATCCAGGTGCTGGTGGACCATGGCGACGAGGTGATTCTGCCCGTTCCCTACTGGGTCAGCTTCAAGGACATCATCCAGTACGCCGGCGGCAAGGTGGTATTTCTAGAGACCAGCGAGGCCGAGAGCTTCCGCATCACCGCGGATGCGATCGAGAAGGCCATTACGCCCCGCACCAAGGCCATCATTCTGAACTCGCCGTCGAACCCGGCCGGCTCGATAGTGTCGACCGAGGATCTGGAGCGGATCGTCCACCTGGCGCATGACCGGGGAATCTATTTGCTCTTGGACGAGTGCTATGTCTACCTGAACTATGCGGGTAAATGCGTCTCCGGCGGCTCGTTTACCTGGGCCAAGGAGCACATTGTGATTCTGGGCTCGCTGTCGAAGACTTACGCCATGACCGGCTGGCGGGCCGGCTTTGCCCTGGCCTCCAAGCCCGTGGTTGCCAATCTCAGCAAGCTCCAGTCGCAGTCGACCTCCAACGCGACCAGCTTCGTCCAGAAGGCCGCCATCGCCGCCCTGGCCGGCTCGCAGGATTGCGTAGCCGCATTCCGCGCCGAATTCATCGATTTGCGCGATTACATGTTATCCAAGATCCGCGCCATCCCCAACGTGACCTGTACCAAACCCGACGGCGCTTTCTACGTTTACCCCAACATTTCTGCCTACTTAGGCAAAGGCTGCATAAAAACCGCCACCGAAATGGCCACCCGCCTCCTGCACGAAGCCCACGTAGTCACCGTCCCATGAGAAGCATTTGGTACTGCTGAACACCTACGAATCTCCTATCCGCTGACCAAGCCGAACATCGACGAGGGGACACGGCGGATGGGCGAATTCCTGACCGGATTGAAGTAGGGGCGTTGCTTGCGCAAGCCGGCATTTCCCGATGGGCTAAAGCGCAAATTCGCAATCGGGAGATTCGGCGGCGCGGCTGAGGCCGCGCCCTTTCAAGGCCGTCGCTTATGGCCGGCGGGGCTCACCGTTTCAAAATGCGGCAGAATCTGGCGATATGTGTTGATCGGCACTGTGCAAACCTAGTGCTGGTCGGGTAGGATGTGTTTTCGATGCCGAAGCCGATTGATTTTCGCCCTGTGATTCTTGCCGGAGGAAGCGGTACCCGCTTCTGGCCGCGCTCCCGCCGCGCCCGCGCCAAGCAGGTTCTCGCTCTGGACGGAGAGCGCTCCATGATTCAGCAGACCGTGGAGCGGCTCAAGCCCATGGCCGGGCTCGACAAAACCTGGATTATTACCAACGAGTACCTGGCCCACGAGATTGCCGACCAGTTACCGGGGTTGCCCGCCGGCAAGATTGTCCAGGAACCGGTGGCGCGCAACACTGCGCCGGCCTGCGGACTGGCCGCTTTCCTGATTGAACGAGAGAATCCCGAGGCGGTGCTTGGCATCTTCCCTTCAGACCATGTGATCGCCGACGAGCCGCGCTTTCTGAAGGCTCTGCAAAAGGCCACCGCCGTGGCCGCAGCCAGCGACAACATTGTGGTGCTGGGGATTGAGCCGGTACGCGCCGAAACCGGCTACGGCTATATCGAGACCGGCGATTTTGCCAAGGACGATTCCGCGCTGCACGTCCGCCGCTTTATCGAGAAGCCAAACCAGAACCGTGCCGAGGAGTTTGTGGCCGCGGGAAACTACTACTGGAATTCGGGCATGTTTATCTGGTCGGCGCGCACGCTCGCCGATGCGGTGCGCGAGCACCTGCCGGAGACGGCGCCCCTGCTTGAGAGCATCGCTGCCGCCTACGGCACGCCGCAGTTCAACGAAGTGTTTCGCGCCCTCTATCCAAAATGCGAAAACATTTCGGTGGATTACGCCGTGCTGGAGCCCCGCTCGGCCAAGGGCGAGCATCTGTCGCATCTCTATTGCGTACCCGCCGAATTCAGTTGGAACGACCTCGGGAGCTGGACCTCGCTCTACGAGTACCAGCTTGAAACCCGCTTGCGCGGCGATGCCGAAGGCAATGTTACCGATGCAGGCGGGCACCTTGCTATCGACGCGACGGACAACTACGTCTTCAGCCCGAAGAAGTTTGTCGCGCTGGTGGGCGTGGAGAACCTGGTGATCGTGGATACGGAGGATGCGCTGTTGATTGCGCACCGGGACCACTCGCAAGATGTGGGCAAGATCGTGAAGGAGCTGGGGCTGGCCGGGCGGACCGACCTGATCTGAACGCCTATTCGAGGGGTTCGGGAAGAAGGAGCCGGGCCTGAAGGCCTTTCTTTCTGGCTGGCTTGTTCATGGGCATGAAGGCCCATTCTCCCTCCGTGCTCGTTTGCTGGATGCGCGGGCTGTACAATTCTTGCGTGACCCAGTGTGCATCTGTCGCTGGGCGGGGTGGAAAAATTGCCCGAGACTATCGATTGGCCGCTGCATACGCAGCCGCCGCGACCGCGTAGCCGCAAATTCCTTTTTCTACTGATTGCAATGATCGCCGTCATCCTGCTGGGAGGGCGCACCGCGATCTCCTACTGGGTCGATCTGCTCTGGTTCCGATCGCTCGGATACGGCGGGGTGTTCTGGAAGACGCGCGGGCTGGAGTGGGGAGTCTTTGTGGGCTTCGCTCTGGTCACATTCCTTGTTTTGCTAGGTGTGTTCTTTGCGCTCAAGCGGGCTCATGCGGCGGACTTGCCGACGACGCATTCGATTGTCTTCGGAGGCCAGTCGGTCGACCTTCCAGTCGCGACCGTGATGCACGTCGCGGCCATTGCCGGAGCGCTGCTGGTGGCGGTTGTGACGGGAGGCGCGATGGAAGCGCAATGGCCGGACCTTGCGCTTTACTGGTACGCGCCGCGCGCCGCAGGCGCCATCGCGGATCCTGTCTTTGGCAGGCCGCTGGATTTCTATCTGTTCACGCTGCCCGCATGGCAACTGATCGCAGGCTGGCTGCTGACGCTGGCCATCGTCAGCTTCATCATGGCGGCCTTGTTCCTGCTGGCCACGGGCGGCGCGCGCGCGTTGGGCGGACGGCTGAGCGGCTCGGTTCCGCTACCATGGCGGGGGCTTTCCGCTACATTGGGATTCCTGCTCGCGGTACTGGCGTGGCGTGTCTATATCAGCCGCTTCGAGCTGCTGTTCGAACATCACACCATCTTCGACGGCATCTCTTACACTGACGCGCACATCAACATCGGCGGACTGCTGATCGTTTGTGTGGCGCTGGCGATTGGATCGGCAATCGCCTTTGCGGCTGCGGTGCTGAAACCGCGCGGGCGCTGGCTGGCGGCGGCGATCGCACCGGCGGCTCTGTGTTATATCGCGGTGTCCCTGGCCGGGTGGTATGTCACCACTTTTCTCGTCAAGCCGAATCAACTGGATCGCGAAAAGCCCTACATTGCCGACAACATCCTGATGACGCGCGCGGCCTACGGGCTTGACCGTTTCGCGCAGCACGAGTTTCCGGCGGAGACAACACCTGGCGCGGCCGACCCGGCCAGCAATCAGGCGACGCTCCAGAATATTCGTCTTTGGGACTGGCACGCGCTGCAAGACACGCTGCGCCAACTGCAGGAGATTCGTACCTATTACGACTTTCCGGATATCGACATCGACCGCTACAAGATTGACGGCTCGCTGCGCGAGGTAATGCTGGCCGCGCGCGAACTGAACGTGGACAAGCTGCCGGAGAGCAGCCACAACTGGATCAACGACAAGCTGATTTACACGCATGGTTATGGCATCACGATGAACCCGGTGAACGGGTTCACGACAGAAGGATTGCCGACGCTGCTGCTCTCGAACATGCCGGTGCAGAGCACGACGCCGAGCATTAACGTGACGCGGCCGGAGATTTATTTCGGCGAGATGACCAACACCGACGTGTATGTGAAGACAGGGCAGCAGGAGTTCAACTATCCGGAGGGGCAGACCAACAATCTGACTTCGTACAACGGCACGGGCGGGATTGTTGTGGGCGGGTTCCTGCGGCGAATCCTGCTGGCGTTCGACCGCGGCGATCTGGCAAAGTTGCCGTTCAGCGACGATGTGACGGCCGAGAGCCGCCTGCTGATGCGGCGCAACGTGCGCGATCGCGTCGCGGCGCTGGCGCCGTTCCTTACGATCGATCAGGACCCGTACATTGTGGTCGGCGACGACGGACGACTGTCCTGGATCCTCGATGCTTTCACGTCGTCGGACACTTATCCCTATTCCGCGCATAACAATCTGGCCGGCGAGTCAGTGAATTACGTGCGCAACAGCGTAAAGGTTGTTGTGGACGCCTACGACGGGACGACGACACTCTATGTCTTCGACAACCAAGACCCGATCATCGCTGCGTGGCGGAAGATTTTCCCCGCCATGTTCAAGGATGCGTCGGAGATGCCGGCCTTTCTGCGCAAGCACGTCCGCTACCCGGAACTGCTGCTCAGCTTGCAGGCTGAGGTTTACGGCCTCTATCACATGACGGATTCCGAGGTGTTTTACAACCGCGAGGATCTTTGGACGGTGGCCACCGAAACGGGCATGGGCGATGCCGGAGAACAGACCGCGCAAGCCATGCAACCGAATTTTGTGCTGATGACATTGCCGGGGGAAACGAACCTTGAATTCGTAGAGATTCTCCCCTTCACGCCAGCCAACCGCAACAACATGATCGGCTGGATTGCCGCACGCAGCGACGGGGAACATTATGGCACGGCGGTGGTGTACGACTTTCCCAAGACCAGGCTGATTGACGGCCCGCAGCAGATTGAAGCGCGCATCGATCAGAACGCGCAGCTTTCCGGGCAGCTCTCGCTGTGGAATCAGCAGGGCTCGCATGTGCGCCGCGGCAGCCTGCTGGTGATTCCCTGCGGAAAGGCTTTGCTGTATGCGGAGCCGATTTACTTGCAGGCCGACCGCAGCCCGATGCCTGAGCTGCGGCTTGTAGTGCTGGCGCTGCAGGATCGGTTGGCTTATGCGCCGACCTTCGAGGCAGCGCTGGCGTCGCTGTTCGGCTCCGGGTCTTCGTCGCTGAGCGCAGCGGAGACGCCGCAGGCCGCGTCCGAGGCTGCAGGACCAGCGCAGCCGGCGGAAAGCCTGAGCTCGTTGATCGCGCAGGCGGGCAAAGACTTCTCCGACTACCAACGGCTGACCGCGGCGGGCCAGCTTGCGGATGCGGGAAAGAAGCTGGACGATTTGAAGCGTGTGCTCGACAGGCTGAACGGGATGAAGAAGTAGAGATCAGGGATCAGAGACGTCGCGAAGGTGGGGCGCCCGGTAGTTTTGGAACCGCACTAGCCCTAATACTGTTCACTTAACTATTCTGATGGCCTTTCGAATGTTAATTGGCGGAAGAGGCTTGATGTGCCGCGGACGAAGCGGGAAGTTGCTCATCTTGCGCTTGACGCCGCGGGGAT
>Ga0181529_10002318_pt1 | contig 23001 bp, 17 predicted proteins | sample PEATcosm2014_Bin_36_FD_119763 | JGI IMG/M metagenome (GOLD analysis project Ga0181529, IMG submission 119763) | Peatland microbial communities from MTU Mesocosm Facility, Houghton, MI, USA - PEATcosm2014_Bin10_30_metaG | ecosystem: Environmental > Terrestrial > Soil > Wetlands > Peat | place... | reverse complement strand
TCCAGATCGTAGCCGATTTCGGCCCCCTCGGGAATGCGCACGTTCTTATCCAGAATCACCCGCCGCAGCTTGGCGTGTCTCCCGATGTCGCAGTTGTCCAGGATCACGCAGCGGTCCACTTCGGCGCCGGAGTGGACGCGGACGCCGCGGCCCAGCACCGAATCCTTCACCGTTCCACCGGAGAGAATGCACCCCCCGGAGACGATCGAATCGATGGCGTGTCCGCGGCGTCCCTCGTCGTCGAAACTGAACTTGGCCGGTGGATCGGGGTAACTGGCGGTGCGCAGCGGCCACTCGCGGTTATAGAGGTTGAGGACCGGAGTGACCGAGCGCAAATCCATATTGGCGTCGTAATAAGCGTCGATGGTTCCCACGTCGCGCCAATAAGGGACTGAGTCGGCGGGCTCTCCGGGAAGGCGGTTGGTCTGGAAGTTGTAGGCGAATATCTGCGCGCGGCCCGCCAGTTTCGGCAGAATGTCCTTGCCGAAATCGTGGTTGCTGTTCTCCTCGGCGGCGTCGTCGTGCAGCAGGCGCAGCAGCGTACGTGTGGAGAAAATGTAGTTGCCCATGGACGCGTACACCTTGGAATCGTCTCCGGGCATGGTGGGCGCATCCGGGTTCTTTTCGTGGAAGGCCAGGATGCGGCCGTCATCGGCGGCTTCGATCACTCCGAATTCCGCGGCGAATTTCTTATCCACGGGGATCGCCGCCACGGTGACTTCGGCGCTTTTTTCCACGTGGTACTCGATCATATTGGTGATATTCATGCGGTAGATATGATCGCCGCCGAAGATCGCCACCACGTGCGGGTCCGACTGTTCCACCAGGTTGATGTTCTGGTAGATGGCGTCGGCGGTTCCCTGGTACCAGGTTTCGCCGGCGCGCATTTGCGCAGGCACGGGGATCACGAACTGCGACTTCAGTAGTCCGCCAAGCTGCCAGCCCTCGCTGAGATGCTGCAGCAACGACTGGCTGCGGAACTGTGTGAGCACGTACACCGAATAGAGCCCCGAGTTGATGAAGTTGCTGAGGACGAAGTCGATGATGCGGTATTTTCCTCCAAACGGAACGGCCGGTTTGGCCCGTTCCCGCGTCAGTGGATGAAGGCGGGTTCCCTTCCCGCCGGCCAGCACGATTCCCAGTACCCGTATGCGCATAGACCCTCGACCAAAGGAACATTGTTCCAGCAAGCCGTCCCGTTGGCAAGTGGGTGAAAGCTCCCATGTTGCGACAGGCGGAGTCCGGTTTTTACACCGGTGACGCGGATTGGCCGGGTATCCTGAGCTAGCGGGGGACGCCAATTATGCCAAGAATTCAGTTACGTCTATCCATCGTTTCGGTGGCCGCGCTGGCCCTGCTGGCGCCGTCGCGAACATCGGCCGCCAACCCGTCCGGCAATGCCTATCTGGTGCATTACCTGGTTGCCGATCAGCCGGGAATCGCCGACTTCACCGACCCCAACCTGGTCAATCCGTGGGGGCTGTACACGTCCGGTTCCAGCCCCTTCTGGGTAAACGATGCAGGCACAGGAATGGCGACGGTTTACAGTAGCAACGGAACGCCCAGCGCCACCAAGCCCACCGTTCCGCCTTCGGCCAAAGGGACCGCGCCCGCGCTTGCCACCGGCGGTGTCTTCAACGCCACCGGCGGCTTCCTGGTACAGGGAAAAGCGCCCAACTTCATCTTTACCACTGGCGATGGAACGGTCTCCGCGTATGTATCCTCCATCAGTACGTCGCAGGCCCAGTTGATGGTAGATAACTCTTCGAGCGGCGCCATCTATTACGGCCTGGCTATCAGCGCCACCGCCGCCACCGCCGCTCCCATGCTCTACGCCCCTAACTTCGCCTCCGGAGCCATCGACGTGTTCGATACCAACTATAAGCCGGTCACCCTGCCGGGCACTCCGTTCGTCGATTCGGCGGTGCCCAAGGGCTACGCGCCGTTCAATATCTGGAACCTCGGAGGAAAGCTATATGTGATGTGGGCCCAGCAGAATTCGGGCAAGAACTTCGCCGTTTCGGGAGCCGGTCTGGGCGCGGTTTCCATCTTCGACCTGAACGGCAACCTGCTGCAGCACGTGGCGGCCGGCGGCCCGTTGAACGCTCCGTGGGGCGTGGCTATCGCTCCCGCGACCTTCGGCGCCTTCGCCAACGATCTACTGGTCGGCAACTTCGGGGACGGCGCCATCAACGCGTTCGATCCCACTACCGGCGCCGCGCTGGGCGCACTCGCCGACCAGAACGGCAATACCATCGCCCTCCACGGCCTGTGGGCCCTGCTTGTCGGTAACGGCGGATCGGGCGGCGACGCCAACGCCATCTACTTCGCCGCCGGCACGGGCGGCCAAAAGCACGGGCTGCTGGGCAGTATCCAGGCCGGCCCTACGCTTACCGGCGTCGCCAATGCCGCCGACACCGTAAGCGGCATCGCAGCGAGTACCTTCATCAGCATCTACGGCGCCAACCTCGCCCCCATTACCCGCAACTGGACGTTCAGCGACTTCAACGGCACTAAGCTGCCCACCAGCCTGGACGGCGTGGGTGTCACGGTAAATGGAAAGGCCGCGTATGTCTATTACATCAGCCCCAAACAGATCGACGTCCTGACTCCGGTCGATACCACCACGGGTCCGGTCCAGGTTGTGGTCACCGACAATGGGTTAGTCGGCGCTTCCATGCAAGCTACCCTGCAGACTTACTCGCCGGCCTTCTTTCTACTGAAGGACAACGCGTCAATTGCGGCGATTCACCTTGGCGGCGCGCTGGTGGGAGCGACCACTCTCTATCCCGGCATCAGTTTTCCGGCCCAACCCGGCGAATCCATCTCGCTTTTCGGCACGGGTTTCGGCGCCACCAATCCGGCGATTTCCGACGGAACGATCGTGGCCGCTCCGCAAGCTGTAACCACGCTGCCCACGGTGACGATTGGCGGCGCCGCTGCCCAGGTGACTTACGCCGGACTGATTTCCGCCGGCGTCTACCAGATCAACGCCACCGTGCCGCCGACCTTGCCCGACGGCAACGCGACGGTTATCGCGACGGTAGGCGGAATCGCCAGCGCATCGAACGCAGTAATTGCGGTGCAACACTGACCCGGCATTTGCATAGGCGGCCACCCGTGCGTGACCGCCCTGGGGGCGACAAGAGTCTTGTCACGCGAGGCTTGGCGATCCGTTTAAAAACAGATACTTACAGGGATCGCGCGACAAGACTCTTGTCATTTCGCGCTATCCGCCTGCCCAATTGGCCAGGGAACGCCCGCCCGATTTGCCGATGTGCGGACACTTCCACAAGCGGCATCCTGAGGTTGTGGAGGGATTCAAATGGCAGACCCATTAGCCGCCTTATCGAATGCGCTGGCCGCCGTAGTGGAACGCGCCGCCCGCACCGCCGTAGCGGTCCACGCACGGCCCCAGTTCGCGTCGAGTGGCGCGTTCTGGAAACCGGGAATCATCGTAACCGCGGAGCACACCATCCGCCGAGAAGAGGACATCACCGTCACCCTGCCCGATGGTTCGAACACTCGCCCGGACATCGCGGACTCCGCAAGCCGAGATTCGCGAGCGCGATGAAATCGTCCTCTTGGAGTTCGAGAGTCGCCCCTGGGACTTACAGAACGGTGTCCCGCACCGGCAGGCGCTCGCGCCCTGGCTGAAGGTTGATGTCTTTATAAGGAGAAGCTTGCATTGCCTCGACCAGTGCCGCACCCGATGCGCCGCGCTCCACGCGCCCGGCGAAGCGGGCTTCTTCTTCGAAGTAGCGCGCGAGCACGCCACGCACCAGTTCGTCGGGGTTTAGTCCCTGCTGTGCGGCGGAGTGTGTGAGTTTCTCCTCGAGTTCAGGTGTGAAATGCACTTCCATGGCGGCGGCTCCCTTCTTTTAGGGCACCCCGATTTCACTCACCCCGCCGCCCGCCGCCGCTGCTGGGTACGTGTAATGCACCCAATCCACATCCGCGTACCCGCCTTGCGAACCAAACGAGAAGACGCCGAAGCGCGCACCTTTCCACGAGGCGAAACGCAGGGCGATCTGCTGTCCGGTATCCGACCATGTCTGTCCATCGAGGCTGTAAAACAACTGCGCCTTGCCCTGCCGGTAGACGCCGCGCAGCCATAGACTGCCCGCCGGCTTCATCTCCGGGCCAGTTCCGCCCGTCCAGACCACGCGGACGGCGCCCGCTGTCTTCTCCGCGCCTACCCAACTGAATGCGGCGCCGCTGAGGAAGGTCAAGCCGGCGCGTTCGCCGTCGCCCAGCCCCGCGAGATCGAGTTTCGTTTCGACGACGCCGGATTCGTCCCACAGTTTTTGCGTCAGCGTGTTGCGCGCCTGGCCGATCTCGTCGGCGGGCAGCGCGTGGAGGCGCAGGAACCCACGGCGCTCGGTGAGCGACCACGCGGTATCGACGGGGTTGTGGTTCCACTGCCAGATCGGGCTCAGGGTTTTAGCGGCGAACTCATCGCTGGTCTGCGGCCTCGCGGCAGCGTACGCGCGCCCCACGTTGGGCTTCTTCCAGGTGTCTACCGGCTTGCCGTTGTCGCCGAAAACCGGCCAGCCGTCATCGCCCCACCTGACCGGTTCCAGATAGCAGATACGCCCCAGCCAGCCGGTGGATTTGAAACCGATGAACCAGGCCTCGCCGTTTTTCAGTTCCACCAGGCCGCCCTGGTGCGGACCGCCCTCAAGCACGATCGTGCGCTCGTAGGGGCCGTAAATGTTGGAGGCGCGTTGAACGGTCTGCCATCCCGTGGATACGCCGCCTTCGGGATGCGAGATGTAGTAGCGGCCCTGGCGCTTGAACATCTTGGGCCCTTCGGCGACCGGGCCGGTATAGACCGTGGTTCCCTCGTCGAGCAGGCGGGCGCCGTCGGCGGTCATCTTGTGCAGGATCAGCGGACCGGCGCCGGTTTTGCCGTGAATCAGGTACGCCTGGCCGTCGTCGTCCCAGAACGGACACGGGTCTTCCCAGCCCGCAATCGACTTGACCGTCACCACGTCCGACCAGGCGCCGGCGGGGTTCTTCGTATGCCACATGAAGAGGCCGTCCTTGGGCGTGCATACATAAAGGTAGAACTCGCCATTGTGGTAGCGCAGGGAGGGCGCCCAGGTGCCTTCTCCGTATCCTTTCATCTGGTCGTACTTGGGGCTCATGGACAAGCGGTGGAAAACCTGGCCGGCGATCCGCCAGTTCACCAGGTCCTTGGAGTGGAGCACTTGAATCCCGATGAAATGGAAGTCGGAGGCCACCATGTAGAAGTCGTCGCCCACGCGAATTACATCGGGGTCGGAATAGTCGGCTTTGAGGATGGGGTTGCGATAGGTCCCGTCGCCCCGGTCGCCCCAGGAAGCGCGGTTGGCCACCTGCCCACGGGAAACCAGCGCAGCGGCGAGCATGAATAGGATAGGGAACCGAGTGTGCATAGCGTCTTTCGAGGAAACCATCGCCATGGTACATCATGGCGACCAACCGCCGCGAGCCGGCTTTCGGCGTTTCACGGCCGCACGGTTAAAGACTTCAGCGCGAGAGTCCGATAAGAAGACGTACGAGTTTGCCACCACATGATTGCGATCGTTGGAATAGTCATCGTTCTGGGAGCCATCGTCGGCGGCTACCTGATGGAGCACGGAAAACTGCTCGTCCTGATGCAACCGGCGGAGCTACTGATCATCTTTGGGGCGGCGATTGGCACAGTGATCATCGGCAATCCGCTGCCCACCTTGATGAAGATTGTCCAGGGGCTGATAGGAGTATTCACCGGCAGCTCTTTCACCAAGGGCTTCTACGTCGAAAACCTGAAAATGGTCTACGAACTTTTCAACCTGGCCCGTAAATCGGGAACGGCGAAACTGGAAGAGGACGTCGATAACCCGTCGAAGAGCGCGGTCTTCTCGAAGTATCCGAAATTCTTGAAGTCCCATCACGCGTGCGCGTTTCTGTGCGACACGCTGCGCATGGCGGTGTCGGGCGGCGTGGAGCCGTTCGATATCGACAGCATGATGGAGATAGACCTGGAAGTCCACCATCGCGAGTCGCACGAACCGGTCGGCGCGCTGACCACCATGGCGGATGCGCTGCCGGGTTTGGGAATCGTCGCGGCGGTGCTGGGAATCGTCGTCACCATGGGAGCGCTGGGCGGGCCCAAGGAAGAGATCGGGCATAAGGTGGCGTCGGCGCTGGTGGGAACGTTCCTGGGAATTCTGCTCTGCTATGGCGTCTTCGGACCGCTGTCGGCGGCCATGGCCAAGCAGACCGAAGCGGAAGGATACTATTTCGGATTCCTGCGCATGGCGGGGCTGGCGTTCGTCAAAGGGCTAAGCCCCATGATGGCGGTGGAACTGGCGCGGCGGGCCATCCCCACAAGCGTACGTCCGACCTTCCAGGAAATGGAAGCGGCCTGCCGCGGCGGCGGCACAGTCGCCAGTAAGGCGGCATAACCATGCCATCGGACGAAGAGACGGATCCAGTACCGATAAAGCCGCCCGCCCCCATCATCTACGTCAAGAAGAAGAAGGTGGTGGCTGGCGGTCATCACGGCGGGGCGTGGAAAGTGGCCTACGCGGACTTCGTCACCGCCATGATGGCGTTGTTCATCGTGCTCTGGCTGATGGGCGCGGACGACGAGGTCAAGAAGGCCATCACAGCTTACTTCAACAACCCCTCCGGACCGGGAACCATGACCGGTACGGCCGCCGCCGGCTCGGGCAATGCCCTCGAAATCCCCAAGGAAGACATGGCCAAGCTGCGCGAGAAAATCCAGCAGGCGCTCCGCACGCTTCCCGCCTTCCAACAGCTTAAAGATCACGTGGAAATCACCATCACTTCCGATGGGTTGCGCATCGAAATGCTGGAAACCGAAGCCGGGATGTTCTTCGAGTCCGGCAGGCCAATCCCGACCGAAAGCGGCTCCGAATTGCTGGCGCGCCTGGCGGAAGAACTCGGCGCCATGCCCAACGACGTGCTCATCGAAGGCCATACGGATTCCAAGCCGTTCTCCGGCGACGGGTCGTATTCCAATTGGGAGCTGTCCGCCGACCGCGCCAACTCGGCGCGGAAGTTGATGGAAGCTCACGGACTTCGTGCCTCCCAGGTTGCCCAGGTGAGAGGCTACGCGGACCGCCAACTGCGCCACCCGGAAGACCCGGAGAGCCCGACGAACCGCAGAATCTCGGTGATTGTTCAATATATGAAGGTGCCCGCCAAGAGCGACCCGCCAGCGGCGCAGAAGCCTCCGGATGCAACCAAGAACGCGCCCGAAGCCCAAAAGAAATAGCGCCCAAGAAATAGAGGTTCCCGCGGACCCTGGATTTCGGACTATACTATCCTGAAATTGAGGAGCCCATGACAACCCTTAAGACCATCGATGAGTTTCTGGGAAGCAAACGCCTGGCCGTAGTTGGCGTCTCCCACAATCCCAAGGACTTCACCCGGTCCCTGTTCCGCGAATTGCGGACCCGCGGATACGATCTGGTTCCGGTCCACCCCGAGGCCGCCGAGATCGAGGGAATTCCCGCCGTGGCGCGCGTGACCGACGCATCCCCCGCTGTCGAAGGGGCGCTGCTGTTCACGAAGCCGCAGGTCACCGCCGAAGTTGTCCGCGAATGCCATCTGGCCGGGATCGAGAGAATCTGGATGTACCGCGCAACCGGCGCCGGGGCGGTCAGCGGCGATGCCCTCGAGTTCTGCCAAAGCCATGGAATGCAAGTGGTGGCCGGAGAATGCCCCTTCATGTTCCTGCCCAACACCGGCTTCCCGCACAACTTTCACGGATTCTGCAAGAAGCTGGTGGGACGGTATCCGAAGTAAGGCGCTAGCCCCGCAGCCGCTACATGAATTCCGGAATCCGGATGCCCAGGATGCCGGCGGTGCGTTCCAACTGGCGGCGGAAAAACTGCGTCATCCACAGCAGGAAGACCTTCTTCTCGCGACTCTTCTCGGGCAGGATCGGGTATTTCTGATAGAAATTTGAGAAGTCCTGCGCCAATTGGAACGCATACTTGGCCACGTGCGCCGGTTCGCCGGCCGCCAATGCGCGCTCCAGCGCCGAATCGGCCTTCGAGGCGGCCAGCAGAATCTGCCAGAAGTCCTCGAACTCCAATTGCCGCGCCAGCGACGCCGCGTTCAATTCCACCGCGAAATCGGGCAGACTCTCGCCGCGCAATACCAGTTCGCGCAGAATCCTGGCGGCGCGCACGGCGGCATATTGCACGTACGGGCCGGTCTCGCCGGTGAAGCTCAGGGCTTCCTGCAGATCGAAGGCAATCACCGAATTCCGCGTAAATTTCAGCAGGAAATAGCGCAAGGCCGCGATGGCAATCTCGGTGGCCACGGCGCGCTGCTCTTCGGCGGGCACTTCGGCGTGCCGCGAGGAGACCTCTTCCAGCGCCTTTTCGATCAGGCGGTCCATCAGGTCGTCGGCCTTGACCCCCAGACCCTTGCGCCCGGAGACCTCCACGGAGGCTTTCTTACGATCCTCTTCCGAAAGCGGAATGCCCAGGTCGGCGCAACAGCGCGGGGTCAGCGTCACCATTTCATAGGAGAAGTGGACGGACTGGTCGGCCTGCCGGTCGTAGCCCAGGGCGCGCAATCCGGCCGCCACCACTTCCTGCAGATAGGATTGCCGCGCGTCGATCACGTTGTAAACCCGCGACGCGTGCCCGAACTGCGCCTGACGATCGGCGGAATCGGAAGCCGGCTCGGCGGTGGTCACCCAAAGCACGCGCCCGTCGGCGTAGGTGTGGAACGGCTGATAGTAGAAGTCCTTACCAAGCAGGCCGAATTTCCAGAGTTGATAGGCGATGTCTTTGCCGACGTAGGTCACCGTGCCGTCGGAGCGCACAATGACTTTGCCTTCTTCGGAAAGGCCGGGCATCACCCAGCAGCCGAGGTTCTTGCCCTCGGTCTCCAGGTAGATGGCCTTGCGTTGTTTCAGCAGTTCGAACGCCGACGCCCAGAATTTCAGGTGCAGAATCTCGCTCTCGCGCGGAAGCACGTCGTACTCCACATCGAGGCGCAGCATGGTCGCCAGGTGAGCCTTCACGATGGCGTCGGCAACCAGGTGCGCCAACTCGGCCACTTCGCCCTCGCCGGCCTCGATGGCATGCAGCGTCGATTTGCGCCATTCGAGCGCTTCCGGGTGGTCCTTGTAATAACTGGAGGTGTGCGCGTACAGGTCCCAGCAGTAGTAATCGAAATGCACCGCGGGGTCGGCCAGCATGGCACGCACGTCGGCGGGAGTTTTGTGCTCCAGGTAGTGGAAACCCACCACCACGTCGGCCACCTGGACGCCGGTATTGTCGATGTAGTTCTGCACTTCCACCTGGTGGCCGCGGGCGCGCAGCATGCGCACGAAGGTGTCGCCCAGGGTGGCGTTGCGCAGATGGCCGATGTGGGCCGCCTTGTTGGGGTTGATGTTGGTGTGCTCGACGATGGTTTTGCCGCCGTCCGATTCGGGCGAAGATGCCGTTCGCTCGTCGGCCAGCAGCGCGGCGGCAAACGCACCGCGGTCCAGGCGCAGGTTGATGTAACCGTTGCCGGCCACTTCCATGCTCGCCACGCCGGGGATGGGCGTCATCTCGTCCACCAGTTCCTGGGCGATCTTCTTGGGGGCCTGGCGCAACGGTTTGGCGAGCTGAAACGCCGCCGACACGGCCATATCGCCCAGGTCGCTTTGCCGCGGCTGTTCGACGGCCACCGCCAGGTCGATGCCATAGCGGATCTGAATGTGTGCGCGAAACGCGCTGGAAACGTTCTTTTCGATGGAATGCAACACGGGAAACCACAAGTATAGCGTGGTGGGAGACCCGTCCTCCTTGGCGCGCCCGGCCGGGCCGCGACTCGCCGCGGTCTGTGGCGTCGCCCTGTGCTATGTTTTCCGGTGTAGATGCCCGCCATCTTCGCCACTGCCAAGGCCCGCACGCTTTGTGCGGCGATTCTGGCCTGCGCCGCCGGCCTGGCCGTGAATCTCTGGATGGCCATCGACAACGCCTCCGGCTTTGGCGTGGACTTCAACCAGTTTTACTCCGCCAGCCGCCTGGCCGGAACCGGCCGCCTCTATGACTGGGACGCGCTACGCCAGATCGAGGCCGAGCACGGTCCGCCGGTCCGCACGGGCCGCCTGCCGGTGGTCGCCTTCGGCGTGAAACTGGTCGCCTGGATGCCGTACCGGGTGGCCCGCGTGGTCTGGTTGGGCAGCAGTGTAGCCGCGTTGGTGGTCTTCGCGCTCGCCTGGCCGGGGCTGAACCGCCGCGTGGCGGCCGTGGCGCTGTGCTGGTCCACGCCCGCGGCGCTGCTTCTGGTGCTGGGCCAGGATGCGCCGTTCTGGCTGATGTTCGCGGCCGTGGGTCTGCTCTTGTTATCGCGGGGAAAACCACGCCCGGGCGGCGCCGTGTTCGCGCTGTGCATTTGCAAATACCACCTGGCCGTTGGCATTCCCCTTCTGTTGGCGGCTCAGAAGCGCTGGCGGGCTCTCGCATCCGGGGCGACCGCCGCCGCCTTGCTATTGGGAGCTTGTTTCTGGATTGAAGGGCCGGCGTGGCCGCGTCGCTATCTGGATGTCCTCAGGCACCCGATGTTTTCGCCCGCGGCGCCGCGGATGGCCAACCTGCGAGGCATCGCCTGGTGGCTGCCGTGGCCCGGCGCCGCGGAGATCGCTCTGGCGGCCGCGGTGGCATGCCTATTTTGGTCCTTCTGCCGCCGAACGCGCGATCCCGGCCTCGCCGGCGCCGGGGCCGCAGCCGCGGGGATGCTGCTGGGACATCACGGCCAGGCCGGCGACTTCGCCTTGCTTATCCCTCTACTGGTCTTCACCGTGCAGCGTGCCAGCACCCCCGGTTGGCTGAAGTGGTGGGCGATTCTGCTGCTGACTCCACTTCCCACGCTGCTGGTAGTTACCAATCGACCTTTTCTGGGGCAGATTCCGATAGTTGCGTTCGTGGTCGCCGCGCTCCTCCGCGAGTGCCTGGTCGAACCGGCCGCCGAAGCGCCCTCGGGGCTCCCTGCGTAACCTCCCGTGGCGCACGCATCCTTATGTCCCCGATTGCCTTCTGCGGCGAAGGGAGATACCGTATTAGCAACCCTATTGAGATCTGATTATCTGAATCTGCGACAGGACTAAAGTTCAATGGAAACTACATCCGGCGCGGAGCCGGCCATCTCACAAATTGAACGCCTGAGCCGGACACGGCTGGCGGACTGCTACCAGTGCGGCAAGTGTACGGCCGGATGCCCTACCGCGGGGCGGATGGACATACCGCCGACGCGCCTGATGCGGCTGCTACAACTCGGCGATAGCGACACCGCCGTGCGCGCCAACTCCATCTGGCAATGCGTTTCGTGCGAGACGTGTACTACGCGCTGCCCCAAGAGCGTGGATTGCGCCGCCGTTATGGATGCGCTTCGGCAACTCGCCTTCGAGCGCGGCACTCTCGGGCCCGACGAGCGGCGGACGGTGCTTTTCCAGAAAGCCTTCCTGGATAACATCCGGCGCCATGGGCGATTGAATGAGATTGAATTGATCGCCGCCTTCAAGGGCGCGGTTTTCTTGAGAGACCGCAGCCTGCCGTTTCTGTTCCGCGACGCGGGGCTCGCTCCGCAGCTTCAAAAGCGTCGCAAATTGCATCTGGTGGGCGAGCAAGCCAAAGACCGCGGCGTGGTCGAACGGATCTTCGCGCGCTCGGCCAAGCCCGCCAACAACGGAGGCGCCCAATGAACCTCGGATACTATCCCGGTTGCGCGCTGCACGGCTCTTCCAACGACTACGAGCAATCGCTGCGCGCGTGCCTGGGCGCGCTGGGCGTGACGCTCTCCGAGATCGACGACTGGATCTGCTGCGGCGCCACTTCCGCGCATTCGCTCAACCATAAGCTGGCCATCGCATTGCCTGCGCGCAACCTCGCTTTGGCCCATCGTCAGGGCCTCGCCGAGATGTTCGCGCCCTGTCCCATGTGCTCCATGCAATTGCTGCGGGCGGGGCAGGCGATGGCGTCGGACACGCGGCTGCGGCAAGAGATTTCGACCATCGTGGAAGCCGATGTGGATGGCGGTACCAGCGTGCTCAACCTCATCCAGGTATTCCAACGCATCGGGTTGGATAAGTTGAAAGCCGCGGTCAAGACGCCGCTCAAGGATCTCAAACCGGCCTGTTACTACGGTTGCCTGCTGGTGCGGCCCCCCACAGTGGTAAATTTTGACGACGCCGAGCAGCCTCAGTCCATGGAGGCGATTGTCGGCGCCGTGGGCGCGAAGCCGGTGGAGTGGAGTTACAAAACCGAGTGCTGCGGGGCCGGTATGACCATGGCGAAAACCGAAACCGTGCTGGAACTTTCCGGCCGGATTCTCGGGAATGCCGTGGCGCACGGCGCGAATTGCCTGGTGGTGGCCTGCCCCATGTGCCACGTCAATTTAGATATGAAACAGCGCGAGACCGGGGAGTTTCTGCACACGAAGTTCGATCTGCCGGTTTATTACCTGTCGGATATGGTCGGCATGGCGCTGGGTCTGGGCGCGGCCGAGTTGGGGATTGACCGGCACTTCGTGGTGGGAGGCAAGAACTAATGTCCCGGATCGGCGTTTTCGTATGTTGGTGCGGCGAGAATATCGCGCGTACCGTGGATGTCGAGAAAGTCGTAAACTCGGTCGCCGAGCTGCCGGGAGTGCGTTGCGCGCAGCACTATAAGTACATGTGCTCGGACCCGGGGCAGGCCATGATCCGCGAGAAGATCGCGGCCGAGAAATTGGATGGCGTGGTAGTGGCCTCCTGCTCGCCGCACATGCATCTGAAGACGTTCCGGCGAACCGTGGCGGCGGCGGGTTTGAATCCCTACCTGCTCGAAATGGCCAACATCCGCGAGCATTGCAGTTGGGTACACCACGACCGCGACCAGGCCACGGCGAAAGCTATCGACCTGATCCGGCTGGCGGTAGCCAAGACCCGGTACGACCGTAAGCTGGACCCCATCCGCGTCCCTGTGACGCGACGCGCGCTGGTGATAGGCGGCGGAGTGGCCGGCATTCAGGCGGCCCTGGATATCGCCGACTCGGGCTACGAAGTGGTGCTGGTGGAGCGCGAACCGTCGATCGGCGGCAAGATGGCGGGGCTTTCGGAAACCTTCCCCACGCTCGATTGCTCGCAGTGCATCCTCACGCCGCGCATGGTGGAAGCGGGGCAGCATCCGCGCATCCGCCTCTACACTTACTCCGAAGTGGAGAGCGTGGACGGGTTCATCGGTAACTTCAAAGTAGGCATTCGCCAGAAGGCCCGCTATGTGGATATGAGTAAGTGCACGGGCTGCGGCGAGTGTTCCAAGGTGTGCCCGTTGAAGCGCAACCTCAGCGAGTTCGATTACGGGATGGGGATGCGTCCGGCCATCTACATGCCGTTCCCGCAAGCCGTGCCGGCGCGTCCGGTGATCGACAAAAAGGTCTGCGCCAAGATCATCCGCAACGGCTGTGGATTGTGCGAGAAGAAATGCGCGCCCGGCGCCATCGACTTTAAGGACACCGACAAGATGGTGGAGGAGCAGGTGGGCGCCATCGTGGTGGCCACCGGGTACAAGCTCTATAGCATCGGCCGCGAGCAGCCATCGGGCAAGTTGCACGGCTATGGCGAATACGGCTACGGCAAGTACAAGGACGTGATCGACTCGCTGCAGTTTGAGCGGCTGGTCTCGGCTTCGGGTCCCACCAATGGCGAACTGAAGCGGCCCTCGGACGGGAAGATCCCGCAGAAAGTGGTCTTCATTTCCTGCGTGGGGTCGCGCGACAACGCCAAGGGGATGCCGTACTGCTCCAAGATCTGCTGCATGTACACCGCCAAGCACACCATGCTGTACAAGCATAAAGTGCATTCGGGCGAGGCGCATGTTTTCTACATGGACATTCGCGCCGGCGGCAAGGGGTACGACGAATTCGTGCGCCGCGCTATCGAGCAGGACGGCGCGAAATACTACCGCGGGCGCGTCTCCAAGGTCACCGAGGAGAACGGCAAGCTGATCGTCCGCGGCGCCGATACGCTGGCGGGAATCCCCGTGACCATCGAGGCCGACCTGGTGGTGTTGGCCGCGGCCATGCGGCCGGCCGACGGCGTGGCGGAACTGGCGCAGAAGCTCAACGTGGGTTACGACGAGCATGGGTTCCTGCTGGAATCGCATCCCAAATTGCGGCCGGTGGAGACGAACGCGGCGGGCGTATTTGTGTGCGGCGCGTGCCAGGCGCCCAAGGACATTCCGGAGGCGGTGGCTCAGGCTTCGGCCGCGGCCAGCAAGGTGGCGGTGACGTTCGCCGCCAGCGAACTGACGCGCGAGCCGGAGATCGCACACATCAACGAACAGACCTGCGCGGCCTGTTTCGCCTGCGTGCGCACCTGCCCGTATCATGCGGTGGAGAAGGCCGAGATCCGTGCGCGCAACGGCACGTTGATCAAGTACACGGCGCGGGTCAACCCGGGATTGTGCATGGGTTGCGGCACCTGCGTGGCCGTTTGTCCATCCAAGAGCGCGGATATCGAGGGCTTCAGCGAGGAAGAGATCTACTCCATGGTGGAGGCGTTGGCATGAGCGGCACGGAGGCGTTTTCGCCCAAGATCGTCGCGTACGTTTGTAACTGGTGTACCTATCTGGGCGCGGACCTGGCGGGCACGGCGCGGCTGGAGTATCCGCCCAACGTGCGCATCATCCGCCTGCCCTGCACGGGGCGCATCGATACCAACCTGGTGGTGAAGGCCTTCGAGATCGGCGCCGACGCGGTGCTGGTATCGGGCTGCCATCCGGGCGACTGCCATTACACCGCGGGGAATTATCACGCGCGGCGGCGGTGGATGCTGTTCCGCGACTTACTGGACGTGGTGGGCTTCGATATGCGGCGCATCCATTTCACCTGGATCAGCGCGGCCGAGGGCAAGAAGTTCCAGCAGGCCATCGAAGAAATCACCGAGCAGACACGCGCCCTGGGGCCGTATCGGCCGTACGAAGCCAAGCCCGCTGCGGCCGCGTGCTCCGGGTGTGCGGTCGTAGACGCTTGTTCCGCCAGCGCCAGCGCGATCGCCGCGCCGCCCGCCGATTCGCCCGCGCAAACCCGCTTGCGCGAAACCGCCGCGCGCCTGTTGAGCGAGGGCGCGGTCAAAGTAGTAATCGGCTACGGCCAGCGCGGCCCCGCCTTCATCACGAAACCGGAGGACGCCGCGCGCCTGGTGTGGAACCAGACCTGTTTCGCCAATCTCACCACCTACCTGAAGCGCAAAGAAATTCGCGCCTTGGGCAAGCCGGCCATCGTGCTGAAAGGTTGCGATGAGCGCGCGCTGGTGGTGCTCGAAAAAGAATCGCAGGTGGATCGCGCGGAGATGCACACCATCGGCATGGCGTGCGCCGGCATGGGCCAGCCGAAATGCGCGGCCTGCGACACACGGCAGACGCGTTTCGCCGACGAGACTATCGCCGACGACGCGCCGGTTCCGCCTCCCACCGCCGAGCGGTACGCGGCGCTCGATTCCCTGCTGCAAAAATCTCCCGAGGAGCGGCTGGCGTTTTGGACCACGGAGTTCGACCGCTGCCTGAAGTGCTACGCCTGCCGCCAGGTCTGCCCCATGTGCTATTGCGAGCGCTGCCTGGCGGACAAAAATCGACCCCAGGCTATCGACACGTCGCCGCATCGCAAAGGCAATTTCGCCTGGCATCTCTCCCGCGCCATCCACCTGGCTGGACGGTGCGTAGGCTGCGACGAGTGTACGCGCGCCTGTCCGGCGGCGATCGACTTGCGGCTGCTCAACCTCTCGCTGGCCCGCGCCGCGGAGACCAAATTCGCCTATCGCGCCGGCACGGACCCGGCAGTGGAGCCGCTGGTGGGCGCTTATTCGCTCAACGACAAGGAGGAGTTCATCCGATGAATACCCTCACGCGCGACGGATTGCGCAAGCTGGTGGGCGAATGGATGGCGGCCGGGAAGATCTGCGTCGGCCCGGTGCGGGTGAAGCCGGGGACGGTGCTCTTCGCGCGGCTGACTTCGCCCGAGGAACTGCTACTCGATGGCTGGGTGCGGCCCGCCAATTCCATCAAGGAATTGCTGCTGCCGCGGAACGAAACGCTCTACGGATATCGCGTGGAGAAGAACCGCATCGAGTTGCTGGACCCTCCGGAAACCATCCCGGAACAGATCGCGATCTGCGCCCACCCGTGCGATGCGGCGGCGCTCCCTATCCTGGACAAAGTCTTCAATTGGGACTTCCGCGACGAGGCCTACAATCGCCGTCGCGAAGCCACTACCGTAATTACGCTGGTGTGTGCGGAGCACGACGAAGAGTGCTTCTGCACGTCGGTGGGGTTGGCGCCCGACGCGACCGGCGGTAGCGACGCGATGCTGTACGATCTGGGCGACGGGCAGTTCGCGGTGAGCAGTCTCACGGAAAAGGGCCGGGCCATCTTAGGCGAGGCCGAGGCGCACGGCGGCCATGCCAGCGCGCCGCCGGTCCGTTTCGACCCCAAACAAATCGCGCGTTTCGCGGTGGATCGCTTCGCCGACCCATTCTGGCAGGCGCACTCGCTGGCCTGCGTGGGGTGCGGCGCCTGCGCTTACACCTGCCCCGTCTGCCATTGCTTCGACATCGTGGACGAAGGCAACGGGCGCGAGGGCGTGCGGGCGCGCAACTGGGACGCCTGCCAGTTTTCGCTCTTCACCCTGCACGCCAGCGGGCACAATCCGCGGCACGCGCAGGGCGACCGCCAGCGGCAGCGTATCTATCATAAGTTCCACGTGTATCCTGAAAAATTCGGCGAGACGCTATGCACCGGCTGCGGCAATTGTGCGCGCAACTGCCCGGTGGGACTGGGCGTCTTGCCGCTGATCACCGAGATTCCCCATGCAGAACCTGTATAAACCCGACCTCATGGAAGTGGTCGGCGTGAAAAAGCACACGTCCGACGTCAAATCGATCAGCCTGCGTTTCCAGGACGCGGAGCGCGCCCGCGAGTTCACCTTTCGCGTGGGCCAGTTCGGGATTTTTTCGGCCTTCGGCGCCGGCGAATCCACCTTCAATATCTGTTCCAGCTCCAACTGGCGCGACCACATCGAGTTCTGCTTCCGCAAGGTGGGGCGCGTTACCGAAGCGCTGTGGCAGGTGGAAGAGGGCGATACGGTGGGCTTTCGCGGCCCCTACGGCCGCGGATATCCCGTGGAAGAGTGGCGCGGCAAGGACTTGATTTTCCTGGGCGGCGGAATTGCCATGCCGCCCATTCGTTGCGCCATCTGGTACGCTCTCGAAAACCGTGCGGACTACGGCAAGATCACCGTGGTTTACGGCGCGCGCACGGTGGGCGACCTGGTCTTCGTCGATGAACTGGCCGAGTGGGCGAAACATCCCAACGTGCAGGTGATCCAGTGCGTCGATCCCGGAGGGCAGACGCCCGATTGGAGCGGCGAGATCGGCTTCGTGCCCACGGTGTTCGAGCGCGCCCAGGTGCCGGCCGGCCATGCCGTCTCGCTGGTGATCGGTCCGCCGATCATGATCAAGAACACCATCCCCGTGCTGGAGCGCATGGGCGCGCGCATGAGCGACGTCTATACCAGCCTGGAAAACCGCATGAAGTGCGGCGTGGGGAAGTGCGGGCGATGCAACGCCGGACCGGTGTACGTCTGTAAGGAAGGCCCGGTTTTCACCTTCCAGGAACTGCAGGCCATGCCCATGGATTACTAAGGTCGAGCCGGGAAGAAACCGGCGCCGCACGGCCCGCCGGGAACACGTGGTTGCGACAGAACCCCGTGGCGTGCGCACTCGTGCGCGCCGCATCCCGACTCACCGGGATGCTGGGCGGAGAACCGCAGGCTCCGAGATAATCCGCCAGGAGTCGCCACGAGTGCGCAATGCAGAATTTGTGGGGCAGGTTGCCAACCTGCGGCCCGGCCCCAAGTGGGCACCCCGCACTCGGCCTTCCGACCAGCATGCAAATGCCGACCAGGCCGAGTGCGGGGTGCCCACTTGGGGCCGGGCCGCAGGATACCATCCTGCCCCACACCGGAATCTTGCGAGGCTCAATAGATGCCTGTGGGCGGTCGCAGGACTAAGTGGCATTGCGCGTGAGTGCGTGCGCCACATCGACATCCCCGATTCTTTGACGGCTGTCGAGGGGGCGGTTTCCGGCAAGAGCGCAATATCGGACGGCCGAAGGCCTCGTGCGTCCAGGGTTGCGCCACCGCATAATAGTAGTGAAAGCCACCCGATGCGCAAATTGACATGGTGGGTCGGAGGAACGGTTGTCCTGGTCGCCTTTCTGGGATGGCTGCAGTTCGGGCGGCCGACCGTGGCGCCACGGGTTTACAAGATCGGTTGGGCGGTGTCGCCGCCGTTTCAGGTGCGCGGTGCCGACGGCCTGCCGACCGGCCTGGCGATAGACCTGGTGCGGACAGCGGCCGAGCGCCGCGGTATCCGCTTGCAATGGATTTACTGGGCGGACAGTTCCGAAACCGCGCTACTTAGCAAGAAATTGGATTTGTGGCCGATCATCACCATCACCCCGGAGCGGCTGAAGCACTTCCACATCAGCGAACCATTCCTGGAGGCGGAATACTGCCTGCTGGTACGCGCCGATAGCCCGCACGTCAACGAACGGGATCTGGCGAATGCCACCATCGGATTCGCCAACTCGCACATCGACCTGTGGCACTTGCGGAACCATTTGCCGGACGCTCACCCGCTGCCCCGGCAACAGCGGTGGCAGGTTATGGAAGACATGTGCCAGCAGCGTTCCGATGCCGCGTTCATGGATACGTTCACGGGAATTTCGACCCTGCTGGAGAAGCGCGGCGCCTGTAGCGACCAGTCCTTGCGATGGATAGCGACTCCCGATATTCGTTCGCGCTTCGGAATCGGCGCAACTTTCGAATCGCGCGCGGCGGCCGATGCGCTGCGTGGGGAGATTGGGGCGATGGCCGCGGAAGGCAAGTTGGCTCCGATTGTGGGCCAGTCGGGCTACATCTCGCATCACGTGGAATCCATCGAGGCGCTCCTGAACGCCAGGCGGAACGTGCAGCGCCTGGCGGGGGCGGCCGTGCTGTTTGCGCTGCTGTTCTTTGTGGCGTCCTGGCAGAGCGTGCGCATTCTGCGGGAAAGAAATCGCACGCGCCGGGCCGAGCGGACCCTCCGCGAGACGGAGCAAAAACTCCGGCTGATGGCCACAAATATGAAGGAGATGGTGCTGGCCTACGACATGGACCGGCGCCTCATTTTCGCGAATCCGGCGGTGGAGACGCTGACCGGGTACCGCACCGCGGAGTTGGAGCGGGCCGGATTCATCAACTGGATCCATCCGGACGATCGGGCGCGCATGCTGGGCCACTGGGAGGAGCTGTTTCAAGGAACGGCTTATGAGAATGAAGAGTACCGGCTGGTCGCCCGGGACGGCCGCATAAAGTGGGCTTCGGCCACCTGGGGCCCCATGCGCGACGCAGCCGGCCGGCAGATCGGCGTGCAGGGCAGCGAGCGCGAGATCACGGAACGAAAACTGGCCGACGAGGCGCTGCGCGAATCCGAGCGGCGCTTCCGCGGACTGCTGGAGCACGTGCAACTGCCGGCTGCGATCTTCGATCTACATGCGAACTACGTCTTTGTGAACGACTATGCGCTGGCCATCACCGGCTGGACGCGCGACGAAATAATCGGACACCATTCCACCGAGTTCCTGCCGGCGGAGCAGAGGGAACAGTTCGTCAAGTTCTCCGAGAGCCTGCGGCAAACCGGCGAGCCTTCGCACTGGTTTTCCGAGCGGCGGATGCTGACCAAGGATGGCAAGTGGCGCTGGCTGCAAATCAATAACGTGGTACTGCGCGATTCCGAGGGCCGGGCGACAGCCGTTGCCTCGCTGGGGGCGGACGTCACCGAGCATCGCGCGCTGCAGGAACAGTACCTGCAGTCGCAGAAACTGGAAAGCCTGGGCACGCTGGCCGGCGGAGTGGCGCACGACTTCAATAACCTGCTCACGGTGATCAACGGGTACAGCGACATCGTGCTCGACTCCCTGGGCGAGCAAGACGCCGTGCGGCCCAAGATCGACCAGATTCGCAAGGCGGGTGCCCGCGCGGCGGAACTCACGCAACAATTATTGGCCTTCAGCCGCCGGCAGATCAGCCAGCCGCGGCCGCTCGATCTGAATCGCATGATCGACGAATCCGCCGCTATGTTCCGAGCCCTGCTGGGTGAAGATATCGAATTGACCATCGACCTTGGCGAGTCGCTGGGACAGGTGCTGGCGGACCCGGGCCAGATGCACCGCGTGTTCATGAACCTGCTGGCCAACGCGCGCGACGCCATGCCGGATGGCGGCAAATTGGCCATCCAGACGATGAGCGTCGCGATTTCCGCCGGGTCCGTGGCGGAGCATCCCGAGGTGGTCCCGGGCCCGTACGTTCTTCTGGTGGTGCGCGATACCGGAATGGGAATCGACGAGCAGACGCGGGTCCACCTGTTCGAACCATTTTTCACCACCAAGGGACCGGGAAAAGGAACCGGCCTGGGCCTTCCCACGGTCTACGGCATCGTGAAGCAGAGCGGTGGGTGGATATGGGTGTCGAGCGAGGTTTCCAAAGGAACCACGTTTACGATCTACCTGCCGCGCATCGAGGCGGAAGCCGCCGCTGCCGCGGAGAAGCCCCCGGCCGCCGCCAAGGGAGGCAATGACCAAACCGTGCTGGTGGTGGAAGACCAGGACGCCGTGCGGCGCCTGGCGGCGGCGATCCTGAAATCGGCGGGGTACCGGGTGCTGAGCGCGGCCGATGGAAGCGAGGCACTGGCCCTGGAGGCGCAGCACCACGGGCCGATCGACCTGGCATTGACGGACGTGGTTCTGCCCGGTATGACCGGCAAGCAACTGGCGGATCGCCTGAAGGTTGTGCGCCCCGGGGTCAAAGTTCTGTTCACCTCGGGCTATCCGAGGGACGTGATTGCGGACCGCGGCGTGGTGGACCGCGACGTGGCCTATCTTGCCAAGCCGTATTCGCCGGAAGAGCTGGCGGCGAAGGTGCGCGAAGTGCTGGGTGGGTAGCGGCGCGGCGCTCGATCTCATACTCCGGGGGCTTCGGGCGGCCGAAGTCGATAGGAAATGTGATGATTGTTGGGGGTGTCTCGCGGATGCACCCGCGTCCGCACGTGTGTCTGCACACGGAACCGTTGCGGAAGTGCGAGGCGCGTCCATGTGTTACTTTTTAGGATCAGGTTCGCGGACAGACTGCGGGTCTTGTCCGTCCACTCTCCCAACTGAATCGAGGTCATCGCCATGTCGAAGAAAACCGAACATACCCAGCCTGTATCCGTAATCGGCGAGGGCGCCACGCTCGGCGTCATCGGCGCCGGAGTGATGGGCCAGACGCTGTTGCGCGGATTGCTCTCCGGCAAGCTGATCGCGCACGACCGCGTGTGGGCCGGCGATAAGAAGTCGGACACCTGCGAGGCGGCTTCCGAGGCGCTCGGCATCGCCGTCGAATCCGACTTCCAGGCGCGTGTGCCGAGCGCCGATCTGATTCTGCTGTGCGTCAAACCGAACGACGCGCCGGTGGTGCTGGCCACGCTGCGCAACGCCGGACTGCGGCGCGAGACGCTGCTGATTTCGATCATGGCGGGCGTCGGTACCGACCGGCTGGAATCGCTGCTCGGCACGGAGAATCCGGTGGTCCGCGCCATGCCCAATACGCCGGCGGTGGTCGGCGAGGGCATGACGGTGGTCTGCGGTGGGCGCTATGCGTCCAAGACCGACCTGCAGCGCGCGCAGGCGATTTTCGAATCGGTGGGCCGGTGCCTGCCGGTGGACGAGGTTCACTTCAATGCCATCACCGCGCTCAGCGGCAGCGGGCCGGCCTACCAGTACCTCATCATGGAAGCGCTGGCCGACGCCGGCGTGCGCGTGGGACTGCCGCGGCAACTTGCCCTCACGCTGGTGGCGCAGACGGCGCTGGGCGCGGCCCGCATGGTGCTGGCGACGGGCCGGCATCCGGCGGCACTGCGCGACGACGTCACCACGCCGGCGGGTTGCACCATCGCCGGCCTGCTGATGCTGGAGGACGGGCGTATCCGCTCGGTGCTGGCGCGGGCCGTGGAAGAGGCCACCAAGACCTCCGCGCATCTGGGCGTCGGCCCCACCAGGATTTCCGAAAGCGGCGGCGGCCAGCGCTCCGGAAACTGAGGCACGCACCATGCCCGAATCCGAATCCCATGGGGAAGCCGCCGACCTGATCCGCACCGAAGACCGTTGGGGAGCGCACAACTATCGCCCGCTGGACGTGGTGGTGGAGCGCGCCTCGGGCGTGTGGGTTCACGCCGTAGACGGGCGGCGTTACATGGATTGCCTGAGCGCGTACTCGGCGCTCAACCAGGGCCACTGCCATCCGCGCATTCTGCAGGCCATGATGGAGCAGGCGTCGCGCGTCACGCTGACTTCGCGCGCCTTTCGCAACGACCAGTTGCCGCGCTTCTGCGAAGAGCTGGCGCGGACCTGCGGCATGGAAATGGTGCTGCCCATGAACACCGGCGCCGAGGCCGTGGAGAGCGCCATAAAGGCCGTGCGCCGCTGGGGCTACACCTTCAAGCGCATTCCGCGCGACCAGGCGGAGATCGTGGTCTGCGAAAACAATTTCCACGGGCGTACCACCACCATCACCGGCTTCTCCAGCGAGCCGCTCTATCGCGACGGGTTCGGCCCCTTCACGCCGGGCTTCGTCGGCGTGCCGTTCGGCGATATCGAAGCGCTGGAGGCCGCCATAACGCCGCGCACCTGCGCGCTGCTGATCGAACCCATCCAGTGCGAGGCCGGCATTCTCATCCCTCCCGATGGGTACCTGCGGCAGGCCTCGGAGTTGTGTGCGCGAGAACGTGTACTGCTGGTGGCCGACGAGATTCAGACCGGCCTGGGCCGCACCGGACGGATGTTCGCCTGCCAGCACGAGAACGTGCAGCCGGATGTGTACGTGCTGGGCAAGGCGCTCTCGGGCGGCGTGTACCCGGTATCGGCGGTGGTTTCGTCGAGCGAGATT
>Ga0181529_10002317_pt1 | contig 23008 bp, 28 predicted proteins | sample PEATcosm2014_Bin_36_FD_119763 | JGI IMG/M metagenome (GOLD analysis project Ga0181529, IMG submission 119763) | Peatland microbial communities from MTU Mesocosm Facility, Houghton, MI, USA - PEATcosm2014_Bin10_30_metaG | ecosystem: Environmental > Terrestrial > Soil > Wetlands > Peat | place... | reverse complement strand
CGTCTCTTCCACATAAACGGCCACTGGAAGCCAGATGTCCGGCTGCACATTCAAGCGCCAACTGTCGAAGTGGAAGTAATAGTTGTCGTCATCCCTGCCCTTGGGCGCGGAATAGGTGCCATTGAAACGGACGATGTTGCCATCCTGATCTTCAATCCAGATACGTCCCTCAAAGCGGCCTCTTCCAGACACCTTGGGATGCACGTCGTAGACCCAGGTGCGCACCGAACCCAGAAACTCCCGCCGCACATAACTGAATACGTAGTGCTGGTTGTCAAAGTTGGAAGAGTCCAGGAACATCATCGACATAAAGCCGTTGGGCAAATACGTCAATTGGTGATGCCCAAGAGCCCTACTCAATCCTGACATGGCACCGGCGGATCCTTTGAAATAACCACGCTTGGGCGCATCATTGGGTGTATACCCCTTGTCGAAGAAGACCTTTCCGAAGTCGACGCGGCTCAACATGTACTGATCCGAAACCGGAACCTGATAGAGCTTGAGCTCGGGCTTGGTGTTCTGAATGTAAGTCTCCACCAGCGGAGTGCGCTGCTGGATGTTCTTGATCAGGACCTTCTCTCGGCCAATGGCTTTTTCCACCAGCGCCGCCTGTTCCGGCGTAAGCTGGTGAATCTGCGAGTACTTCGGTTCCTTCTTACTTGCGTTTGCACAGGCGACGCTCAGAGTAACGAGCAGGAGGGAGAGGAAGATCTTCCGAAACGTCATGTCAGGCTCCTAAAGATGAGGCATTTACCGCGACCAGGTGCGTGCTTCGCTTGCGAATTGTGCGGCCCACGCAGCCGGTGTCCTTGAAAAAAACCAAAAAATTACGCCAACTGAAACGTGATGACGATGTTGGTTGTGATGTCGACCGCCTGGCCGTTGCGAGTTGGCGGATGGAAGCGAATCTGTTGCGCCACCCGGCGCGCCTCTTCATCCAGTCCATGGCCCAGGCCATGCACAATGCCCTGCACGACCACATGACCGTCGGCGGCAAAAGTCACGCGCAGGATCACATCACCCTGCACACGGAGTTGCTTGGCCTCGCTGGTGTACTGAGGCTGTGGCTTGTAAACCACCACCAAATCTGTAGGCGGCGGCCCAACGGTGGCACGAGAATTCTGCGTCCCGGCGGTTGGAGTGGTGGAGATGCCCACCGAGGCGACTTTGCCGGTGGATGCCGCGGGAGCAGAGTACACAGTGTTCTTGACCCCTGCCGAGGCCACCTTGCCCACCGGACCCACATCCGAGCCGACTCTGCTTCCGCCACCGAAGCCGGACGAACCGACCTTTCCGTGGGGCGCGATGGCCGGTCCCTGCATATTTCCATAAGGGTTGCCAATGGCCGCGACAGTGGCCGGCCCACGGGCATTCGGATTGGGGGTCACACCAAAGGTATCGCCCAGATGAACCGGCTTGGTTGAGAACTTGACTTTGTTGTCTTGCGCGGGCATGGCCGCCGCCATCGCGCTCTTGGTCTGCTGCGGAGCAACCACTACCTTTTTGTTGTCGATATTCATTACCGACTTGGGCTGCGGCGCCTCAATCACCTTCGGCTTGGCCGTATCAATAACCGGCGCCGGCAGCTTATCTTCGAGCTGAACCGGCTTGGGCTCCGGTTTGGGCTCCGGCTTGGGCATATCAATTTTGGGCGCCTCCAGCTTGACATCCGGCGGACGCGGCAACTCCTCCAACTTTGGCGGAGGAGGCAGCTTTACCTTCGGCTCTGGAGGAGTCGGCTTGGAGGGCAATACCAGCAGCGTCTCCTCGTACCTGTGTTGATCGATCACCTTCTTGGCCGTGAGGCTAAAAAAGAGCAACAAGGCCAAAATCGCACCGTTGACCACAATACTGGTAATAAATGAACCAGGACTGCGCTCCGGTTCGGGAAGCAAACCGAAGGAGGCCTGTTCTGGATATGGTTTTACCGGCATACTTTTAACCCCCATTTATCTCTGTAGTGGCCGGAGCGTCTTGCATCCGAGAGAAATCTATCTTGGGAAAGCTCAATCCGCAGTGCATTCGCGGTTGAAAAGCTCCTGTCATTCCTGGGATCCTTGCCCCAACCCTCTGCAGACATTTTGACAGAATAGAGCGCTTTTGCAATAGTGGTCAGATCCTGCGTTCCGTTGCGCATGGGCAGCGATGGGCGGATTCGAGTCATCGGGGAAACGATCGCCCTGTGTCTGTTTCGCTGATCGTTTGGGAATTGCCCATCGAAACTTTCAAGCCGAGAAAGGAGAACACAAAGACCTCCAGCCGCCGAAAACACACCTGCTTTTGGCGCCTGTCCTGTGTCCGATCTTCTATAGCAGGAGCCCGCAGCTTTGAAAACCTTAGCGCCAACCAGCCCCTTGCCCGCTTGAACCTCGAACATACAAGTCCCCTAAAACCGTCCAAGGCATCAAGCAGATGTGCAATGAATCACATTATCCATCTATATCTTACCGCCAACCAACACCCTTTGAATGCAGCTTTCCGGCGCGGTCACAAACAAGCAGTTTCAAGTACCAGCCCGACAAGCCGCCTATGCAGCGGTCTGATGGTTTGCAGCCGAGCCAGCCCCTCTTGAAATTTATAATACACTCAAGACGTCATTCTAGCGATTCTAACGGAGATTTTTTATGAAAATTTTGGTGACAGGGGGCGCGGGGTACATTGGCGGAACGGTTGCCGGATTGTTGACTCAAAATGGACATCAGGCTGTTGTCTACGACAATCTAAGCCACGGACGGCTGGATTTGCTGCCTCCGGGAGTTGATTTTATTCAAGGAGAAGTAGCCGATCGGGCAGCCATCGAAGAGATCTTCAAGTCGGCCAATGTGCAGGGTGCGCCCTTTGACGGCGTGATCCACTTTGCGGCGCTGATTGAAGCCGGCGAGTCGATGATCCACCCTGAGGAGTTCTTCCGCAACAACACCGCCGCGACGCTCTCTCTTCTGGAAGCCATGCTGGCCCATGGGCCTCGGCGGCTGGTGTTTTCCTCGACTGCCGCCGTCTATGGCGAACCGGAAATCGTTCCCATTCAAGAAGATGCGCGTTTGCTCCCGACCAACCCCTACGGCGAATCCAAGCTGCTCGTCGAGCAGATGCTGGGCTGGATGAACCGCATTCATGGCCTGCGCTCGGCATCCTTGCGCTACTTTAATGTTGCCGGCGCGCCGGAAGGCCCTCAAGGCATCACGCGCGGCGAGGCGCATGATCCGGAGTCGCATCTGATTCCGCTGGTGCTGGATGTGGCGCTGGGACGCCGCAAGTCGATCAAAATCTTTGGCGACGATTATCCCACCCCCGATGGCACCTGCATCCGCGATTACATTCACGTCTCCGACCTGGCCGACGCGCACCTGCTGGCTCTCGCAGAGTTGGAAGCGGCTCCCGAATCCGCCGGTCGCCTGATCTACAACTTGGGCAACGGCAAAGGCTTCAGCGTTCTGGAGGTGATTGAATCGGCCCGCCGCGTCACCGGCCACGCAATCCCCGCCGATCTCTGCCCCCGCCGAGCCGGTGATCCGGCGGTGCTGGTCGCCAGCTCGGAAAAGGCCATCCGCGAACTGGGCTGGAAGCCGCGCTACACGCAGCTCGACGAGATCGTCCGCACCGCCTGGGTTTGGCATCAGAAGCGGTACGCTTGAGTTAAAAGTTCAACTGACGATAAAGCAGGGATACGCAGGTTTGCGAGAACATGGACGAGATTTTCTGGATTAAGGGCGATTCCTCTCCGCTGCTGGCCGTGGTTCTGAGGCCGCGCGGGGACGATTGGCTGGCGGGCGAACTGCGGAGAATGAAGCAACGCGGAATTCAAACTCTGGTTTCCCTCCTTGAAGTGGATGAAGCCGCTGTGCTCGGGCTTGCAGAAGAAGGCCCTGTGGCGGAGAGGCTTGGAATGCAGTTTCTCTCTTATCCCATTCCAGATGTTCATGTTCCGCCGGACCTGGATTCCTTTCGGAGCTTCGTGGAAGGGTTGGCCAGCCGCCTCGAAGCCGGAACTCATGTCGGCGTTCATTGCCGGGGAAGCATCGGCAGAGCAACGGTCACCGCTGCCTGTGCACTGATTCATCTGGGCTGGCAGCCGCAAGCTGCTTTGGAGGCGATAGAGAAGGCTCGAGGCCTCGCCGTTCCCGACACGCAAGAGCAGGAGGCCTGGATTCTACGCTATCAAGCGCGTCCAAGTCGGCATTAGAGCATCTCTCCGAATGGTATTGGTTTCGCAGACCTCCTGGTCGGCTGTGGCGTGGACCTCCCGGTCCACGCCCCGCTCAATAGCAAGAAGAGAGACGCTATACACCATCACCCGCGCCCATGGCAAAATGGTTGTTAGGTGACGGCAATACCCGCGCCGTAGGCGCAGTGGTTATTAGCCCAGCGCTTCAGCGCTGGGTTGGCACCACTAACAATTCCTTCGGAGTCCCGTATGGGACGGCGCTCATACTCGGCGCAATCATTCAGTCTCTATACAAGGAAAGGAGAATTTCATGAGCCAAACGCTTCAGTACAAAGGCTATGACGGCTCGGTCGAGTACAGCTCCGAAGATCGTCTTCTCCATGGACAGTTGCTCGGCATCCGCGATGCCATCCTCTATGAAGGATCTGATGTGGACAGCCTGGAGACCAATTTCCGCGCAGCCGTGGACGAGTATTTTGCATTTTGCGCGGAGGAAGGCAAGATTCCCGATCAGCCATTCAAGGGCAGCTTCAACATTCGTGTAGGCCCCGATCTGCACAAACGGGCCGCTCTGTTTGCCCAACAGAACAATCAGAAGCTGAATGCCGTGGTTTCCCAGGCGTTGGAACAGCTTCTATCTCAGACCAACGTATGATGCGATCAACTGAAACCGTTTTCTTTCGCCTCGATCCAGCGAATCCTCCTACTATGACGCCAGAGCAGATGCAGGCGTTGCGCGATCTGCGCGACGAGGACATCGACTACAGCGACATTCCGCCGCTGCCCACCACCGGCTGGCGGCGGGTCTCCGAGCTGGTTCCGGCGGAGAACAAGCAGCAGATTACGCTGCGGCTGGACGCGGACCTGATTGCCTTCTTCCGCGCGACCGGACGCCGCTACCAAAGCCGCATCAACGCCGCGCTGCGCGAGTACGTGAACGCGCAGAAGGGAGCCCTGTAGCTGGCGATAGGACTGGCAACCTACGCCTGACCTCAGTTCACAACCATTCGTTGCAACTAAATCCCGTCCATTTGCCATCTGTCTGCATCTCTAGTTAGAGTGGTTCCACGCAAAGCGCGGGATTGGAATCCCGCACATTGCCGTACACCGTTTATCGATTCCCTTCCCCAAAGGACGGTTCGCATGACTTCCCTGCCCGCTTTTGAAGTTGCCGCCCCGGTTTCTGTCGTCGCCAAGCCTGTGCTGGCCGTTGCCAATCAGGACATCGACTCCACGCTGCGCGAAGACCGCGTCTTTCCGCCGCCTGTGGAGTTCGCTGCCAAGGCGCACATCAAGAGCCTTGAAGAGTACGAGGTGCTCTACAGGCAGTCCATCGACGACCCGGAGAGCTTTTGGGCCGAGGCGGCGCGCAACCTGCATTGGTTCAAACCGTGGGAGAAGGTACTCGATTGGAATCTTCCGTCTGCTCAATGGTTTGTGGGCGGCAAGCTCAACCTGAGCTACAACTGTGTGGATCGCCACGCGCTGGGCGCACGGCGCGACAAAACCGCGCTGATCTGGGAGGGCGAACCGGGCGAAATCCGCCGCCTGAGTTACGCCGAACTGCACGTCGAGGTGCAGAAGTTTGCCAACGTGCTGAAGGCGCTGGGCATCAAGAAGGGCGACCGCGTGGCCGTTTACATGGGCATGACGCCGGAGCTGGCGATTGCCCTGCTGGCCTGCGCGCGCATCGGCGCGGTGCACTCGGTCATCTTTGGCGGCTTTGCGGCCAACGCCATCGCCGACCGCGTCAACGATTCCGCCTGCGTGGCCATCCTCACGCAGGATTCCAGCTACCGGCGCGGCAACGTGATTCCGCTCAAGCGCATCGTGGATGAGGCTCTCAACGCCTGCCCAACGGTTGAGCACGTGGTGGTCTTCCAGCGCACGGGCTTGCCTGTCCAGATGGTGGAGGGCCGAGACCACTGGTGGCATGAGCTGATGGCCACGGCCAGCGACGATTGCCCCGCCACGTGGCAGGATTCGGAAGATCCGCTGTACATTCTTTACACCTCTGGCACCACCGGCAAGCCCAAGGGACTGGTCCACACCACGGGCGGCTACTCGGTGCAGACCTACCTGACCTCCAAGTACATCTTCGATCTGCGCGACGAGGATGTTTACTGGTGTACGGCGGATATCGGCTGGGTTACCGGGCACTCCTATGTGGTTTATGGTCCGCTGCAGAATGGCGCTACCGTGCTGATGTACGAGGGCGCGCCCAACTACCCGGATTTCTCGCGCTTCTGGAAGATCGTCGATGACCACAAAGTCTCGGTCTTCTATACGGCGCCGACGGCGATCCGCGCCTTTATCAAGTGGGGCGACGAGCACGTGGAGAAACACTCGCTGGCCTCGCTGCGGTTGCTGGGGACGGTCGGTGAGCCGATCAACCCCGAAGCCTGGATGTGGTACCGCGAGAAGATCGGCCACAACCGCTGCCCGATTGTTGATACCTGGTGGCAGACCGAGACCGGCGCGATCATGATTGCGCCCGTTCCCGGCGCGGTGGCCGCCAAACCCGGCTCGGCCACGCGGCCATTCTTCGGCATTCAGCCCGAGGTGGTGAACAAAGAGGGTGAGCCTGTGCCCGCCGGCCATGGCGGCCTGCTGATCGTGCGCAAGCCCTGGCCCTCGATGGCCCGCACCGTTTATGGCGATCCTGAACGCTATCAGAAGACTTATTGGAGCGACGTGCCCGGCGCATACTTTACCGGCGACGGCGCGCGCCAGGATGCGGACGGCTACTTCTGGCTGATGGGCCGCGTGGACGACGTGATCAACGTCAGCGGTCACCGGCTGGGAACGATGGAGGTGGAGTCTGCTCTGGTGGCGCATCCAAAGGTGGCCGAGGCCGCTGTGGTGGGCCGGCCTGACGAGCTGAAGGGGCAGGCGATCTCTGCCTTCGTGACGCTCGAAAGCGGCAACCAGCCCAGCGAAGAGCTGAAGACCGAGCTGCGCAAATGGGTCTCGAAAGAGATCGGCTCGCTCGCCCGGCCTGATGATATTCGCTTCACCGACGGCCTGCCCAAGACCCGCAGCGGCAAGATCATGCGTCGCCTTCTGCGCGAGCTGGCCACTCACGGCGAGATCAAAGGCGACACGACGACGCTGGAAGACTTCACCGTAATCGCCAAACTGCGCGAGGCGGAGGAGGGATAAGCGACCAATTTCTGGGTTCTAGACCAACTGCTCGGTAATTGCGATTTAGCGCTCAGATTTATTGAAGAGATAGATCATTTTTGAGCTTGCTTGAAACCACGGGATCGTCGGGGACATCCGCGCCTAATGCTTTAAGAGCGAGCAAAATTCTTTCAGCGTCGACAGGTTTTAACTCCGGGAGTATTCTCAGAGTTTTTCCTCCTGCCTTAAGACGAAGGCCGTAGATTGTCATTCCTCTCAGGCTCGCGATAGCTTTATACTTTATTTCCTGCACATCTGACAAAGCAAAAGAACTGGATTCCCAATGCTCGTTATGAATATCAAACCAACGCACTCTGGCGATGCACAGAGTTGACTGATCGCAGCGAAAAGATTCATCAGAAGGGTAAGCCAACCTCACGTAGCGTTTAGTCCCAACAAGAATCAATAAAGGAAAACAAAGGAGCAAAAAGAATGGAAATAAAAAGCCAAATGAACCAAATGCTGCTGTCGACATACTGTGCCACATGCTCGGAGCGCCATGTTTTCCCGGCATAATCAAGAGCAGGCACATGAAGATGATCATTATGCCAGAAAAGAAAGCCAGTGCGAGAAACCTAGTTTTGCCGGACACATTTCGACGGACATATACGTATTCGTTCGTTACTTCAAAATGGAATTCGTGGTCAGGCATTGTTTTAGAAAATATCACATCGTGTCCAAGTGGCGCCATATGCTCGCATTTTGTAGACTGGACCAGATTAAGGATTCGCGTCAAAGACTAATCCAAACCAATTGACACAGGACTCGAATGCTCCTAATCTCATAATATGGTCGTTCAGCTCAGTGTCGAGCAGGAAGCGCAACTCTCCCAGATGGCCGCACAGGCAGGCCGGAGCGCGGATGAATTGGCTCGTGAGGTTGTGGCGCGCTACATCGCTGATGAAGCACAGTTTCGCGCCGCTGTACAAGCCGGAATAGAGGATGCTGACCGCGGCAATTTCGTCCCTACAGAGGAGATATGGGCGGCGATTGAGCTTGAGTTACAGGCCTGAGAAATCCAGATGACAGACTTAATGCAGGTGCGATGGACGGAGTCTGCATCCAAAGATATTCGGGGAATCACCCGTTACATTCGCAAGGATAATCCTGCCGCAGCCCGGGCTGTTGCCAAGGCTATCCTTGATGCGGCTGACTCTCTAAGTACCTTTCCCTTCAAAGGCCGTGAAGGAGGGATTGCTGGAACCCGTGAACTCGTTGTTTCTCGGTTGCCATACATTATGGTCTACCGTGTGACAATGACGGCAATTCATATCCTCCACATTTACCATGGTGCCCGCGACCGGTCAGGAATACAGTAATAGTCTCCAAGCTGCGCGAAGCGGAGGAGGGATAATGCGGCGACTGCGTTACGGCGTAGCGATGAGCCTGGACGGCTTCATCGCCGGACCCAACGGTGAATACGACTGGATCGTCTCCGATCCGGAGATTGATTTTGCGGCGATGTTCGCGCAATACGACATCCTGTTGATGGGCCGGCGAACCTACGAAGTGGCCAGCGAGAAAGGCAAGAACTGGGAGAGCTTCGGGCAGCCGTGGATCGTCGTCTCGCGCACCATGAAGCCGGAAGATTATCCGGGCATCACCATCATCAATAGCCACGTTGAAGAAACTGTTGCCGCGTTGAAGCGTCAGCCCGGCAAAGACATTTGGCTCTTCGGCGGAGGCATTCTCTTTCGCGCGCTGCTTGATGCCGGGCTTATGGATACGGTCGAAGTTGCCTTGATGCCGGTGATGCTGGGTAGCGGTACGCCGCTCGTGACCGAAGGAGGGCGGCGGACTCTTCATCTTGAAGAGAGCAAAGCGCTATCAAGCGGCATTCTGATGCTTTCCTATTCCATCCAGACGGAAAATGAGAGCTCACCTGCAATTTAAGATTGGTCTAAACCCAAATCTGCCGGTCTATCCTATTGCCCGCAACTGGATCTGACCATTGATCCAAGTCAGAATCAAGCAACCCAGAGCTGAGTAGCTAGCACTGGGGCACTCAATCTCGGCAGAAGATTGAGATGCCGCCCGCCAAAAAGGTTCCGCCAGTTACAAGAGCAATCCCGAACAACTGGCGCATGGAACATCCAGATCCGTGGGATGAGTAAAGCTCCTGCGGGAGGCGCGGTACCTGGGAGAATTCCATATCTCCGACAGAGACGCGGATGCCACGTTTCCCATATCCTCGCTGGCGCTGCGTGTGCTGCACAACGCGACTCCGCCATCCCAATTAATCACCATGCCGATCCACGGACAAGGACAGGGAAACAACTTGCTCCCGTTGAATTGCTTGCCGAAGTCCTCCAGCTTGGCGGTTTTGTCGCGCAACGCCTGATAGGGTTTGATGGCGTACAACTCATTTGTAGGGAGCCACTTGGCCGCCAATTCGCTGGCTTCCTGATTGCGCTCTTCCGGCGTTTCACTTTTCAGCAGAAAACGCAGGTTCAAAGAAGGCTCTGTGATCTTCGGAATGCATCCCAAACTATAGGCAAGATCCTTGAATTTTTGAATTTCGTGCTGATTGAAACGCGTTACAACAAAGTTCATCCTGAGCTGCGGCGTCCTGCTCTTCATGCGCTCCCTGGTTGCAACCAAGCGCCGGATCTTTTCAACATTGACTTCGAACTTTTTTCCGGGCTGGTAGTTCTCGTAGGTCTCCTGCGATGCTCCGTGGAGTGAACAAGTCAGCTCATCCAACCCACTTTCGATCAGGGCAACGTCGTCTCCTCTTTCTGGATGAAAGGCATGGAGATTCGAGGCGATACAAGTCCAAATCCGTTTTTGATGGGCGTACTTGATCATGCGATAGATATCGGGCGCAATCAGCGGATCTCCCCAAAGGGCTAAGCGCAACCGGTACATCCAGCGAGACCACTCGTCAATCAGCTTCTTGTAACTCTCAAAATCGAGCTTTCCCTTGGTCCGGCCGAAGTGGCCTACGCCTGTGGGGCACAACTGGCAGGTCGTGTTGCAGATGTTTGTCGGTTCAATCATCACCCAGTATGGCCTGCCAAAAACGTACTCAGTTTTCAGGGCCTTCTGCAGGTGGATCAAGCCGATATTCACAATCTTGAGAGGCGTGAGGTAGTGGAGGGCATCAGAGATTCTATGCGGAATTCCCCGCTTGTGACTCGGCGTTCCACCAGACTCGACAGCCGCCAACGGCATTGCATTGTTGCACTCTGACATCATTCAACTCCTGTTTATTTGCACCCTTGGGCGTGTCAGCAAGAATTCCCGCAGATTTTGCCCCGGGAACACCACGGGCGATTTGAGGGACTCAAAGGACGGATTTCATTTTGTGTTGGCCGAACTGCCTGCCAAGCCTTGCGTTGAGCTACAGAGGAAAGACGCCCCCAATTGCATAGCAAGTAAAAATCCGATCCTTTGCCGGTTGCGGTTGATCAGCCGACCCCATCTCGAATCCATTTCGGGGAAGTGAATTGATTGTAGTCATTCTTCGCTGGATATTTCAATCCTGCAATGCGTTTGGCGTCCCATTTTTTTATGATTTTAAATTGATCGGATCAGGAAAAGCTCCAACGCCGGCTGAGCGCCGGGAACTGAGCTGAAAAACCATGGCCGCTCAGAGCTTGAGTGTTTGCGAGCTGAGCGGCCCATGGACTGTATGCGAATAAATCGCGGAGCTGGCAATGGCGCAGGCGCCAAATGTTCAGATACGCCAATTGTCGGCGCGCCAGCTCTTGATGCGCTCTTTGATCTGCTTGCGGGTCAAGTTGTGCTCGAGCGCCTGCTTGGCCAGTTCCACCACCTCATCATCAGCGGCAAAGCGCAAGCCGATCAACTGATCTTCGCTGAGCTTGTAGATCTGCGCGTGCCACTCCGAGGGCGCCAGGGCCTGCAGGCGAATCCGCTCCTCCAGCCGGATGACGCGGTCCTGCACCTTGAGCGGATAGGTGCGCAGCTTGAAGAAGGGAATGAAGGCGATCAGCGAAAGCACCACAAACCAGGGGCCGATGAAGTAGGCGTCAAGGTGGTGGCGAATCATGTGAATGATGGAAAAAATCAGGTTGGCGACCAGGATGAAGAACAGCACGACGTGAAACGGCGGGTCAAGCCGCCCATGATTCTTGAGATTCTGCTCGGAGGATTTACTCATGTGCAACCTTCATTTCTGTGAGGCCGGAGTTTGCTGATTCCGATCTGCCCGCATCGGCGAAACCTATCGCAGCCGCGCCGGAGGCCTGAATCCCGGCACTGAGAGGATTCTGCTCGTTGTCCGCGGCTGCTGTCAATGGTTGCAAATTGTCTGGGGCCAAAAACTGCGGATGCTTGGGAATTAAATGATAGCGGCCGCGCACCAAATAATCCACGAAGAGGCCTCCGGCCAGGTACGGATTCACGATCGCGATGGGGATGGCGTATACGGTGGTGACGAGCGATTCGGCGATGCTCTTGTTCGAGTGACTGTTGCGGCGATAGCCGGGAATCTGCGGAATCTCAGAGATGCTCAATTGCACCTCTGGATGGAGGCGCGCATAGCGCTCCAGCTTGTAGGCAATCTGCTTGGGGGTGGTCATGCCCGCATCCGGAAAGATGCTGCGCTTAAAATTGCCGGGAAAGTATAAATTGAGGACGAATCGCGCAAAATCCGAACAATTGTTGAGCAGAAGGCTGAAATGCGTGCGATTCTCGCTTCCGTTCATGCGCGCAATAAAGGCGTCATCCTGCTCCGTAGTGGTCTCAAAACGGAAGACATAGATGCGCCGTTCATAGGAGACGCCCACCAACTGCTTCCAACCGCCGTGGGTGAATCCGCCGGCAGGCAGATTGCCGCCCAAGCCGAGCAGGTGAGCCTCGCGGTATCGGTCGCGCATGCGGCGAACCATCGTGCGGTCAACACGCGCCGGAACCTCGGAGGCGTTTTCGACAGAATAAAGATAAGGCAGCAATGGAATGGCCACCCAGTCAACCCCATCAATGCCTTGATAGCGGGAGATGACTGCTCCCATTTCACCGCGGCGGCAACGGCGCAGCTTGATCGGCGTCTCGGCGCAAATATGCTCGAAGTAGACGGCGTTGTGGCCGGTGGGATTGACCGAACCAAAAAAGCCATAAGGCTCTTCCATCAACAGCGCGGCCTGCGCTCTGCTCTGTACTGGGTGCAAGGCCATCAGGATCAAGATGATGAAAGAAAATGCAGTTATACGCAGTTTTTGCGTTGCCGGCATCGATCCTCCATGGTTCTTAATGCGATTCCTTTCAAGATGCCCCGCAGCCGCGATCTCTCAAAAATACTTGCGGGGAAGTTACTTGGTCTGGATCGGGACACCACAGATCTCCTGCGGACTCCAGCGGAGAAAAGTGTTCACTTTTGCTCAGTTTGACACCGCCTGGAGGAAATAGTTGCGGCGGATACCGTGCATTGAATATAAAGATTAAAAAATTCTTCAAATCAAATACTTGCTTAATGGGTTGAATCGCATCATTTTACAACTTTATCTTTTATAATCAATGGCTTACGAAACGCATGGAATCGATCAAAAGAGAAAATGGCGTGGACCGGGAGGTCCACGCCACTGCCGGCCGCAAAGCCAGCGCTACAAGTTCATACCAGCAGGTTTCGCTCTGGCTAGCGCACAACGCCTTTGAAGAGCGGAGACTGGAGCAGCGCGTCAAACTGAGCATCGCCGGTGGCAAAGTGAATGGCCAGTTTTCCGCCTTCGGAGCTGATTGAAGTAGCGCTCAGCGCCTGCTTCTCGGCATCCGATCCACTGGCTTTGCGCAGCGACAGGCCGGCCGAGAGCAATGACTGGAGGGTGGCCGAGGAAAAGCTGTCGCTGGTGGCGATGGTCAGATCGAATTTGACGCCGTGAACGAAGTCCATCCCGTACCAAGAGGCTTCCAGATGCTTCTTGATGCTGTCAAAATCGCCGGCTGAACCCGCCTCTCCCAGGATCTGCTTCATCATGGTCTCGGTGCCTTTTTTGTCCAGGATGCTCCACAGGGACTCGTCTTCGACGGACTTCATCGCGTCCATCATCGCCACATTGGTCAATATACTGGGCGAGATGCTGTCGCGGGCATCGAGCGCCTTGTTGACCGCGTCGGCGTCGCCGAAGATCATCGTCGCGGGGTTGACAAAGCAAACCACCATGCCCGTCTTGGCCAGCGGGTAGACCTTGTTGGTGCGCACCAGGGTGGCCTTCAGCTTGTCCTTGCGGAAGCTGGCCAGAATGTCCTGGGTTGGAAACTGGCCCTGGGCGATTCCCACGGTGCTCAGCCTCTCTTCACTCTCTTTTTCGCGGAAGAGGGCAAAGGCCAACTGCTCGACGTCATGGTTCTCATTCAGGCCGGAGCTCTTCAGCGCGTCTTCAAAGCGCTTCAGCTCGGGGGGCATGACGCGGGCGCGCAGATCCATCGCCGTGGTGGAGTTCTCCATCGCGTGATAGTCGATGGCCACCAACTGCTGCACCGAGTGCGGAATGGCGCTGCTGGCGTCGGCGGACAACTGGGCCGCATGCAGCGAGAGCCCCGCGGCCAGAATTACTACCGGAATTGCACACTTCAGAATCGCTCTCAAAAGTTCATCCTCCACAAGGGCGGCCAAGTAGCCGCGCCTGATCCTTTGTTATTTTACCTGTCACACCGCCGGTGCGCCCCGCCGATGCACCGATTTTGACGGTTAAGCAGCTCCAGGCCATGCCAACGGAGCCTCCAGGCGGCGCTCCAGAATCTTGGTTTGCGCATCGAACCCAACTAATAGACGCATCCACTCGCTATCCCGCTCACAGGCGGCCTCGGGAATCAACCCGATGATCTCGCCCTGGATGGGTTTGGCTTTATGGCGGGCGGCCAGATCAGAGGCCGCGCGGAAGACCTGCGAGAGCGGGGTCAGGGTAAAGTCGGTAATGTTCATGGTGAGCTGGGCACGGCCATTGACCAGAACGCCCAACGCCTTGACGCCTTTCAGTCCGCTGGAAGCCGAGCGGATCTCGCGGGCAATGGCGCGAACCATGGCCACCTCCGACGAATCAAAATCGATGTTGTAGGCCACCAGAAATTTGCGTGCACCGACGGCGCAGGCTCCAGCCGTGGGATGAACCAGTGGACCGCCAATGTCAGGCCGCCGCGCGGAGTCTTTGCCGCCGGCCTCGATCAGCCCTTCAAACTGGCCGCGCCGCACATCTTCCAGATTGGCCCGGTCAGGGCGCGCGGCAGCCGCCTCATAAAAGAAGACCGGCACATTAAAGCGCCGCCAGATTTCCAGTCCCGCCTGCCTTGCCAGCAACGCGCATTGCTCCAGCTTGATGCCGCGAATAGGCACAAAGGGAATCACATCCGCGGCTCCGATGCGAGGATGCACGCCCTGCTGGCGGGTCAGATCAATCAACTCGGCGGCCTTGCCCGCGCCGCGCACCGCCGCGTCAACCACCGCCGCCGGATCACCGGCAATCGTCACCACCGAGCGGTTGTGCTCCGCATCCATTGACCAATCGAGCAGCCGCACTCCGGCGACGCGCATCGCGGCCACAATGGCCTCGACCCGCCGGGCATCCTGGCCCTCGGAGAAGTTCGGCACGCATTCGACTAACGGCTCGTCCATCTTGCCTTTCGCAAAGATCACTTCCAGAAGGTGTAGCCCAATTGAAATTGAACGCTGGCGTTGACTCCAGGGTTATGGTCGCCGATCGAGGCAGAAGAGATATGAACAGCATTCACACCCAGATCAATCGACCGTTTGGCGCGGGTAAAGTAGTGGAAGCCAAAACCGCCCTGCGGCGAGAAGTTCCAGACGCAGGTCGAGCCATCCAATCCAGTAGCAGGATTACTCATGTAATTCGGCGGGAACTCATGCGTGGTATAGATGAGCCCGCCGGCGGCTTGCGCCCACGGCAGAAACCGTCGCGAACGAGATTCAAAATTCCAGCGAAAGATCACCGGCATAATGCTGACACCGCGGAAGGTGCCTCCGCCCACCAGCAGGCTGCATGGACTGCCGTTACAAATGTATTCCGCGTAATGGGGCGCCGGCGTGTAGGCCTGCCATAAGGGCATGATGCTGCCGCCCAGCTCGAATTGGCCGCTGAGAATGCCCGCATGAAGGACCGGCGTCAGTGGCTTGCCCAACTGATAGCCCGCCCAGAGAAACCTGTATTGCGAGCGCAGTCCCACGCCGTTGCCATAGTTGACGAACGGGCCGTGCTCCCAGCTCTTGTTCAGGCGTACCTGCGCAACGAAGTTGTCTTGTCCGGGAGCAAGAGGAACCGCCTGGACAAAATTACGTCCATTCTGGACCTGCGCACAGGCCATCGCACTCCCTGCCAGGAAAACAATCGCAAAAAACTTAGCAGATCCGGTCAATGTTCTTCCCTTCCCTGAATAAAATTCTTCAACTCCCGCAAAAAAGCCGCCACAATCGGGCGGCTTTTTTCGTTGCCTGCCCTGCGGAACGTTATCCGGCTGCTTCCAACTGATCGGCGTCCATGTCGAAGTTCGAGTAGACATTCTGCGTGTCGTCGCAGTCTTCCAGAACCTCCAACAGGCGAATCATCTGGTTGGCCGCCGTGCCTTCCAGCTTGGTATAGGTGGTGGCCAACATCGTCACTTCGCTCATCACCGTGGGAATCCCTGCCGCCTTGACCGCCGCAAGCACCTTTTCGTACTCTGCCGGATCGGTGATGATCTCCCAGGTATCGCCCTCGTCGTTCAGGTCTTCGCCGCCGCTTTCAAGCACGATGTCCATCAACTGCTCTTCGGTGGCCGCATCCTTTTCGATCGCGATCAGCCCCTTCTTATGGAACATGAAGCGCACTGAGCCGCTCTCGCCCAAGTTGCCGCCGTTCTTCGAGAAGGCGTGGCGAATCTCGCTCACCGCCCGGTTACGGTTGTCGGTGGTCACCTCGACAATCACTGCCACTCCGCCGGGGCCGTAGCCCTCGAAGCTGATCTCCTCGTAGCTGAGGCCTTCCAATTCGCCGGTGCCCCGCTGAATGGCACGCTTGATGTTGTCAGCCGGCATATTCTCGGCTTTGGCAGCCAGAACGGCAGTTCGCAGACGGGCGTTGGTATCTGGGTTGCCGCCGCCTTTGGCAGCTACCGCAATTTCCTTGAGCAGGCGGGTGAATATCTTGCCGCGCTTGGCATCGAGCGCGCCCTTCTTGTGCTTGATTGTGGCCCATTTGGAATGGCCGGACATAAGAGAACCTCAGTGAGAGTGAAAGATAGCGGCGCGGCACGCGCCTGACCTTGCAAGTATACCATCGGCGGCGCTTGGCAAGACACTGCAACCCCGCAACCCTCCATTGGGGAAATAGAAGACGATTCAATTTTGCATGATCGTCAAAGGATGTCACAGGTGATACCATAAACAAGTGAGGATCGTTCTCGACACAGCATCCTTGATCAGCGCGGTTCGATCTAGTAACGGAGCCGCCGCTGAAGTAGTCCGATTAGCACTCCTCGAACAGCTTACCTTGCTGATGGACTACAAACTGGTTTGCGAATACCGCGATGTGGCGTTGCGTCTCCAGCATTTGGGCGCTTCGGGGAAAAACCCGGAAGATATGAACTCCGTGATCGACGCGCTGGAATCCATCGCCCAACCTGTTTTTGTGGAAATCAGGCACAGACCGCTTTCTCAAGACAAGAATGATGACATGGTTCTGGATATTGCCATCAATGGATATGCCGATGTGGTGATCACGAACAACGTGAAAGACTTCGCCTCTGCGGCAGCACGGTTTGGAATCAGGGTTCAAACGCCGAAAGAGTTTCTAACCGAGATCCGGAAAAGAGGTTTTTATCATGCAGGCAAGTGAAAAGAAAAGCGCATCCAGTAAATTTCCTCTGCGGCTTATGCCCTCCGTTCGCAAAGGGATTGAGTCGTATTCGCGAAGAGAGGGCGTCTCCCTAAACCAGTTTATCAATATCACCCTTGCGGAGAAGTTGGCGCGCCTCGAGCACGACGAATGGCTGGCGCGACGGCCTCAACCCTCTGCGGAGAAGATCGCGCTGGCGCTTGAAGTCCTGAATCGGCCAACGCAGAATGCCCCCGCTCCCGGCGACGAATTGCCGGTAGGGTACAGTCCCGTCCGCGACACATTCGAATATCCACGAACCGCCCAAATCAAGTAGTCGTCCAAGTGGTGTCCCGCACAGCCCGCCAAGCTGTTAACCTAGAAGCATGAAATTCGGGGTTTTAGTCTTTCCTGGCTCCAACTGCGACCACGACGCTTACGACGTGATTGCCGAAGTGGCTCACCAGCCCGTCACCTTTCTCTGGCACGATTCCGAAGACCTGCAGGGCGTGGACGCCGTGGTGGTTCCCGGCGGCTTTGCTTATGGGGATTACCTGCGCACCGGCGCCATCGCCCGCTTTTCTCCGGTCATGCAGTCGGTCAAACGCTTTGCGGACGGCGGCGGCCTGGTTCTGGGCATCTGCAACGGCTTTCAGATTTTGGCCGAAGCGGGCCTTTTGCCCGGCGCCCTGATGCGCAACGCGGGGCTCAAATTCATCTGCAAGCCGGTTCATCTTCGCGCGGAAACTGCCGATAGCCCCTTTACCAACCAGCTCGCCAAGGGCGATCTTTTGCAAGTGCCCATCGCTCACATGGAGGGCAACTACTTTTGCACGCCGGAGGAGTTGCGCGCGCTGGAAGCCGAGGACCGCATCGCCTTCCGCTATGCGACCCCGGCTGGTGAGGTCACGCCCGAGGCCAACCCCAACGGCTCGCTGAGCAATATCGCGGGAATCCTCAACGCGAAGAGGAATGTTCTGGGCATGATGCCCCATCCGGAGCGCGCCAGCGAGGCGATTCTGGGCTCACTGGACGGAGCGAAGGTCTTTGCTTCGATGATTGCGGCGTTGGCGGTGCGATAAGCGGAGTTAGCCGTTCTTCGCGCGAGTTGGCGGGGTTAGCGGAGTTAGTGAAATGACAGGCGACTAGCTCCGCTAACACCGCGAACTCCGCTCCAAGACAAGGTGTGAATGCATGATTGACATCCATCATCATCTGATCTACGGAGTGGACGACGGCGCGCCCGACCTCGAAACCTCCATCGCCATGGCCCGCGAGTCGGCGTTGAACGGCGTGACGCGCATCGCCTGTACCCCGCACGCCAGCCCGCAGTACCCCTGGAATGCTCCGCTGATTGAAGAACGCTTTGCCGAGTTGTGCGTGAACCTGGATGGCGAGATGGAACTCAGCCTGGCCTGCGACTTCCACATGACGGCGGAAAATATCTACGATGCGGTGGCCAATCCCTTGCGCTATTCGATCGGCGGCAAGGGATACCTGATGATTGAATTCTCCAATACAGCCATTCCGCCGCAGATCTCCGACGCCATGTTCATGATGCAATCGGCGGGTTATACGCTGGTCATCACCCATCCGGAGCGCTACCCGGCGGTGCTGGGCCAACCGGAGATGCTGGGCGAGTGGATTCGCAACGGCAGCCTGGTCCAGGTGACATCCGGTTCCTTGTACGGGCGATTTGGCAAGATGGCCGAGGCTTTTTCCAACGAACTGCTGGATCGCAACTGGATTCACTTTATCGCCACCGACGCGCACAACGTCACTTGGCGTCCACCGCACCTTAAAAAGGGCTACGACTATGTGGCGAACCGCGCCGGTGTCGAGACTGCCGAGCGGCTCTGCATGAGTAATCCGCTGGCTGCGGTGCAGGGCGAACCGCTCCCCGCGCAACCCGACCCCATCGGACTGTGGGAGCGCGTGCCATTGAAGTTCCATCCCAAGAAATTCTCCACCCCACCCAAGAAGGAATTCAGTGAAGCGAGTGAAGGCGGCGCGTCCGCTAAGCCTGGCTTCTTCAAGCGCATCTTCGGGCGATAACTTCCAACCGGCCCGAGCAACCCTCTGCTATCAAGAGTGAGAAGGATCAGGAGTTTTATGTCGAATATTCAAGGAAAATGGGCATTGGTCACCGGGGCCAGCCGCGGAGTTGGTCTTCATATTTCCACAGCGTTGGCCGGTCTTGGCTGCAACGTCGTGCTGCACAGCCGGAGCAAGGATCACACGGCGAGCCAGGAGGCCAAGCTCAAGGCGAAGGGCGTCTCCACCTTCGTCGCCGCCGCCGAACTCGACGATCAGCAGCAGGTGGACGCGATGCTGGACGAGATTCTGGCCAAAGTTCCACGGATCGACATTCTCTATAACAACGCCGCCATCATGACCCCTTGGCGTCAAGATCCCTGGCAAACCACCGGGGAGGATTTCCGCCGCAGCTTCGAGGTGAATGTGATCAGCCTGGCACACATTTGCGGCCGCCTGGTTCCACGAATGCTCGAGCAGAAGTGGGGCCGCGTGGTGAACGTGACCTCGGGCATCGTCAACCAGCCTGAACTGACGGCCTATGCCGTCTCCAAAGCCGCCGTGGATAAATACGTACGCGACTTTGCCCCCAGCTTGTCCGGCACCGGGGTGATGATGAATCTGCTGGACCCTGGCTGGCTGCGCACCGATCTGGGAGGTCCGAATGCACCCAATGATCCCTCCAGCGTGCTTCCCGGCGCACTGGTGCCTGCTCTGCTCGACGACGGGATCAGCGGCCGCTTTTTCTGCGCGCAGGACTATGCCGGCAAATCGCTGACCGAGGCGCTGGCCCAGGTTTTGGCTCAGCCTCTATAGTCCCAGCCCGCCATCGACGGCCAGAAGCTGCCCGGTGATGAAGTGAGGCCCAGAGGCAAAGAAGAGCACAGCCTGCGCCACCTCCTCCACGCACCCGTTGCGCCGCATGGGAGTCTTTCGAGCAAAGTGTGCGGCTTGGCCGGCATCGCTCTCTTCCAGCTCGATCCATCCGGGCGCTACGCAGTTGACGCTCACCTGGGGCGCGAAGGCCTTGGCCATGGACAGGGTGAGCGAGTGCAGCGCAGCCTTGGATGCGCAGTAGTGCGCGTGACCGGCCCAGGCGCGCATCCCGCCAAGCGAACCTATGTTGACGATTCTTCCCGAGGCGGCGCGCAGATGGGGCAGCGCCTCGCGCGCCATCAGAAATGGCCCACGCGCATTGGTCTCGAAAACCGCATCCCACTGGTCGAGGGTGAGCGCGTCCAGCGGAGCGGAGTCAAAGACGGCGGCATTGTTGACCAGGATGTCGAGGCGATTGAAGCGGCCAAAGGCGGCGGCGACAGCGGCTTTGACAGAGTCTTCAGAGCGCACATCACAGGCGACGGCCAGCGCTTGGCGGCCCAGAGCTTCGATCGCGTGGAGGGTTTCAGCGGCTTCGGCCTGGGAGTTGCGGTAGGTAATCGCCACATCGGCCCCGGCTTGCGCCAAAGCAAGCGCAATTCCCTTCCCTACGCGCCGCGCGCCTCCAGTAAGGAGGACTGATTTGCCGTGAAGAGGCTGGCTGTTCATACTCCCACCTGAAAAAGGGCACGACAGAAGCCGTGCCCTTTATTGAAGATTGGCTTCACAGCTGAATTACTTAGGCTGCGTCTGGCTAGGCTGAGCGGCAGGCTTGTCGGCAGGCGCAGAAGCCGGCGGAGCAGGCGGAGCCGCATCCGAATCTTTGCCACCCTCGCTGGCCTCGGGATGCGGCTTGTAGATCGAGTACTGCTCGCCAGGGCGCTTCATGCGGACCTCGATCGTCATCGTATCCTTGTCGATTTTGTAATCGTCTCCAAAAGTCTGATAGCCCTTGGCGATGATCTGCATGCGCATGATGCCGCCAATGGGCAGCACATCAATGACCGTCTTGCCGTCATCGTTGGTCTTCAGCTCCATGTTGCCTTTGGCGACGCCGTTCTCGATGGAATGAAAGACGACTGAGGCATTCACAAGAGGCTTGCCGTTGCTGTCGCGCAACACCGTAACCTCAATGCGTGCGGTGGGCGGCGGCATCTTGAATTTGCGCCCTCGCTTGGTGCCGGCATCCTGGGCGCCGGCGGCGAGCCCGGCAACAAGCGTGGTTGCGATCAGGCCAAGGATGGCCACGGCGACGGTGAGGCGGCGAAAAGAACGGCAGTTCATGAAGTCATTGTATATGGTTGCGCGGACAGTGGACAGTGGACAGTGGACAGTAGACAGTAGACAGTGGACAGTAGACAGTGGACAGTAGACAGTGGTCAGTCAACAGAGGTCAGTCGGCAGTCGATAGCCCGCGCCGTAGGCGCAGCGGTGATTAGCCCACCGTTTTAACGGGGTCCCCAAGAAACGATCTTTGTTTCTTGGGGTTGTAACGGTGGGGATAGGATCAGTCAAAATGCCGCCGGAGTCCTGTAGGGACGGTGCAAAATCTTTCCAAAATGCGATATCCATTGAAATCAATCCTTTGCATTTTTCGCGAAATCTCAGTGACATGTTTGCAGATTATTCATTGAAAGATTCATAGAATATGAGTGTGTTTCGCTCATATTTAAGAGTTTTCCTCTTGACAAATTCCGCAACTTTGGACTATCGTTAGCAATTAAACGGCAAGAGTGCTAGCAAATCGCTGGCGGAAGTGCTTGCCCAGGGTTGCCGACTCGGAGGTCGAGGAAAGCAATCCGCAGATTCCAAAGTCTTTATGAACAGAAGAACCAATCTCGCGGCGGGGATCAACCCCGTCCGCCTGTGAAGGAGAAGCGCAGCAATGGCAGCAGCAACCTCGTTTACACCGCTTCATGACCGTATCCTCGTCCGCCGTTTGGAAGAGGGCGAAACCATCCGCGGGGGCATCATCATCCCCGACAGCGCCAAGGAAAAGCCCCAGGAAGGCGAAGTGATCGCCGTCGGCAAGGGCAAGTCGAATGACAAGGGTGAGACCTTCCCCCTGGACGTGAAGGCGGGCGACAAGATTCTCTTCGGCAAGTACTCCGGCACGGAGATCAAGATCGACGGCGAAGAGTTCCTCATCATGCGCGAAGAGGAAGTTCTGGGAATTGTCAAGAAATAACTTTCAGCTTTCAGCTATCAGCTTTCAGCCAAATACACCGGACACATATCGGTTTTGCTGAGCTTGAAATGCGAAATGCTGATGATTGAACATGACCAATTGATAGCTGAAAGCTGACGGCTGAAAGCTGACAGCTAGCAGCAGACAACTGCACTGAGGAGAATTAAGGCAATGGCAAAGCAGATTTTGCACGGTGAGGAATCCCGTCAGGCGATCTTGCGCGGCGTGAACACGCTGGCGGACGCGGTGAAGGCAACACTCGGCCCCAAGGGCCGCAATGTAGTCATCGAGAAGAAGTTCGGTTCGCCGACCATCACCAAGGACGGCGTGACAGTGGCCAAAGAGATTGACCTGAAGGATCCGCTGGAGAATGTGGGCGCTCAGTTGGTGCGTGAAGTGGCCTCGAAGACCTCGGACGTGGCCGGCGACGGCACCACGACGGCTACGGTTCTGGCGCAATCGATCTTCCGCGAGGGCGTAAAGACGGTGGCGGCGGGCGCCAATCCGACGGCGCTCAAGCGCGGCATCGACAAAGCCGTGGCGACGATCATCGGCACGCGCGACAAGGACGGCAAGTGGACGACAACCGGCTCGCTGGGCGCGCTCTCCAAGCCGGTCAATGAGGGATCCGTGGCCCAGGTGGGCGCGATCTCGGCCAACGGCGACCAGGAGATCGGCGACATCATCGCTGAGGCAGTCAAGGTTGTAGGCAAAGACGGCGTCATCACGATTGAAGAGTCGAAGACGATGCACACCGGCCTGGAGACTGTGGACGGAATGCAGTTTGACCGCGGT